>Ga0118677_10000916_pt1 | contig 63167 bp, 42 predicted proteins | sample AliMusrvi5mmetaG_FD_86154 | JGI IMG/M metagenome (GOLD analysis project Ga0118677, IMG submission 86154) | reverse complement strand
CAGAAGTCGTCAGGCAACAATGCCCTGACCGTAAAAGAGGCGGCGCTTCAGAATCTAAACAGCTATGCCGACAGGGTAGCCCTGCAGGATGCCTTCATCCGCAGTGCCGGAACCCCCGACATAAAGACTAACCGCGAACTCGGCCCTTTCGACTGCATCCATGCCCCCTGCAAGGACACCTGTCCGACGAACCAGGATATCCCCGGCTACATGTACCATACGGCTGCAGGCGATATCCCTTCCGCTTTTGAGACGGTCTTTGCCACCAACCCCTTCCCCTCCATCACCGGGATGGTGTGCGACCACCTCTGCCAGTACAAATGCACCCGCATCAATTACGATGAATCCCTGCACATCCGGGAAGTGAAACGTTTTATCGCCGAAAACCACCCCGGACCGGCAACTTCTGATCAAGCCGAAAAGAACGGACGCAAGGCTGCCATCATCGGGGCCGGACCGGCAGGTTTATCCTGCGGCTGGTTCCTGGCAAAAGCAGGCTTCGAGGTTCATCTTTATGAACAGAAAGCGATGCCCGGCGGCATGGTCTCAGCGGCCATCCCCTCCTTCAGGCTCACCGACGAGGCCATCGACCGCGATATCCAGCGGGTACTGGCAGCCGGGATCACCCTGCACGACAACTACAGGATCACACGGGAGAATTTCAACAGCCTCTATGAATCAAACCATGTGGTCTTTATGGGGGCCGGGGCACAACGTTCGGCAAAACTCGATATTGAAGGAATCAATACAGAGGGGGTGTTTGATCCCCTTGATTTCCTCTTTAAAGTAAAAACTAAGGATGATCACGGGCTTGGTAAAAATGTCGTGATCATCGGCGGCGGCAACACCGCAATGGATGCTGCCCGCACCGCCTACCGGCTGGTGGGAAAAGAGGGAAAGGTCACCATCGTCTACCGCAGAACCATCAACGAGATGCCTGCCGACAAAGGCGAGATCGCGGCTGTAAGGGAAGAGGGTATCGAAATCCTCGGACTCACCAACCCGGAGCGTATCCTTTCTGAAAACGGCAGGGTCAGCGGCATCGCCTGCTCGAAAAACATCCTTGCCATGAAGGGCAAAGACGGGCGCATGGCCCCCATCAAGATACCCGATTCTGAATTTAAGATCTGCTGCGACACCATCATCCCGGCCATCGGCCAGCAGTTGGATATCGATTTTATCGATCCTGAAAAACTGAAAACAGCCAGGGGCAGCTACCAGACTGTTTTACCTAAGCTCTTCATCGGGGGTGACGCCCTGCGCGGCGCCTCCACCGCCATCAACGCCATCGGCGACGGACGCAAGGCTGCAGCGGAGATCCTGCAGAACCTTCCCGACCTGGCAGCCACCTCCCCAACTGCTGAGAAGGCGATCGACATAAAAGAGCTGCTGCACAGGAAGTCGGTAAGGATGTACGGTGCCCGTCCGAAAGAGACCGCATTGAACGACCGTCAGAATTTCACCCTGGTGATGTCTTCCTACACGGAACATGATGCCCGGAATGAAGCGGCCCGCTGCCTGCAGTGCGACGAGATCTGCAACGTGTGCGTGAGTGTTTGTCCCAACCTGGCCAATTTCAGCTACCGGGTGAAACCGGTATTCTACAACCTGCAGAAAGTCGTGGTAAAAGAGTTCGGGATCATCTCCCATGAAAAGGATGTACGGTTTGAACTGGAACAGGAGTACCAGATCCTCAACCTGCGCGACCTCTGCAACGAATGCGGAAACTGCGCCACCTTCTGCCCCAGCAGCGGGAAACCTTACAAGGATAAACCGGGACTGAGTCTCTCAATGGAATCATTCAAGTCCGAAAAACAGGGCTATTTTCTCAGCACCCTTGATGAAAAGAAGGTGCTGATCTATAAGGAGGGCAACATCATCCGCACCCTGACGATGAAGGATGGACGTTACATTTACGAGACCGACCAGATCAGGGCCACCATCAACCCGGCTGATTTCAGCCTGGCGGAGGTGAAGGTGCTGACGCCCTGCGTGAAGGAGTTCAGCTTTGCGTTCGCGGCGGAAATGAGCGTAGTGATGCAGGGGGCTTTGCAGATTTCGTGAGACACAACATTCAACCACAAAGGACACTAAGGTATTCACGAAGGACACAAAGTGAATCAGACTCCTGAAGTGAAAAGAAAATCAACTATTCAAAAACATATTCTATGATTACTATCTCAAACAACATTGTCGACCAGGCCGTACTACAGAAAGCCATTGACCGTTACCGTGAAAAAGGCGTTATCCTTCCGACCTTTGCACAAATGCAGAACCCCGAGCTTGTTCCGGGCTGGATCAAGGATAAGCTGAAGGATATCGGCCTCTGGGATCTTCATCCTCTCAACCTTTTCCGCATCACCTGGAAAAACGAGCCGAAAGCAAAGGGTGGCCTTTACGGAAAGCCAAACTACATTGAACTCCCGAAGTCACTTACGGGCATTGACGCCCGCATCGTGGTGATGCTGGGAAAATGGTTCCCCACCGGCGCCCATAAAGTCGGCGCTGCCTATGGCTGTCTTGCCCCGCGCATCATCACCGGGCAGTTTGACCCCACCTATCACAAGGCGGTATGGCCCTCAACCGGCAACTACTGCCGTGGCGGCGCTTTTGACTCTTACCTCATGGGTGTTACTGCCGTAGCTATCCTTCCTGAGGAGATGAGCAAGGAGCGTTTCAGCTGGCTGAAGGAGATCGGCGCCGAGGTGATCGCAACACCGGGCTGTGAATCGAACGTAAAGGAAATTTATGACAAATGCTGGGAGATCCGCCGTACCCGCCCCGACTGCATGATCTTTAACCAGTTCGAGGAGTTTGGCAACTCCTGCTGGCATTACGAAGTAACGGGCCATGCGATCGAAGAGGTATACCAGGATGTGGCCGGAAGCAAGAGTATGCTGGCAGCCTATATCTCCGCCACGGGTTCCGCCGGAACCATCGCTGCAGGCGATTTCCTGCGCACAAAGCATCCCTTCATGAAAGTGGTTGCCTCCGAGGCCCTGCAGTGTCCTACCCTGCTGCGCAACGGCTTTGGCGGACACCGTATCGAAGGCATCGGCGACAAGCACGTGCCCTGGATACATAATGTACGCAACACCAATGTGGTCACCGCCATCGATGATGAGGACTGCATGCGCCTGCTGAGGGTCTTCAATGAGAAGAAGGGACATGAGTACCTTGTCTCCAACGGTGTTGATGCAGAGCTGGTATCAAAACTGGGCATGATGGGGATCTCCGGGATCGCCAATGTACTCTCCGCGATCAAGACCGCGAAACATTTTGAACTGACCGGCGACGACGTGCTGGTTACCATTGCCACCGACTCGGCAGAGATGTACGGTTCAAGGCTTGAAGAGCTGACCGCCGCCCGTGGCGAATATTCGAACCTCCAGGCCGCGAAGGATCATGAGAAATGCATGTTCGGCACCAACCCCGACCATATGAAGGACCTTACTTACGATGACCAGAAAGCCATCCACAACCTGAAGTATTTCACCTGGGTTGAGCAGCAGGGCAAGGACGTGGAAGACCTCCGCCAGCTTTGGGATGACCGGGAGATCTGGCCGAACATCTTCAGCCAGCCTGCAAGATGGGATGAGTTGATCAATGAATTTAATGACAGGACAGGATTGCTGAAATAATAATTCACCACAATAGGCACAATAGTGCACATTAGGTTTTAACAAATTTCTAATTGATCTAATTAATCCGAAATACTATTGTGCTCTATTGTGCCTATTGTGGTTAAAAAAAAGATATGGCCAGCAAATATCATTATCAATGCAATGACTGCCAGGCAGACTATCCTGCAGATAAGGTTATGTATTTATGCCCTGCCTGTAAGGAGAAAAATGTTGCGGGGCAGCCGGCAAATGGGGTGCTGAATACGGTTTACAATTATGAGGAGATCCGGAAGGGTGCTTCTTTTAAAGACCTTTTCAGCAGCCTGGAGGCGGAGCGTTTTCTCTCCCTGCTGCCATTAAAGAGCATGGATCCCTGGCCGAAGCTACGGGTGGGCAATACCCCCTTCTACCGTTTCGACCAGGTACTGGAAAAGAACGACGACCTTGAAGTTTACCTCAAGGACGACTCCCAGAATCCGACCTTCTCTTTTAAAGATCGTGCTTCCGCCCTGGTCTCCGCATGGGCAAAAGAAAACGGGATCAATACAATCGTTGCTGCTTCCACAGGCAATGCCGGCTCTTCGCTGGCGGGGATCTGTGCGTCACAGGAACAGCGCTCGGTCATCTTTGTGCCCGCTGCCGCCCCCCTGGCCAAGCTTACGCAGATCGTCATGTACGGTGCCATCATCATCCCGGTCAAGGGAAATTACGATATGGCCTTCGACCTCAGCATAAAGGCCACCGAAAAATACGGGTTCTACAACCGCAACACAGCCTATAATCCCCTCACCATCGAGGGCAAGAAGACTGTTTCCTTTGAACTCTTCAGCCAGATGGGACAGCAACTCCCCGACCGGGTCTTTGTGCCGGTGGGCGACGGCGTGATCCTTGCCGGGGTATACAAGGGATTCGAAGACCTGCTGCAGCTCGGGATCATAAGCCGGATGCCGGTGATCGTCGCCGTTCAGGCTGAAGGCAGCCGCAACCTTATCCTGAATTACTCCCGGGATACGTTTATCACAGAACCTTCCACCACCCTTGCCGATTCGATCTCGGTCGATATCCCCCGGAACTTTTTCATGGCGGTGGATTACCTTAAAAAATACAAGGGTGAGATGATCACTGTTAGTGATCCCGAGATCCTCAGGGCCTCGGTTCAGCTTTCGCGGAAGACCGGCATCTTTGCAGAGCCCGCAGCAGCTGCAGCATTTGCAGGCTTGCTGAAGTACAGCGGCAGCGGGCGATTAAACCCTGGATCCAAAAACATCGTGCTGCTGACAGGGTCGGGACTGAAGGACCTGAAAGCGGTACAGTCATCCATTACCTTACCTGATCCCGTAGATCCTGACATCGACGCACTCTCATCAGTATTAAGCGGATTATCTTAAATTCATCAGCACATGCTTTCGTTTTTACTCAACAATAAAAAAACCGAATACACAGGCGATGGTGAACAATCGCTGCTGCACTACCTCCGTGAGATGGAGGGGATCACCTCCGTAAAAGACGGATGTTCAGGCCAGGCAGCCTGCGGGGCCTGCCTTGTGGAGATTGACGGAAAGGCAAAACTTTCCTGTACCCAGAAGATGAAATTCCTGGAGGGACGTTCGGTGATCACCATGGAGGGGATTCCGGAGCGTGTACGCGATATCATTGCAACCGCCTATGTGAACAAGGGGGCGGTTCAGTGCGGATTCTGCACACCCGGACTGATCATCCGCACGAAGATCCTTTTTGCCGAAAACCCGAACCCCGACCGTGAGCAGATTACCAAAGCCATCAACCAGCATCTTTGCCGCTGTACAGGCTATGTCAAGATTGTTGATGCCATTGAAGAGGCGCTGAAGAACCTCCGTTCCGGAGAAAATCCCCCCATCAGTCAGCCCGGCGCCAGGATCGGCGATCCCCTTCCGAAATACGAAGCCTTTGAGACCGCCATCGGAAAAAGAAATTTCACGGATGATTACCGCTTTGAGGGCATGCTTCACGGTGCGCTCCGCTTCAGCGACCATCCCAGGGCAAAGGTGCTCTCTGTCGACACTTCTGAGGCAGCAAAACACCCCGGTGTCACCAGGGTGTTCACGGCTGCCGATGTGCCGGGAGAACGCTACACAGGACTCATCATCAGTGACTGGCCCCTCATGATCGCCCCGGACGAAATCACCCGATACATCGGCGATGTCATCGCCGGTGTGGTGGCAGTGGATGAAGAGACGGCACGAAAGGCCGCGAAACTCGTACGTGTAGAATATGAGGTGCTCGAACCGGTATCTGATCCTGAGAAGGCCATCAGACAGGATTCCCCTGAAGTACATCCTGGGAAGTCAAACCTTTTGGAGAAATGTGTGATCCGGCGGGGTGAACCCATTGAAAGCGTCTTTGAAAATTCAGCCTGGACCACCTCCGGGATCTACGAGACCCAGCGCATCGAGCATGCTTTCCTCGAGCCCGAGGCGGCGGTTGCCCTCCCGGAAACGAACGGCATTCATCTCTATAGCCAGGGGCAGGGTGTTTATGTTGACCAGAAACAGATCTGCTCGCTGCTTAAACTTGACGAGGACCAGGTCCGCATTACCCAGGTACCCTGCGGTGGTGGCTTCGGCGGACGCGAGGACATGACCGTTCAGGGCCATGTCAGCCTCTTCGCCTGGCTGCTGAAGCAGCCGGTGAAGCTGCACCTTTCCCGCGAGGAGTCGATCATCATGCATCCGAAACGCCACCCGGTGAAGATGGACATCAGTCTGGGCTGCGATGCCAAAGGCAAACTGACCGGTTTACGGCTCAGGGCCATCGGTGATTCCGGCGCTTATGCGTCGGTCGGAGCCAAAGTCATGGAACGCGTGGCCGGCCATGCATCCGGCGGATACCACGTTCCGAGCGCCGACATCGAATCCCTCACTGTCTATACCAACAACATCCCTTCGGGGGCCATGCGCGGATTCGGCGCCAACCAGGTGGCCTTTGCCCTGGAGAGCTGCGTGGATGAACTCTGTGAAAAAGGCGGGTTCGACCGCTGGCAGTTCCGCTACGACAATGCGCTGGATAACGGCAGCATGACCTCCACCGGGCAGCTGCTGGTTGAAGGAGTCGGTATCAAAGCCTGCCTCCTGGCACTGAAAGATCAGTTTTATGCTGCAAAATATGCAGGCCTTGCCACCGGGATCAAGAATTCAGGAGTCGGCAACGGCATGGTCGATTACAGTGACGTTAAAATCTCTGTGCTTCCGGGAGGAAAAGTGCTGATTGACCAGGGCTGGACTGAGATGGGACAGGGCATCATGAACATGGCGATTCAGACCCTGCACCAGGAGACCGGCATTGATCCCCGCAGCATCGACGTGGTGACCGATACCAATGCAGAAATGCCAACCGGGATGACCACCTCTTCGCGTGCTACGGCCTTGTTAGGGAACGCCATTCTGGATGCAGCAATAGCCCTGCGTAAAGACCTTGAAAATTCATCCCTTGAAGAACTGGCCGGAAAGGTTTATACCGGCAATTATGCATGCAACTGGACCACCAAGCCCGGTGCGGCCGTCGAGAAGATCATCACCCATTATTCCTATGGATATGCTGCCCAACTGGTCATCCTGGATGAAACGGGGGCGATCGGAAAAGTAATTGCCGCCCATGATGCCGGCAGGATCATGAACTCCATGCTTTTTGAAGGACAGATCCAGGGTGCGGTGCACATGGGTGTAGGCTATGCGCTTACGGAGGACCTGCCGATGGAGAACAGCCGGTTGATCAGCACAAAGCTCAGGGATTGCGGCGTTCTGACCGCCACCGAAACCCCTGCCATGGAGGTGATCGGCATCGAGGTCAGCGACCCTGTAGGTCCCTATGGCGCTAAAGGCATCGGTGAAATAGGGCTCGTCCCCACCGCCGCCGCCGTGGCAAATGCCCTCTATCAATTCGACGGTATCCGCAGGAAAAAGCTACCCATGAAACCCAAAGGCAAATCACAAATCACAAATCGCAAATCATAAATTGGCTAATAAAATCCCGGATGATACTTTTAAAGAACGGCACCTTCATAAACTGGCAGACCCTCGAATTTATCCAGGCCGACGTACTTGTCGAATCCGGAGCATTCGGCGGGATCTTCCTCACCAATGACCCGGAAATGATCCGCCATGCACGGGTTGTCGACTGTACTGGCAAATTCATCACAAAATCCTTTGCCTGCGGACATCATCATGTCTACTCCGCTTTGGCCAGAGGAATGGGGGCTCCGAAAAAGAACCCGGAGAACTTCCGGGAGATCCTGCAATATGTATGGTGGACCCTCGATAAAGCGCTCGACATCCCCTCCATACGAGCCAGCGCCCTTGTTACCGCCATGGCCTGTGCCAAAAACGGGATTACCTTTGTCATCGACCACCACGCCTCCCCCTTCGCCGTGGAGGGCAGTCTGGAAACCATCAGCCAGGCCTTCAACGAGGTGGGTGTAGGTCACCTGCTCTGCTATGAGATCTCCGACCGCGACGGCAGCGACATTGCCGGCAAAGGGCTGCGGGAAACAGAGCATTATCTCTCTCAGAACCCCGGACTGGTGGGGCTTCACGCATCCTTCACCGTTGGGGATGATACCCTCAGCAAGGCCGTCGCCCTGGCGGAAAAAGCGAAATCAGGCATCCATGTGCATGTTGCAGAAGATCTTTATGACCAGCAGCACTGCATGGAAAACTATGGGAAAAGAGTTATTGAACGCTTCACCGATGCCGGGGTGCTGAACTTCTCTAAATCGATACTCGGCCACTGTCTTCACCTAAGTAAGCACGAACGGGAACTTATTGACGCTTCCCCTGCCTGGGTGGTGGAGAACACCGAAAGCAACCTGAACAACGGCGTGGGCTATTTCAACTCGGAAGGGCTGGGCTCCAACATCATCCTGGGTACCGACGGCATGCACAGCGATATCCTGCGCAGCGCTCAGAGCGCCTTCTTTGCAGGGCACCTGCACGATGCGATCGACTACGCGGGAACCTATACGCGCTTCCGCAATGTGCATCACTACCTCCATAAAAACAACTTCCAGGGCGATGGCGACAATAACCTGGTGGTTCTCAATTACGACACACCTACGCCCTTTAACAAGAATAATTTCTCCGGTCATTTCCTCTTCGGGCTGAACGCTGCACAGGTTGAACACACGATCGCCCAGGGCAGCATGATCGTTGAATCCGGGAAACTTACACGGGTGAATGAAACGGAAATCCTGAAAGAATCGGGGTTCCAGGCGGAGATGCTGTGGAGACGGATGAAAAGTTAGCAGTCGGCAGTCAGCAGTCAGACGTTGATAAAAATGAGAGATGAGAACCATTATTATAAAAAACGGTAGTGTCATTTCTTCGGAATCCTCAGATATCCGGGATGTGGTTTTGACGGACGGAAAAATTGTTGCTGTTGGCAATATCCATTTACCGAATTATCCTGAAGCCGAAGTTATCGATGCATCGGGGAAATTAATCTTCCCAGGCGGCATTGACCCCCATGTTCACCTTGAATTGCCGACACCGGCGGGTCCTTCCTGTGATGATTTTATTTCGGGAAGCAGGGCCGCCCTTGCCGGTGGAACGACCTGTATCATGGATTTTGTCACACCCCGGAGAGAGCAGTCTTTGATCGAAGCCCTCTACCAGCGAAGGGCTGAAGCAGACAGCTCCCTTACAGACTACCTCCTTCACATGGGAATCAGCGGCTGGAATTCTAAATCAGCCGGTGAGATCGCTGCCTGTTTTGAGATCGAAAATCTCCGTTCATTCAAGGCATACCTGGCTTACCGGGAGACCATCGGCATTTCACTTAGTCAGCTGAAGGAGATGATGGAAGCCGTGAAACAAGGCAATGGTATTGTTATGGTCCACTGCGAGGACGGGGAGATGATCAGCAGGAGGCAGCAGGAATTTATTCAACAGGGGAAAACCCGGCCCACATACCATGCTTCCTCACGGCCGGTTGAGGCGGAAGCCTGGGCCATTCATGAGGTGATTGAATTATCCGCGCAGACGGGTTGTGCGGTTTACATCGTGCATGTTTCCACCGCCGCCGGGAAACAGGCCATCACTGCCGCAAAAAAATCCGGTATCAGGGTATTTGCAGAAACCTGTCCACAATATTTGTTGCTGGATGATTCCGTGTACGATCCCACCCTCGACGACCGGAAAGTACTGCCCTACATCATCTCACCCCCCATCCGCTCAAAACACGACCAGGAGATTCTTTGGGAAGGACTTGCCGACGGCACCTTTGATACTGTCGCTACAGATCACTGCCCTTTTAATCTGAACGGGCAAAAAGACAAAGGCATCCATAATTTCACGAAAATCCCCAATGGCGCTGGAGGAATAGAGCACCGGCTTACATTGCTCTACACCTATGGCGTGCTGTCAAACAGGATTACCCTGAACCAGTTTGTCAGCCTTACATCAACCGGTGCGGCAGAGATCTTCGGTTTCGGAAAGCGTAAAGGAAAGATCGAACCCGGATACGATGCCGACCTGGTGATCTGGAACCCGGAAACCACGGGGGTGATCTCCGTTGCTAATCATCTCCAGCATTGTGATTCGGAGATCTATGAAGGGTTTGGGATCAAAGGCTGTCCGGAGATGGTGTTGCAGGCCAAAACATGGTAGCGCGCGTCTCTGACGCGTGCTTATATATTGACGTTGAAATGTGACACGCGTCGGAGACGCGCGCCATTATTACCTGTTACGCGTCACGTGTTACGCGTCACGAAAACTAAACGACCCTGGCTTTCTTCTCCGGATTCTTATTCAATCTCAACAAAATTTAATTTCCTTTACATCAATATCTTATAGTGTATTTAGTCTCGTTCTAAATATATTGTATTGATTTTCAACAAAAGATCGTACATTTAACCGAATTATCTCCCGGGATTGATGAACAATTCCTGGTAGCTATACTTAACATTTACCAAACGCAACACTATGAAAACAAATATACTTTTTAAAATTATTGTTCTTCTCATGATTTTCGCATGCAAAACAAGCACTGCACAGATCATGTTTCAAAAAACTTATGGCGGCGTAAACAATGATTATGGAACTTATGTTCAGCAAACAAGTGACAGCGGGTATATTATGACCGGCTATACAAATAATTTCGGTGCAGGGGCCTTTGATGATATTTATCTGATCCGTACAAAGCAAAATGGTGATACGATCTGGACGAAAACTTATGGCGGTTCCGGAATGGAAAGGTCGTATGCTGTTCAGCAGACCTCAGACGGAGGCTTTATTATAACAGGATTCACCGATAGTTTCGGGGCAGGAAATGATGATATTTATTTAATCCGTACTGATGCCAATGGAACAACAACCTGGTCGAAGACATACGGTGGGAGCGGGTTAGATATCGGCTATGCGGTTCGTCAGACTTCAGACGGGGGATTCATCGTCGCAGGAGTTACGGATCTCGGAACCGGAAACGGAGACCTTTATTTTATTAAAACAAAAGCAAACGGTGATACACTTTTCACAAAAATAATTGGAGGGACAGGAATTGACAGGGCCTCTTCAATCGAGGAGACAACGGATGGCAGTTTTATTATTGGGGGCTACACCACCAGTTTTGGTGCAGGTGGTAATGATTTTTATCTGCTTAAGCTGGCTGCAAACGGGAGTCTGTTATGGTCGAAAACTTATGGCGGTACAGAATCTGACATGGGGAGTTTTGTCCGTCAGACCAGTGATGGAGGGTATATCTTTGTTGGGAATACCATGAGTTTCGGGGCAGGTGCTTATGATGTTTATCTGATCAAAACAGATTTGAATGGCAACCTTTCGTGGGCAAAGACTTATGGAGGAGCTAACAGTGAGTATGGAAATGCAGTACAGCAAACCAGTGATGGTGGTTATATCGTTGGAGGATACAGCACGAGTTTCGGCGGGGATTACTTAATAAAAACAGATGGAAACGGGAATCCTTTATGGTCAAAAAAACTGGGTGGAACTGTTTTTGACTGGGGTAATTCAATGCAGCAAACCAATGACGGAGGTTTTATTATTGCAGGCTACACCATGAGTTTCGGAGCAGGCAATATGGATGTTTCCCTGATCAAAACGGATGCCAGTGGAAGCAGTGGCTGTTTTGAGGGTAATGCGGCAACGATTACCGGAACGCCTGCAACGGTTACCGGAACACCTGTTGAGTTGGTAACTTACGGGGGAGCAATTTCCACTCCTGCAACGCTCAGCAATGCAGGTGGAACAGTAACCACGGTTTGCTTTGTTGTAGGAGTCAGTGAAAAATCATCGGGAAGTACTCTTCTGATTTCGCCCAATCCATTCAACACAGAATTATCTATCCAGGGCACAAAGAGAAACGGAATAGTGACGATCTATGACATGAACGGAAAAGAAGTACTCAGGCAGTCAACAACTGAAGGTGACTCACATCTGGATACTGAAGGATTTAACCCCGGAATTTATTTGATGAATTACCTGGATGAGGAATCCTCCCGGTCGTATAAAATAATTAAGCAATAGTTCATTGAGTCGGAGACGCTCGCCATTCCTACACGTCATGCGTCATGTGGCACGCGTCGGAGACGCGCGCCATTTATACCCGTAACGCGTCACGATACTCTTGGCTTCTTCTCCGCCGCCATCTTCCGCAGCACTTCCGCGGGTTTCTCAAACCGGTTGGTCAGCATCATAGAGGCGATGATATAGGGTTTGAAACCGGCCTGCTTGTAAAGGGGAACACGGTAGCGCTCGAATACGCTGGCAGATACTTCGCCTTCCTTGCAGGAAACATCGGTGATGTCGGCTGGTAGGCAATGCATGTAGAGGGCTTTGCCTTCTTTTGTCAGCTTCATTTTTTCTTCGGTGCATTCCCAGCTTTTGAATTTTGCATTGTTGGCAAGGCATTCCTTTTCAAGGTCCTTCAGTCCGGCGTGATCGTTGTTCCTTAGAAGTTCCGTCCGGCGCTGCATGACATGATAAGGCGCCCAGCTTTTCGGGTAAACGATATCGGCATCTTTAAATGCCTCTTCCATTGAATTCACAACGAGGAATTTCCCGCCGGTCTCTGCAGCCTGTTTCCCGGCCAGTTCCATCACGTCGGGGATCAGCCCGTATCCTTCCGGGTAGGCAAGGTCGACTTCCATCCCGAAACGGGTCATCAGGCCTATGATACCCTGTGGAACCGACAAGGGTTTGCCATAACTTGGAGAATAGGCCCAGGTCATCGCGATCTTTTTACCCTTCAGGTTTTCCAGTGAGCCGAAAACTGATTTCAGGTGGAGAAGATCAGCCATCGACTGGGTAGGATGATCAATATCGCACTGCAGGTTAACGATACCCGGCCGCTGAGGAAGCACGCCGTCGGCAAAGGCTTCATCGAGGGCAGCACCGACTTCCCGCATATAGGCGTTGCCTGCGCCAAGGAACATGTCGTCACGGATGCCGATGATGTCGCTCAGGAAGGAGATCATGGCAGATGTTTCACGCACGGTTTCGCCATGGGCGATCTGCGATTTTCCCTCATCCAGGTCCTGCACGGCAAGGCCAAGCAGATTTGAAGCCGAGGCAAAAGAGAAACGCGTACGGGTTGAGTTGTCGCGGAACTGGGAAATGGCCAGTCCTGAATCAAAACAACGAGCGGAGATATTGTTGTCGCGGAGGTATTTCAGGGCCTCAGCCACCGCGAGGATGGTTTCCAGTTCGCCATAGGTTTTTTCCCAGGTCAGGAGGAAGTCCTTCTGGTATAAATTGGAAATTGTTGAGTCGAGTTTTGTAAGAAGGGCATTGAAGGTTGAATCCATAGGGTTATTCTTTTAATGACGAGTTTTATTTACCACAAAGGGCACAAAGGGTTTCACAAAGGATTTAAAGGAGTATTTATTCTGCAAGCTGGTATACAAGGGCTGCATAAAAGGCGGAGGCGACGACGAGGTCATTTACCGGTACTTTTTCGTTGGGTGCATGGGCGAGGATCTCGTTGCCGGGGCCGAAGCCAATGCAGGGGATTTTGTAATATCCATTGATGGTGACGCCATTTGTTGAAAAGGTCCATTTATCAACGACGGGAGCTTTATTGAATAGTCCGGTGTAGGCTTCCTTTGCCTTCTGAACCAAAGGATGTGTCTCTTCGATCTTCCAGGTCGGGTAGTATTTCTCCATGCCGTATTTCAGCCCGGTATAGGCTGTTTCTTCATAGTTCAGCACGACCACTTCGGCATCCATGTCCTTTACGATCTCATGGATCTCGGCCATTGCAGACTCCTTGGTTTCGCCCCATGTTAAGCGGCGGTCAAGGTGAATTTTTGCATAGTCGGCCACAGCACAGAGTGAGGGGCTGCCTGAAACAAACTCGGCCAGCGTAACACTGCCCTTCCCGAGGAACTCATCAAAGGCAAGCCGTTCATTCAGCTTCTCGATCTCGAGGCAGGCGCGGGAAGCCATATAGATGGCATTCTTTCCGCGTTCCGGTGCGGAGCCGTGAGCGGAGATCCCCCGGAAGGTGATCTCAATTTCCATCCGTCCGCGGTGACCACGGTAGATATTCAGGTTCGTCGGCTCGGTGATGACTACGAAATCAGGTCTTATTTTTTCTTCCTCCACGATGTATTTCCAGCAAAGGCCGTCACAGTCTTCTTCGATGACGGTGCCCGTGAACCAGATCGTAAGGTCCTTGTCGAAAGCAAGGTCTTTCAGTATTCTTCCCGCGGTAACAAAAGCAGCCGGTCCGCCTTTTTGGTCAACGGTGCCGCGGCCATGTACAAATCCATCCTTTATCTCTCCCGAGAAGGGTTCGAAATTCCAGTTGGCGAGGTTTCCAACATCAACTGTATCAATATGGCCGTCGAAACAAACCGAGCGGCTTCCATTGCCGATGCGGCCGATGACGTTGCCAAGTCCGTCGATGCGGGCTTCATCAAAACCGGCTTCCTCCATCTGGCGTTTCAGTTCGGCAGCCGCTGCTTTTTCCCCAAGGCTCAGGGATTTTATCTTTATCAGCTTTGAAAGATTACCGGCAGTATAGTCAGTATACGATTTAGCTAATTCATTAATCTTCAAAAGTGTATCTTTCATGATTCTTAAATTTTATGGATCGGCAAAATTAGGAAAACTTATGCTTTCTTTTTCTTCAACTTTTCAGCAGCGAGTAAAATGACCTCATAGGTTGCCGGCAGTGTATATTCCGGCTCCGTATCATGATTTCCAACAGCTGAAATGGCATCCTTTATAGCCAGCCATACCGAGAAAGCCAGCATGAAGGGCGGTTCCCCCACGGCCTTACTTCTGCGGACGGTACCGGGATTGGGAACATTTTTCATCAGGCTCACCCTGAAGTCGGCCGGAATATCATTGACGGTAGGGATCTTGTAAGTATCAGGCGAATGGGTCATCTGCCTGCCGGCCGCGTCCCATTTCATCTCTTCGGTGGTTACCCAGCCTGCTCCCTGGATGAAAGCCCCTTCGACCTGACCGCGATCGATCGCCTCATTGAGGGAATCTCCCACATCCTGGAGGATATCGGTCCGGATCAGTTGGTGCTGCCCGGTCAGGGTGTCGATCATTACCTCCGAGACAGCAAAGCCGTAAGCGTAATAATAGAATGGCTTCCCTTTCATAATCGACTTGTCGAAGAAGATCCCCGGGGTCTTGTAAAATCCGGTGGTACCGAGGCTGACCTGTTTCAGGTAAGCGATCTGTACAATTTCGTTAAAGGAGATCTTTCGTTCCGGGTTTTTCAGGTCGGAGATCATGTTTCCCGAAAATTCAAGATCCGTCATCTGGCTTTCGGGCCCCTGGTATCGTTTTCCGAACTCATCCTTCACCACCTCGCTGATGCGGGCCTTCAGGATGTCCACTGCATTTTTTACGGCCATTCCGTTGATGTCGCTTCCGGAGGAGGCAGCAGTAGCGGAAGTGTTGGGTATTTTCGAGGTATTGGTCGCATTGACCCTCACCCGGTCGGTCGTGAGTCCGAGTTCAGCGGCAGCGATCTTCAGAATCTTCGTATGAAGCCCCTGCCCCATCTCCGTGCCGCCATGGTTGACGAGGACGGTGCCGTCAGTGTAAATATTCACCAGTGAGCCGGCCTGGTTGAGAAAGGATGTTGTAAAGGAGATACCGAACTTAACCGGTGTCAGGGCGATCCCTTTTTTGAAAAACTCATGGGTACGGTTAAACTCACTGATCTCTTTTCTTCGTATGACATAGGAAGAACTTTGCATCACCTGATCATACATTATGAAGAGGTTGTTGTTCTCAACCGTTTGTCCGTATGGTGTAATGTTATTCTGGTCGTGCTGGTAGAAATTCAGCAGGCGGACCTCAGCCGGATCCTTCTTCAGGAAACGGGCGATGCGGTCGATGGCATTTTCGATGACGGCGATGCCCTGGGGACCGCCGAAACCGCGGAAAGCAGTATTGGATGGAAGGTTCGTCTTCCAGGCTTTTCCAATGATATGGACATCTGGAATAAAATATGCATTCTCGGCATGAAACATCGAACGCTCCAGGATCGCCAGCGAAAGGTCGGTGGATGATCCGGCATCTGCGTTCAGAATGACCTTATAGGCCAGTACTTTTCCTGCATCATCGAACCCGATCTCATATTCGGAGAGGAAACGGTGGCGTTTGCCGGTCATTACCTGGTCGTCGTCACGGAAAAGATGGATTCTTACCGGTCGCCGGGTAGCATTGGCAAGCAGGGCTGCCCAGGCTGCCACATGGTTTCCCTGGGTTTCTTTACCGCCGAATCCGCCACCCATTCGCTTCACCTCGACCTCCACTTCATTCCTTTGGACACCCAGGACCTCCGCAACTACAGCTTGTGTTTCTGCAGGGTTCTGGCTCGAGGCATGGATCATCATCTCTTTGCCTTCCCCGGGAATGGCCAGGGCAGATTGTGTTTCAAGGTACCAGTGTTCCTGGGCGCCTGTTTTCAGGGATCCTGTAAAGAGATGGGGGGCAGTCATAAGTGCAACTTCCGCATTTCCCATGATGAACTCTTTCGGATCAGCAAGAATGTTATTCCCTGCGATTGCAGATTCAATATCCAGGATGGCGTCAAGTTCTTCATATTCGATGCGGATCAGCTTTTCAGCCTTAAGGGCGATCTCTTCAGTTTCAGCCGCAATGATGGCAATAGCCTGACCGATAAAGGTGACTTCCTGCACGGCAAGGCAGGGCTCATCGTGCACAACCGGCCCCATCTGGTTGGCCCCCGGGATGTCTTTGGATGTAAGGATTGCATGAACACCTTTTACTTTCAAAGCCTCTGCGATATCCACCTGTTTCAGGACAGCATGGGCTTTCTGGCTGAACATCACCTTACCGGTAAGGAGCTGATCGTTTACGGCAATGTCGTTGATATAAACTGATTCACCGGTTACATGCCTGAGGGCGCTGTCGTGGGGTAAATGATCCGGTTTCATGAGGAATCGTATTAAGGGTTACGGGGGAAATAAAGGATTTAAATTAAACCGCCCTGACTGCTGACGGTATCCAGGTAAAATTTCAGCAGCAGGTTCCTGGCAGCAATGCTGCGGAACTCCTTTTCTGCCCGGGCATCGGAGATCGGGCTGAATTCCTTCTCCAGAATGAGCATGGCTTCTTCAACCTGGTCCCGGGACCATTTCTTTCCGGAAAGGAAAACCATAGTCTCTGCAGCAAATTTTGTCTTTTCAGCCATCCCGCCAAAGGCGATCCGGATCTCATGAACGATGCCATCCTTCAGTTTCAGCATAAAAGCTCCGCTGACGGTGGAGATGTCCAGGTCTTTCCTCTTGGATATCTTGTAAGAACGGGTAATCACATTGCTCTCAAAAACGGGCAGGATGATTGCAGTAATGAGCTCTTCCGCTGAAAGGTCAGTCTTCCTGTACCCGGTGATGAACTTATCGATCTCAATGATCCTTTCGGAGGCCGTTCCTTTCACCTTTACGCAGACACCAAGAGAAAAAAGAATGGGGAGTATATCCCCGATGGGTGAGGCGGAACCGATATTGCCGCCAATGGTGGCGAGGTTCCGGATCTGAAGGGATCCGAATACTTTCAGCATGGAATGGATCACAGGGAAGCGTCCTTCTGAAAAATCTTTCAGCTGCTCCATGGAGACTCCGGCGCCGATCTCATAAGTATGCTGCTCCACCTGTATCATCTTCAGTTCACTGACCCCTGACAGGTCGAGGATTACCGGCAGCAGCTCCTTTTTCTTGGTCTGCCGCAATGCAATATCAGTGGAACCGTTGATGATCACTGCAGAGGTGTATTGTTTTCTCAGTTTCAGGCCTTCCTCCAGGGTGAAGGGTTTAAGATAAAGCTGTTCGGGACTCCTGAGCTCAAGTGTTTCCTTGCCGGGATTGATGGTATCCAGTAAGGCGATGATCTCATTCTCCTTCGCCGAAAAATGGTCCTGCCCGTCGCCGGAGCAGGCATTGACGGCAGCTTCGATGATCGGCCGGTAGCCGGTACATCGGCAGAGATTGCCTGTGAGCGCGTCATCGATGACCTCCCTTCCGGGATTCCTGTGGTTTTTATAAAGTGCGAAGAGCGACATGATGATACCCGGGGTGCAATAGCCGCACTGGGTACCGTCGGTTTCAACCATCTTTTGCTGAACGGGATGAAGGATCTTTTCCCTCCCTTGCATCACGGCCAGGTTCTCCACGGTGATCAGTTGTTTCCCATGGATCATGGGAAGGAATACAAGACAGGAATCCACTGCCTTATAGGTTAAGCTTCCGTCATCACTCTTCTCCGCTATAACGACCGTACAGGCTCCGCAATCGCCTTCCGCGCATCCCTCTTTTACGCCCTTGTGAAAAGGCAGGGAACGGAGATAATTCAGGACGGTGGTGGAAGGCTTAAGTTCCGGGTATTTGGAAAAATCAACGGATACGATCCTGTCATCCAGTACGAAACTGATTCTATCTTGCATAATTCCGGGATTAGCTGTTGTTGTTATTCCGGGAATTTCTCACATCGATCACCTTGGCAAGGATGCTGACGGCTATTTCCTGGGGTGTCTGGACTTTGAACTTCAGTCCGATGGGCATGTCAACAGCATCGATCTCCTCCCGGGTAAGTATCTTCTCCTCCAGGAAGCGTTTCTTCGCCATCTCCACTTTACGGCTGCTGCCGAGCATGCCGACATAGGCATGCGGTTTTCGGGCGATCTTCCCAAGGATCTCCTCATCGTAGAGGTGTTTCGGCGTCACGATGATGCCGTAGGTATTTTCATCGAAAGGAAATTCCTCAATGGCCTGGAAATAATCCTTGTTGATGCAGTGATGATCCCTCAGCATATCTTCTGTGAAGATGTTCTCTCGGGGATCAATGATATGGACTGAAAAATCCAGTTCCCTGGCGAAAAGCGCAACAGCTTTGCCTATATGTCCGGCACCAAAGACCAGCAGTTTCTGAGCGGGGTTGATGGGTTCTATATAGACCTCCATTGTGCCGCCGCAGTGCATCCCCAGGTCATCTTCCAGGTTGAATGTAAACTTGGCAGGTTTGCCGGCGGAGATTAAGCTGACCGCTTTGACAGCCACATCCTTTTCAACACTGCCGCCCCCGATGCTTCCATAGATCGTTCCGTCTTCAAAAACGATCATCTTTGAGCCGTGTTTCCGGGGCGTTGAACCTGTTGTATCCGTAACGATGCAGATGGCACCCCTTTTCTGCTGGTTCTTGATCTCTTCTGCCTTTAAAAATATGCTTTGCATGCGGTTTCAGTTAAATCTGGATTAACCGGTAAAATTACTACTTTTTTCTTTGTTTTCGCAGGGTTTGCCAATACCGGCCAATGCATGCGTGATTCCGGAAATAATGGATTAATTTAGCGCACCCTTTATTCCCAATACCGGTTATGGAGACCATTCAAAACAAACCCCTGAAAACGATCTGGCTTAAAGCTGCAGTTGCAGGCAGCTTGTGGGCCTCCGTTGAGATCATCGTCGGGAGTTTCCTTCACAACCTTAGGATCCCGTTTTCCGGCGCCATCCTTTCATTCGTTGGGGTATACTTAATGATTGCTTTTCTCCAGGTTTGGAATGAGAAGGGGCTGATCATAAGGGCAGGATTGATCTGTGCCTTCATGAAGTCCATCTCCCCCAGCGCCATCATCCTGGGGCCGATGATCGGGATCATAACAGAAGCATTACTGCTTGAGTTGTTTATTTTCCTGTTCGGTAAAAATCTTTTCGGGTATATCATTGCCGGGGCCTTTGCCGTTTTCAGCACCCTCCTTCACAAGGTCATCAGTTTTCTGATCATGTATGGAACCGACCTGGTAAAGATTGCCGGCGATCTCTACCATTTCCTTTTAAAAGAACTCAATATTCCTAATGTCAGCCCGGTTTACCTGCTTCTTATTATTTCAGCAATCTATATTGCAGCAGGAGTCACGGCTGCTGTGCTGGGCTACTTAGCCGGAAAGAAATACCTGGAACAGCGGCCCACCGGCGGTACTATTCCGGATTTTGTGCCGGGTGACACAGACACATACTTTTCGCAAACACCCGGAAGGGAATATTCAGTCACATTTTTCTTCCTGAACATTGTCATGGTGGGATGCTGTCTTTTTCTCATTAATTCAGGATTCATCCTCCCGGCTCTTGGGGTCGCCGTTCTGTACCTTGCATTTTGCATCTACCGGTATAAAAATGCCCTGAGGAGGCTGCAAAAGATCTCCATCTGGATTCAGTTTGTGATCATCACCCTGATGGCCGGGCTGCTTTGGAAAGGCATCGCCGGTGAAGGCATCTTCAGTTTCGAAGGGCTGATGGTTGGACTGAAAATGGTGTTCCGTGCCATCATTCTGTTGTTCGGGTTTTCTGCTATCAGTGTCGAACTTAAAAACCCCCTGATCAAATCCCTACTCTACAAGCGTGGATTTGCAAGCCTCTACCAGTCCATCGGGCTTGCATTTTCGGCTCTGCCCGGCATCATGTCAACCATTCCGGACACAAGGGATAAGGTAAAAAAGACGATGTCCTCCTTTCCGGCCCTTTTCAGGAAGGCGGAAGACCTCTATTCTGTCTTTGAAAAGGAACACAGGATGCGCCCCCCGGTGATCATCATCACAGGCGAGATCGGACAGGGAAAAACGACCTTTACGGAAAAGGTGGTGGCGGGTTTGGCACATGACAATATCCCTGTCAGGGGGTTCCTGGCAAGAGGTATTCATGAAGCTGGGCAACGCACCGGCTTTGAACTGGAGGAGATCGGGACAGGGATAAAAACTGTGCTCTGCTCGAGGGATGAGCAGGGCGGATGGAGCCGGACAGGGCATTACTTTTTCAATCCCGACACTATACAGAAGGGCAATGACATACTCTCTGCGGAGACTCCCGAAAACAAATTGGTTATGGTAATCGATGAGATCGGCCCGCTGGAACTGAACCGCCTGGGCTGGTCCAATGCCATCGAAAAACTCTGCAGGAAACCCGGGATCATCCAGGTATGGATCGTCAGGAAAAAGCTTGTAAACCAGGTGGCAAGCCGATGGAACACCGGGGATGTTTATGTGTTTGATATTTCCCGTGATGAACCAAAGGATGTTGTGGAACAGATTTGTGATTTTCGATTTGCGAAGGATCAGGTCCTGGAGTTCAGAAATTTCATGTAGTTCTCTTCTGTATTGATATTCCAGCAGATCCTTTCATCGGGGTACTCCACTTCGATCCTCCTGAATCGTTTCAGTTCATTTCGGAAATCTTCAAGTTTTTCCAGGCCTTTCAGGTAATCAACAACCTCCTCACCCAAAAGCACCGGGTGACCTCCTCTTCCCTCATAAACAGGCACAACAAAACTATCCGGTGCGATATTGCGAAGCAAAAGGTCCAGCAGTGTTTTGTCGATACAGGGATTATCGATGTTATGGATGAAACAGAGGTGGCCATCATGGATTCCCGCAAGCCCAAGCTCAATTGAGAAGGAGCGACCGCGGTCGGTATGCCTGTTGATTACGATGTTGCACGGCAAATCAGAAAACTGATAACGATGCGTTTCCGGGTTGAGGATAAGAATGACCCGATTACAGCCAAAAGAGGAATAGAAGGATGTCAGGTATTCCGCGAAGGTTTGTCCGGGTAAATATTCGAGTAAGGCCTTGTGTTGTCCCATACGCCGGGAATTGCCGGCGGCGGGGATGATTGCGGAAAAGGGGGTAATCATCCTGCAAAGTTATGAATTTTACCCCCCACCCCTCTGCGTTGCGAAGTCGTGTCCGGGTTACCGTTTTTCATATATCCCGAATGGAATGATTACCCCTGCAGTAATATTCCTCCCCATATTATAGATACCGAGATCCTTCAAACGGCTCAGGTGATCATAGTAACGGGTGTCTGTCAGGTTCTTTCCGCCGATATAAAGCGTCCATTGCTGTTTCCCCACTTTAATGTCGGTCCCGATGGAAGCATTCAGCAGGAAATACCCTCCTGTAGTGGTTTCAAAGGCATCGACGCGATTCTGGCGAAAATGGATCTCCAGCCCTGCTTCAAGGTATGGATTCCGGATAAAGTTTCTCTTTTTCGGATGGAAGGTCCACCGGATCTCATGCTGAGTATGAAGTGCAGGAATATAAGGCAGGGGAGTTCCGGTTGACTGGTTCTCCGCCCATACATAATCCACGTTATTATCGAGATGAAGCCCCTCCACCGGATGAATGTCCAGTTCAAATTCAAAGCCCTTCAATACTGAGTTCCCTTGTATATAGCGGAATACAGGGTATGTTTTATCATTCACCGTCTTTGTTTCTCCATTCAGGTTCCGGTAATAGATGTAGTTATTGATCATATTGTAGTACCCATTGAAGACAGCATTCAGGTATTTTGTATTGACGGCGATCTCCCCGTCAACCTGGAGACTGGTCTCCGGTTTCAGCAGCGGGTTCCCGATCTCATAGCGGAAGGTCCCTTCATGGATTCCGTTGGATCCGAGTTCAGCAATGTTCGGTGCACGGAATCCCCTTCCGATGTTAAATTTGAAGTTAAGGACCTTGTTCAGCCGGAAGGTCATTCCGAGTGATCCGGAAAATGCCATAAAATCATCAGTAAAGGAAGGAAAGAGTATCTTACCATAGGATGCGGGATGACCCAGGGAATCAATGACCAGCTGTTTTCCTGTGATATTCCGATGATCCAGGCGAACACCCAGGTTGAGGGTAAATCGCTCCCAGGTTTTCTTGGCATAAACAAACCCTCCGAGATCCTGAAGGTCGTAATCCGGCACAAGGAATTCAATGCCCTTGTTTCGGTTGAACTGAGTCATGCCGGCCAAACCGCCTGACACCTCCACGGTATGATCAAAATGCAGGGTATAACGAAGGTCATAGGTCCAGGTCTTAAGATTGAACCACAATCCCGGATGATCCGGGGAATCGGCGAATTCCTTCCGCTCATTATCCTGATAACCGGCAGAAACACGTAACTGATTTTTGCCGAAAACAAAGTTGCTTAGATCATTCAGCTTGTAATGGCTTACATTCTGAAAGGGAACGGAGAGTTTTCTGCCGGATGCCTCTTTATCCGTAACCAGGTTTCCCTGGTAGTCGACGAAATGCTGTGAGATGCTGTCGCGTTCTCCCCCGATCATCCCAATATCGGATCCGAATGCGCTGAAATGAAGGTGGGAGAAACCCCATTTACGGTTCAGGCCCAGCATCAGGCTGTAGTTCTTCTCATCAAACCCTGAATTGTAAACATATTCGGTCGGGGTTTTAAAAGCCGCCGCACTTTTATAAGTTCCCCTGATCCTCCAGATGAATCCATCCTGGTTTCCCTGGATCATCAGGGAGTTACCATAAAGCCTTTCATTGGTTGAGAATTGGGATGCCAGTTCCCCGTTCACGGTATTCATTAAAGCCGGAATGGGCTCAAGGATATTGATGACACCGCCCATGGCATCTGATCCATAAAACAGGCTGGAGGGTCCCTTCAGCACTTCGATACGGTCGGCCGAAAACTGGTCTACCTCGATGCCGTGCTCATCACCCCACTGACTTCCCTCCTGCCTGACACCTTCATTCAGGGTGACGATATGATTGTAGCTCAATCCCCTTATCACCGGCTTGGAGATCTCTCCCCCTGTTGTAATCTCTGAAACGCCCGGGACTGATGCTATGGAGTTGATCAGGTTGGTTGATGGAATAGTGAACAACTGGTTCCTTGTGATAGGCGTTATTGCCAGGCTGCTCTGGCTGTTGTCGCTTGACAAGGCATTTCCTGAAACAACAACCTCCTGCGCTTCGATGGCAGACTCTGATAACTCAAAATCCTTTTTGTTGACCTTACCCAGATCAACCGATGCTGTTACCGCTTTGTACCCAATATAACTGACCTGGACAAGAAGCTGACTTCCGGGAAGGTTCCGGATCGTGTAAAACCCTTTTTCATTGGTCGCCCCGCCCGTTTTCAGGTCCGGGATAAAAACTGTTGCGCCAGGCAGAGGCTCGCCGGTTTCCTTGTCAGTTACTCTTCCCGAAAGCACTCCCTGTGCAAACACAGGTGCACTGAGGACAATAATAAATAATAGAATGAACTGTATTTTGATCATGTCAGAAAGTATTAATGAAACAACAACTTAATCCGGCACATGGAAAATGGCGGAATTGATGTAATCAGGACTTAGCTGACGGAAGGCGGCGCACGGGAATGGAGTTGGTTGAAACTCTCCGGATAATTCCCGGAATTTTCAGGCAGGCTGATACGCTTCAGGAATACTTGTTTCCCCGGGAGGGCAGAACTAACTGGAGTGATAAAGACGGCACCTGTTATCTGAAGGATCTTGCAATGATGGTGAACAGGTTCAAAACTGCTGAAGGAACCGGGATGACAGATGGTATCTTCATGACCAAAAAAAGCATGGATATATTCTGCAGGTGTAAGCACCTGGCTGATAATTATCAGCAGAAAAACCGATAGTAATTGTTTAGCCCTTTTCACTTCATCCTCCGGGATGGCAAAGGTAACTATTCAGAATGATTACAGATTAGCATCCGCAGGATGAACCTGTTAAAAATTCATAAAACGCACTGAAACAATGAAGGAAAGAAAAGGAAGTTCAGGATTACTCCTTGACAAAATCCATTCCGGGATTTTCCCAGTAATAATCGTCACCTGCTGACTCGGCACCCTTGGTACTCCAGTTCAGCAACTCAACGATCCGGGTCTGTTGCGGTTTCAGTTTTACGGTGAAAACGTTTTTATGGTTTACGATGTCAAACTTAACCTTTTCATCGGCTGATTTATTTGTGATCTCCATATTGTACCATTTACCAGAGGAAGTCTGGTTCACGATCTTTACACGGATCCCCAGCAATACCGGCTTTAATCCCTGCTTCTTCATCTCTTTGGTAAGGAGTTTTTTGTAGATCGTATCCGACCAGTTTTCCTTGCCATCCGGGAAATGGACTTTTTGCCCATTGACTTGTTGTCCGTGAACGGTGAAGAGCAGCATCATTATAAATGCCGGCAGCATAACTATTGCTTTTTTCATTTCAGGATATTTATCAATGCAAAATTAATGCAAAATCCCTTGGGATGTTACATTAATTAAGGAAAAGAAGGAAAATCTTTTGGCAGGATGCAGATAATCTGATCTCCGCGGTGCCGCTGCTTATTTTACCTTTGAATAATCACCGGTATCATCATACTGCGGGGTGATGATCATTTTACCGGTTTTATCAATGAATCCCCAGCGTCCGTGTTCTTTCACAGCAGCAAGGCCGTTGTGAAAATCGCGGACACTTTCAAAGGTTGGCTGGACGATCATGGTGCCGCTTTTATCAATAAAACCCCAGAACTTGCCATTTTGAACAGCGGCCAGCCCTTCGGAGAAATCCTGGCAGTTCTTGAAAGAAAACGGTATCACCAGTACACCGCTGAGGTCATAATAGCCCCAGAGTCCTTTAAACCTTGCAGCTCCGCGCTTCTCTGAAAATGCATTGGCATGTTCATTGATCGTCGGAACAAGGAGCTTGCCGGAATGATCGGAAAAGCCCCAGCCTTTCTTCCCTTTTACAGGTGCTACGCCGTCATACATGTCGCGGATATTCTCAAAGTCGGTCTTCCAGGTCCACTCGCCTTTTTTATTAATAAAACCATAGCAATCGCCAGATTTAACCCGGGCATTCCCTTCGTGGAATGTTTCAGCGTGTTCATATTTGTTTTCGATGACGAATTTCCCTGATTTATCAATAAAGCCCCAGGTTTTGCCGATTCTGGCGGCAGCCATCCCATCATTGAAGTTCATGCAGTTGCTGTATTGTTCGGGAAATGCCTGCTTGCCTTCCTTGTTTATATAAATCCACTTATCGTCACCGGGCTGGTTAACGATCACCCTGGCGAGCCCTTCCGAATAGGGCTCTGCACGGTTGTAATGAGGCTGTATCACCCATTTCCCTTTGGCATCTATATAGCCCCAGTTATCTCCGGCTTTAACAGGACCCAGACCATCGCTGAAGGGATTGGCGCCTTTAAAGGTTGGCTTGATGACCAATGCTCCGGACCGGTCGATATAGCCCCAGTTATCCTTGATCTTAACAGCAGCAAGTTCGTCCTGCGACAAGGCAGCTGTTCCATGCATCAAAAAAAGGCATACAGCCGCGATGAATAAAAGGTTGATCTTTTTCATAGCTTATTTGGTTTGGTGGTTAATTCACATTTAAACAGTCATTCTATACAAAACGACCATATAAAGATATAAAGAAAATTGAAATTATGAATACCACCAAAAGAAATCTGTTTCCGGACCTGTACAGTGGCAGGTTTTCGGGGAATTAACGAGAGAAATAATCAGCTTCTAAGTTGACGGAGTACGATCTTTTCCTGGAGTGAAAAAGGCAGCAGTGCCGCGATGCGCAGTTTGGTGTCGTTGTTGATTTTATAGATGGCTTTGGGCCTGGGTATTTGCGAAACCCGGAAAATAAACGCTGCCACCTCAGTCGGAGAAATCGTCTTTCCGACATTTCCCGGCGCCATCTTCGCAAATTTCAGGAAGGCTTTTTTTACTGCTTCATTTTTCACGGGATAGGATATCTGTTCAACATGATGCAGAAGGTCCGTATCGATAGGGCCGGGACGTATCATTGTGGCATGCATCCCAAGGAAACTCACCTCCTGCCGGAAAGCCTTTACATACCCTTCCAGTGTTTTCTTCGAGACCGGGTAGGGCAAAAAGGGAACAGCCAGGTTCACACTCTCGCTACTGATGTGAATGAACATCCCTCCGGGCCTTTTAACCAGCGGAAGAAAGTTCTGGTTAACCCGGTAGGAACCAAATACATTTACTTCAAAGATTTTTTTGAACAGACCGGCCTTCCCTTCCGTAAAGGGGAAATAGAGATCGATGCCGGCGTTGTTGATAATAATGTCAATAGTGATCCCTTTGCTTGACAATACACGGACAAGGCTTTCCACCGCTTCATCCGAAGTCACATCCATCGGGTACCATGTGATCCGTTCATGCCCGGCAAACTCCCCAGGAGGATCCGTTCGGAGATCCGTAGCAATAACATAACAGCCTTTTCCCTGGAATTCAAGGGCAAGGGCCTTCCCAAGTCCTTGTGCTGCACCGGTGATCAGGATCGTTTTCACTTTTTTTGGTAAAGATGAAGAAAATTAATGAATCCGGGGACTCCCGGGAAGAATTTACAATAAAGTATGAACGTATTAAAATATTTACATTCGTTCTCCGTTTTCAATGAAACCAATAAAACAAAAGGAAATGAGCAAGACCAGGATCATTATTGGAGTATTCGTATTGTCAGGATTGTTTTTGGGTTGTAAAAAAACATCTTCTTCTTCTTACACACCCGACTGTACGGGAGCGGCCAAATCTTACCAGACCAACGTTGCGCCTATCATTCAGTCAGCCTGCCTAGGTTGTCACGACTCAGGTTCAGGCAGGGTTAACCTTTCCGGCTATTCGGCACTATTCAGCAACAGAAGTTCAGTAAGAGCAGATATTGTTTCCGGACGAATGCCACAAAACAGCTCGCTGTCCGACGCTCAGAAAAACAATATTGTCTGCTGGATCGATAACGGAGCACCCAATAACTGATCCGTCTTCTGATCGGGATACTTTTCATGGCAGGAAGCCCCCTGCCTGAAGAATCAAAAAAGTTAATTGTAATCAACAGGGTTAATTTAAAATAAAAGGGCCGCAGGAATTAATTTTCCTGCGGCCCTTTTATTTGCGCTTTTTACATTAAAACGAAGCCCGTTATCAAGCTATCAGTAGTTGATCAGTATCTTCCTGATCAATGTGCTGTTCGCTCCATGTAAAATGAGCGTATACACGCCATTGGCAACCGGTCTGATATCCAAAGCCTTTTCATAGTCACCGCTGACTGCAATATTTCTGATACTCCATACAGGAACACCGATGCTATTCATCAATTCTGCAGAATAAACACCATCGGGAAGGCCTTTCAGGCGAATTGTAAACCGTCCGTCGCTCGGATTCGGGTAAATACTGAAATCCGCAGAGGATTGCAGGTTCTCAGTACCGGTTATCAGGATATAAATGTGATTGGAAGTATCTGAAACACATCCGTTCAGGGTCACAACCGACCAATAGAATCCTGTTGCCGTTGCCGCATAGCTTTGGGCGGTCCCACCAGTCAGCAATGATCCGTTCAGGTACCACTGATTTCCATATGCCGATGAACTTGTCAAAACACTGCCGGCAGCTGAAATGACAGGTGCAGCAGGAATCGGGTTGACTGTCACAGCAAAAGGCGGAGATGCTGCGCCGTTTCCGCAAAGGTTGTTACCACTCACTGTAATATTGCCGGAGGAAGCATTTGTTGCAAAGTTGACTGTAATGGCATTGGTACCGACACCGGTGGCGATCGTAGCTCCCGGGGGCAGCAGCCATACATAGGTACTGGCATTAGTCACTGCCGCAACACTGTAGGCTACACCGGTTGTTCCTCCGCACATAGCAGCAGTGCCGGTAATGGACTGGGCCGGTCCCGGCAAAGGATTAACGGTAACAGCATACTGGAAGGGCACAGCCGCTGAACAGCCGCTGGCATTGGTATAATTAACAGCAACCCACTGCGGGCCGGGGGCATTCCATGTAACCTGTACCTGGCTGGTTCCCTGTCCGAAGGTAATGGTGCCGCCGGATGAGATAGTCCATGTATAGGAATTGGCTCCTGCCTGTGTAACATAATCGTAATAGCCGGAATTGACGCACATCGAGGCGGGACCAGTGATGGTCGGTACCGGTGCTGCAAGTACATTCACGGCGAAAGTCCCGGGAGCTGCGGCAACGCATCCGTTTGCATTTGCATAAAGCACGGAAACCGACTGTGCCCCGGTTACATTCCACTTAACCGTTACCGAATTAGTCCCGGCCCCTGCAGTAATGGTCCCTCCTGCTGATACGGTCCAAAGGTAAGAGGACATCCCGGCCTGTGTTGTATAGACATTGGTGATACTACCGAGACAGGCCGAGGAAGGGCCTGAAACGGTCGGCACCGGTAATGGGTTTACTGTCACGGCAAGGGATGCAGGCGTGCCATTGCCGCAGGCACCGGTACCCTGCACACTGATGCTGCCCGAAGTGCTGCCAAAAGTCACCGTAACACTATTGGTATTTGCTCCGGCGGTAATGGTGGCTCCGGCAGGAAGTGTCCAGGCATATCCTGCAGCGTTGGTAATGACGGGTACTGAATAAACAATACCTGTTACACCACTGCAAACACTGGCAGGACCAGTGATCGTTCCTGCCGGGCCTGTCGGCGGGCAGCCGGTGAGGAATGACTGGTCAGCTCCGTATGATGTTCCGGTAGCATTAACTCCAACACAGCGAAAATGGTAGGTGGTACTTGTCAGTAATCCGGTGAGAACGGCATTGACGTTTGTTGCGGTAATCCCGCTTACAGAGGGAGGTACAGCATTGGTACTGTTTCCATAGGCGGTAGTAAGTCCCCAGTCAAAAGTGACAGTGGTCGCCTGATTATTCGCAGTAACAGTTCCATTAAGTGTGGCGCCGTTCGTAATAATATTGCCTGCGGGATTTGTGACGACTGTTGGTGGTGCTGCCGCCGTTGTAAAGGTCAAATCCAGGCCATTTGACGTACCCCCGGAATTGGTTCCGTTGATCCGGTAATGATAGGTTGTATTCGGATAGAGGCCTGTCAGCGCGGCAAGTGAACCGGTGGCCGTATTCCCCGTAACAGTGGGGGGAACACCCGGAACATTGGTGCCATAAGCTGCAGTAAGGCCATAATCAAAGGAAACAGCGGAAGAAGCTCCGTTTGCATTCACCGTGCCGTTAATTGTTGCTCCGGTAGTGCTGACAAGCGTTGCCGGCAAGGTAACCACAAGAGGGGGTGTGGCTGCTGTCGTGAAGTTCTTAGGACCGGCCCAGGGGCTGAAGTTTCCTGAGCAGCTGGCCCTGACATAGAAATCATAGGATGTATTTCCTGTAAGTCCGGAAATGTGAGTCGGATTTGCAGATGTAGCCGTTCCTGAAGATGCGGGGGTAAAACCGGCAAGTCCGTACTGGTATTCCCATGCGGAAGCAGCGCTGGTCCATCCAAGGTCAGCAGCATTGGTGGTGATGTTACCTGCAGTAAGAATTGAAGGAACATCGCAGGGCGGTCCGGTAACTGAAATATCATCGATGAACATATTGTTTCCATAAGCGCTGACTGCCTCAAATACGATGTATGCACCGCCGGATGATCCTGCTGGCACATTGAAGGTATACTGGTACCATTGATTTGCTGTCGCTTCCGCAGGAGCCATAAGGTAATACCGGTTCACTGTTCCAAGGAGGGTAGCGCCTGTTGTGCTGGGACCGGTATTGTAGTAAATGTTAACCAGATCGGCATTTGTAGTATACCCATTATCGCGGTACATCCAGAAATGAACGAAATACTGGTCACTGATCATGTTCAGCAACGGAGTCACCAGGATGCCTTTTGTACCGGATGCAAGACTGAAACTGTTGTACCGGGACATTCCTGCACCGGAATGAGGGGTACAGGCCGGATTTGTTCCCACTGTCTGGCGGTCCCAGGTACCAGGGGTTCCGGTTCCAGCAGTCTTCAGGTTCGACCAGCAACCCGGGGCAAAGATAGTTCCGTCAAAAGATTCTGTAAACGGGAAGGTAACAACAGGGGGACAGGCGGTCGTGAAGGTAGCCGGGCCCGCCCAGGAACTCTTGTCGGAAACGCTGCATACTGACCTGACCCAGATATAATACTGGGTGGTTGGGAGCAAGCCTGTCATATTGTAAGTAGTTACTCCTGCAGCAACAGATCCGGTTGGCGTTGTAATGGCACCGGGAGGCGTGGCAGAGGTGCTGCGGTAAATATCATACCCGTTGGCCGGAGCAGGAACTGCAGCGGTCCAGCTTACGGTAGCTGTGGAAGATGTAACTGCAGAAACTGACAGAGCAGTTGGTTCAATGCAGGAGGGTGACAACTCAAGCCGGAAATCGTCAAATCCCAGGTAGTACGGAACACTTGTATTGTTTACCCGGATCATAAAATAGTAGGTTCCTGAAACAGATGGCACAAAAGTCCGCTTTACCTGTGTGCAGGATGCATTGGTCGTGGTTGCGGCAACAACAAAGGAAGGACTTAAGGCAGTTGCCCCTGTCCCGTTTTGTGCATTATTGACAAGAACATCACCAGTCCAGCCGGCATAACCATCCCCTGTCCAGGAAAATTTGAAATCATAGGATGTGGATGCTGTAAGTGTAAATGCCGGTGTGAACAGGAATTTATCAGCCAGGGAAGGAACATAATAAACATATACATAATTTGGCGAGGAACAGGGATCATTGTACGTGATCGAGGCCGCTGTGCCTGTGAACCATGGAGTACCTGTTGTGGTTGAACTGAGCCAGCAATTCGGCAGGATAGTGTTACCAGTGCTTGTCATTGCATCAAAATTCTCAGACCAGGGGAAAGAGGATATTGTCCCACATAATGTTGTAAATGAAACGGGACCCCCCCATGAACTTTTATCAGAGGCGCTGCATACCGAACGCACCCATGCATAGTAGGTTGTACTTGATAACAATCCTGTCATCGGGAAAGTAGTAATGCCGGCCGCAACGGACCCAGAAGGGGTGGTACTTGCGGTTGGGGGTATTGAAGAAGTGCTGTAGTATATATCATAGCCGTTTGCCGGGGCTGGAACTGCAGCAGTCCAGCTTATACTGGCTGTGCTGGTGGTTATGGCAGATACAGTGAGTGCTGTGGGCTCAAAGCAGGTAGGTGTTGCCCTGATCAGGACATTATCCATGTAACAGTTATACCCGTATTCCGAATGAAATTTGAATGAAACATAAAGGGATGGAATACCCCCTGCGCCAGCAGGAAGGGTGATCACTTTTTTAACCCAGGCTCCGGATGTCGGGGCGGTTGAGACATACCTTGGATAAAAAGTGGAATTGGTCCAGGTCGTTCCGTTAACAGACCATTCAACCTGGACCCCTTCAGCAACGTTTGTGTAAACGGTGCTACCTGATTCAAACCAGTAAAACTCAACATTTACGTTGGGAGACCCTGTAGTTACAATGGCCGGGGTAATCAGCCGCTCTTCCGCGCCGGCCCCTCCTCCTGTGCTGTAATAGGAGTTGAAAAGTACAAAATCAGCGCCCTCCTGCGGAGTTGCCGTCTGGTTTGGAGAACTCGCCACAAAGGAGATCTTTTCTCCTGTAGCGGTAAGCAACTGGGTTGTCCAGCAAAGAGGCAGTGTTACTGCATTGAATCCCTCGGAGAGAGGAAGCGGATAACCGGCACAGGCCGTGGTAAAGTTCCAGACCGGACCGGTTGTAGTGAGCGCACCATTGTGTTCGATGACCTGCCATTGGTATCCTGCCGCATTGGCGAGTGCCGTATAGGTGTATGATCCGTTTGCACCTGCGGAGGCTCCGGTAACAACCTGGGTTATATTTCCTGTTGGACCGAATTTAAGGTCGTAAGTCAGCGTATTCGTACCAAATGCCCAGGTAAGCGATCCGTTAACAGGAATATTCACGGCTGCAATGGCAGGAACCGGGGTTGTTGGGACAAGTGGTGTACCCGGAGCCGGTGGTGAGAATGAATAGGTTAGGCCTGTGACAAAACCCTTGGCAGGGACTGTACTTGTGAACCGGCAGGCATTGGTGTTTGCGGTGCCGGGAAGAGAGGTTGCCCAGTCTTCGGTTCCACTGCCGACAAGACGGTTGTTGTAATCAGTTGCTGAAACCCTGATCCCCACTTCGGGCTGGTAGCTTGTACCGGATCCCGGTCCTGAGTTCAACTGGTAAACAAACAGGATCGCACCCGTGACCGTGTTAAGCCGGACCTGCATATCAAAACTCTCGGTCTGTAAATAACGTTTGACCTGCTGCCACTGAAAGACGACTTCGCTGCCCACCATTTCCCAACGGATCTCGGAGGTAGCTGTGGTGGTTCCGCGGTCAAGATCGGCACTGAACGGGCAGATATTGATCCCTGATCCCACCCCGGCGCTGATCCCTGTATAGGAATAGGCAGAAGGCGCAGTACCTCCCAGCGAGATCTCACCGTTGGAGGTAACATATGCCGTTGTATACGCAACACCGTTAAATGTGAAGGACGGAATGGTGACAGCCGCGGAGACCCAGCTGTCCATGGAGGAGGTGCCGTTCACCAACTGGGTTCCTCCCGTGATGGCGGAATATGTCAGCACACTCTGAGTAAAACTGTACGATGATACCTGTGTATAGCCCTGAATGGACAATACTATCAGGATTAAAGCAAATAGTAAAAATTTTTTCATAAGGCTGGTTTTAAAATTGGTTTCTAACACTGATAATGCTGCATGGAGATATATCGGGAAATTTTTCTGTGGTCACAAAAGGGCAATACCCGTCGTTGTGGATAATTTACCACCTATAAATATACAACCAAAATCCAAAAAAACACCGATTTAATAAGTAAACCTGTTTCCGGGGTTACAAATATTAATCTTATTTAGACTCAATTTAGATTGATGTATTATATTTGTGGTAAATAAGACGCTGCCGGGGTTATCGGTTGTTGACCGGCAGTTTGCAGAGAACAGCCTAATTTAAAATCTGAATTATGAAAAAAACTATCACAATAATCATCATGGTCCTGATTACAGGCCTTGGCACCAAAGGGTTTTCACAGGACCGCAGCTATAAGGACGGCTCGGTTTGGCAGATCGGTTTTATTAAAACGTCAGCCAACATGTCGGAAGATTATCTGAACAGCTTAAAGAACACATGGATCGCTGTACATAATGAAGCAGTAAAGCAGGGACTGATCCTCTCTTACAAAGTCATGAGCGGGGCCGCCGCAAACCCGGAAGATTTTGACATAATGCTTCTTACTGAATACAAGAACATGGCAGCAATTGAAGGAACCGAAGATAAATGGGATGCCATTGAAAAGAAGGTCCTGGGCACTGAAGATGCTATGAAAAAGCTGAATGAGACGCGCGTCAGCATGCGGACCATCTATGGAGGAAAACTGATGAGAGAGGTGGTTTATAAGTAAAAAAACGCGATATGCGGTATGCGATGAATGAAGGGCGAATGATTGTGCACTTCATTCATCGCATTTTTATTTGATTATTACGCTGTTCTTTGAATTTTTGTCATTCCTCCTTATATTTACATCCTGCTCATGTATAATCAAGGAACAGATCATGAAAAGTTTCCAGGAAGTACAAGGATTGCTGATCAATAAAATTAAAAGCAGCCTTGCTGAAAATATTTCTCTGGCGGATGAATTGGCGGATCTTTTGCAGATAAGCACTGACAGCGCCTATCGCAGGATCCGCGGAGAAACCGCTCTTACCATTGATGAGATCACCGCTATCTGCAATCACTACAAGATTTCTTTTGATGCTCTGACAGCGCCACTTTCAGGGTTCGTGTCATTCAGCTATCAGGATGTCACAACCGCATCTGACTTTATCCGTTACCTCACCGAAATTAAAAATGAGATGGAGCGCATCAGCAAGGCAGCCGACCGGCAGATCACCTATGCAGCTGTTGACATGCCCATTTTTCATTATTTCACCTCCCCGGAATACCTTTATTTTAAAATGTTCTACTGGCTTCGTTCCGTTTCAAACGACCCCGATTACATGACAAAGAAATTCAGGGTTTCGGATGTCAACGAGGAGGTTGTTAGCCTTTGCGGGCAATTATCCGACCTCTATGCCTTGATCCCTTCAACGGAAGTGTGGTCAGATAGTATTCTCAACAGCATCATTAAACAGATCAGCTACTACTGGCAGTCGGGCGTGTTTTACAACAGGGAGGAAGCCATCAGCCTGATCGGCGCTGTGAGAAAAACCGTGGAAAAGGTTCAGCGCGAATCAGAGATGAATATGAAACTGCTATCCAGTGGTCAAACCAACAATTTTGAACACAATTACCAGCTTTACCACAGTGACATTGAGATCGGCAACAATTTCATTCTGGTCCGCATCGGGAATATCAAGGTCCTCTACAACAGTTTCCACACCTTCAATAAGATGTTCACCGCAAATCCCGGTTTTTGCTGCCTGACCGAAAAATGGATGAACAACCTGATCAAGCAGGCAAACCTGATCAGCGGCGTTGCAGAAAAGCACCGTTTTCAGTTTTTTCAGAAAATGTATTGCCAGCTGGATGCCCTCTGTACGGAAATTAACAGTTAAGTTGTTTTTATTTGGTCTGAATTGGAACCGTGGGCTTAAATGTTGTACCTTTGTACTTTAATCATTGAAATAGTTTAATGAATTCGCTAAATCCGATCAGTGAAACAGCGAACACCTCCTGGGTAAAAATCGTAACCCGTTACAATCATCCGAACCTCGTAAAAAGCTGGGTCCAGTTTTCAAGTAACTTGTTGCTTTATGCACTCTCCTGGTTTTTGATGTACGAAAGTCTTTCCATATCCTATTGGATCACCCTTGGGCTTTCAATTCCGGCAGCCGGTATGCTGGTGCGTTTATTTATCATCTATCATGACTGCGGTCATGGTTCTTATTTCAGATCCAGGAAACTCAGGGATTTCCTGGGCATCTTTATAGGCATCATTACCTTTACACCCTATTACAGCTGGTCATATGCACATCATGTTCACCATGAAACTGTGGGCAACCTCGATAAACGGGGTATCGGTGATGTCTGGACCATGACGGTTTCTGAATACCTTGAAAGTTCCCGCTGGAGAAAAATCGTTTATCGCTTTTACCGGAATCCCGTCACAATGTTCGGCATCGGTCCCCTTTTTGTATTCCTGATCGGCAACAGATTCACCAAAAAGAGCATGGATAAAAAGGGTCGAATGGGTGTATATATCACCAATGCCGGGCTTTTGATCTTTGCTGTATCCATGAGCATGCTGATCGGAGTGAAGGCATTTCTGCTTATTCAATTCCCTGTCATTTACATGGCCGGTATAGGCGGATTCTGGCTTTTTTATGTGCAGCACCAGTTCAACCCTATGTGCTGGTCACGGACAACAGATTGGGACTATAAGAAAGTTGCCCTTGATGGAAGTTCATTTTACAAACTTCCGGGTATTCTGCAATATTTTACCGGAAACATCGGGTTCCATCATATCCACCACCTTAGTCCTCTGATCCCAAATTATAACCTTTCCAAATGTCATCGTGAAAACGCCCTGTTCAACACTGTGAAACCCCTGAAGTTCTGGCCGGCATTGAGAACCATGAGCTTCCGTTTATGGAATGAACAGACGAACGAGATGATCAGTTTCCGGAAACTGAAATTTATTTCGGCGCATTCGTGAAACTGCAGGCCTTACCAAACCTGCCCCACAAACAAATTTCTGTCACGTTCCGGTTTCTGATATCATAAAACCGGGCGAAAAATAACTTTTATTAAAACAGTTGCGGGATTCAAATCTATTTTTGTATCTTTATTGTCTCCTCAGAATTGATTGCCATATCCCAAAAGAAAACGGGTTCATTTTTTCAATGCACCTCGGTTCGCTATTTAATGCACAGAGGGTTGAAAAACCGAACAGCCTGAACAGGTAAAGCATTTTTTATTGAATCATTCTTGTACAAACCGGGTGTGAACCCTTGTGGTCCATCCTGGTCCGGAAAGACAATCATGAAGAACAAAGATCTCCATCCTCCTTCTGAGAAAGATATTTCCCTTGACTTCCGCAATCCGGATATGATAAGGGCAGAGGCTCTTGCCAGTTTTGGCATCTCTGAGCTGGATCTTTTAACCGGGAAAAGCATCTGGTCGGCCGGAATGTACAGGCTCACCGGGTTCAACCCCGAGGATCCCCCACCAACCCTGGATTCCTTTATCAGCTGGATCCATCCTGACGATCATCCCAATGTCGCCAGGGTCATTGAGACCGTTATGACGAGAAAAAAAACCGGGTTCATTGAATTCCGAAATATTGAGTCGGGCGGCATGGTTCATTATTTCAAGGGAACCTTCGATCCTCAGTTTGATGAAAACGGCGAGGTTGTCAAACTTTTCGGGATCATGCAGGAGATCACCGGTAGAAAAGAAAGTGAAGCCCTGATCCAGGCCAGCGAAGAACGTTTTCGCGGGCTTTATGACAATACCACCATCGGGTTATACCGGACTACACCCGAGGGCGAAATACTGATGGTAAACCCTGCCGGATTGCGTATGCTTGGATTTTCCACTATGGAGGAGATGAACCGGAGGAATCTTGAAAAAGACGGATACCTCCCGGGTTACAGCAGATCTGAATTTAAATCCATTATGGAGAGAGAAGGGAAAATCAATGGGATTGAAAGCGGATGGACGAGAAAGGACGGTTCTGTTGTTTATATCAGGGAAAGCGCTACAGTTGTTCGCGACAAGCACAATACTATTCTTTATTACGACGGTACATTTGAAGATATTACGGAGCGAAAAAGTGCGGATGATGAACTCCTCAATTTCTCAAGGCTCAGCCGAATTGAAATGTCCTACACCAGTTTCAATATGAACGATCTTGTTGAAGAGTGTTTGAATGAATTTCAGCTTGAGAAACCAATATCATCCGTCGTAACCATTGAAAACCCTTTGCCTTCCAGCAAGGCGGACAGGATCCTGATGAAACAGGTTTGGGTCAACCTGTTGTCTAATGCCCTGAAATTTTCTTCCCGGGTTAAAGAACAAAAAGTCGTTGTTTCATCTAAACAGGAAAAAGATCATACTGTTTATTCCATCAATGACAATGGTGCGGGGTTTGATATGAAATACCAAAACAAGCTCTTTGGGGTTTTTCAGCGGCTGCACAGTCAAAACGAATTTAACGGTACCGGAGTCGGGCTCGCTATTGTAAAAAGGATCATCAACCGGCATGGCGGTGAGGTTTGGGCAAATTCAATACCCGGAAACGGAGCAACCTTTTACTTTACTATTAAAATTTAAAAGCATGGATAAAATTCATCCGATCGAAATCCTGTTGGTAGAAGACAATCCGAATGATGCAGCACTGACAATGCGTGCCCTCACCCGGAACCATATCGCAAACCATGTTGAAGTAGTTGAAGATGGCGTTGAAGCATTGGATTTCCTTTTTAACCGAGGGAAATATGAAGACCGGGTCAACCAGTCGCTTCCTCGTGTTGTATTCCTCGACCTGAAACTTCCAAAAGTCAACGGAATGGAAGTTCTGAAAGAGATCAGAGCAAATGAGACAACCCGAAAATTACCGGTGGTAGTGGTAACATCCTCTAAAGAGGATCCGGACATCCGCAACGCCTATGAAAACGGGGCAAACAGCTACGTCGTTAAACCAGTTGATTTTGACGCCTTCCTGAAAGCCATTTCCGACCTTGGCATGTACTGGCTGTTGTTGAATGAACCGCCAAAATAAAAGACATCTGCAGTACCCGGTTACCTGATGGTGTTCATCCTTTTAACAGACCGGGCTTATCACTGGCAATACCCCAGCCCGGGTATACTTTGAAGGCAGAAAAGATTAACTTTGCGGGAAAGGAAAAACAATTACCTGTCTTCATGCCTGATCACCATAATAAAAAGCGTTTCCTCAACCTCCCGAAATATACGGGCGGCACCCCGGCTTTCAGGGAATTTATCGAAAAGAACCTGCGTTACCCGGATGCAGCAATGGAGTCCAGGATTGAAGGATCAGTCATCGTCGGGTATGATGTGCATGACAATGGGGAAGTGAGCAATCAGCATATTCTGAAAGGACTTGGATATGGTTGTGATGAAGAAGCCATGCGCGTTGTTGGACTTCTGCGGTTTGACAAGGTGAAGAACCGTGGTGTCCGGGTCAAACTGACAACCAAAACAACCATTAATTTCAGGCTTCCGGCAGCCGCGGTCAGTTACACCATTTCCTATACTGGCAAATCCACTTCAGCGAAAGCTGAGCCAGAACAAAAACCAGCAGAAGCCGTTACCTATAATTATACCATCAACCTGTAAAAGGAAAACCGGAATGAAGCCGGATCAGGTAAAAGGATCCTGGCAGAGGAACTATTGCCCGAAAACCTTTTTCAGCAATTCTGTAGTGCGTGCAGCCGGGTTCTTGCGGATCTTCGCCTCTTCCTTTGAGATCATTGTAAAAAGGCCGCTGATGGCTTTGTCGGTGACATAAGCTGTAAGATCCGGATCCTGTTTTGAAACAAACGGGATCTGGTTGTAGGCGGTGATCAACTCCTTCCACAAACGGGTGGCGTCAACTTTATCCAGAGAGGCTTTAATAATAGGACTGAATTTTGCCTTAAGCCCCGGGGTGGTGGTCTTTGAAAGATACTGGGTTGCTGCATTATCGGGACCTCTAACGATCTGCAGGGCATCGGAAACATTCATGCCTGTTATGGCATCAACGAAGATTGGCTGGGCACTTTTTGATGCATCTTCAGCGGCACGATTGAGAGAATGGATCACCTCATCCACCTTGTCGCCAAGCCCTATGGAGCGCAGTTTTGATTCAATGGTCCGGGCACTTTCAGGAAAGGGTATTTTAATCTCAGGATTCAGGAAATAACCATCTGTCTTCGATACAAGTGCAACACTGCCACCGGTTCCTTTAACCAAGGCCTCTTTGATCCCCGCCACAGCATCGGATTCAGTTAAACCACTTTTGCCCTGGTCGACAGCTTTCAATGCATCAAGGTATACCTGTGACTGGCAACTGATTGCCAGAATATTGAACAGAACGGCAAAAAAGAGGAGCTTTGCTTTATTCATTGTGACGATTTTTTCATTGGTTAGTTTTGCAAAGGTACAGTTTTCAATAATGGGGAATTTTTCAATAATTTTCATTTTACTGCAATAAAACGCAAATAACCCGTCTATCATATCATGGAAAAGGAAATTCAGAAAAAATCGTTGGACGGGTTCTTCCGGAATGATTACCAGAAACTTCTCGGCTACGTCAGGAAAAACCTTGAAAACCGTTTCCTTGAAGCAGAGCCCGAAGACATCATCCAGGACGTTATGCTCAGCATAATGGATAAATTCGACCTGAATGAGCAGATTGGAAATTTAACAGCCTATATCTACCGCTCGGTAAAGAACCGGATTATCGATTACAGGATGAAAAAGCAGCGGAATGTTTCCATTGAGCGCTTTACAGACAAAACAAACGAGAACTCTCTGCTGAATATGATTACGGATGATTTGCAGGAAGAAGAGAATAATTATGCCAATATTGCTCCTGAGTCTCTTTTCCATGCGTTGAAACAACTCCGGCCGGATGAACAGGCTGTGATCATCGCCACAGAATTTGAAGGTCAGACTTATGAAGAGCTTTCAGATGAGTGGGATGTTCCCCTGGGAACGCTGCTCTCCCGCAAGCACAGGGCCCTTTCCAAACTACATAAACAATTATTAACCGAACAAAAATAATTATCATGGAAACTACAGAAAATAAAAATGAAGGAAACAAATGTTGCCGGGGGCATAAACACCATGCCGGATGGATACTGTTGGGGATTGTCGGCTTTACTGCCTTTGCATTTCTTTTCGGCGGTGTCATAATGTGGTTGTGGAACGGCCTGATGCCTGCCATCTTCCACCTGGGTGAAATAACTTACTGGCAGGCACTCGGTCTGGCTCTACTTGCGAGGCTCCTTTTTGGCAGTTTTCACCACCGGGGACCTCATCATCGCGGACCACACCGTTTCGGCATGTGGAGAAACCGGAGAAATGCAATGCATGAGGGCATGAATTGCAGGGAATCTTTCAACGGTGGCAAATGGAACTATTATGAAAAGTTCTGGAATGAAGAAGGGGAAAAAGCCTTCAATGAATATGTGAATAAGAAAAATCAGGCAGAATAGATGATCCAAAGCATTAATTCACAGGCGGGCCGGTAAAATGAGGAATTTTTACCGGTCTGTCTGTTTATTTATTAAACCGGTTCAGGCTGTTCTGGGTGATCAGGTTCCAATGGGGTTTCCCGATGAAACAGGCAAGGTCTTTACTGTCGGTATATGACATTGCGGAAGAAAGATAATCCCTGAAATTCTCAACCCAGCCAGAGATGGTGTATTCAACCTGGATCATGCGGGTAACGCCTTCTGATGACCTCAGTTCATTCCCCAGGTGAGCCTGTACCTCCTTGGTGCTCATTCCCCTGAATTTCTTGTAAAACAGCGACCCCATTTTAAAGGCGGTCCGCACTTCGTCGCTGTACTGGTTAACCTGGTCGCCGGGTACGGTGTAGCCTTCAAACTTTTTATTGGCAGCATACGTGTTGCCTGCTGATTCGAGTGCTTTGTTGAAAATACCTCCGCACATGACATAGTCGGCCCCAAGCGCCAGTACCTTGATGATGTCGGCATATTTCTTAATCCCGCCGTCAGCCACCACCTTTGCATAAGAAATGGAATGGTGCTCTTTTTCACAATTGATATCATGAACCAGTGAAGCAAGGGGGTACCCGATGCCGGTATGAACGGATGTACTGCAACCGGAACCGTTTCCGATCCCAACCCGAACATAGTCTGCACCTGCTTTGGATAATTCGATAAAGGTCTGCGGATTGGCAACGTTGCCCACCATCAGGACCAGATGACCGTCGTACTTTTCCCTGGCCCTGATAACAGCAGCCATAAGCCGCTGCATATGGCCGTTGGCAATATCGATGCAGATATGGATCTCATTAACCGGTTTTACCGGAGTACCGGCCAGAAATATTTTCTCAAACTGGTCAAGGCTTAATGCGACCCAGTCATTTATTCGTATGCAATCCTCCGCACTGAATGATTTTGTCTGGGTTCTTGGGATCATCGGGTATATATGATTTTCCGCAAAGATCTTGCGGTGATCCAGTTCAACAACCGTATCCATTGGTGCCGTGAATAAAGGCAGCATCCCGTTTTCGTCCAGGATATTCACTGTTTTTCGTGAATCAATATGGCTGATTACAGCAGGGCTGATAAGGATATCATCAAAGTCAAATTTCATATCGTTTTGATTCATTAAAAATAATTGGAATTACGGCAATGGAACTGAATTGACAATGATCCTGTTCCTGATTGTCGGAATTAAAACCTTCTTACCACAAACTTACCATGGTTGTGCTTGTTTCTTTCACTTATTGAATAGTAATAAATTCCGGGGGGGAGGTCTTTAACTGAAAGTTGAAATACATTTGTTCCAAACTGTCCGGACTGACATGGAATATTGGTAACCTCTTTTCCATAGGAATCAAATACTTTCAGGATAGTTGATCCGGTATTGCTTCCAGTTAAAGGAATATTCACAACGTCAGAGGAGGGGTTCGGATAACATTTCCCTTCCATTGATGACAAAACAGCAGGTTCAATCCCGGTGGACAATGAAAAAGAAATGTCATCAACAAGCATAACTGAACCTGTGTGTACATCATTGCCGGTAACCGGTCCCGTTATGGAGATCTGGATAATGGCCACATCTGGCACCTCTGAAGTGGTGTAGTTGAGCGGCAATGTCAGATGGGTATAGGTATTCATGGTTGCAGGTAAGGCGATTGCTCCCTGTGCAATCGAAGTTCCTGATTTATCCAGCGAAACATTTACAGAAAACTTATCTCCGCCAACTCCTGTGAATTTATACCAGAGGTCGATGGAATGATAGGCCGCTGTAATGGCAAAACCGGTGGCATCCGTCCCGCTCTGAATGAGTGGTCCAGCTGGAGTTCCGAAAAAACTGACCACATTACCCTGCAAAGCAGAGGAGCCTGTATGGCTGTCGGATGATTGGGTAACGTTCACCAGGCCTGCCGGAAATGCATTGGAAGTGGCCCAGTTGTCTGGATTGCCCGAAGTCCAGCTTTCAAAACCGGCGTTTGGAACCTGCGCATTCGTCATCATGGCGATACCGCATATTAAAGAGATTAATGTGAACAGGAGCTTTTTCATCGTTTTTGAGTTATTGCTGTTTTTCCGGGTCCAGGCCACAAAAATGGCCTTTTTGCTTTGTAAAAATAGTAATATTAATGATCAACTGTTCTTTTTGGCTCCACCTGGGTTTTCCAAAAATTATTTTTCATGTTTGGATTTTAATTTTTATGTTATATATTTAACAATTATTCCATAACGGGAAGAACAGATTTCGTGTTCGCAACTGCGACAGAGAAAAACACTATTTCTTATGCTGATCCGCTTTTCAGGATGCATGTTACCACACCCCGCAGGAAGATTATCTCCCTGTCAGCACCCGGTGATGACAGCCAACAATCTCCGAACAAAAAACCATCTTCATAAATAATCATTTAAAAACAGGTATTATGAAAAATCTTTTCCGTTTTTTAGGTGTGCTGTTACTGATAACAGGCTTGTTTGTTCAAAGTGCCGGTGCGGCCGTTACAGTTGGTGTTACGAATCCATCCAATACAACACCCAACCTGGCGGCGTCCTATCCTTCCCTTGCTGCTGCGATCACCGCCCTGGATGCCATTACCGCTATTTCAGGACCAGTGATCCTTACCTGCGGGGCATCCGGAACAGAAACAGCCCCGGTGGGAGGATTCGCAATTAACTTTACAGCAGTCACCACAGCCGTAAATAATGTTGTTATCAGCGGAAGCGGGAGTACGATCACTGCATATTCTCCTCAGGCTTCAGGCAGCAGGGTGGATGCGATCTTTAAAATTATCGGATCCGACAATGTGACGATTCAGAATTTTATCATGCAGGAAAACAGTTTGAATACAACAACCACTGTAGGAACAAACACCATGACTGAATTCGGGGTTGCTGTTTTTTATGCCAACACGACCAACGGTGCGCAGAACAACATTATTCAGAACAACACTATTTCCCTGAGCGGCACCTATCAGAATTCCATCGGGATCTACTCAACTACACAGCATTCGTCAACGAGTTACAGTTCGTCAGTTCCGGCAACGAACAACACGGGTCTCAACAGCGGCCTGAAAATTTACGGAAATACGATCTATGCCGTTTCCTATGGCATCGAATATGTATCCACACCCAATACGGCGACCATTACGGATTCCGGTGTGGAAATAGGCGGATCAGCCGCAGGAACAGGAAACACCATTACTTATGGGAATAATACCGTCGCAGATGCGGCCTGGGTAAGTATTTCAACTGCCTCGGCAGGGATAAATTACCGGAATGGAGTTAACGTAAGCATAAAAAACAACAACGTTACTTCCAACACGATGACAATCACAACAACTGCGATCACCCTTTCTGCAGGTACAAATCCTATCGGGGCGACCTATACTAATACGATCAGCAACAATACCGTTAATGTTACTTCCACCGGTACCGGAGTGAACACCAATGGTATCAGTTTTGGCTATGGAATTTCAACCGGAACCATTGTTGGAAATTCAAACTCTATTAATCTGACACAATCCATCACCGCAGCATCATCGGGCCAGGTTAACGGGATACTGGCGGGTTACACTTTTTTATCATCGACACTGAATTCAAATACCGTCAACATCACCCAGAGTACATCCTCCGGGGCAAATAGCGGGCAGGTTACCGGTATCGGGAATAACCCGGGAGCGACCGTAAGCGGTTCTACCCAGACGATCAACGGCAATATCATCACGTTTAAGCAAAATACGACCGGAGGCACCTATACAGGTGTCATGATCTATATTTTTGCCCAATACGCTTCAAGTGGTTTCTCAGTTGGAACGGGAACCATCAATACAAATCAGTTGCTGACAACCGGATCAACCATCAGGTCGACAGGAACCATTTATGGCATTCTTCATGATTATACTTATACGACAAGTTTAACGATCGACGGGAATACGATCAATATCGACCGTGTTGCTGCAACAGGAAATATTTACGGAACATATGAAACAACATCAGGTTCCACTTTCGCAAACACCATCACCAACAATTCAATCACGTTCACAAATCTTGCGACTTCCGGTGTTTCTTATGGAATTCAAACACTCGGGGGTACTGCATCGACGACCAAGAACATCAATGTCAATACGATCAGTATTTCCGGTTCATGTACAGGCCAGTCGATCGGTATCATCGCCGGTTATGGCAACGGGAATATGAACAGCAATAATATTACCATAAACAACTCCTCAACAAATTCGAACGGGATCTGGCCTAACCAGACAGGTGCCGGGGCTTTTACTGTAAGTCTGAATACGATCTCCCTGACCTCCAACTCCACCTCTCCTACCCAGATGACCGGGATCTCCGGAGGTGCAACCGGACCATTTCAGATCTTCAGCAATACATTCACGGCAATGAACCTCACCGGGGTTATTACAGGTGCTCCGGTTATCAGTGCAATAACATGTGGCGCCGGTAATGGAAGCAATATTTACAACAATGTGGTTACAAATATCTCTGCCGGGGCAGCAGGCAGCACTGCAAGTCCGGTTATCGACGGTATTCTGATCTCGGGAGGGACAGCAACCAACGTGTACAAAAATAAAATTTACGGAATAACGACCAATTCTACAGGTTCATCCACAGTTGTGAACGGAATCAGAATTTCAGCCGGGACCACAAACACGGTGTATAATAACCTGATCGGTAACCTGACGGCTTCCTCGGCATCATCCACCGATGCCCTCAGGGGGATCAGCATTACTTCCACTACCACATCCTCCACGAACAACATTTATTATAACAACGTATACCTGTCTGGTTCCGGAGGCGCCAATTTCGGTTCATCCGGTATCTACCATGCCGCCAGTTCAACTGCAACGACAGCGGTGCTTAACCTCAGGAATAACATCATTGTGAATAACTGTACCCCTTCAGGAACAGGTATGGTTGTTGCCTACCGCAGAAGTTCAGGACTGGCAACTAACCTGGCTAACTATGCCGCAACCTCAAATAACAACCTTTTCTATGCCGCGGCAACAGGTGCTTTCATTTATTTCGATGGAACAAGCAGTGCGCTCACCATGACAGCTTATAAAAGCGGTGTATTTACAGCCGGGACCATTGCCCCCCGTGATGCAGCCTCAGTTACAGAAAATCCAAACTGGCTCAGCACAACCGGGAGTGATGCAACATTCCTGCACATCAACCCTGCAGTTGCTACCCAGATCGAAAGCGGTGGTGCCAGTATCTCCACGTTCACCACGGATTACGATGGTGATACACGGAATGGCTCGACACCGGATATCGGTGCAGATGAATTTAACGGTACCGCCGCGGATTTCAGCCCTCCGACAATTTCTTTCACAGCCCTGACAAACGGCTGCGGAACCTCAGATCGTACACTGGCAGGTGTTACCATTGCTGATGCATCCGGCGTTCCGGTCACAGGAACACTCGTACCACGCGTTTATTATAAAAAGAACAGTGGGTCATGGTTCTCACAGCCGGGGATACTGACGGCAGGTTCAGGCACCAGCGGCACCTGGAGTTTCACGATCGTTGCCACCGACATGGGTGGTCTCGCCGTGAATGATGTTATCTCCTACTATGTGATCGCACAGGACCTTTCAACTTCGAATAATATTGCCTCGAACCCATCTGCAGGTTTAACAGCCGTTGATGTTAACACCATTACCACACCCCCGACTGTACCAAACACGACTACTATTCTGCTGACCCTCTCAGGCACCTATACCATTGGTTCAGGCGGCAACTATCCAACCCTTACCGCCGCACTGAATGCATACACTACGGCCTGTCTGTCGGGATCTGTCATTTTCAGTTTAACTGATGCTGCATACAGCGGTGAAACCCTCCCCATTACCATCAATGCAAACAACTCGGCCAGCGCAGTCAATAATCTGACTATTAAACCAGCGTCAGGAGTCAGCCCGGTTATTTCCGGGGTTTCCGCTACCGGAATTATCGTTTTAAACGGTGCAGATTTTGTGACCATCGACGGATCGAACGGTTCAACAGTCAATACAGTGTGCCCTGCTTCCGCGGCATCGCGTGACATGACCATCATGAATACGGGAACCAGTACCACCAGCGCGGTCATATGGCTGCAAACAACGGCCGGACTAGATGCAGCCACAAACAACACAATTAAAAATATCAAATTGACCGGAAGCGGTGTAACACAGACACTGTTCGGAGTCGGCAGTGGCTCATCAACGATCAGCACCGCCAGCCTTGGAACATCCAACAACAACAATGCCATTATAAATAACAATATCAGTGGCGTTCAGTATGGTATCTATTCACAGGGCGCAAATTCCGGGACAAAGAACAGCGGGACCGTCATCAACCAGAATACTTTTAATACCAGCGCGAATGCCAAAGGCGGTATCTGGGTCGGTTTTGAAAATAATATTATCATATCCGGCAATACCATCTCCAATATTGCACAAACTTCATCGCCGGATGTTTTTGGTATCACACTGGGTATGGGAACATCAGTATCTGCTACTTCCTCAAGCGGCAATGAAGTAACCAATGCAACCGTTTCAAATAATATTATCGGTTCCGTTGTCAACAGCGGAACATTCTCTGCTGTTGGAATAGCCATTGCATCAGCAACCTCCGGGACAACCACACTGTCAAACAACATGATCAGTAGTGTCGCCGGCAATGGAACAACCGGTGATTTTTCCGCAGGCATCATTCTTGGCGGCGGTGCCGGATCTACAACAAATCTTTATCACAATACCGTTTCCATGCAGGGAACAATTACAGGCAGTACAGCAGCAACGCAAACCTCTGCCTGCCTGGCTGTGACGAATTCCACAGCTCCGACGATCAACCTGAAGAATAATATATTCTCCAATACCCAGATCGGAAATACAAGTGCTACCCTGCGTTTCGCATGTATCGCCCTTGCCTACAGCACTTATACAACCTTAGTTTCAGATAACAACGACCTCTATTGTGCAGGAGCAGGCCCGGGAACATACCAGGTTGGTATAACAGGAACAGTCGTCGCCGGCACGAACAGCACCACACTGGCAAACTGGCAAACGACTTCAGGGAAAGATGCCGCCTCTAAAAATGCTGCACCTGTGTTTTTGGGTGCCCCTTATTCTCTCAGCCTGGATATCGGCAACGTTTCGAACGGGAACAACCTGAACGGAACCGGTGCCGCTGGTACGGGTATCGCTCTTGATATTGACTGCGAAACAAGAAACGGGACCACTCCGGATATCGGCGCAGATGAATTCTCCCCGTCGAACTGTAGTGCAGCAGTTGGCGGAACGGCCAGCGGTAGTAATGCTTTCTGCGTTTCCGGCACCCCAACGATCACAGCGGCAGGATATTCCCTTGGCATCGGCAGTACTTACCAGTGGATGTCATCCGCTTCAGCCGGTGATTACCCTTCTGCAGGGGCCCCCGTCAGCGGCCAGATCAATCCTGCTTCACTTACAACAGGCATTGTAAGCACCACCACCTATTACTGGTTAAAGGTGAGCTGCGCAACAAACAGCAGCACGGATTATTCAACCATGGTAACGATCACTGTTAATCCGCTGCCCGCTGCCCCCGGAAATCCAACCAGCAACTCCCCGCAGTGCGGGAATGTGACGCTCACCCAGAACGGGACGCCACCCTCAGGAGAAACATGGTACTGGCAAACCAGTGCATCCGGTACAACGGTAAATCCTGGCGTCAATGACCAGGCCACTTACCAGGTAAGCTCTTCAGGCACATATTACATTCGTTCCAGGAATAATACCAGTCTTTGCTGGAGTTCCGGTGCGGGCAGTCTTGCAATTGTTTCTGTCAGTGCAATTCCGGCAGCAGCGATCACGCCTGTTCCTGCCAATGCTGCTACAGGGATCTGCTATGCAGGGACCTCCCCCGTCACATCCGTATCCTGGGCTGCAGTGACCGGGGCTACATCATATGATGTTTACTTTGGTGCGGGAGCATTACCGGGAACAGTTACATCTAATGTGCTGACAAATTCCTACACAACAGGAGCACTGGCTGCCGGCCTTACTTACTACTGGAAAGTGGTTCCGAAAAATGTCTGCGGTGATGCCACCGGGGCAACCACCTGGACCTTCAGTACTTCTGCTGCTCCCTGCTATTGTACACCTACCTATACGAACCTTTGTTCATCCAGTGATTATATCAACAGTTTTTCAGTCAACACCTTATCAAACCTGTCGACCGGATGTAGTGGCAACACAAACAATTATATCCTCTACCCTGCCACCGGCACAAATACAACGACGCTTACAGCAGGGGTATCGTATACTGCTTCCGTGACTATTGGCAGCGGCGGATCCGGCAATGTCGGCATCTGGATTGATTACAATGACAACGGCCAATTTGAGGCATCTGAAAGGTACATAAACAGTGCATTAATTGCTTCTTCAGGTACAGCGACCATTGCTGTGGCAGTTCCAGGAAATGCCCCGATCGGATCGCACAGGATGAGGGTCAGGGAGGTTTACAGCACGACCCTGGCGACTGTTGATCCATGTTCAAACGGAGGGTATGGTGAGACAGAGGATTATACAGTTACTATTTTCTCAGCCCCGATTCCGGTTATCAGCAGCCTGGGTTCCACCTTTGGTTGTGTCGGCTCATCTCTTATCATTAATGGTACCGACTTATCCGGTGCTACCATCGTTACGATCGGCGGAACAAATGCCGTTATTACCGGGACAACTGCAACCACAGTAAATGCTACAGTCGGAAGCGGTACAACCGGGACTGTGTCCGTAACCACTTCCGGCGGGACTTCCACCAGTTCGGAAATCTTCACCGTGAACCAGCTGCCGGCATCTGTTAGCGTTACCGGGGGCGGCACCTTCTGTGGTGGTACAGCTACCCTATATGCCTCCAACGGCGGAGACGGGATCATCTATTTCCAGGGGAATACATCAGGAGGAACATCCACTGCGGTTGCCTCTTTATCGGCAGTGGTCAGCACTTCAGGAACCTGGTATTTCAGGGCGCAGTCTGCAGCCGGCTGCTGGGGGCCTGAAGGAAGTGCGAATGTCACTATCAATGAACCTCCAGTAACGACAGGAGCATCCGTCTGCCAGGGAGGCAGCGGATCACTGAGTTCCACATCCTGTGCTCAGGCCTATGTCAATTCAGGAACAAGTATCACAGGCACCTGGAAGGCCGCAACTGATCCGGTGGCAATACGTCCAAAGACATCGATCATCAATACAGCCACCTGTTCATTTGATGCTTCAATCACCAGGAATTATGTGGCAACACTTTTCCAGGTGACTGTTACCGGAGCTTATGTTTTCGAGATGAATGACAACAGCTCCTATGATGGCATGGGATATATAGTCAGCGGCGCCTTTTCACCCGGAAGCTGTGTAACAGGAACCTGGATAAGAGGAGATGATGACGGCGGTTCGGGGCTTTCCGAACCTAAGCTGGGTGCTTCCGGGACAGGTGATGGTATAATGACTTTAACCGCCGGTGTTACCTATACGCTGATCTCCACAACGTATTCTTCCTCTTCCGGTACTTACAGCGGATCCTTCACCTGGACGATCACCCCTCCTGCAGGCGGACAGATCCTGTTACCGGGACCTGCCAATTCCATTCAATGGTTCACTTCTGCAACTGGAGGGACTGCCATTGGCTCCGGATCGCCATTCAACCCAGTCGGCGTTGCCAACTCGGGCCTGGCGAATACGAACACCCCGGGAACAACTGTTTACTATGCAGAATGCTCCCTCTCACCGGGCTGCCGTACAGCGACGAATTTCGTGATCAATGCGCTGCCGGCACCATCAATTTCCGGAAATTCACCTTTCTGTCCTGGCAGCTCAACGACACTGGATGCCGGTTTGTTTTCCGGATACACCTGGTCAACCGGAGCCTCCGTACAGAGTATCGCTGCAATGACAGAAGGCACCTTTACAGTCACTGTTTCTGATGTGAACGGATGTACTGCCAGTTCTTCGGCTACAACAACTGTTTATACTGCCCCGACTGCAACTATCACACCGAACGGCATGGTTGGCTATTGCATAAGTGGCCCGTTAACAGCCGGAGGAGGCCAGGATTACCTCTGGTCAACAAATGAGACTACACATGACATAACGGTGACCTCCAGCGGGAACTATTCAGTAACCGTGACCGATGGACACGGATGCACCAGTGTGGCAAGCCAGTTTGTAACGATCAATTCCCAGCCTGTCGCACCATCCATTACAAAAAGTCCGGATGTTACTGAAGTCTGCATTTATACCAATGTTTCTGCCACCTTTGGCATTGGATCCGGCGGCGTTGGATGTACGGATAATTATGAATACCGCTATAACGGTATTGGGTCCTGGACTGATTATACACCGGGCAGCCCGCTGACAGATATTTCGGCCGGTTCACTTGAGATACGCACAACAAGAGGCGGATGCCAGGCAGGATGTACACCGGATGTTTCAACGGTCACATGGACATTTGTACCACAGCCGGTTCCCGGTGAGATCATCAAAAACCCGAATATCGCGCATGTTTGTGAAGGCACGCTTGTTAAAGCCTCTTTCGGCTCTCCGACAGGTGGAATAGGATGTACAGAAACCAGGAATTACCGGTATGAAAACTCACCGGACTGGATTCCCTATGTTGCCGACGACCCGATCCCGACAACAGGACATACGGCAGTATACCTTAAATCAGAAGTCACCAATTGCCAGACCGGCTGTATCAGTATGGCCCTGTATGCAAACTGGGTGATCGATCCTCTTCCGGCTCCGGCAATCACCGGTTCGGCTTTGACCTGTGCAACTTCCACGGGGAATATTTACTCTACTCCACTTGTAACCGGTGATACCTATAAATGGGAGATCTCCGGTGGTGTTATCGATGGTCCGGTCAACGGCCATTCGATCAGTGTGACGTGGGGCCCCGGAGCTTCAGGATGGGTTAGTGTAAGCGACACATCTTCCGCTGGATGTTCAGTGACAACCGGTCATTATAATGTCGCGCTTGAAACCGTTACAGCCATCACTGGACAACCTGCAGGAGGATCCGTCTGTGCGGGGACCAACCACCTCTTCACAGTTTCAGCAGATGGAACAGCGCCTATATCTTATCAGTGGTATGAGGAAACTGCGGGTCTGCTCAGCGGCGAGATCAGTTCAGACTTTTCGACGGGGACAGCAGGGACCTACTATGTGATCGTGGCCGGTGCCTGCGGGCCGCTTGAGTCTGATCATGTCTCCCTTACAGTCATCCCGATCTCCGATAAAACAGTGGCTGCCCTTGCTTCACCGGTTTGCCAGGGAACAGGCACCAGTATTTCGGTTGCCATGTCGGATCCTTCTACATCTTACCAGTTGCGCAACAACGCTGGAAATGCACTGATTGGCTCTGCTTTAAGCGGAAACGGAGGCACTATATACCTCCCCACAGGGAATCTTTCTGCCACCACTACCTTCAACGTAATGGCTACACTCGGTTTCTGCACACTGCAGATGTCGAATACCCCGACCGTTGCTGTCAACCCGATGTCTACACCGCCATTGACGGGACCGGTCACGGTTTGCGCTGGTTCAGCCGGCAACATTTACACGACTACCTTCTTACCGGGACAATTCTATCTCTGGAGTGTTACAGGGGCTGCATCCTTCACCGGACAAGGAACGGCGACACTCACAGTGACCTGGGGAAATGGTTCAACCGGAACGGTAACCATTACCGCCTATAACCAGTCAACATTCTGCACTGCGGCAAACAGCCTCACGGTTGCGATCAACCCCAGACCGGCACCTACAGTCAGCGGACCAACTACTGTCTACCCTGGTTTATCGGGCACCTATTCCACTACCGTTGTTGCGGGCTATTCCTATACCTGGAATGTGACAGGGGCAGCATCCTTCAGCGGACAGGGTACTTCTTCCATCAATGTCATCTGGGGAGCAGTAGGTACCGGCAGTGTGTCGGTTTCCGCATTGAATACCCTTACCGGCTGTACAGGTATTTCATCGCCACTCAATGTTGCCATATTACCGGTATATAAGATCAGCGGGTATTTCAACTACAATAACACGGAGAAAAACCCTCTGGATAACATCAGTCTTAACCTGAAATCAGGGGCTGCCACCATCCAGTCAACAACAACAGCTTCGGATGGCTATTACCAGTTCCTCAACCTCTGGCCCGGAACATACCATATCGAGGCCACGACGGTTAAACCTTCCGGAAATGTCAACACAACCGATGCCTCAGCCGTAAATACCTGGTGGGTATCCAACCAGCCGATCGAAAGGGTCAACTGGTATGCCGGCGATGTTAACAATACCGACATGATCAATGCAACAGATGCATCTGCGATCCAGCGGCAATTTGTCTATGGGATCCCGTTCAGCAGAGGTGAATGGACCTTTGCAGTGCAGCCGAACAGTTCCGCAGCTAATCCTCCGACAAGTACCGACAACATCATCGCACTTGCAGGTGCTGATGTCGCCGTGAACTATTACGGTTTATGTGTGGGCGACTTCAATTGCAGTTACCTGCCTCCCTCGGGAAAATCAGTCTTCAGCGGTAAGCCAAACCTGAAACTTGAATATTCAGGAACACAGCAGGCCGGGCCAAATACCGAGTTCATGCTGCCGGTTTATGTCACATCCGGTATGCAGGTCGGGGCCATCTCACTGATCATGAATTTCCCTGAAGAGCTTGTTTCAGTTGAAGAGGTCATGCTTTCAAACGGGGACAATTCCCTGCCGTCTGCTCAACAGCTCTCCTACAATGTCATCGGGAATGAACTCAGGATCGGCTGGACCTCCATGCAGCCGATGGAACTTCCATCGGAAGGTCAGCTGATCACGATCCGGATGAAAACCACCGGAGCATTTGTGACAGGAGAATCGATCCGGCTTGCCCTGAAAGAGGACAACCTGAATGAGCTGGCCGACGGACTGGCCTCTCCGCTCAGCAATGCGTTGCTGACAACGAACGTCGTTGAAGCATCCTCCACCGGAATTCCGGATCCTGCAGCTGGCATTGTGACCTTTGGTAATCACCCGAATCCTTTCGCAGATTTTACGATGATTACCTATTCTCTGCCATCAGACGGAAAAGTTGTGCTGGAAATTCACAACATGCTCGGAGCAACTGTGATGAACCTTGTGAACAGCGATCAGAAAAAAGGTGATCATACGGTCCGGGTTGAATGCCTGCACCTCAACCCCGGTGTTTATACCGCTTCACTTAAATTCACTTCAGGCAGTTCGGTTGATTACAAAACGATCAAACTGATTCGGGACAGGTAAAATTCCCTGCGACTGCTTTTTTGCGGATTGCACCTTTTCAGACAACGGACAAAAATAAGTCTGAAATGTAAAAGGTGCAATTCGCATTTTTAGGAGAAAGACTGAAGTGCAACATATAAAGTCTTAAACGCAAAGTGCGAAGTGTGAATTAATTTCACACTTCGCACTTCAGATTTTGCACTTGTATTTGTCTCCTCGCCAGGATTCGAACCTGGGACCCATTGATTAAGAGACAAAAAAATGCCTTTAAGCGTTTTTACCCGAATGTTGGTTAAATAATCTGTAAATCAGTTTGTTATATGGGTTGTGTTAATAAGTTTTTGCGTGATTTTTCGTGATTTGGATGCGATTTGTTATGCAAATTGTTTGCACATTATTATCTTTGCCTAGAAACAAAAGGGTATTAAACAGGCATGAAAAATAAACAAAAAAATGATTACTCAACCGGAATTTATCTGGACACGAGAAGATCTGATAAAGACGGGCTTTATCCGGTCAAGCTTCGAATTACTTATAGACGACAGTCAAGGCTTTATAAGACTCGTTTCTACCTCAAGGAAGATGTATTTGAAAAAGCCATGGGGAAAAAGCCAAGGGATGAGTTTAAGGAGACCCGGCAGGAACTTGATAGCCTTGAAAGAAATGCAACTGAAATAATAAAAAGCCTCCGGTCATTCTCTTTTGAAGTTTTCAGAAGACGGCTGTTTTCTAATACAGGGGATCAGGGGAATGTTTTTTCGGCCTTCGAGGATTACATTGGAGAATTGGATGAAAAAGACCGGATAGGAAATTCAGCTATTTATACCGCCGCGAAGCACTCTTTGGAAAAATTCCATCCAGGAAAAAATCTGAACTTTTATGAAATTACCCCCTCCTTCCTCAAGCGATATGAAAAATGGATGATTGATAAGGAACATTCGGTCACAACAGTAGCTATTTACGCCAGGTGCATCCGCAGGTTGTATAATCGTGCAATCAGGAATAGCCTCGCAAAGCCTGAAGAATACCCGTTTGGCAGGGAGGCTGATCAATACCACATTCCTGAACCGAGAAATATTAAAAAGGCACTTACCATTGAAGATATCCAGAAAATATTCACCTGGAAACCTAAATATCCCGGCGTAGAATCCTATTCACGGGATCTTTGGATATTTTCCTACCTGTGTAACGGGATCAACATGAAGGATATCTGCCTGCTGAAATATTCTGATCTTAAAAAAGACTACATCAATTTCAGGAGGGCCAAGACCATCGAAACCAAGACAAAAAACAGATCGATCGAGGTTGTGAGGACCAGAGAAGTAAATGAAATCATTGAAAAATGGGGACAAAAACCTGTTGAACAGGCAAAATATATCTTTCCTGTCCTGAAAGAAGGTTTGTCACCCAAAGATCAGCAGGCAGGAGTCAGACAGGCTACCAAACAGGTCAATAAGTATATTCGGAGAATCGCTGCTGAACTTGAGCTTGAATCTGATGTCACGACATATACAGCACGGCATTCCTTTGCAACAATACTGAAAAGAGCCGGAGTGAACGTCTCTTTTATCAGCGAAGCTCTCGGTCATTCAGATATGAAAACAACCCAAAGTTACCTTGGTAGTTTTGAAAATGAGGAAAAGAAAAAAATCGCCGCACTTCTTACAGAGTTTCCGGCGCCAAAAGTCCCGGAAGAAAAAATAGAATAAGCTCTGATCGTAATCCATAAGATTATTTCAACAATCAAAACAAATTCCTGTTTTGTTGCGTTTTGTTGATGCATATTTTGCAGATAAAATCTTGAACCATATTCATCAAACTTACATTTTATAATACTTACCCTATTTTGAACGAGTTAATAATAGCAGCAGCCTGCCTTGAAAAGTGCTTACATCTGTTGACCCCTGATAATTTTAATGACGAGGAGATTTTGAGTGTCCTTATAGGAGGAACCGCAAAAATAAATTCAGATTATATCAGGCCTTTCCGCCGGGAACTGGACCGAAACATGCTTGTCCGCAGAACTCCGGAAGAAAAAAAAGACCTGGTCATTTATTACATTTCTGAATTAATGAGGGGCCAGGGGAGAATGCGCAATTTCGACGAAATAGAAGTTCAGATTCCTGACACTTTCTTTGACCTGCACTACAAGAACAGTAAGAGTGCGTTAAGCAATATCGAGCAGTATTCCCTTCACCGGCATTATTTCTATGTATTAATCTTCAACGAGATCCAGAAATGCTGCTTTAACTATAAGATCCCGTTCCTGACCATTTGCCGTGAGCTCTGGTTTCCATTGCAGGTGATTGATGCAGAAATTTCCACCGGGTATGAGGAGATGTCGACCAGGGATTCAAGAACAGAGGAACAGAAATTATCCACATTACAGAAACTGCGTTCCGATTTGAATGCCCGGGATTTCTATAAGCTGAAACTGGTGAAAGAATTATCTGATCCGGCAAAGGAAAAGTTGATCTGGTTTATCAATAACAATGAACTCCCTTACCAGGTGGCAATGTTTGATTTTCTTGGTTTCATTGACTTTTATGAAAAAGAATACAGCTACAGCCGGGCAGTCATTTACAGGAAAATTGCCGAAATACTTACCGTCAGCCCCCGTATGGTTAAGGGGAACTACTTGGTTTTACAGGACTTTTCAAAGGAAGATCGCAAGCGCTATACATCTTATAAATACAGAGAACAGGTCATCAAAGATTACCAAATGTTAAAATAGGGAGTACTCCCTCCTTGTTGCCCCTAAATGCCCCCACTACCATTGCAGCATAAACCTTAAAACTTACTGCAATGGAATTAACATTTGAACAACTCCCGCAAGCCGTTACCAGGTTACTGGAAAAGCTCGAAAACATTGAGCAACTCATCGTTACTCAGAACAACTCACCTCAGCCTGAGTCAGATAAATTACTGACCATAAAACAGGCTGCCGAAATCATCCATCTGTCGGTCCCGACTATCTATGGCCTGGTTCAACGGTCTGAGGTCCCTGTTTGCAAAAGAGGGAAACGCCTCTATTTCTCAAAACAGGAACTCACCGCCTGGATTATGTCCGGTCGCAAGAGAACGATAGCGGAGATCGACGAGGATGTAAAGAATTACTACCCGTCGTTGAAGAGAGGCAGGAAATAATTAAAATCACCTCCTCCTCCGTTTCCCGCAAAATCCTGCCGGGTCATTCCAACTCAACCTTTTGATAAAAAGATGCTGGCCGGAGGAGGAGGTTCATTCAAATCTTTTTCCAAAATAATAAACATGATAAATGGAAAGGAAATTTCCGAAAAGGTAACGACCGGTGCCGATAAAGATCGGGATCGTCAAAAAAAGAACAAGCCATCAAGGGGATCCGAGAACAGAAAAATCCTCCCCATAGTAGAAGTCCAGCAAACCCTCAATGACTGGTACGATCTGCGATTCAATGAAATCTCTGGGGTTGTCGAGGGACGCAAAAAGAATGAAGATGTTTTTAAAGTCCTGAATGAGAACAATATCTATATCCAATTGTTAAGCCAGGGTTACAGGGTTTCCTTTTCAAACCTTTGTGCTTTGCTTAACTCCGAATTTGTTCAACCTTATAACCCGTTTCAGGAGTATTTCAATTCCCTGCCTCCCTGGACAAGTGAGGACCCGGATCACATTGAGGAAATGGCTAACCACATTGTGGCAATGGATCAACCACAGTTCAATAACCATTTTAAAAAGATGTTGGTCCGGACGATTGCCTGTGCAATTGAAGACCGCACCTTTAATAAACATGCATTTATCCTGGTAGGCGGAGAGCAACACACCGGAAAAAGCACATTCTGCAGGTATCTATGTCCTGAATCATTAAAAAACAATTATTATACCGAATCCATTCCCGGCGACAAGGATGGGCTGATCAGTCTGTGTGAAAATTTTATTATCAACCTGGACGAACTCAGCCTCCTGTCAAAATTTGAATTAAACCACCTTAAAAGCCTGTTCTCAAAAGACAGTGTAAGGGTCCGGCATCCGTTTGCCCGGAAATCTCAGACAGATCCCCGGCGAGCGTCTTTTGTCGGCTCAACAAACGAGGATACCTTTCTTACTGATCCCACCGGCAGTGTCCGGTGGCTTTGTTTTGAGATAGTCGAAGTAAAATGGGCTTACAAGAGCATCCCTATTGACAAGGCCTGGAGTCAGGCATATGCACTTTACAAATCGGATTTTAAATATCAGTTAACGTCGGATGAACTGAAAGAAAATAATACGAGAAATCAGCAATTTCAACAAATTTCAATGGAGTATGATTATATCCAGAAGTATGTGTCACAAGGAAATGAATTAGAAAATGGATTGTTCCAGACTCCAACGGAAATAAGGGCCTACATAGTTTCAAAGTCAGATTTTAAGGCCGATATCCGGAGTACTGAAAAGATAGGGAAAATACTTAAACAACTCAAGTATAAACGAGTTTCAAAAAGAGTTGAAGGGAGCGAATATCCTGTCTATGGATATATTGTCAAATATCTTGAATTCTAAAATATGCTTACTACACTTACTTTACTTACTACAATATCCAGTTACATCAATATTATCAATGGTTTGCAGTGTAGTAGGTATTTTTATTTTTTCGTCACAAACTTACTACCTACTACAAAAAACAGGATTTGTAGTAAGGTAGTTGGTGTAGAAGGCTACTACTGCTGTAAGTTAAAAAATAACTTGTTTTTGTTTTTAAACGTGAAGTAAATACTTATCAAATAAAAGGATAGCAATGGATTTTACAGACATCAAGAAACGACATATTCACGATTACCTCCAGGAAACCGGGCATCGGCCAGTAAAAACAAAATATGGTAGTGCATGGTACCAAAGTCCTTTGAGACAGGAAAAAACTCCCAGCTTCAAGGTAGACCTTAACAAGAACCTCTGGTATGATTTCGGTACCGGTGAAGGGGGCAATCTCATTGATCTTGTATTAAAACTCAGCAACTGCACAGTGCCGGAAGCTTTAGCGCATATTGGTAACAGTTCCTATTCTACAGGGGAGCATCGCTTCGATCCCTTGGATGACTCAGGCCGTATTAAAATCGATCGCATTCAGGAATTGTCAAACCCGGCATTGATTCAGTACCTCAGATCCCGGAAGATTTTAATGCCATTCGCCCGCCGGTTTCTTAAGGAAGCATATTATACCGTTCATGGTAAACAGTATTTCGCCCTGGCATTTGCAAATGACAAGGGTGGATATGAATTACGGAGCGCTTACTTTAAGACCGGTTCAAGTCCAAAATATTTTACAACGCTCCGTGGAAAGGATGATTCAAAACTCAATGTATTTGAAGGATTCATGGATTACTTATCCTGTTGCACCTTTTACAGGCAGGTTCCAAGTTTCAGAACGATCATATTGAACTCCTTATCTTTTCTTCCAAAGATCGAAGCTGAACTTGTAGGCACATATGAAGTTAACCTTCTCCTTGACAATGACCAGGCCGGAAGGACCGCTACACAAAACCTAATGACCACTTATAAGCATATTCGGGATTGGGCGCCGGTCCTCTATCCGGATCACAAAGACTTCAACGAGTTTTTGATGAACAGAAGAATCCAATAAGACCGATTCAGTTTTCCCGGCAAGAGATCAATTCATATTATTATCAAATATTTGAAGACCAATGAGAAACCTGGGTTCAGAAAAAACACTTGAACGGATAAGATTGTATTATCAATCAGATAAAATAAAATTATCCAAGCATGATAACCAAATCCGTTTCCGGCTGGAAACTGCTTATTCCATATTGATCAACCAGAATGGGGTCGAGAGGGATGTGGTCAAAATGCTCATGAAAATTCACGGGATTTCCAAGATGCAGGCTTACCGGGATGTGTATAATTGCACCCGGTGTTTCGGCCCCATTGGTGGCATGGACCGTCAGTTTATTCGCAATATGGTTACGCAGTGGGCCATAGAGTCCCTACGGAAAGCGGAACTAATGAATGATTTCAATGCCGTTAACAGATTTCTTAACATAATTATCAAGGCCAATAATCTTGACAAAGAGGATTTAGGTCTACCTGATCCTGCGAAAATCCAGCCTCCCGTTCAACTTCTTTCTGTCAACTACAGTTTTCTCAAATCGGAATATTTCAAGCTCATTGATACCAAAGCCCAGAAAGCGCTATTGAAGCTGCACAGAAAAGTGGTTGCATTGATCGATGCTTCTCCCATCGCTGAGTACAAAGACATACTATTGGCCGCAGGGGATCACCCAGAAGACTCTTACAGTGATTCCGATTAGGGGATCAATTTCCAAAGTACAGGATAATAAGGCATTCAGATAGGTGGAGGGGAGCATCTCCCCTTCATCCCTGATCTTACACACGACTTGACATATATAGTATCAATTCATATATCCCTTAAAAAGGCCTCCCTACAATTGTAATTTTCGATAGGGCGGGGCGTGCACTCCGTAGGCATTTTGATATTATAAGTGTGCATATTGACCCTTATAATACTAAATATCAATGAGATGACAAAATATTTTTGTTACTTTCAAATTCACCGGACTTCTTTTCTTGGTGCGGATGTCAAGAAACGAAGCAAAAGAACCATCCCCCAAACCCTTCGTTTTGTTCCAAAAGCCTTGTTAGTATTGAGTTTACCATACTGCAATTGCAGTTTCATTTACGGCGGATCAATCACTTTTTTCTTTACATCCCGGGGTCAAAGAAAAAACCCTGGAAAAAAAAATAAAACCAAAGACAGCTTAAATCGATAATTCACTTTTTTCAAGAATGGATCGTTTCCAAATCATTTTTTTTCCTCAGTGGGTCAGGATGACTTTAACACTGTTTTGAATCAATTCCCTCGCCTGGGGGAGCAGACCTCCTTCCTTCCTGCCCCTATTCCAATTCTAAAGTGTTCAGTATCAATTCATATATCCCTATAAATGGCCTTTGTGCAATTGCATTTTTCGATAGGGCGTGGCGGGCACTCCGTGAGGTACAAGCAAAATTTCGGGGGTATTCAAACGGTTAAACCGTTAAAGATGAATGACTAACGAAATTTTACACGCAAATCAAAAATTGAACTTCTTTTCTTTGAGAGGTGATGGCAAAGTAAAGAAGCAAAAAGAAACCATCTGTCCTACACCACATTTTTGTTCCAAAAGCCTTGATATAATTGGGTTTAGAAAAATAAAACAGGCCTATAAGGGTCCCATAATTGCACTTTTATTTACGGCGGACCGGCGTACTTTTTTCATCCGTAAATAATTTTGTAAGTATTTCAAATTATATCAGTTAATTTGAGCTGTCAGTACAGATAAGAAGGAAAAAATTTCATCCGCGTGCTCGAAGCAACAATCTTTTGTGCTTATCTGATGATGCCAGTTTCTTTGACGGGGTCATTGCCTCCAGTAAAAGACGGCCTTTTTTCTATACAGCTTCTAAATTTTCTGGTATTGCGTTATATCCAAATTCCTTTAGCGCTCGTTTCAGCTTTTCTATCCGGTTTTTTTGTCTGCGTTTTTCAAGATATTCTACACCTACTTCTTTATAAGGAACTTTTTCGGAGAGAATATGATATGCGGCGCAAAGGATCTTATGTCCTACTGCTATAAGCGCCCTTTTTTTACCTCTCCTTCTGATTAAACTATCATATTTTGCTCGGAAAAAAGTATTTTTTGTTCTTGATCCGGCCCAGGCTAATTCCACCATCAATGATTTTAAATATTTGTCTCCAGAGGTTGTTCTTGCACTTTTTTTTTACCGGCACTCTCATTATTTCCCGGGCTCAATCCAGACCAGGATGCTAAATGATGTTCGGTTGCAAACACACTCATATCCGTTCCTATCTCAGAAATTATTCCAATTGCTCCTTTTCTTGCGACACCAGGAATTCCTCTCAACAGCTCAATATCCTTTTCATAAGAAGCAACTCGTTTGTCAATTTCGTTTACAATCTCTTCGATTTGTTTTTCTAATGAAAAAATACGTTGTTTCATTTGCCTGAGCATAAATCGATGATGTTCTGTTAGTCTCCCTGTGAGTGCTTCCTTGAACTCTTCCCGGTCAACCTTGATGTTTTTGTGATAGAATTGCATCAGTTTTTCCGGATCATTTTCACCTTCAATAAGGGCATTAACAATTTTTGATCCGGTAGAACCAGATACATCACTCAAAACGGATGATAGTTTAATATTTGCGTCTTCCAGTTCCTTGATAATCCGGTTTTTCTCAGCTGTAATCTGCTGATTCAGCTTTAACTGGTAACGAGTGATATCCCGAAGTTCCCGGATATCTGTAGGTGGAATGAAACTAGCCTTTAACAAGCCGCTCAATAATAATTGGCAGATCCATTCACTATCCTTTATATCCGTTTTTCGACCGGGAACATGTTTGATATGTCTTGCATTGACAAGAATCAACTTTACATCTTCACCTATAATATTGAATACGGGTTTCCAATAAATTCCGGTGCTCTCTATCGCTGCATGAGTAACACGATTATCAGTTAACCATTTGCGCATGTTTGTCAAAGAACTCGTATAGGTTGAAAATTCGCGTGTCTGCTTTCTCAATCCTTTTCCTGCTATTGTGGCTACAACGGTCTCTTTATGGACATCTATGCCACAGCCTCTTTCAATATCACTTGTAAATTCCATACAACTTGTGGTTTTAAACCGCAAGTTGATAAATTATTTACATTCTCGGTTGTGAGAAATGATTTATCATGTTAGTTTCTTTGCTGAGCCTGGTCAAATCAAAAAGATACCAAAAAAGAAACCCCATCTAGCCGACGCACGGTTTAGCTCGAAATTTTGCTACAAAGGTACCTGCGGATAATTCGCTTTAAAAGTACCGTCTGAGCCTGGTACAGCTTAAAACTGTCAAGGGCGACCTCCTGATGGAATAGTCGCTCGTTGAGTTCTTTCATCCTGCATTCGCTGGAGTGACCCTAACCCATTGACATTATTTATTATTCTCGGTAGTTGCCTTTGGCGTAAAAAATTT
>Ga0118677_10000915_pt1 | contig 63188 bp, 56 predicted proteins | sample AliMusrvi5mmetaG_FD_86154 | JGI IMG/M metagenome (GOLD analysis project Ga0118677, IMG submission 86154) | reverse complement strand
AATCGGATATCTGCTCATCAGTTTTGCCCTTTATCCCTTCGGCCAGCAATAAAACCCGGCACCTTGTGATTTTGCGCGCTTTATCCGCGCCTGTTTGCACTATGGCCTGCAAATATTTCCGCTCTTTCTTGTTCAACCGGACTTTGTGACTTTTTTGGCTCATGGCTCACCTTCCTTTATAGGAAGATGGTACCATAATTCACACAACTATTAATAACTACTTTTACTGTGTACTAGTTAGTCATTCAGCCATCAGAGTCCCATATGCCGTATTCCGCTTGGCATAGGATTCAAGGGTTTCCCGCTGCACTTCAAAGGGAATAGCTTTCCTTGGCCTGGTTTTCCGTTGAGACTCTGAGATATAATGTAGTTTTCATAGCTTAGTTCGAAAAACCTCTATATTTCCAGCTGGTTTCCGCGTAACTTCTTACAACCTTATTGGGGTCCGATTTTAATTTAGTCAGGATAGACTTCGTAACTTTGGGATTTCCTGTTACAGATATTCTTACCTGCCAGTCACTGTCGGAAGACAGCTTTTCAACAAGCTCCAGAGGTGTATTGCCGTTGAGGGCAGCTCTAGCTCTAACCATGGATTCTGACCTTTTCCCCAGTTGCTCAAGGATATCAAGTGGGGTTTTAGAGTTCATTGCTAAATAGGAAAATACTGAATAACAACGATCTGTGCTGGTAGGTATTGGTAAACACTTGGCATACATTTCTTTAATCATGTTTTCGGTAATCAAAATGTTTCCAGCAAGCTCGCCAAGAAGTTCAAAATCGTTAGAGCTATTTGCTTGCTGATATAACTGGTTTAACCGGTCTTTGTTTATGGTATCTTTTGCCTCTTTCAGTAAGATATTTCTGGTTACTTGTGTGTCTTCATCTTGAATTAGTATCGTTCGAAGATACTGAAATGAAAACGCGCAAGCTAAGGCGGCTATACAGTAAAGTACCTTTTCAGCACGGTTAATAAAATTAAATTTGACAGTGAAAGCATACAACACCCCGAGGGTAAAGGTAATGCCTAAGCCGCCTACAAGTCCGGTAAACATATATGGCAGGGAGTATGCCGGGATAAAGATAAATGCCAGCCCCATGGTGGAAGAAACATGTGCCCCAGGTGTATATAGTGGTTTCCAGACAGCAATGGTCTGCGGGATAAAATATGTGAGAATTCCTGCAATCCCGCCGAATATTGTGGGCAGCAATAATAATCTATTGATCCGCCGTCCAAGAATGAAAAGGATGAAGGAAAGAAGTGCATAAGGAATTAATCTAAAACATGTGGAGAATAAATATCCAAGGATGGTTATGGGTGAAAAATCTCGCAAGATCTTAAAAAATGCTCCGTCAATGCTATATCCCCCATATTTGACAATTGTGTATAGATGGGTTAAATCTTCTGTAAAAAGAAATGCAAACAGGAGTGGTATGCTTATATGCCAGTTGGTAATGGTTTGTTTGCGAAGCCGCTCAAAACGAGAGATTGAAATCCCTTCCTGCATGTTTTGTCTCCCCTGTGGTCATTCCTGATATAAGGCGGGTTTTCCAGTCCTGGATGTGTTTAACATCTTTATCCGTGAAAACAGGAAAATTTCGATAATCCCTCTTAGGTTTTACCCAGCCTTTCTTGATCCATTAGTAGATTGTCTGGCGGCTGAGAGATATTGGGACGCTGATGACTAAATGACTATCTTTTAGCCTTCAATGCCTTTGTATCCAATAATAAAAAGTCGGGCATTTGGGACGCAGATGACTAAATGACTGATTATTTCTTCCCCTTCCTGACTTCAATATTCTAGCAAATAGGAATCTTCACATAAGACTGGCGGCGACCACTGTGGGCGGGTAATTGTGCTGTACCATGCGGTGGGCAATTCCGGGGACAGTATACAGAATTCCGAATTAAATATACTGTCCCCAAATCTCGAGAGGCGACTTTGGGGTGGGCTGAGTTGGAAAGCCACCTGGCCATGTTTATATTTATTAGTCGGTTCCCCCTCCGTTAAAACGGCCAAAACCGCGGGCCGAGATCAGCGCCATAACAATACTCCCTGATCCCAGGGCAAGAATATCGGCGGTGCTGCGAAGATCGAACAGGCCAACGCGAACTATGAGCGCATAACCTGCCGCTATATTGAATGCGCCCCAGAGCACGTTCACGGTCGAAGAGGAAAGTCCTTGTCCCGGCGGCTTGGCGAACGGGCTTTGAAAAGGACGCCCCATTGTTCCGCTTACAAAGTGCGGGATGGCGTTTGTAAGAAAAGCACCGCCCAGGAAGTAAGAGATATAGTGGATCCATTGCATTGTCATTCCTCCTTATGCTCCTGCGTATTGAATTTTTTGAAGTGTCGCGATGGAAGACGGCTTGATGATCCGATCATGGAAATACTGGGGACGGTATATAGAATTCCGAATTAAATATACTGTCCCCGTATCTCCCAATATACTGTCCCGGATCCCGGTACAGCTATTTTTCGCATTTCAGGGCGGCGTAGAGGGCGTCGTATACGAAGAACTGATGCTCCAGGTTCTCATCATCGTTGGGGAACATCAGCGAGTAGCCGCGCGCCACGGCTTCGAGGCCGGCGGCGTAGGGGTGGGCTTTAAGGTTGCCGGTGTCCGCCGCGTTGACGATGTCCGCCATCTTATGCAGGACCGGATCGGTAAGGTCGTATTTCTTCAGGATGGCCCGGAAGGTGCAATCGTCGCCGTGGTGGCCCAGATCGGCGTCTTCCACGTCAAAAGGGATGGCGTTCTCTTCCCTGGCGATCTTATCCACCAAGCTGTCCGCGGCGAAGATGATCTCCGCCTGCGAGTCCACGAACCTTTCTATGAGCCAGGGGCAGGCCACCCTGTCCACATGCACGTGGGATCTGGTTATCCATTTCATAATTTTCCTCCGCTGTTAAAGATCCTGTAAATTTACATCAGGCTTTCATTCCAGCCGCGCTGCAATTCTCAAACATTTAACTTCGGGAACCCGGCATCAAGCTGACCCTTATTTTTCTTTGGGGGTCCAGAAGCCTTCGAAAAGGTATCCTATTTTTAAACCGATGACCGGTTTTAAAACGCCTTTTTTGCTGCCGCCGACATTGTCCAGGTCGATGTCGGTTGGGCGGTAGAAAATAGTGAAGGTCAGGCCGGTGGGCGTCTCGGCGCTCTCGTCCGTGGTGTAGAGCAAACCGGCTGAAAGGACGGGAGCTATGAAGAGCGTCGTGTCGGACAGGCCGATATCGCCTAAAGCAGAGGCGGTAAAGCGCAACGGCTTGCCCTGGGCTTTCGGCGTCATATAGTCCATGCCGAGCAGCAGGTCCAGGATATAGAACGAGTCTGAGTCCGGCAGGCTGCGGTTTTCGGCCTTTACGCTCTGGAGCTGCAAACCGCCGGTCTTGGAAAAACCTTCGCCGCCGCCGGTGGCCCGGACGCCGAGGCCCCAGGGATACGCGACCACGGTGTCCTTATTCCCCGGCAAATATAAATTCTGAGGTGTCGGCGCAATAAAATAATATTCGTTCGCCGATACCCATTTCCAGACCAGTTTGCTCTCCGCTGCCCGCGCCGAAGTTATCGCTAAGCCCAGCAGAGCGAAAAGAAATAGCAGTTTTTTTATAACTCCTCCATTGTTCCGCGGCAGGCTTACTTCTGAATGAAAGTGACGGTTAGGGCGGCTTTGGCATTGTCGCCGGCGGCTTCGGCTTTGTAGGGACGCGTGCCGGCGTTGATATAGGCGGCGAAAGCGCCGGCGGTTTCTATCGGCGTTTGTCCGGGTTTTAAGGCTAAAGGAATATTCCAGCCGGCGACATGGTCGGTGGTCCCGTCGGGCCGCATGTAGCGGAATATCGAGAGCCACAAATTTATCGTGCCATCGATGCCCGCGTCCTGCCTGCCGGACGCCAGGCCCGAGATCTCGGCGATACCCGGCTTTCCCCCTACCGTCACTTTCCCTGCGGTGATGGCGATGGTCTGCGTTTTATCGTAAGACGCGGCTGTCAGCTCTGCGCCCTTGACAAGTTCAACCGCCGGATCGTATCCGCCTGCGCTGTCATTTTTCATGGTTCTCCTTAACTATTGAACGGCCCCTAGGGTAGTTTACAAAATAGGCTAAAGCTGTACAAAAAAGCTTAGGCTTTTCTTTTTTTCCGCAGGTTTCTGTTACCTGATTCCTTTAATAATTTATAATAATGTGAACGGCGCGAAATCGGGTGTTTTTAATAGTGATGGCAGGACGTCGGCACGGTTTGAAAAGGAGAGTGCTATGGAACAAAGAGAACTTGGCAGGTCCGGACTCAAAGTTTCGGCTATCGGGCTTGGCTGCATGGGGATGTCGGAATTTTACGGGAGCAAAAATGACGAAGAGTCTATAAAGAGCATCCGCCGTGCCGTAGAGCTGGGCGTCACATTTTTCGATACGGCCGATATGTACGGCCCTTTCATTAACGAGGAACTTGTGGGAAAAGCGTTAAAACCCTTTCGTTCGAAGGTGGTGCTGGCCACAAAGTTCGGTAATGTGCGCGGCCCCAAAGGCGAGCGGCTGGGCGTGAACGGAAAGCCGGAATATGTGCGCAACTGCTGCGAAGCCAGCCTGAAGCGTCTGGGCGTAGAGACGATAGATCTCTATTATCAGCACAGGGTGGACCCGGCTACGCCCATTGAGGATACCGTCGGCGAGATGTCGCGGCTTGTGGAGGAAGGTAAGGTGCGGTTCCTCGGCATGTCCGAAGCCGCCCCTCAGACCATACGCAGGGCGCACAAGGTGCACAAGATAGCGGCGCTGCAGACTGAGTATTCTTTATGGACGCGCGACCTGGAAGCGGAGATCCTGCCGACTATCCGCGAGTTGGGCATAGGGCTTGTGCCGTACAGTCCGCTTGGCCGCGGCTTTCTTACCGGCGCCATCAAAACCCTGGACGTGCTGGATACGACTGATTTCAGACGGGTCAATCCGCGTTTTCAGGGCGAGAACATGGAGTGGAATCTGCGTCTGGTGGCGAAGCTTGAAGGTATCGCGGCGCGCAAGAAGTGCAGTACGGCGCAGCTCGCGCTCGCCTGGGTCCTGTCGCGCGGAAAGGATGTCGCGCCGATACCCGGCACGAAGCACATAAAATATCTGGAGGATAATGTCGGCGCGTTAAAGGTTGCGCTGACGCCGGAGGATATAAAAGCGCTGGACGAGGCCGCGCCTGTTGGAGCAGCCGCAGGTCTGCGCTACCCCGAGGCCGTGATGCAGACGGTGAACAGATAGAACGGCTAATTATTGACCTACGCATAAATAATAGAATTGTTGGAGGCTTGGATTTGAGATGAATGCGAGGCGCGACGAACGAGCATACCGGTTGGTCTGTGAGCGAGGAGCAACGAAGCAGTCGCTCAAAGGCAAGCCTCCCTTTCCCTTCGGGAAAGGGCCGGGCGCTTTTGGGCTGCAACTTCGTCACAAATCGCTTACATAGCCCAGCTATGCCGCGCTCTTTGTTCCTTGTTTCGCTCCAAAATCTCCCGGCCAGCATTTCTATTACTTATGCGTAGGTCAATAACATGGATGGACAGGATGCGCAGGATAAAGCAAAGACCCTGAATTAAACACGAAGCGCACAAAGTTGATCAAACTGAAAGTTCACAAAGTTAACAAAGCATGAACTTTGTGTTCTTTTTGTTCAAGACTTTGTGTGCTTAGTGCTTATTCCGATACGGTGAATGGAATTTTTTATTCGTCATCCCGGCGAAAGCCGGGATCCATACTTTGTCGAGACTGTATACCGGCTTGCCGATGTGACGCGTTTATGATGTTTTGCGCCATACGGTTTCTAAGCCTTTCATAACGGTCTTTATGCGGTGGAGCGGGATGTAGGAGCCGTCGGGCGTGGTGAAGCCGAAGCCGTCAACTTTGATCATTTTGTCCAGACGAATATCGTGTTCGGTACTGCCGTCCCTGTAGGTTATCAGGTATTTCCCCTTTTCCTCTTTTTCGGAAGGGCTCCAGATAATGCGGTTCAGCAGTTCGCGCAATTGGTTCATTTCGGCTATCTCGTTATTCTGTCCGCAAAATAATTATTTTGATCGTTGTTCGGCGGCTAGGCCGCGGGGTGGAATTTCCAGAAATGTATAACGTCCATGTCTGACGGGATGTCGTCGCCGTGCGCGCCTTTGCCGGTGACGGGGTCCGTGTGCGCGCCGTGATCGGGAGCGAAAAGCGCCGCGCGCGGCAGGCTGCTCCACTTTTTCTCGAAGGCGAAGGTTAATTCTTCAAAGGACTTCACATGACGCTTCACCGCTTCGATGGCGGAGTTGTTCCAAGGGTCGGAGGCATGCAGGATATCGTCGTACTCCTGATGATAGGAGAGGATGCAGTCATAGTCGCCGGCGTTTAATAGTTTATGCGTCCTGACGGTAACGTCATGGTCGTAGGGTTCGGAATAATATCCTAGTTCGCGGCCTCTGAAAATGAGGTCGATACTGGAATCCTTTACGGCAACTATGGCCGTGCGTATGCCATGCGCGGGCAGCACGTCAAAAATGGTTTTGCATGAAAGCACTGGCCTTTCATATTTGCGTATCCCGTGCGCTTCGGGCGTCAGCCCGGTGAACATGGACGCGAAGCAGACGGGGGTTTTAGACGGGAAGACGCTTTGCACCGGGAATTTATTGAACCCGGCGGTTTCAAGCCTTCTGAACACCTCTGGTAATTTCTCCACCATCAGCCGTCCGATGGCGTCTGGCGCGTAGATAAGCATTTTCTTTACGCCCGCCGCCGGCGACAGCGCCATGACGCGCGCATCCTCAGCCGCGGCCCCCGCCTCAAGCTCCCGACCGGGGGCGCCGAAAGCTTTGAGGATAGTCCTGGCGACCGAAGCGATAGAGTATTGGACAATAATATTCTTTTCCCCGATATTTCCAGTCATTTTATCAGATCACGAAACGGCCGGTGGAGAACATGCGGAACAGGCCATCCAGGTCCGCGGCTCTTACTTCTTCGCCGGCCGGGATCAGTTCCGCGGCCACCAGTTCGGCGTCGCTCATCCTTTCCGACAGCAGGCGTTTGCCGCCGGGAGAAAGCTTTACGTAACTGACGCGCGCGTCATGGGAGCTGGCTTCGCGGCTCACCAAGCCTATTTTCTCCATGGGAAGCAGCATCCTGGTTATTCCGGAGGCGGTAAGCGCCATTTGTTCAGCCAGGTCGATGCGGCGCATCTTTTCCTCGGGGGCGCGGCTGAGGTAATACAGCACCTGAAAGTCGCTGAAACTTAGGCCGCCGCCCAGCTTGCTGTCGAAACGGCGTGCGGTAAGGGCCTGCACTCTGGCAAGCCCGAGCAAGAACTTCAACTGCGCGCTTATAGTTTTCATAGTATCCTTATTTGCTTGATATATGCTTGATTACTCAAGTATACATCAAGTATGCCAAATTGTCAAGCCCTATGACGGAGGCGGGGCCGCGACGGAGGATGTTCGAATTCTTGGGAAATTTGCGTGTTATAGCCTGGAATACAGGCGGTTAGGCAGGACCTTCAGCAACCAGGCGATCAAACGCCAGCGCTTGGTGACGTAGGCATGGCTCTTTTTCTTTTTAATGGCGTCGAATATCTGCTTAGCGGCCTTTTTCGGCGGGGCCACCCAGAAAAGTCCCTCGCCCTGCGCCATTGGCGTATCTACGAAGCCGGGCTGGATATCGGTGACCGTGAGGGCGAGCTTCATCTTGCTGGCTTTCTGTCTGAGGCCTTCGAGGTAATTGGAGACAAAAGCCTTGGAGGCGTTATAGGCCGGCGCTTCGCTTCCGCCCCTGATGGCGGCGATGGACGAGATCCCCACTATATGCCCTCCGCCGCGGCCGCGGAAATACTCAAAAGAAACATTGGTCATGGCGGCAAAACCTGTTACGTTCACGTCTATGGTCTCTTTTTCTTTTGCCCACTCGAGGTCTTTGTTTATAAAGCCGGTTCCGGAACTTATGACTATGATGTCGGCTCCGCCCATTTCGGCGATTAGCTCCTTCAGGAGTTCTATGGCGGACGGGAGGGCGACGTCTATGCGCTTTATGTGTATTTGGTCGGGGAATTCTTTTTGCAGGCTTTGGAGGAGTTCGAGCCTTCTTCCGGCGATGCCGACGGAGAAGCCTTCGCCGGCCATAAGCTTGGCCAATTCTCTGCCGATGCCTGAAGTCGCCCCGATAATTATCGCTTTCCTCATCATAAGTCGGGTCTAAAAAAGGTTTTATCCAGAAGCGCGCGGTAGATGGACAGGTCCTGGCCGGAGAAACAGCAGAAGGTCACTTCTATCGTAGCTTTTGTTTTATCGAGGAAATCGCGGACGGCTTTGACGGCTAGCGCGGCGGCCTCGTCGGGCGGGTAGCCGTAGACGCCGGTGCTGATGCACGGGAAAGCTATGGTCCTGAAACCGTTCTCAGCGGCTATTTGAAGCGAATTAGAGTAGCAGCGCCGTAAGAGCTCCGGCTCGCCGCGCGCGCCGCCGTGCCATACCGGCCCGACGGTATGGATGACGTGCCCGGCGGGCAGGTTGTAACCGGAGGTAAGTTTGGCCTCGCCGGTCCTGCAGCCGCCCAAAGCGCGGCATTCTTCCAGCAGCCCCGGCCCGGCCGCCCGGTGGATGGCGCCGTCCACGCCGCCGCCGCCGAGCAATCTTGTGTTGGCGGCGTTGACGATAGCGTCGACTTCAAGAGCGGTAATATCCCCGAGAATCGCTGTCAGCATAGAAATATTATACCAGGGTTTTGGCGCGCTCAGCCGGCTTTCGCGTACCAGCGGCGGCCTATCCAGAGAGAGACATTCACAAGGCCTATCAGCACGGGCACTTCGACCAGCGGACCGATCACCGCCGCGAAGGCCGCGCCGTGGCGTATGCCGAAAGTCGCTATCGCCACGGCGATGGCCAGCTCGAAATTATTCGAGGCCGCCGTGAAAGACAGCGTGGCCGACTCTTCATACGTCGCCCCGGCTTTTTTGCTCATGTAGAAAGAGGCGAAGAACATTATCGTAAAGTAGCACAGCAGCGGGACGGCCACGCGCAGCACGTCCAGCGGCACTTTGACGATGTTCTCCCCCTTGATGGAGAACATGACGATTATGGTGAAGAGCAGCGCCACCAGCGTAAGCGGGCTTATGACGGGGATGAATTTTTCGGCGTACCAGCTCCGCCCCTTTGCTCTGATCAGGGAGAAGCGTGTGAGCATGCCGGCGATAAAAGGAATGCCCAGATAGACGAACACGCTTTTGGCGATCTCGCCCATGGTGATATTCACCACCGCGCCCGCAAGCCCCAGCCAGCGCGGAATGATAGTGATAAAGAACCAGGCGTAAAGCGGGAAGAACAGTACCTGGAACAACGAATTGAAAGCCACGAGCCCGGCGCAGTATTCGCAGTCGCCTTTGGCGAGGTCGTTCCAGACTATGACCATGGCGATACAGCGCGCGAGGCCTATCATTATCAGGCCCACCATGTATTCAGGTTTATCGCGGAGGAAGATTATCGCCAGCGCCGTCATAAGCACCGGCCCTACCAGCCAGTTCTGGACCAGCGAAAGCGCCAGCACTTTTTTATTGGAGAAGACCCTGTGCATCTCCTCGTATTTAACCTTGGCGAGCGGCGGATACATCATGAGTATGAGACCTATGGCTATCGGGATGGAGGTCGTCCCCACGCTGGAAGCCGCGTTAAAATCAGCCACGGCCTGCGGCCACAGCCAGCCCGCGCCTACGCCGGCGGCCATGGCAAGGAAGATCCACAAGGTCAGGTAGCGGTCCAAAAAAGAAAGTTTTGAGAGTATCCCTTTCATTTTGCACCCTCCAGAATTTCAGGCAGCATTTTGACGAAATCACGTATCCCGTCGCGCACGCGGCGGTAATGGCCCAGAGCCTCGTCTTCGCTCCTGGCCTCTTTTGCCAGAAAGGGCGGGTCCTCGAAGCTTTTATGAAGTTTCCGGGCCTTGCCGAGCCACAAAGGGCACGACTCCCGGGCATTATCACAAACCGTCACTACCAGGTCGAAAGCCGCGTCTTTGAACTCCTCCACGCCCTTGGCCCTGTTCCACGAAATATCCACACCCGCCTCGGCCATGATCTTTACGGCTCTGGGATCAAGGGCGCCCGGCTTTGTTCCAGCCGAGTACGCTTCTATCGCGCCAGGGTGAAGTTTATTGGTCCAGCCTTCGGCCATCTGGCTGCGGCAGGAATTGCCGGTACAAAGGAACAAGACTTTTTTCATCTGCGCGCCTTCGGTTTGGCGGCGGATACGGTTATGCTCGAGGCCGCGCCGTCCAGGGACTTTCCCGCTTTTTTGGTGATAGGGTCGAGTCCCGCGTCGGAAGAGGAATAGGTATGGTCCGCCAGCAGAGTTATACCGGTAAAACCGGCTTCGTTAATGGCGGCCAGATAATCAGCGCGCAGCAGCGCTCCTGCCACGCACGCGGCGTAGAGCCCGGCGTGTTTCTTAAGGGCCGGAGGCAGTTCGCGGTTCAGCACGATATCGCTTACGACTATGGCGCCGCCCGGTTTGAGGGCGCGGAAAGCTTCGCGGAACACAGCCGGCTTGTCCGGAGACAGGTTTATGACGCAGTTGGAAATGATCAGATCCGCCTCGCTGTCTTTGACCGGCAGCTCTTCAATGATCCCTTTGCGGAATTCCACGTTCTCAAGCCCGGTCCTTGCCGTGAACTTCTTCAGGTTCTTCGCGGCCAATTCTAGCATCTCGTCCGTCATATCCACGCCGATCACCCGGCCTTTGGCTCCGGCCAGCGGCGCGGCTATAAAGACGTCTTTCCCTGCCCCGCTGCCCAGGTCCACCACGGTCATGCCTTTCTTAACTTTAGAAAAACCCACCGGATTACCGCATGATAGTCCCATTTCCCCCTCGGCAGAGGCCGAGGCTTCCCCGCAGCAGCAGGTAAGTCCGGAACAGCCGGAGGAGTTTTTTTCGGCCGCCTTGCCGTAGGCCGATCTGACCAGCGCCCGAACGGATTCGTGTTTCAGTTTCATTTCAGTATCTCCTTTATGGCTAGCGCATTATAAAGTTGAAAAGAAAACCGGTGAAGATGATGCCCGCGCCGACTATCCCGAAGAAAATAAGTAGCAGCTTAAGTTTCATCACGCGGCGCAGTATCAGGAACTCCGGCAGGGATAGGCCGGTCACGGCCATCATGAACGCCAGCGTGGTGCCCAAGGCCACGCCTTTTTCGGTAAGGGCGCTTACGAGCGGAATAACGCCGGCGGCGTTGGAATAGAGCGGAATACCTACAAGCGTCGCCAGCGGGACCGCGTACCATTTATCCGCGCCGGCCCAGCGGGCCAGAAAATTTTCGGGGACATAGCCGTGTATCCAGGCGCCAAGCCCTATGCCGATAAGAACATAAGGCCAAACCGTTTTGAGGATATCCAGGGTGTATCCCCTGGCGTATTCAAAACGCTCGGCCCACGGCATGTCCGCTCCGAACGCGATATTCTGCAGCCGCTTCGAGGGGTCAAAGCCTTCCAGCAGATGTTCGAGGCCGAGTTTGCCGATTATCAGACCGGAAACGACCGCAATAATGAAGCCGCTGAGGGCGTAAAGAACGGCTATTTTAAAACCGAACATGCCGAACAGCATCACCAGCGCCACCTCGTTTATCATCGGAGAGGCGACCAGAAAGGAGAAGGTCACACCCAGCGGGATGCCGGTCTGTATAAAACCAAGGAACAGCGGTATGGCGCTGCAGGTGCAGAACGGGGTGATGATGCCCAGGGCCGCGGCCCATAAATGCCCGGAGAAGCGGCTTTTTTTGAGGATTATCTCTCTTACTTTAGACGGCGGCAGGAAGGTGCGGATGATAGAGACCGCGAAGATTATGCAGGCCAGCAGAATAAAGATCTTGATGGTGTCGAAGACGAAAAAATTTACCGCCCCGCCCGCCAGCGTGTTTTTTTCCAGACCAAGAACACCGTACACGATCCGATCGGCAAGTATTTGAACAGGTTTGAACATATTATCTCTTGAGCCCGGCAATGCAGTCGGTAAATTCCAGCACGCAGGGGCACAGTAGCCGGTAATGAAGCCAGTTGCCTTCGCGTCGGGATACGACAAGCCCGGCCTTTTTCAGCACCAGTAAATGTTTGGAGACGGTGGAGATATCGTCGCCGACCAGTCCGGTAAGCTCGCAGACGCAGGTCTCTTTGTTTTTAAGCGAGTTGAGTATTAAAAGCCGGGTGGGATGAGCCATGGCTTTTATTATTTCGGCCTGGGCGGCGTAGTCGTTCTTTGTCTTTTTCTTCATACAGCTATTTTGCCAAATAGCCAAATAGCTGTCAAGCCGCAACTTAATACCATAGGGATTTAACTGCAAAAACTCTGCGACCTGTTAGATACAATGAATTGTTTCGCTCGCTCAACCCTGCCGGTGAATAGAAAAATTAAATTCGAAAGGGTGGGGTTTGGCGGTCGATGTGGGGAGTTTAGATCGGTTTGCGCTTGTGCCTGGGGGCGTTGTTAAGGGTATTGGCCTGGTTGTTGGGATGGCCTTTACGTTTGAGACGCTCCTCTGTCACCAGCCTGGATTTCATGACGGAGGCCTCGGAGCGGATCTTCAGGTAATTCTCGTAATGCGGCCGGCTCAGTCCCCCCCCCTCTTCCAGCGCCGCGCGCACGGCGCAGCCGGGTTCGTTGGAGTGCGAGCAGTTGCCGAACCTGCATTGCGCGGCCAGGGCCAGGATATCCTCGAAGGTTTCGTCCACGGCTTTGGCGTCGGCCCAAAGCTCCAGGCCGCGCATGCCGGGAGTGTCTATCAGCAGCGCGCCGCTGTACGGCAGAATGAACAGTTTCCTGCCGGTGGTGGTGTGGCGGCCTTTAGAGTCGTCTTCCCTGACGGCGAAGATGCGTTGGTGGGCCGAACCCATCAGGTTGTTTATTATGGTGGATTTGCCCGAGCCCGAAGACCCTACCAAAACTATTGTGCGTCCGGCTGTGATATAAGTCTCCAGCGCCTTATAGCCTGTCTGATTGAGCGAATCCAGAACGATCACAGGCGCGTCGAAACCCAGAGCTCGAATCTCGGCCTCTTTAGCGCCGGCGTCCGGTTCCAGGTCGGACTTGTTCAGAATTACGGCCACGGCGGCCCCGCCGGCTTTTACGGCCGCGAGATAGCGCTCCAGGCGCTTCAGGTTATAATCGGCGTCCAGTCCCTGCACTACAAAAACGGTGTCTATATTAGCGGCTATGACCTGCTCTTCTTCACCGCCCGGATTGCGGCGGGAGAGCTTGGCCTTTCTGGGCAGGAGGCCGTGTATCGTCTGGCGTCTGGCGTGAGGATCGAAACTGACGGCAGCCCAGTCCCCTACCGCCGGAAAATCGGCCTTTGAATGCGCGGCGCGCCTGAAGACTCCGGAAACCTCCGCGAGAAAGGCCCCGTTATCGCAGACCACATCGTAGGCCGAGCGGTGTTCGGCGACGATCCGCGCGGGGATAAAGCTTTTCTCCGAAAAGGTTTTGAAAGCTTCGGCCAGTTCATCGGTCCAGCCCAGTTCTTTAAGCGAGGGAGTCTGTTGTTTCATGGTTAAGGCATTTCAACAACTCAGCTATAAGAAAACCACAGAGACGCGGAGATCACGGAGAACACTGAGATGATTGCCGGGAAAAATATGAATGGAATTTCATTCTGGAAATTCTCCGTGTCCCCGGTGCTCCTGTCAGATACAGTTGAATTGTGTCGCTTCGCTCCACCCCGTGTCTCCGTGGTGAGCAGTTGGTGTCTTTTAACTTTTTCAACTTTTGCTCACTTTCTCTTCTTGATAGCTGAATTGTGCTTCGCACCCTACGTACGCGGAAGTGTCGCTTCGCTCCACTATGCGGTGAATTATAAAAACCGCGAATTCGGTATCTTAATCCTTAGTACTTAATCCTTAATCCTTTCCCCGGTGCTCTTCCGTATATTTGATTATCTCGTTCATCATGCGTACGGTTTCAGCGGGATATTTGCCGACCGAGGTTTCGCCCGAGAGCATGACATAATCGCTGCCGTCCAGGATGGCGTTGGCCACGTCCGAGACCTCGGCCCTGGTGGGCAGCTTGTGCTGGGTCATGGACTCCAGCATCTGGGTGGCCGTGATCACCGGCTTGTTAAGAAGATTGCATTTGCGTATGATGCGCTTCTGGTGCATCGGTATCTGCCAGATGGGAAAAGTGATGCCCATGTCGCCGCGCGCCACCATGACCCCGTCGGAAGCCTCTATGATCTCGTCTATATTCTCTATCGCTTCCCTGGCCTCCAGTTTCGCTATGACCTTCGCGGGACTATTGCGCGCCATAACAATTTTCTTCACGGCCAGAATGTCCCCGGCGTCGCGTACGAAGGACTGCGCTATGAAGTCGAATCCGTCGTCTATGGCGTATTCCAGGTCCGCGCGGTCTTCGGCGTTCAGCACCGGGAAATCCAGGCTGGCGGCAGGAATGTTAACGCCCTTGTGCTCTTTAAGCGTAGCCGGAGCGACCACGGAACATTTAACGGCGTCCTTTGAAACCGAGAGAGTTTCCAGGCAGATGTTCCCGTCGTCTATGTAGATAAGGAAGCCTTTTTTTATCCGCGACATCTCGCCTTTGTAATCGAACGGTATGGAATTGTCCCGCGCGGCCGTCTTCCTGGAGAGGACTACCGTCTGGTTTTTTTTAAGTTCTACGGGGTTCTTCAGCCCTCCTATGCGGATGCGGTTCCCCTTGAGGTCGGCCAGAAGCCGGATGTGGCGGCGGCATTTTTTGTTCAGCGTCCGCACGGCGCGCATGAGCTCCAGGCGCTCGGAAACGGCGCCATGGGAGAAGTTCAGCCGGGCTACGTCCAGTCCGGCGTCGAACATCCTGCGAAGCACAGCAGGCCGGGAGCTTGCCGGGCCCAGTGTGGCAATTATCTTGGTCTTGACCATTTTTTGATCCTTGCGGTAATCGCGCGACAATTCCGTGCTGCGCGGAGTAACATGTCCGTGAGCAGAAAACCGCCCAAGGGGTCCAGGCCCCTAAAAGGCGGTTTTAAGTGCGTCGGCTCTCAACTAGCTGACTTTGCAGCGGCGTCTTTTGGAGATGAGGTATTCGCCGTTGGTCGTCTGCATTCTGGCAACGAGCTGGTGGGTGCCGGCAGTAAAATCGGTCCAATCGAACCACCAGTAGCCCACGGAGTTCCTGCAAGCCTGCCACGGAGCGTCGTCTATGGAAATATCAAGGCTGTTGGCGGCGCTGGCGGATACCCTTACGGAATAGTGCCGTGAGGTAATATTTTCCAGATTTTTCGGGTGATCTATAAGAACATACTCGTTCTCGTTGGTGTTGGCGAGCTTGTTCTTGGCAGCGGTCTTGGCCGTCGTGGTCGTGGCGCTCTTCGCGGTCGTATTGCTGTTCGTTGTGGTTTTCGCGGGTGTGGTCATGGTAGTTTTCTTTTTAGACTTCAGCTTAAGCATGATACTCTCCTCCCCTTGCGGGTGTACTGCAACTGACTGTTCACTGGTCTGGCTCACTTTGGCGATCCTTTCGCTCAAATACCTGATGGACTTGTCGAGAGGATGTTTGAGGTGAATTCTTAAAACGCGTCTATTCTTGGAGTCCAGAGCTTCAAAATCCCCCATGGCCTGGGCCATCTCCAATTGCCAGAAAGTGTATCTTTCCCCAATGATATTTATATCATTTTTTGCCGGAGCTGTCAATATAACGAAGAAGGCCGCGCCGGGTCCGCCCTTGTGCAGCTGTCCGGAAGAATGAAGGTATCTCGGGCCGTACGAAAGCGTGGCGGCCGAATTGCCGCAACTCCTCAGAGTATCCCGCAGGTTCTTTAATTCCGCCTCCACTTTGGGCGCGTTCGGCAGGTAGGCCAGCAGCGCGATATACTCTTTTTCTTTGAGCGGGGAAAGAACGCATCGGAAGATATTATGGTCCTTGGCCGAGGCGGGCTCGTCTCCCAGCAGGGCGGTCGAGGCGTAAATTTCCAGCTTGTCGGAACAGAATTGCGGCTTGAGGGCCGGAAGTTTTTCTTTCGATGTCAGGGCGCTCAGCACCTTCATCGTCAGGTCTTTGGTTTCCTTTACATTGGGCTGGTCGAACGGGTCTATGCCCAAGAGCGCCCCGGCCGCGGCCGTGGCCGTTTCCCACCGGAAGAACTCTCCTCCGAGGTCATAGGGGTCCTTAATAAATATCGTGTAAACGGGCTGGCCGGCCTTTTTAAGTTCGGCGATCTTTCTATCGGGCGCGGGTTCCGGGAAGGAGTCCATCTGGGTGCGCACAAAGAACCTGTCGGCCTGATATCTGTCGGGAGCGGCGAGCTCTTCCATGCAGACCGGGACTATCCCCCGGCCTTCTTTGCCGGTGCTCTCGGCCACCAGCTGCTCCACCCAGAGGCCGAAGGCCTCGAGAGTTCCCGGCATAACCAGCGTCAGTTTGTCACGGCCGCTGAGCGCCATGCCGCCCATCAAAGCGCCGAGCAGGGCGCCGGGATTTTTTTTCAGGTCGTGCTCCTTGCACCTGTTTGCGGCGTCTATCGCGCGCTCAAGCAGCTTTTTGATGTCGGCGCCGCACAATGCGGCCGGGACCAGACCGAAATACGAGAGCGCGGAGAACCGGCCGCCGATGTCCGCGAAGTTGAGGAAGACCTTGCGGAACTTCTTCTCTTTCGCCAGTTTGGCGAGACCTGTGCCTGGGTCGGTGATGGCGGCGAAGTTGTTCCCCGGTTTTTTTACGCCCGTTTTTTTAAGCAGGCTCCAGAAGTACTTGAATTGGCTGGAGGGTTCTATGGTCCCCCCGGATTTGCTGGCGAAGATGAACAGTGTTTTTTTAAGGTTCAGCTTTTCCTTTACGGAGAGTATCCAGTCCGGGTCCGTGCTGTCGAGAACGTACAGGGTCGGATTAGCGGGGTTCTGGAAGACCGTGCGCATAACCTCCGGCGCCAGGCTGGACCCGCCCATTCCCAGCAACACCACGCTGGAAAACCCTTCTTTGATGATCTCGTCGCGGAAACGGCCGATCTCCTTAACGCGGGCTAGCATCTTGAACGGCGCGTCCAGCCAGCCAAGGGAGTTGCGGATTATCTTCACGTGCTCCGGCTCTTTTTTCCAGAGAGTCGCGTCCTTATCCCAGAGCCGCTTCGCGAAATCCATCTTCGAGAGCTTGTCCAGGTCCGGCATATGGTCCCAGGTGGGAAGGTCGGCCGCCGCGGGAGCGACTTCGGTGGGCAGCGATAGCGAACGCTTTTTTTCCTCGATGTGGCTTACCAGCGAATCGTAAGCGCGGGAAAATTTCTCCACGCCCTCTTTTTCCAAAGTTTCCAGAATAGCGTGAAAATCCACCCCGGCGAGTTCTAGCTGGGTGAAGAACGACTCGGCTATGGCGATCCTGGCGACGAGCGGGCCTTTATCGGGATTACCGTGCCCGACAAAAGCCTTTAAGGTGCTCTCCGGCAGGGTGTCGACGGAGTCGGGCAGTAGCAGCGCGTCGGCATACATCGTATCGTTATAGGCGGGGTTTTTCACTCCGGTGGAGGCCCAGAGTATGCGCTGCTTCTTGGCGCCTTTTTCGCGGAGCGCCTGGAATTCCGCGCTGGAAAATATGAGCGAATATCTTCCATAGGCGACGAGCGAATTGGCCACGCCCGTGCGGCCCCTGGCGGAGTTGGCGAAATCGTAAAGCTCTTCGCTGTCGAAAGTGTCTTCGGAAGCGAGCAGTGTCTCAAGCTCGTCGTCCGCGGCAGTGTCGATGCGGCTTACGAAGAAGCTGGCGACCGAGGCGAGCTCGTTCACTGGCAGGCCGTTGACCGCTCTCCAGTCCAGTGCGTCGACATAGGCCTTTACGACCTCCTCATACCTGTCCGGCGAGAAGATAAGGGTGAAATTAACGTTGACGCCTTTTTTCAGAAGAGCGTTGCCGGCCTCCACGCCCTGCGCCGTGGCCGGGACTTTTATCATCACGTTCTTGCGGGCCAGTTTTGTGAAAAGCCGTTCGCCTTCTTTAATGGTGCCTGTCAGGTCGTAGGCCAGCGAGGGTTTGACTTCCATGCTTACGAAACCGTCGGCTCCCCCCGTCTCGTCATAAACGCTTTTGAAGAGGTCAGCCGCTTTCCTGATATCTTCCAGGGCGAGCGCTTCGAATATGGCTTCCGCCGTTTCACCTTTGGCAGAGAGCTCCTCGATGGTCGTAGTGTAGCAGGCGGATTTGAGTATGGCGGCTTCGAAGATCGAGGGATTGGAGGTTACGCCGGTGACTCCGAGGTCTTCCATCATTCCGGCCAGCGTTCCGTCGGTCAGCATGTCACGGCTCAGGTTGTCAAGCCAGAGGCTTTGCCCGGTTGTTTTTATCTCGTTAAGAACGTCCATGATTTATCCCTCCGATCGAAGAGCGAATTAAATATAAAGATCACAAAATTTATCAAACACAAACCGACTATTTCTCACACGAAGCCACTAAGGCACAAAGTTTAATATTTCCGATTTAGTTTTCCACGGTTCTTCTTCGCGGCTTTGTGTGATATTCTCTTGTTTCTGTGTCGAGAGGCTTATTTTTCGAAAGAGCGGACCTTGTCCAGGCGTCTGACGTGGCGCGCTTCGTTAGAGAATACCGCGCCGACGAAAGCCTGCACTATTTCCTCCGCCAGTGCGGTGCCTATCACCCTGGAGCCAAGGCACAAAATATTCATGTCGTCATGTTCCACGCCCTGTCTGGCGGAATAGGTGTCGTGGCAGACCGAGGCTCTGACGCCTTTGAATTTATTGGCCGCAACGCAGGCGCCTACGCCCGAGCCGCAGACTACTATGCCTTTGGCCGCTGTTCCCTGGGTAACGGCCAGCGCCGCTTTGGCCGCGAAATCGGGGTAATCTACGGGGACATCGGCCGAGTCGGTTCCGAGATCTTCGACCTTATGGCCTTCAGATTTAAGGTAATCTGCGAGATACTGTTTTAAAGGAAATCCGGCATGGTCGCTGGCGATGGCAATTTTCACGTTCCCCTCCATATAACTAAGCTAATAAATTTTATCATTTTGGGACCGATTATTTCTGACACAGGGAAACGCCTGGCTGTATGGCCTTGGGTATAGAACCGCAGGATAATGTTTTCCTTGTGCGGAAAGCTTAGGTGATGTCAGTCCCGGATGACTTTTTATAGATGAGAAAGTTATGTCGCGGATAGGCATAATGACACCTTTGTTTGGGCCTTTGTGCCCTGGCCTTTTCACGATTAACAGGGGTATAATATGAACGGCGCGAATATATGCCTTTCAATGGAGAAAGAATGTATCTGAATAAGCCCAGCTCATTAATCACCCTGTCGCTCTCTTTTTGTACTGTCTTCGCCGTTCCGGCCACGTGCCTGGCGGCCTCGCCCTTATCGGGCCTGAAGCCTCTTCTGCCGGCTCCAGTCGCCGAAGCTGTAGCTTCCAGCGATGATTACCATTTGGTCTGGGCCGACGAATTCGAAACGCCCGGGAGGCCGGACCAGGCAAAATGGTCGTATGAGATCGGCTATATCAGGAACGGTGAGGCGCAATATTATACCGACGCTCCGGCGAACGCCAGGGTCGAGGGCGGAAATCTGATACTGGAAGCGCGTAAGGAAAAATATACGATCGAAAAAGCTCCGGGGCTCAATAAAGAAACCGCTGAATATACTTCCGCCGCGCTGGAGACCAGAAATAAAGTTTCCTGGACCTACGGGAAGATAGAGGTCAGGGCCAAGCTGCCGAAGGGAACGGGTCTGTGGCCCGCTATCTGGATGCTGGGCGATAATATCGACGAAGCCGGCTGGCCGAAATGCGGCGAGATAGATATTATGGAGAATGTCGGCTTCGATCCGAACAATGTTTTCGCCACCATCCACACGCAGGCCTATAACTGGATGACCAGTACGCAAAAAACCGGGAATTCCTATATTCAGGACCCCTACGGCGCTTTTCACGTCTATAGCGCAGAGTGGACGCCGGAAACGATCGACCTGATGCTGGACGGAAAAGTATACAATCACGTGGTCAACGAACATAAGACCGACGACGAATGGCCCTTCCACAGGTCCCAGTTCCTGATCCTGAACGTCGCGATAGGCGGGGCGCTCGGCGGACAGCATGGCATCGACGATTCGGTGTTCCCGCAGCAGATGATCGTAGACTATGTACGCGTCTATCAAAAAAGCAAATATGAATAGAATCAAACTTTGCCTTATACTGCTGTTCGCGCTAACGCCGGCCGCCAAATGCCTGACCGTAATGACCTACAATATCCGTCTGGACGTGGCCTCGGACGGCGATAACGACTGGGCGCACCGAAAGGACTTTTTCACTTCGCAGCTGCGGTTCTATTCCCCCGATATCTTCGGGGTCCAGGAAGCGCTGCCGAACCAGGTGTCGGATATCGCGGCTTCGCTTCCGCGATACGCTTATGTGGGCATAGGAAGGGATGAAGAGGGACGGGGCGAGGCTTCGGACATTTATTATAAAAAGGACGTATTCTCCGTCATCGTATCATCCACGTTCTGGCTTTCGGAAACACCGGAGAAAGTCTCGAAAGGCTGGGACGCGGGGTACAGAAGGGTTTGTACTTACGCCCTTTTAAAAGACCTGAAGACCAAAAAGAGCTTTTGGGTCTTTAACACTCATTTGGACAACAGCGGCGAAGAAGCGCGGACCAGAGGCATACGGCTTATCCTCTCGAAAATAACCGAAATGAACCCGAAAAAATTGCCGGTGATCTTCATTGGCGATCTTAATTCCGGACCCGCAGAAAATAGAATAATAGAATTAAGGAAAGAAATGAACGACGCCAGAGAAATATCAGAAGAGAAGCCCTTCGGTCCTTCGGGGACGTTTAACGATTTTAACCGCGATAAGCCCGCGACCGAGCTGATAGATTATGTCTTTGTTTCCAAAGACTCAGGAATGAAAGTGAAGAAATACGCGGTGCTGACCGATTCGAAAGATTTGAAATACCCTTCGGACCACTTCCCCGTTTATGTTGAGATCGGTTATAAGTAAATAACAGCTTATTCTTTAGAATTTGAAAACTGCGGGGCTACTCCATATTGGGGGACCGGCACTTTCGCGGCGGCGATATTTCCGAAATAAATGCTTAGATCGGTTTTGGGTTTAAAATTAAAAAGGCGGGCCGCGTAAGTATTCTCGGAAACTTTTGCCAACGGCTCCGGAAAGCAAAGCGAAACCGTTTCGTCGGGCGAAAAAGTAGTCACCTTCAGCGTGAAATCGCGGATGCCGTCCTTCCAGGTGTTCGCGGTGGTCAGGACGTACTTGACGATAGTGCCCGGAACTTCGCCATAAACATCGAGATTCTTTTTAGCTGAAAATAAGCGGTTTAACGCGCCGATCTGAGAGTCCGTGGGACAAAATTCGGAAAGAAATTCTTTGGAGTCCACGCCCTGGAATCCTCCCGCCGTGCCTTCCGCTATGAAAGGAGTATAAGCGTGGGATACATGGATGCTGGAGCCGGCGGCAAAGGTCTGTTTCCACTGATATGTTACGTTGATGTCCCAAGTGGGTGAGACGCCATCATCCCAAAGTAATTTCTGCTTCGTTAACGCCGCAACCTGGGCGGCGGAGAGGTGCAGCCCGTAACCCGCGTCCTGCGGAGCATTATCGAACGGAAAGAGGGCTATCTGTTTGTCGCTAAGCCCTATAGAACGTAATTTATCGGTAACGTCTTCCCCCCCGATGATGGTCGCCATGACTTTTGTGTCGAATTCGACGCTATGTCCATTTACGGAGACATTGAAATCCGAAGGCTGTCCGAAGGCGATGACCCCGGATTCGTTCGGCGTCGCCGGATAAGCCGGCAAAGGGAAAACAATGTCGCTGGTTATGGCCGAGGTCGATTCATTTACGAAGTCATATTCGACGGAGATTCTCTTATAACTTATATTCAGGACTTCTTTTGCGAGGGCGATGTTCCCGGTCTTCCCGACAATTATCCCGCCGACGCCCAAAGCCCCGAAGCCATCGTTCCCCATTGCCGGCGAATAGCCTGAAATTACTAACAGCAGAAGCGATATAAATATCCGCATATCCGGTCGATCCTTTTATGTTCAAGTGAGCGTATTTTAAAGAGCGGCAAATGCAAGATGAATTTAAATACGTGAAAGCCGTAATGGGATGACTATGGGGAGCCTTTTTGGCCCCGCAACGAAGTAAGGGAAGGCCGGTTCGTCAGATCTTTTCGGCTTCGGTTTTCTTGACCCAGCCTTTTATCCCTTCGCGCGGGATGCCTATCTCATAATAGGCGTCGTCGGTCTCGTCCAGGATCTTCACCAGCCTGGCTTCCGGCAGCGTTGCGTAGGCTTTGAAGGTCTCTCCCGGACCGCTCAGGAGCCGGGCCGAGCCTTCGGCAGTGATGATAGCGGCGTTGCTGAAAGCGGAGGTCGAACGGGCCAGATACCATAGGAGCGAGCCGGAGAAGAGCAGCACCGCTGGCAGGCGCATTCCCTGCAATTTATCGCGCAGGGAGGTTTTCATGGCGGACATAGAGAGCAGCAGGCAGACAAGCCACCATGACACCGTGGCGGCGGCTCTGAGTTCCAGGTCGGAAAAGAAATAATAAAGGTAGTGGAGAGCTTTTGGCATGCCTTCCGGCACTAGGGTCTGGCCGGTATGTTTCATCGCGTAGTCCAGGTTGGTCCGGATGTCCGGGTCGCGCGGGTCCAGGCGGAAGGCTTTGCTGTAATAAAGTATGGCCATACCCGGCTTGTTCAGCCGAAAATACGCGTTGCCCGCGTTGTAGCAGGCGTAAGGGTTGTAGGGCTCTTTCGCCGTTATTTCCTTGTAGCCTTCCAGGGCGGCCTGGTAATTTCCGTTCTTATAAAGATCGTTGTATTCGGCCAGTACGCTCCGGTCATAGGCTTCGCCGGCGCGGGCGGAAAAAAGCGCGAACAGGATCAGTGCGGTTTTCTTCATCATTTTTTAAAGTCCTTTTCGAGCAGGTCCAGAAGGATGGCGTATTCGTTGAGCAGGTCCTTTCCCTCCTCCTGCGTGGCTCCGGCCGGGGAAAAATGCAGGGCTTCCAGTTTCTCCCAGAGGTCTTTTATTTCTGTAAGCGAGTAATCGCCCGCTTTAGGGAATTTTTCTTTGAGAAGGACCAGCGCGCGTTTCATCGTCAGACCGCTTATTTTATAACCGGACTTGTCAGAGAGATAGGCCAGGAGGGAGTCGTAGAGGATGGACGCCGCTTCCTTAGTCTGCCCGCTTTTCAATTTCTCCGTCGCGGCAACGATATCGGCGCGGGCTTTTTCGTGGGCTTTTTTAAAGCGGAAAAGCAGCGGATTCTTAAGCCGGAAATCGTTGAGACGAGCGAACCACAGGCTCAGCAGCAGCGCGGCCACGGGCAGAAAATTCACCCAGAGCGGCAGGGAGCAGATGCGCCCCGCGAACGTGCCCGCGATAGACGCGCCGGCGCGGTCGCTTACGTAGCGGATGTCGGAGGAAAGAGGCGTTATTCCTGAGGGCTGGCCTCCGCGGTCGAACGAAACTGTTTTCCCCTCTTCTTCGCCTTTTCCTACCATGAGCTCGAAAGGCCCTGCCGTAAGTTCGCGATAGGCTTTAGCCTCCGTGTCGAAGAAGGAAAATTTGATCTGAGGTATGGTCCGCCGCCCCTCGGTCTTGGGAATGAGCACGGTGGTGAAGACTTTTTTACCGCCTATGACGTCGTTCTCCTTGGAGATATCCAGCGAACTCAACGTGTCGTAGACCTTGAAGTCCGGCATGTCCGGCATCTTGGGAGCGGTGAGCGTCTTCAGGTTCCCTTTTCCGGAGATCGTGATGGAAAGGTTCAGGGCCTCTCCCGTTTTAGCCTCTTTGGGATTCAGGTCCGCCAATAGCGTGAAGCTGCCGACGGCGCCTTTGAACGAGGCCGGAGCGCCTTCCGGCAGCGGCAGGATGTTGAGCTCGACGGCATTGCTGCGGATCTGGCGCGTCTCGCCCTGTCCGGCGCTCATGGAAAAGAACTTCTGGAAGAAGTTGGGGTCGAAAGGATCTATCTCGCTCTCCTTGTGGACCTGCGCTATAACGGAGGCGGGCTCTACGGCCGCCCGGCCTTCTTCTATGCCGAAGACCGCGGTCTTGATCTCGTTGTAGGCGTAGCGCACGCCCTTGATGAGGGTCTCTCCGTTCCTGACCGGCGGCAGATCCTCGGCTATAAGGTTCTTGAATTGGGGCGGAATATACTGCGGGTTCGAGGTCAGCGGCACCGCGGTGTAGAATCTTATGGTAAGGTTTACCTGTTCGTTCGGGTACGCGGCCTTTTTGTCGGTTTCGGCCGTCATATATAGCATATCTTCGGCTTTCATTTCGGAACGGGCGGCGGCCTGCGGTTGCCGGGCGGACCTGGCTCTGGGCTGGCTTTGCGGCTGGGCGGCCTGCCCCGTCGCGCCCGCTTTTATAACGTTAACCTCTATCTCGCGCGTGTAAAATTTTTCGTTGCCGTTAAGAACGGGGATAGGCGGGATCTTCTGAGCGCCGATGAACCTGGGAGAGAGTATGTAGGTAAAAGCTACCGAAGTGGCTATCTTGCCGTTCACTACGGAGATGTTCTGACTCCGGCCGGAGGAATAGATATTGAAGTTATCTATATGGGACAGGTCCGGTTCCGGGACGGAGGCGGAGTCGCCGCTGACGGTCACGGTCAGATACAGGCTGTCGTTTATTTCAACGGTGGATTTGTCGGTCTCCGCGGAGACGGAAAATGCGGCCGCCGCCGCCCCGGCCGCGCATACGAGCAGAACCGCACAGATCGCTCCTGCGCGTAATTTATTGGCAAATTGGTTTAGATTCATAGATTAAAAGTTATTACTGAAAATTTATGCCGTATAAAACAGCTAAGCCGGAAATATTCATCTTTCACATGGATGTACAGGATATACAGGATAAATAAAAAAATATTTTAAAATCCTGTTCATCCTGTCTATCCATGTTAATCTCTTTTCTATTTTTTTTCGCGGTCTCGCGCTAAACCGGAAAAGTCCGAAAAATAACCGGTTATAAATTACCAATCCTTGCCCGATTGATTTTCTTTCTGCTGCGGCTTATTGGCGAAGCGGGCGTTCATCTGCTCGCGGCTTCCGGAAGATTTCTCTTTTTCTTTCATCAGTTCCAGCAGCTTGTCCGCCGCCTGTCGCGCGGCTTCCTGCTTTTTCTGCTCTTCTTTCTTTTTCTGGTCGTTCTGGTCCTGCTTCTCCTGGTCCTTGCCGCCGTTCTTGTCCTCCTGTTTTTTTTGCTGTTGCTGCTGGTCCTGTTTCTTCTGGTCCTGCTTTTTATTTTTTTTCTCTTTCTGCTGCTCAAGGGCCACCTGTAGATTGTATTTGGCGTCCGCCGAGTCCTTGGGACCGGAGATTATCGCCTCGCGGTATTTTTCCACCGCTTTTCCCAGGTCCGAAAGCTTGTAGTAGGCGTTGCCCGCGTTGTAGCTGGCCGCGCTCTTAAGTTTCGGAGTTTTGGCGGCTTCCTCAAAATCCTCGGCCGCCTTGGCGTAATCTTCCATGCGGTAGAAAGCCGCGCCTTTGTTATAGACGATCTTGCCGTTCTTGGGGCTCTTTTCAAGGGCTTTTGAATAATATTCGTAGGCCTTTGGAAAATCTTTTTTGTCGTAGGCGCTGTTGCCCTCGCGCGCCAGACTTTCCGGCGAAGCCCAGCTCTTTTGACCCGAATTAAGGTCCGTCGGTTCTGCGGAAGCGGGAGCGCCGGGCGAAGCCGCGCGCGACGTGCCCGCGGAAGCCGATAAAAGGGACAGACCGGCCAGAAGCGCGGCCGCGGGCGTTCTTCGCAGGCGCTTAAAAAATCCGGCGAGCGCCGGCGGCGCGGCGAACCCTTTTTCCAGGAACATCAATTCTATCAAAAGAAGCAGGAACGCGAGGAGCAGCGGCACGCGGTAACGGTTCATGTAGGAGGTTTTACCGAAACCTTTGGTCTTCGACAGCGTTATTCTGCCGACGGTGGCGCGGATCTCTTCCGCCGTCGAGTCCGGATCGCCTCCGTAGCGGATATATTCGGCTCCGGTTTTCTGCGCGATCTTGAGAAGATTGGCTTCGTCCAGGTGCGTCACTACCGTCTTGCCCGACGGGTCTTTCTTGTATCCGGTGAAAATTCCGTTCTGGTCCGTAACCGGTATCAGTTCTCCTTCGGCCTTGCCGACGCCCACCGTGAAGATCTTCATGTTCTGGGCCGCGGCGGAATTGAGCGACTCGTCGATCTTGCCTTCCAGGTCCTCGCCGTCGGTTATGAGCACCAGTACCTTGGTCCCGGAATATTTGCCGAGCATGGTTTCGGCGGTCGTGATCGCGGAGGCGATGTTCGTGCCCGGTACGGGCAGGATGCCGGGGGCCAGGTAGGACAGGAAATATTTGATGGCGTCCGAGTCCGTGGTCAGAGGGCATTGGACATAAGCGTCGCCGCTGAAAGCGACGATCCCCATCCTGTAGTCCTGGAACCTGTCGGCGAGCGCGTTAAGCATGAGCTTGGCATTAGCTATTCTTGAAGGCTTGAGGTCCTTGGCGGCCATGGAGGCCGAGGTGTCCACGGCCACTACCAGGCTGCCGTTCAGGTCGGTGACCGGCGTCATTTCCATCCCCCATTGCGGCCCCGCCGCGGCCGTCAGCAGCAGAGCCAGAGCCGCCAGATATAGCCGGTCGCGGACCAGTTTCCTTTCAAGCGCGCTTTGGCCGGACAGTTTCTTTAGCGCGCCGGCGTCCATGAACTCCATAGCCGCGCTCGCGGAGGCGGCACGCGCTTTATAATATAAAAATAAAAGCGCGGCGAAGCCCAGCGTAAGCCAGATAAGTTCTACGGGGTATCTGAATAGTTCCATATCAACGGGGATCAGTGATAAGTCATAAGTAGTAAGTTGTAAGACGCAATTCCCCCGGTTAAGACTTATCTTCCTTCTTAATCCTTACTCCTTAATCCTTACCTCTTTCTTACGGTATCGTTCTCAAGTACGTTTTTTCAAGAATGAACACCAGGGCCGACAAAAGTATCGCCGGGGCCAGGAAGAGCAGGTACAGGTCGGTATAATTAACCGAAGTTTTCACCTCGAACTTGGTCTTCTCCAGCGAGTTTATTCTATCGTATATCTTCTGGAGTTCCACGAAATTCCCGGCCCGGTAAAATTCCCCTCCGGTCTGCTCCGAGATTTCCATAAGCGTGGTCTCGTCCAGGTCGTCGTTTATGGTTATGTAAGGCTGGGACGGATCGCCCGTGGGGACCTGGGCCGGGCCTTTGGTGGCGGTGCCGATCGTATAGATCTTGATGCCGTAAGCCTGGGCGGTCTTGGCCGCAAGCACCGGGTCCGTGATCACTCCGACGTTGGAGCGGCCGTCGGTCAGGAGTATGATGATCTTGCTTTTAGCCTTGCTGTCCTTGAGATGGTTGACGGAGGTTATGATAGCGTCGCCGATGGCCGTACCGTCCACCTTGGTCATATTTATGACGGTGGAATCGAGCAGCTCCAGCACCGACTGATAATCCAGCGTCAGAGGACAGGCCAGCACGGCAACTCCTCCGAAGATCACCATTCCGATGCGGTCGTTTGCGCGTTTGCGGATGAAGTCGGCCGCGGCGTTCTTGGCCGCGTCCAGCCTGTTATAGGGATTAAAATCGACGGCGGACATACTGTAGGAAGTGTCCAGACAGAGCATGATATCGATGCCTTCGGTCGGCGGGAGATTTTCCTTTTCCACCTTTTGCGGTCTTGCCAGGGCGAACGCCAGCAGAATAAGAACTACCACCCGCGTCCAGAAAGGGAAATAGCGGAACAGGACGGTCCTGGCAGTTTCCTGTGCGGGCAGCGCCACAGGCATTTTGACGGCGGCCAGGCGCCTCCCGCCCATGCTGCGGGCGGCGAGCGCCAGCAGCAGTATGAAGGGTATGAGCGCGAGGAGATAGGGATGACGGAAGATCATCGTTTTTCACCCCTTTCTGCCGCGACAGGCCGCGCTCCTATCTTCTGTTCAGGCGGTTCCGGCTTATTCGCCGCGTCGGGTTTCGCCGCGGTCCGCTCAGGAGACGAACGGAGCTGAGCGGCCATGGCCCGCTTGTTCTCCTCCTGCTGAGTGAAAAATATCAGCAGGTCCTTGGCGGACGAAATGGCATCGTCGCGCTCTTTCTCATCCGGCTTGAACCTGGCGAACTTTACCAGGTCCGCGTTTTCAAGCAGCTCCCTGCTCCTGATGACCGTTTTTATGTCGGCTCCGGTCCGGCGGAGTTCGCGGGTGATATCGTTGGTCGTCATAAGCTCCGCTTTTATGCCTAACTGCCCGTCCAGATAGCTGCGGAAAATATCCGAGAGGCGGCTGTAGAATTCTTTGATCCTGCCCTCCCGCCAGATGTCCGAAGCGGTCAGCTCGGCGATGGCGTCGGAGGCTTTCTGGTATGGGGAGCGCAGGTCGGGCGCGGCCCCGGAGGAGGCGGACGCCGCCGCGGAACGGGCCTTTTTCCAGCGGTATATCAGCCAGGCCGCCGCTATCACGGCCAGAAGGCCCGCCAGCAGCCACAGCCAGGGAATGAATTTGAAGGGCGGACGGATATCCTTTATCCCCGTCCGATCCTTTGCGGAATCGAAAAGGGGCAGGATTTCGAGCGCGAAAGGAGCGCTTTTAGCTTCTTCGAGTTCGGTCCCTTTTGCCAGCAGCCATGCGGTTTCCGGGAACGTGCTGACGCCGATGTCGAAAGCTGTTACGTCCAGGTCAAAAGTTTCGGTCTTCAAAGCTCCGCTCGTTTTAGAGGATAACTTCTTGATCTTAAGGAGCTCGAAGACTTCATCGGAGAAAGCCGACGTGTCCGGTCTGACGGAATAATCGGCCGGTCCGGTGAGTTCCAGCCGGAGCGTAAAAGGTTCGGCAAGTTTTGGCTTGGACTGCGGAGGGGTCAGCTTGAAAGATATGGTGTGCGTCCCGGCTGCGGCCGGGGGCGGCAGCGCGGCGGCGGCGGAGATCTGTAGCGGCAATGCGGCCAGTACCGCGAATTTTAGAAAACACGCCGCTTTTCGCCGTTTGGGCGCGCTCCAGGAGATACATAGCCGGATGTTCATAGTGTTACTTCATTTTCCTCTGGCGCAGTTTGAAAAATTTAACCACGGGACCGTAGATGTCCGCGGCCGGGTCCACGCTTATCCAGTCCGTACCGGCGCTATGAAAAGCTTTAACCATCGCCGCGGCCGCTTGCGCTCTGGAGGCGGCGTATCTGGCCTGGAAAGCGGGAGAGGCGAGATCTGCCAGCATGGGTTCCGCTCCCGCGTCTTCCAGGTTGTCGGCGTTGATCAGCGCGCGGGTCTTCGGAAGCGCCCGCTCAAGGCGGTCTTCGACCTTGACCGGTATCAGGTCGTGCCGGACGGCGGTGCGCCGCAGGGCTTTTTCGTAGCCCGAATCGTTGAAATCCGAGATCAGGATTATTATCCCCTTTCGTTTCATCAGGCGGTTGACGGTGTCCAGCGCGCGGGCCACGGAGGTGGCGCGGCCCCGGGGCGAATAAGCGAGTATTTCCCGGATGATGCGCAGAATGTGGTTCTTTCCTTTTCTGGGCGGGATATAAAGCTCCGGCCCGTCGGTAAAGACCAGCAGGCCGGTCTTGTCGTTATTCTTGAGCGCCGAGAAGGCGAACATGGCGGAAAGCTCTGCCGCAGCCTCGTTCTTGGCTTTGGTCCCGCTGCCGAAGAACTGCGAGGCCGACATATCGCAAACGATCATCAGGGTGAGTTCGCGCTCTTCGACGAAGCGCTTGACGAAAGGTTTCCCGTATCTGGCGGTAACGTTCCAGTCGATGGAACGGATGTCGTCCCCCGGGACGTATTCGCGCACCTCGGCGAACTCCATACCGCGTCCTCTGAAGACGCTCTGGTATTCGCCCGCGAAAGTTTCGCTGACCAGGCGGCCGGTCGTGATCTCGATCTGGCGGACTTTTTTGAGTATTTCCGCTGTGTTCATAAGAATAGTGGTCAGTGATCAGTGGACAGTGGTTAGCGGGTAAAGCGGTAGTTGTTACTGTTCACTATCCACTGACCACTATCCACTGTTCTTTATGGCACTTCTATCGCTTCGAATATAGTGTTCAGAACCGTTTCGGAATTGACGTTCTCGGCCTCCGCCTCGTAGGTAAGCAGGACGCGGTGGCGCATCACATCGAAACCCACGGCCTTTATATCCTCGGGCGTGACGTAGCCGCGGCCCTGGATGAAAGCATAGGCTTTGGCCGCCTGCACCAGATAAATAGTGGCCCTGGGGCTGGCGCCGTAGAGTATCCACGGTTTTATCTTTTCCAGCGAATATTTCTCTGGCACTCTGGTGGCCTGTACCAGGTCCAGGACGTAGTTCTTGATCTTATCGTCGACGTAAATAGCGTCGGCGGTTTCCCGCGCTTTCAGGATCTGCTCGGCCGGTATCACCTGGGAAATAGCGGGGATGCGCTGGCGGGCCATGATGTCCAGGACGCGGGCTTCCTCCTGTTTAGTGGGATAGGTGATGTTTATCTTAAGCATGAAGCGGTCGACCTGTGCTTCGGGCAGTGGGTAGGTACCTTCCTGCTCGATGGGGTTCTGGGTGGCCAGCACCATAAAGAGTTCCGGCAGACGGTGGGTTGTGTCCGAGATCGTGACCTGGCGCTCCTGCATAGCTTCCAGCAGGGCGCTCTGCACTTTGGCGGGTGCGCGGTTGATCTCGTCGGCAAGCAGGATATTTGTGAAGACCGGGCCCTTCTTGACGGCGAACGTGCCGTCCTTGGGGCTGTAGATCATCGTGCCTACGATGTCGGCAGGCAGGAGGTCGGGAGTGAACTGTATGCGCTGGAAGGAGGCGGTAATGGCCTGGGCCATCGTCTTGACCGTCAGGGTCTTGGCGAGGCCCGGCACACCTTCCACCAGGATGTGGCCGTTGGCCAGCAGACCCACAATGATCCCGTTGACCAGTTCTTCCTGCCCGACGATTATTTTGGCCACTTCTTTTTTTAGGTCGTGGACAAAAACGCTTTCGGCCTGTATTTTTTTGTTCAGCTGGGAAATTTCCAAGTCCATAGTCGCGAGAACCTCCGTGTCAAAGTAAAAAGCGGTTAAGTGTTTTTCGGAAAATATTATAAAAATCCGCGTTTTTTTGTCAACCCCGGCCGATAAGCCGGTTTACCGCCGATATCCTGCGCGGCCCTCTTTACGGCGGCTGAGAGGACGGACGTTATGGCGTCGGCGGGACGCTCACTCTATCCTGAAAAGGGTCTTGGACGATTCCTGCATCTGGCGGAGCTCCTGCTCTTTGTGGGCCTCTATGTCGCGGCGGATGCGGTTGACAGATTCCAGGGAATTAAGGCGGACATCTTCGTCGTAATCTTTAAGGCCTTTGTTCAGCACGAGGATCGCTTCTCTGTTGGAAAAAGTGCCGATGGCGTCCACGGCCTTCAGCCGCGTTTCCTTGTCGTAGGAGTTCATGGCTTCCGACAGGAGTGCGAGGCTTAGCTTGCTCTTGTCCCTTGCCAGGATATCAATGAGGGTCGTTTTCACGCTCTGCTCCGTTTCTTCCTGGAACATGCGCTTTATGATGGCCGGGGCCTGGTCGTCCTGAAGCTGCCATAGGAGCTCCACGGCCGCTGCGCGGACCTTTTCGTTGGCGTCAGAGGTTAGCATCCGCAGGGTCCCGATTGTCTGCATCGAGAATTTTATGACGTAGACCTTCTCCGGCTTCAGCGGGAGGGCGGGTTCGGTGTTAGTGGGTATCTTGTCTTTTTTGATCTGCTCGGTCACTATTTTCTGGCGCATTTCTTCCTTGCGCTGGTTGACGAGGTAGTAGATCCCGGCGATGAAGATGAGCAGCAGAAGAAACCATTTCATTTGTAGCCCCTTTTCAGATCTTTAAATTTAAGCGTCACGGCGCCGCCGCCCAGGCGGGCTTCGGCTATCTGCAAGTCCGACATTTTGCGCCACGGACCGCCGTCCAGCGGCTCGCTGGAAAATATCACCTTTTTGGCGTCCTTCCTCCAGGCTATCCGGCCGAATTCCCAGCCCGGGGTCATGAGCGCCTCTTTTTTAGGGCCGGCGGAGTGGTGGCATAAGACCCACAGAGCCCTGCCGTCGGAAAGAAATATATTGAGTCCGTGGAACGGCGCGTCTTTCCCGGGATAGCGGTCTTTGACTGAGAGCCATACGGTCTTCGCTTCTTCGATGGCCATCTCGAGGGCGAGAGCGGGGTCGCCGTAAGCGTCAAGCAGCTTCATGATCTGCCAGAAGAGGACCTCGGAGTCGTTCGCGCCTTTGACGAACTTCTCGTATTTTCCGAGCGTGGTCCTTATCTCCGCCGGGATCTCGAGGGTCCCGTTGTGCGCGAAGACGAAACCGTTGCCGCCGAAAGGCTGGGCATTGGCCGCGCCGAGCAGTTTTTTTCGGGAAAGCCCGAGCGGATTGGAGGCCTGCCTGATATGCGCAAGAGCGAGTCCGGAGCCGCTTTTGTCCACGGCCCGCGCGAATCTGGCCTTTTCGGCCGATACCGAACCTCCGCTTTTTACGGTCCGCAGCCCGCCGGCCGCCGAGTAAAAGGCGGCGCCCCAGCCGTCCGCCTGCTCGCGGCCTTTTACGGCGGCGGCCTGGGCGGGCAGCGACTTTTCGCCGAGCGCTAAAAGCTCCGCCGGGTCATACCGCTCCGCCGATAATATCGCCGCCATTCTGCACATGGAACTATTAAATCAATTTTGCGCCTTCCGTTCAACTTTCCCAAATCCTCCGATAAGGTAGGATTCGGGACCTTCGGGATTAATGTTGGCGCTCACCGGAAAGTTTTCACCGGTTTGGTGAAACCGCATTTCCCCGGAATGTAGAACCTGCCGTCGATAAATTCATTCTCAAAATCCCCAAAAATCGGTTTTATCCGATTTTTTTGGAGGTTAGAACGGCTCCAAGTTAGATATAATTATCGGGACGTATTTTTCAGGAGGTCTTAATCCATGGAGAACGATACTATCCAGTTCAACCCCGAGAACATAGGCAACCCTTTGGCGGACGAGCCGCAGGGCCCCGTCCACGCTGGCTTTAACGAGCGTTTCCTGGCTTATGCCATAGACGCTTTTCCTTTCGTGGCCGGAGCTTATATCACGTTCTCAATCCTGGTTAAGAACGGCACTCTGCATAATTCCTTCGCGGCCCAGAACGAGTGCAAGCTGGCATGGATCTGCGCCTATGTGCTGTATGAAACCGTTCTTTCTTCCGGCGGCCGGGCCACGCTGGGTAAATACCTGATGCGGATCCGGGTCAAAGCGGCGGACGGTTCGGACCTGTCAGCGGGCAAGGCGTTCATTCGCTCCGTTTCATATTTTATAAGCGCCGCGCCTCTGAACCTGGGTTACCTGATCGCTCTGGTTACGCCGAATAAACGGGCGCTGCACGATTATCTGGGCGGCAGCCGCGTGATAAGTCTGAAAGAGCGCGGCGAGTGGGCGGACGGTATGCTGCTCGCGGTTTCCTGGGCGCTGATGGCGATGCTTACCGGGTCGTGGATAAACCAGAATTTTTTGCGGATGGGCCCGGATGAGAAAAAAGTCGTGGCGTCGGCCCAGACCACGATCTCCAAAGTCGCCAAGCTCGAGGAGATCCATAAGATGGTCTACGGCGGCTACACCGAGGAGATGCGGCGGCTGGCGGCGCTGACCGGCAACCCCTCTGCGGTGCGCAACGAGATCATAAGGACCATCGAACCCGATACGCTGGTCATCGCCAGTGACGGCCGCGATTATATAATTACCGCCAAGGCCCGGAACTGGCGCAAGACTGAAGTGCAGGTGAGATCCATCCCCCCGCAGAAGTAAAATATCGTAAAAATAAAAGCTCCGTCTCCCTGATACACCAGGGGACGGGGCTTTTATTCGCAGGCGCGGCTTTCGGCTCCGGTTAGCCTGAAAACTTCAGTTGTTTTGTCACACCGGCGAAAACCGGTGTCCAAATCACGTCGGGGCCTGGATTCCGGCTTCCGCCGGAAAGACGGAATAAAAAATCCAGCTCAACGCGACGATTTTTCGACTTCAACTGAAACTCTCAGGTTCGCGGGCTGGGGTTATTGCTGGCGGCTTTTCTCAGCTCCGCTCTGACAGGGCAGGCAGTAACGGGCTGCAGGAAGCGCCTTCAGGCGTTTCTTCTCTATATTCCCTTTACAATGCTCGCAAAGGCCGTAAGCGCCATTGTCCAGCTTACGTAAAGCCGCATCGATGCTGTCGAGCGTTTTGCGTTCGTTATCGGAAAGCTCGAACAAGATCTCCTTGTCCAGGCTTTGGGTGGCCTGGTCTATGGAGTCGCCGACTTCGGGTTCCAGCATGTCCAGGTTCTTCTTGTCCTCGACGTTCTTGGACAGGCCCAGGCGCATCTCGTCCAATTTGAGCTTTATTTCTTCCAGCTCCTTGCTTGTGAAGCCGGGGGCCGCGCTTTTTACGGCCGATTTATTAATGCCGGTCTTGGCGGCAGGCGGGGCCTTAACGGTCCTGACCGCCGTTTTTTTCGCGGGTTTTGCGGTTTTGGCCGCGGATTTTTTTATCGGTTTTTCAGTTTTCTTCATTTGATCGCTCCTGTTATTCTACGCCGTCGCTATATTATTATAAAGTTCCTTAATGCTGTGATGTCGTGAAGAACATCGGCCGCTTGGCGGTTATAAATCCTTTGTTAGCGGCCATCAGGTCCCTGTAATATTTGGGCACCGCAAAAGCGCCGAGCACGGTGGCCCCGTCCGAGAATCTGAGCTTCCTCCTGAATCTTTTCCGTATCTCCGAATCCAGGCGCCGGGCGGTGAAGCGTTCCGGGAGCGCGCCGGGAGAATCCGTGCAGTGCAGGTAGGTCCACGGCATATCGTAGGACGGTATATAGGCGAGATAGCTGCGCGTGAACCTGAAGACCCTGCCCAGCGTATTCTTTATGGCGGGATGCAGCTCGAATTGCAGCGGCGTTCCGGGGCCGGCCTGAATGGTAAAGATGCCCCCGGGCTTGAGGATGTTCTTCAATTTGCGGAAGAACTCAAGAGTATACAGCTGGAAAGCCGGGCCGCCTTCTATGGGACACGGCAGATCGGAATATATCAGGTCGAACTTACGTTCGGTGCGCTCCACGTATTCTTTGGCGTCCTGCACCAGCAGGGTCAGGCGGGGGTCGCTGAAGGAGCCTTGGTGCCAGGATGGCATGTATTTTTTCGCGAATTCAAGGATGGCGTAGTCTATGTCCGCCATGACCACGCTCTTAATGGTTCCGGAGTTCAGGATCTCCCTTGCCGTCGCGCCCTCTCCCCCGCCCAGGATCAGCGCGGTTTCCGGCCTGCGGTGCATGAGCAGCGAGGGCGCCACGAGCGATTCGTGGTAGAAAGCCTCGTCGAATTCGCTGGACTGGGTCTCGCTGTCTATAACCAGAACTTTGCCGAAAGTATGGGTCTTTATCAGCGTGGCGCTTTGAAAATGCGTTTTGGAAGTTCCAAGGACTTTAACGGCCCTGTGGGCGTGGAGTTCGCCGGGCGTGAAGAATTCCACGAACCAGTCGCCTTTCGGCAGCACGCTCTTGGAGTTTTTTATCCAGTCGAATTTTGAGACGGGTATCTTCATAAGATAAGCCGCGCTGCTTCGGGCACGGTCCTCCGGTTCCGACAAGCGGCCGTTCGGCCAACAGAAGCCGCGGGGAATACGGAGATGACTATTCTAAAATATATTTGACGATTTGCCCAGAGTTAAATTTACCAGATCCTCCGGTAAAGGAGAATTCGGGACCTCCGGCATTGGGAGGTCCGTATCCCGCCGGATACGGTTGAATTGCGCCCCGCGGCGGGGCCGAAGCCCGGGGCTATTCTACCATCAGGCCGCGCTCAAGTTTCATTACGCTGAAATGGGAGGCTTTGAGATCTTTTTTAAGTTTTTTGAACGCTTCCCAGGGTTTGGTCCCGGTCCCGCACGTGAACAGGTCTACGGAGGCGTAGCCGTGTTCGGGCCAGGTGTGGATGGCAAAATGGGATTCGGCTATAACTATCACGCCCGATACTCCGTAAGGCTTGAAATGGTGGAAGATGGAATCTATAACGGTGGCGTCGGCCGCCGATGCCGCGGCTATCATCGCCCGCTGGACTTTATCGACGGCTGACAGGATCTTTTTGTCGCATTCGTAGAGCTCCACTATCAGGTGGGTGCCCAGGGATTTCATTGTTTATTGAACGAGATGCCGTTCATCTTGGTGAAGATAGAGCGGTCTCTGCGGCTAAAGATGGGGCTTCTGAACGGGAAGTCGAAAGTGATGGAGATCTTGTGTGTCGAGCCAAGTTCCCCCATCGGCACGAAAGCGTAGTCCAGGGTGAAGAAATGGAGCGTCGCGCCTACGCCCAGAGTGAAGCCGCCCAGTCCGTCTTTGAGGCGCTGCGTGTTCAGGCCCGCCCTGACGCTCAGGCGGGTCAGTTCATTGGGCTCCGTTGAGAGTTCCGTGCCGAACAGGAAACTGGGGGCGTTCTGTTTCGGAAGCACCATGTCCATGGAGAAGAGCATATCCCTGAAAGGATTTACCGCGCCCGCCAGTTTGAAGGTAAGCGGCAGCGGGCTTGAGTCCACGTCGTAGCGCATGCCGGAGCCCAGATTGGTCATGGTAACGCCCAGACGGTAGGGAATATTGGTGAAATTATAGGTCATGATGCCGAGATCGCCGGCGTAAGCATGAGCGGACTGCACTATCTGCGACTTTATATACTTGGCCGAAACGCCGATGGAAACGTCCATATCCTTATCCGAGAATTCAAGGATGGCCCTGCTGTAGGAAAGGGTGAAGACCTGATCGCGCGGAGAAAAAGTGCCGGTGCCGGTTTGTTTGCCGTCTATATCGTACTGGTCTATGGCGCCGATATTGGTCATAAAGACCGAACCGGCGAGAACCGAATCGTAGGACAGGCGGTGGGCGTAGGCCGCGTACTGGTAGGAGATGTCCTGTACGTATTTCGCGCTCATAAAGATGGCTGAAAGCTTGGGAATCTGCACCAGGCCGGCGGGATTCCAGTAAACGGCGGAGGCATCCTCGCTGATGGCGCTGTAAGCTCCCCCCATGGCGGAGGCTCTGGCGCCTACCTGCAGATTAAGGAAATCGGCGCTGGTCGTGCCGGCGGACTTAGAGGTAAAATAACTGCTGTTCGATGCCGCGCGGCAGCCGCCCGGGACGAGGAACTGCAACGCGAACAGGCACGCCGCGGCCGCGGCCCACGCCGTTCTTTTCGAGCTGTTATTTGGCCGCGTTAAGGCTTTCATAATATCTTCTTATCTTTCAACCGCTATCTTCAGCACTTTTTTACCTACGGTCGAATCTATCGCCGCAAGATAAATGCCGCTGCCTACCAGTACGCCGGATTTATTGACCGCTCCCCAAGTCAGGACGCCGGCGGTGGTGGCTGTCCCTTCCCACACTTTGTCGCCTGAGAGGGTGTAGATCCGGACCTTTGCCGAGGCGGGTAATCTGTCTATAGTCACGAAACCATTGCCGCGGTTTGTATAGAAGGGGTTAGGATAAGCTCGCACGTTAGACAGAGAAGTCATGGGTTGATTTAACACCAACTGGAATACGGCGGAATTGGAGTCGAGGTTAGCGGTGCTGAACTGGTTCAGCTTGGCCGTGATGCAGTAGTGGCTAAATTCGTCCGGGGGGCCGCATGGGGCTATTTGAGTTTCAAGCGGCAGGCAATCATTGGCGGCGCCGGTGTATCTGGCAAGGACCAAATTCTTCAGGTAAGTGTTGATGGGCGTTGATTCCATGGAGGTGTATGAAAGTTTAAGGGTTGCCGGTACCTGCAACTTGGCATTGGCGATGTTTTGAAAGTAGATCGCTACTTCAACCAATGGCAGGGCGCCCGGGTTTTGGCCTCCGCAGTAGTTGGTGTTAGACGAAGAAATGGCTATAGGGGTAGGCGCCGTGAAAGAACCGGCAGGGACGAAGAGGGAGACATTCCTTCCGTTGGGAAGAATGCCCGCTATCGTTACTGCTGATCCGGACAGGCTGGTGCCGGCAAGCGATCCGCTGGGTGCTCCGCTGGGCCCTTCCTTGGTAAAGACGGCTGGAACACATTGTATACGGGCTGTAGTTATCGGGGTGTTCGCGTTGTTTTCCGCCGCCACGTCAAAATAGTAGGAAGTAGCCGTCATAAGGCCATTGATAAATATTGTGTTGGCCAGGTAGCGGTCGCTGAAATTTTTTACCGGTATGCTCTGGGTAAGGTCCGGGTATGTGGAGTAGCGTATTTCATAAGCGGTATTAGGCGGATTTGCCCCCGTGTCCCAGGCCAGGTTGACGCCGGACATCGATACGCTCGTCGATCTAAAATTAGCCGGAGCCTGGGCGCTGGTGTATTCGTACCCGAGTTTAAGCATGGCGGTCGGCTTATTGTCGCCGTTCACGGCTACAATTCCCGCGTAATACGACGTGTTCGGAGTAAGACCGTTGAAGGTTTCCGAGATCCCGGTCACGGTGTGGGTCGTAATAAATGAAGCGTAATTTACGTCTGAGGCGAGTCCGACCAGATAAGTGGTCGAAGGCGGGTTTCCGTTGGCGATCCAATGGACGGTGAGCGAGTTCATGGTCGGGTCCGAGATGGCCGAGGGGACGCCTGGCAGCGGCTGCACCGCCAGAGTGTATACGGGGGCGGCGACGGAAAATGGGCCTCTCACGGGCCCGTAATTCGTGTTGAGCACGGCCCTTACCGCGGTCTGGTAGACGGTGTTAGTGCTTAAATTCATCTGCGTCAGGTTGCTTATGTGTAATAAGGGGGAATTTAATGCGGTGGAACCGACGAAGACGGCCAAATTCGTAGTGGTCCCGGCCGTTATGTCGTAGACCTCGTAGTAGGAGGCGTCATACGATTGGTTCCAGGACCAGTTGATGGCCGACATCGTCTGGGGTGTGCCCACCAGGTTATTGATGCTGCCCACGGTCACCGTTGAGACATAAGGCGAGAAATCTGTGGACACTCCGGCGCTATTCCTGGCCCTGACGCGGAAATAGTACGGAATGGTCGGCTGCAGCGCGGTTATGACGGCGCTGGTGCTGGTATAATTGTTGGCAAACGGTATTTGCACGTTTAAATCTGAGAAATTAGAATCTTTTGACAGTGACACTTCGTAGATGGTCAGCGCAGAATTCCCCATCGGGTTCCAGGATAATTTGACGGTCTCGAAGCTTGCGGCGTCGATGTTCAGGTTTTGCGGGGCCGCCGCCAGCGTATAATAGGTAGCAGACCTTAGGAATGAGGTGCTGTAGCCGCCGGAATTATAGCCGCCCACTTTTATAGCGGCGGCCGTATTCGGCGCCAGACCCGTTTGAATATACGAAGGTGAGTCGAGCGCCGCTGTGGCGATAAAGACGTCGTTGCTGGACGAGAAGATGGCGTAACCGTCAGCGATCAAACTGTAATTAGCCCAGGTCCAGGTGACCGAGGTCGTAGATCCAAGCGGATCGCCCACGAGGTTTCTGACCGATCCGCTAGGCTTAGGTATCGTTACCTGCATGGGGTAGCCTTCCGAGAACTGGCCGTCGGCCGCCACGCGCATGTTATACCAGCCGTGCGGCAGCTCTCCGGCGAGCGAGGGCATGATCACTGTTATTGTGGAAAGCGTCGTTTCCCAGGAGGAGTTGTTGGGGCCGACGTATCTAGAGTAGATCCTGGTGGAAAGGTCGATCATGAAGCCGCTGGGATTGTCTATCTGCTGTATATAGACCCTGGGGTTGGAGTACGAGGAATTCCTCGGGCCCGCGCCTCCCCCCGCGGCTTCGGAGATGCCGTGGAAGTTAGAGATGCTGCTGATCAGTGTGACGAAGGCGGCTTGATCAAAAGAGTCGGTGCCGGAGGATATGACCGGCGTCCTGGACGTTTCCGCCGGCAGGCCGTTCACGTCCGAAGAGATCCCGAAGGGAGCGTATTCAGTGGTGTTCAGATATTGGCCGCCGCTCCAGCCGCCTATGTTCATCACCAAATTGTCTTTGGTGAGCACCGAGGTGTGGTGAGTCCTGCTCGCGGCCTTTCCCTGTGGCACCGAAGCCCTGAAGTCCGGGTCGAAAGTCTCGGGTATATATTGAGCCACGCCGCTCATTTCTCCGCCCGTAATCATTATCTTCCCGTTAGGCAGCAGCACGCTGCGGTGATTCGCCCGGTTATAAGTTATCGTCGACATCGCTACCCATGACGCGCCATCGTATATCTCCCAGCTTTTCGTGCTATCCGCGCCGGTTGAACCGCCTATGACGATCACGTTCCCGTCCCTGAGCAGGTTGGCCGTATGAGCGTATCTGGCGAAGGTCAAATACGGGCCGAGGATGAAGGTGTTGGAGAGATATTGGTATATTTGGGTCTGCTTCATGGCGCCCAGGGCGTTGACGCCTCCGGCTATCAGCACGTTCCCGCTTTTCAGCAGCGTGGCCGTATGTTGGGACCTGCCGCCGCTGTTGATCATCGAACCGGTGGTCATCCAGTAGGCGGTGGAGGTGATATAGATCTCGGCGGTCGGGGTGTAGGAGTTCAGCGTCGCGCCTCCGACGACCAGCACATTGCCGTCCGGCATAAGAGTGGCGGTGTGGAGCTGCCTGGGTATGGACATGGACGAAGTTGGCACCCAGCGCTGCGTGTCCGGATAATATATCTCGGCCGAACTTACCGCTATGCCGGACGGTGTCGTTCCGCCCGCGACCAGCACGTTGCCGTTAGGCAGCAGCGTGGCCGTATGATTGGCGCGCGGGGAGTTCATGGACCCTGTCGGGGTCCAGATCTTGGTACGGGGATCCATTAATTCGCATGTAGACAGAGGTATTACTCCGTCCGACCCGCCGCAGGTAAGTATATGGCCGTCGGGAAGCAGCGTGCTGGTATGGAAGGCTCTTTTGGAATTCAGTCTTTGTCCGGTAAACCAGGTTTGGGCCCCCGTAGAGTCCCTAAAGGAGGGTATATATACGGTGGTGACTGTCACTGTGCTGAATCTTGGCGCGCTGATGCCCCCTGGCCCGTTCCTGAGACAGTCCACTGCCGGGTTGAATTCGCAATTGCGGCCGCCCAGTATTGCCGTGTCGCCCGCCGGGGTCAAGATGGAGGTGTGGTCGAAGGACGGGGTATTCATGGCGGGATATGAGGTATTATCCGTCATGTCTCCCCACTTATTGGTATCAGGGGAATATGTCAGCATGTTCGAGAAGATCATGCCCCTTATGATCATCGTGGACTCTGTGAAAGAATAATTTACGCTTCTATCGAGGACGGAGACTTGCCTGGCGATATAATCTAATTTAAGCGAGATCTGGATCAGTTTACCGGCGGCGTCAAGCGTTGAGCCAAGCGTGGCGGTAACGGTCGTGCCTTCTTGGAGCGTGGTCAGATTGGAGATCTTGCCGGACATCCCGGTGAAGGTTAAAGTTGACGAAAAAAGACAGGTGTTGGCGGTACTATCGCAGGAGTCCGGGTTTAGTATGTCAAAAGTTGCGTTGCCGGCCTGGCTGAAAGAAATGGAAAACGTAGAATCCTGCACTTGGGCGTCAATGACGCTGGCCAGGCCCGTGATGCCGCGGAAAACGCTGGGAGCCGTTATTCTTACCTGGGCTTGGAGGTTTCCGGTGATGGTTTTGTTGGATATTGACGGGTAAAGCGGCCCAGGCGTGCCGTTGGGCCCGCCGTATATGGTAAGCGTGGAGCTAACGATTTTCGTGGTATCGGGGACCATGCCGGAAGTTAGATACTGCGATGTAAACACCGCGGTCCCGGTAGCGTTCATGATCTGGACCGAGCTTTCGAAATTTCCGGGTTGATGGGTTCCGCCCAGAAGCATACCTACGGGAGCGCCGTCGGCCCGGGCTCTGACCGCGGGCAGGTAGAACTTAGCGGTGTCGATCGTAAAAGAAGGATCGGTCGACCTGTTAGTAGGAGAAATAAAAGCGTCGGCATCAACGAGTCTTCCGGAGACAGGTCTGGAAAGCTGGAACTTCAGAGGGATAAAGATTTTGGTTTTGGTGGTGTCGCTTGATATATCCGCATTAAGGTAACTGATCGGATTCGGGGTAAGGTATATTACCGAGTTGCTGGTAAGTTGTGCGTTGGAAAAAAAAGAGGAGACGATGTTCCCGTAACCGCCCTGCGTCTCCCATCTGCCGTCCGGCAGCAGCGCCGCCGAATGTTGAGAGACCCTGTAGGGCATTACTCCGTAAACTTCTTCGTCTAATACGACTCTGGCGCCGTTCTGGTCAAAGAATTCCGCTCCGTCAAGATAACCATGGCTGCCGGCATCAAAAACCGTATTATAAGGATCGTGTTTGATATTCCAGCATTCGTCGTTAAGGCTGTCAGGGTCGGCGCGGCAGTAGAGTTGATTCACGTTCTCGTTATAGCCGCCGGTTATCATTACCTTTCCGCTGTTTAGGATAGTGGCCGTGTGGTTGATCCTGCCCTGCAGCAGGGCTGAAGCCGGAGTCCAGGCGTCCGCCGTCGGATCATAGAGCTCGTTCATCGGCTCGTAGATCCAGGCGTTCCCCGAATCCCTTCTGCCGCCGGTTACGAACACCTTGCCTGAACGCATCAGCACTGCGGCATGACCTTCGCGCGGGCTGAGCATCGCGCCGGCCGGAGATGGGGAGTTAGTAACCGGATTGAAAGTTTCGCAGTTCGGGGTTATCGAGTAGTTGCCTGCCGTGCCGGTTTGGCCGCCGCAGAGCAGCACCTGTCCGGCCCTTAGGCCCTTGGACAGCAGCGTGGCGGTATGCCCCCCCCTGGCCGTGAACATCGGGACGCCCCCCAGCTGGGCGCAGGACCTTACGGTCGATCTGGGATCACAGATCACAAGCGTGTCAAGCGGCTGTCCGGTGCTGCCGAATCCGCCGGCTATGAGCACCCGGCCGTCGGACATCAGCGTAGCGGTGTGCGAAGATCTTTCCATTCCGGCGCCTAAGCCGCCAGCCCAATTGATATAGGTGTTGGAGGCCATGTCGTACATTTCAACGCTGTTGGTAACGGCGCCGGTATTATACACCCCGCCCGTTATAAGGATATTCCCGTCGGGTAAGAGTGTGGTGGTATGGTCGTAGCGGGAATTGATGGTGACGCCGACAGCACCCGCGCCCGGCGTGAGAAAAGCCGGGAGGAGCAAAGATATAGCGAGGACTTTTCGAAAATTCATAAGTGCCCGGAAATAGTTTACAAAAAGCCTGTTACAGGATTGTTACGTATTTTTTAATTTTTTGACTAGCCGTCAGCGGATCACTTCTTGCCGGCTACCGGATGGCTTTCCTCGACCATAATTACGGATTCGCCTATCGGGCCTTTAGGCCTGGCGGGATCGAGCACTTTTTTCCCGCCCACTACGAAATGGTAGAGGTATTTTCCCGGGAGGATGTAGACATCGTTCTTCCAGGCGCCGTTCTGTTTGGTCATCTTGAGCTCTTTCCACTTGGTGAAGCTCCCGGTCAGTGCTACGTTTTTGGCCGAGGCGCTCTTGTATTCAAAATGAACCTTGATGGCTTTGACCTTTTGGGGTTCTTCTTTAGGCGTCTGCGGTTTGGCGGCGGGCTTATCCTCTTTCGCAGCCGGAGGTATTATCTTTTCTTCGGGTTTTGCCGCGGCCACTTCGGCGGCGGGTTCTTTTTTTGTTTCTTCGGCCTCCGTGGGAAGGGGAACGGGCTTGGGCTGTATCTCCATGGTGTCGCTGGCGAAATGGATGGTGAGCCTGTTATAGACGGAGTAGCCGGAAAAAACTGCGGCGATCAAAGAGATGATGGCGAGTGCTGCCCAGAAGTTTTTTGATTTTGTCATAAAATGAAGCACCTTATAACTTGTGACCTGTGACCTTTATATTGCGACTTGCGTAACCGCTGTACCTTAAAATTTAAGCGGGCGATGGGGCTCGACTACGCTATCCTGTCCCGGCTCATGGAGAGTAGCGGAGCGACAATCCTTTTCCCCAGGCGCTCCCGCGCCTTCCTCCAAAGCCAGCCGCCCTCCCTGACGCTCGCCGACTCGCTTTTCGTCCACCGGACGCGGTCGGGTCGGCTTCGATTCCCCCCGCCCGTTAACGGACTAGAGGAAACAAATCTAAGCGGGCGATGGGAATCGAACCCACGTCTAAAGCTTGGGAAGCTTCCGTTCTACCATTGAACCACGCCCGCACTGTCGCACCCATATCGCACTACAAAGCGATATGGGCGAATAACGCCGGGCTTATAAGGAAGCGCCCGGTGCTCCACGAGGGGAACTAAGTTCCCCTTCGTCGCTCGCTTTTCGCGCCATTAGGCGCGAACGCTCGCTGAACCCCTCTAAGAGGTCCCAGCGCTTGCTACGAAGGAAACGCGCTGGCTTATGTTTAACCCCCCCCGTACTATTAAATATAGCGCGGCACGCGAATTTACCGGATGGCTTCGGTAAATCTACAAAGGGTGTTACTCTTATTTATAAAGAACAGACAATGAATTATAACACTTGTAAATTTTACTTAAATGGGTTCCGAATATCAATATTATTATTTCTTTATGAGGTTGAGGAATTCTTCGCGGACCCGGTTATCCTTTTGAAAAACGCCAAGCATGGAGCTGGTGGCGGCGGAGGAGGAAGCGTTCTTAACGCCGCGCATTGTCATGCATAGGTGCTGGGCTTCAAGTACTACTCCCACGCCTTTGGGCTTAAGCTTTTTGAAAATAGTGTCCGCGATCTGTACGGTCAGTCTTTCCTGCACCTGCAGACGTCTGGCGAAGGCCTCCACCAGGCGCGGTATCTTGGAAAGACCGATTATCCGTCCGTCGGGAATGTAGGCAATATGGGCTTTGCCGAAAAACGGCAGCATATGGTGTTCGCATAAAGAATAAAAAGAAATATCCTTTACTATGACCATCTCCTTGTAATCCACTTTAAAAAAGGCGCCGTTAAGGACTTTGTCGATATCTATGCCGTATCCGGACGTGATCTCGGACAGGGCTCTGGCGACTCTGGCGGGCGTTTTTTTTAGTCCCTCTCTTTCGGGATCCTCGCCTATCTCCTTAAGCAAGCCGTAAATATATTGTTCGGTTTTTGAGCTCATAAATATAATTCTACAAAAAACTGCCGTACCGCCGCTATAAGCGGCAGTTTGTCGAAAGCTTGCGTAACGCGCTTATCTCGTCGGAGTATCTTTCACCGTTCCGGTGTGAGTTTTTGATGGCTGTCGGGAAAAGCCGGCATCTATAAATCCTTATGTCATTGCCGCGATTTGTTGGCGGCAATCCATAAATGTTGTTTGGATTCCTGCCAACAGATCGCAGGAATGACAGAGAAAATTATTTTGCCGGTTACTTCGTGACGATATACAGCCACCTGCTGGTGGCGTTCAGTTTTCGGGAGGAATCTTTGAGGAGGCGTATGTCAGAGGAGAGTTTTTCGACCGCCTTCTGTTCTTCGATGATCTGGGTCAATTTTTTTCCGCCGCCGGCTTTCCCGCCTTTCTTCGAGGATATAGCGTCGCGCATCGCGAGTTTCTTGTTCTTGAGCGAGGTTTCCGCCACCAGGACGCCGATCCGGGAGATCTTCTGGGAAACCGCGCGGCTGTAGCTCAGCATCGTTTTGGTGTACTTGGTCACGCCGGATTCCGGGCGCACTTCCGTGAACTCTTTCTTGTTCATCGCGGAGATAGCGTCAAGCTCGTTCTTAACTATTTTGAGGCTGAGGCCCATGGCTGAAATATCGTGCGCAGAAAGTTTCCTGCCGGAAGACTCCAGGGTTTCTATCGTTTCATCCAGGTACTCGTCCTGGTTAACTAATTTTAAAAGAATGGTCTTAATTTCGGCCGCCTGGACGGAATCCGGCCCGGTTACCGCGGCAGCGTCGGTTTTGGCGGCGGCCTTGGCCTTTGCGGCGGCCGGCGAGGAAATCACTTTCGTATTCGCAAAAGCGAAGCCGGCGGAAAAAATCACGGTAAGGGCTGCTGCCAAGGCTGATCTGGTTTTCATGACTAACCTCCCCGGTTCCTGTCTTCCTATTGATATATTTTAGAATATAAAAGCGAAGCCGGCACGGGCCATTGGTACATAATTAAAATATAAAAAGACCCTCACGCTCTAGGTCTAAAGGCCTAGGAGCCTGTCCGACATAAGGAATTTTGGCTGCAATTGCCGTTTTTTGCCTGCCCCTTTGCGACGCTCAACTCACAGTCTCATTGGAGAATGCTCGTCTCGCGTCGCTTCGGCTCGGCTTCAAAACCGACAATTTCGCCTTAAAGACCTTATGTCGGACAGGCTCCTAGAAAATGCGGGGATATTGACGGGAGTGCGGTTAGTGCCCGCTGCCGGCCGGGAGTTCTTCGTCGGTTGATTTGAAACTTTTCAGGTAAAGCAGGGCCTGGCGGCGGGTCTTAATTTTGCCTTCGAACTGACGAAGGCTGACTTTTTCCAGTATCTCCCCCACTTCAGGCCCGGGCTTCATCTTAAGAGCCTTTATGACATCATGGCCGTCGATGAGACGGCGGGTCTTCAGCTTGATGTTCTTTGAGATATAGACCTTGAAAAGCAGGTTAAGCACCTGGAGGAAGCGCAGGGTCTTTTTAATTCCGTCCTTAGGCAGGCCGCCTTTCGGGATGTCGAAAGGTTTTTCTTTCATCCTCTCCCTGATCGAGCGCAGCTGGGCCAGGGTTATGTAGCTGGAATGGTCGGCCCAGGAGAGGATCAGCAGCGGCACGGTGTATTCTCCCATACTGCGGAAAAAGCGGAAAACAGCACGGTCCGAGATCGCGTCGTTGGAGGCCAGATTACCGGGCCGAAGGTGGTGGCCGATTATCTTCGAGACGAGTTTGCTGTGGTCCCTTGAAAAGCGCAGGCGGTCCAGGATGCGCCAGCTGACGGCCGCGCCGTGCTCCTCATGCCCGAAGAAGCGCAGGCGGCCGTTTATCATGCGCGCGCAGGGCGGTTTTGCGACGTCGTGAAGGAGTGCGGCCAGTTTAAGGACGTCTTTCTCCGCGAAGAATTCGCCGATCTTCCCCCAGTTCGGGATGTAGGCGCCGATATCTTCGAACAGATGGTCCAGCCTTTCCATGACCGCGAAGGTGTGCTTGAGCACGCCGCCCTCGCCGTAGTAGACTTCGGCGCAGGTCCGCTGTGCCTCAAGCTCCGGCAGTATGGCGGTCAGCAGCCCGGAGGCGTAAAGTTCTCTCGTTCTGGCCGCGGCCGCGGGTGAAGCGAGTATCATCAGGAGTTCGTCGTGGATGCGTTCCGGGGCGGATTTCGTTATGAGCGCGGAATGTAGTTTTATGAGCTTAAGCGTTTTAGGCGCTATTTTGAAACCGAACGCCGCCGAGAATCTGAAAGCCCGCAGGAGGCGCAGGGGATCTTCCGTGAGCGCTTCGGGCCTTACCAGGCGTATGGTCCCGGCTTTAAGGTCTTTCAGGCCGCCGGCAGGGTCGATGATATCTTTTATTTTGACCGCGGGCAGCGTGAACACCCCGGTCTTCTTTTCGCGCAGCGGTCTGAAAGAGGCCGTTAATGGCAGGGCCATCGCGTTGATCGTGAAATCGCGGCGGAGCAGATCTTCGTGCAAATCTTTGCCTTGGAAGGGAGAGATGTCGAGTTGCAGTCCCCGCACTTTTTCCGCTGGAACAGCGGCCAAAGTGCGGGGCAAGCCCCGCGTTTTTTCCGTCTGAGCAGCGGCCCCGGCTCTCTTATCGGAGCGCAGGGTGAGGCGATAGACCTGATGCTCTTCGTCCAGTATGAAGACAGAGGCTTTAAGTTTGCGTGCGAGCTTCCTGACCCTGGTCCCAAGATCGGGACCGCCTTTAACGGCCAGGTCCAGGTCCTTCACCGGCTTTTTGAGCGCGGCATCCCTCACCGCTCCGCCGACGATATAGGTTTCTTCGAACAGCTTAAGGATTTCAGCGGCAATGGCCATGGTCATGAAATTTTCATCTTGATGCGTTTTTCGAGTTCCCGTCTGAGCAGTTCTCTTTTGAGGACCTTTTGCATTGTGTTCTTAGGCAGTGTGTCCACTATCTCTACTTCGCGCGGGCGTTTGTAGGCGTCCATGCTTACCCTTATAAAACTCATGAGCTCGGCTTTGTCGATCAGCATATCTTTCTTCGGCACGCAGAAACATTTCATCGTCTCGTTGCCGGAGCCGTCGGGTATGCCTATGACGGCCGCTTCCTGGACTTTCGGGTGGCTGGTGATCACCTGCTCGATCTGGGCCGGGAAGACCTTAAGACCTTTTACTATGACCATGTCCTTCTTCCTGTCGCGGATGAAGAGGAAGCCGTCCGGGTCCAGCACGCCGATGTCTCCGGTCTTCAGCCAGCCGTCCTCGGTGAAGAGCTCTCTGGTGGCCTGGGGGTTCTCATGATAGCCGCTGGTGATGTTGGGGCCCCACACGCAGATCTCGCCTTCGTTGCCGTGCGGGAGATGCTTCCCATGCTCGTCGACGATGCGGATCTTCACGCCGGGTATCGCGCGTCCGACGGAGCCCTGCTTCTTGAACTTCGGATGCGTGACCGTCACTATCGGGCTCGTCTCGGTCAGGCCGTAGCCCTCCAGGATATGAAGGCCGAAGACCTTTTCGAAATGATGCTTAATGCTGCCGGGCAGCGGCGCCGCGCCGGACAGACACAGGCGGACCTTGCGCATGGACCAGAATTTGAGAAAGAATTTCTTGAGGCCCCGGGCCTCCTTGGCCAGCACGCTGTAGATCTGCGGCACCGCGATCATGATGGTGACGCCTTCCCGGCCCATGGCCTGGAGCCAGGGCTTGGGCGGCGTGATGCTCCTGACGATAAAGGTCTTCGAGCCGAGCATGATCGGAATTATGACGTTGCCTGTCCAGGAAAAAGTATGGAACATCGGCAGCAGCGCCATGAACACGTCCTTCCTCGCCGGCTCCATGACCTGGATGGAGGCTTTGGCGTTCTCCATGAGATTATGATGGGTAAGAAGCACGCCCTTGGGATGGCCTGTGGTGCCGGAGGTGTAGAGTATGGTCACAACGTCGTGCTCGTCCGCTTCCGCTTTCTGGGTCTGCGGGTGATAATGGGCGTGCTTGAGGTAATGCCAGAAATCTATGATGTCGTCCTCGCCGGTGAAATCCACCGACATCAGGAACCTGAGGGAATCCATGCGCTTCTTCACGTTCTTATAGCTGGCGAGGAATTCCTTGGCCGTGACGACGCCCCTGCACTTCGCGTTGTCGAGGATATACTGGATCTCGTCCTCTTTGGAGACCATGTAATTTATCGGAACGGCCACGGCGCCGATCTTCGCCAGGGCGAACCAGGAGATGATGAATTCTATGGAATTCCTGAGGACTATTGCCACGGCGTCCTGCTTTCTTACGCCGGACTGCCAGAACATGTCCGCCGCCCTGTCCACCGAGTACAGGAGCTCGTGATAGGACATGGGCTTGTCGTTATTTATGAAAGCGGTATGTTCCGGGTCGGCGTCGGCGGTCTTTGCCAGACAGGAATACAGATCTTTGGGTTGGGTCATATTAGCAGATTGCCTCCGGAACCGGCGGCCGTGTTTTATCCGAACTCCATCGTTACTTTTGACTGCTTGCGCGCCGAAAGCTAATTATATAATAATTCGGCGGTCCAGGTTTTTTTCCGCGTCCTCGCCGCTTTATTCCCTGCCGGCCTCGTGTACCTGGATATAGCGCCTGAAGACGATAAGCCCCAGCGGTGCGATGAGCGCCATGAGGCCGATGATAAGCCAGATCATCCGCGAATGGCGCGGGCCCGTCTCCGGGCAGAAGGCGGACAGCAGGAAGCCGGACATGGACCCCACGAAGAACTTGGCCACGAAGTACGGCAGCATGGAAAGGGCCAGGTATGAGCCCTCCTGCCCTTTCGGGGCGATGGCCGCGGGATACTCGTAGAGGCGCGGCGAGTAGAACGATTCGCCGATGGAGTAGATGAAGGTGAACAGGACTATCGCCACATAGAGCGGGCTCACCGGGCCGGCCAGCTTCAGCCACAAGGCTATGGCGTGTCCGAAATGCCCGTCGGCCAGGCCCTGGAACCGGGCCGGCGGCACCACCATCAGGAAGACGGAAAGCGCGGTGATGAGCGTACCGATCACCACCACTCTGTAGGCGGTGAAGCGCTGGGTCAGCGCGCCGATAACCGGGGCCAGGACGACTACTATGACGGCGTTAAGCGTGCCGAAGAGCTGGCCGAACGGCACGCCGGCCCCCAGTTCGCGTATAGCGTACTTTGGAAACGTGTAGTACATGTGGTAGAGGATCAGCTTGACGAAGACCACCAGGCCGAAGAAGGCGAGGAAGCGGTAGAACGTGGGCTGCGTCCAGAGGCTGGAGAAGATGCGGTACCAGTCCTTCATCGCGTCGCGGCAGGACAGCAGGAACGCGTCGAAGAAGGACTTCTCCGGGTATTTCGGCGTTTCCTGCTTTATCACCACGCCCTCTTCGGTGGCCTCCACGCCGCCGCGCAGCGCGAACCAGGTGAGGACGAGGTTGGGCAGCGTGAACAGCCCGCCCAGCAGGATGATGGTCTGGTAGGTGCTTATGTGTACGCCCAGCAGCGGCACGGCGTAGTGGCCGTATTCGCCCAGGCCGCCGCGCACCTTGTCGAAGGTCCAGCCCGCCAGGGCGAAGCCCACGTTCATCATGGCGTAGTAGACGGAGAAAGCTATCGAGCGCTGTTTGGTGGTTGTGAAGCGCTTGACCGCCGCCACCATCACCGGCGTCTGCAGCGCCTCGCCCAGCGCCATAGGGAAAAGGCCGAAGGGCAGGGCTATCCACCGTATGGCGAACACTGCCATCACGAAGCGGGCCGCCGCGGCCAGGCCGAAGCCCGTAAGCAGCGATTTGCGGATGCCGACGGCGTCCACGAGCGAGCCCACCATCACCGTGAAGATGGTCAGCGCGGTGGACCAGGTGGCCACCACGATGCCGGCGGACTTGTCGCCGAAGCCCAGGTCCGAAGAGAGCCACAGTACCAGCGTGGAGTTCACCACGCTGTAGGCCAGGATCGTCATGATCTTGGTGGCGAAGATCAGCCATAGCTCGCGCACGGCGCCTTTCAGCACCATGAACTTGCCGATAAAGGATTCTTCTTTCGCTTCCGTCATTGGGTCTCCATTGACTTTCAGGCTGAAGGCTGCTAGTCCGCATTTCGCCGTGATCTGTAACTGCTCACCGTCATCTTTTAAAATAGAGCGTTTTTCTTCTTATCCTAGCGCCGGCCGTCTCTTCTTCTTTTTGGCCAGCAGGTACAGCCAGAGGGCGAGGCCCAGGTAAAGCGCGGTCGAGAGGCACGCTTCAAAATTGAAGTTCCCCGTCTCCGGATTGCGCATGATCAGGGCCTTGTCCCAGCCAACTACGGTGACCAGCGCCAGCAGTATGCCCGTCAGCGCGTCGCCGGCTATAAGCCCCGACGAGAAAAGCGAGCCGGGGTCATGCTCTTCTTCCGGAGCGCCGCCGGTATGCCGGGTCACTATCCAGGAGATGAAACCGCCCAGCAGGATCATCGGCCAGTTAGTTATCGGCAGGTATAGCCCGATAGCAAAAGCGAGCGCGGAGATCTCGCAGAACTCGCAAACGAGGCCTATGGCCGCGCCGAGGCACAGCAGCAGCCAGGGCAGGTGGCCTCCGGTCGCGCCCTCGACGAGGTTCGCCATCAGCTGGGCCTGCGGGGCTTCCAGCGGATTCGGGTGGGCCGCGGTAGGCGCGCCGAAGCCGAAGGCGGCGTAAAGAATAAGCAGTATAAAGCCGGAGCGGACCGCGGAGACCAGTGTTCCGGCGATTTGGGCCACCTGCACCTTCCAGGGCGTGGCGCCTATCAGAGCCGCCGTCTTAAGGTCCTGCGACAGATCGCCCGACAGCGAGATAGCGATGCAGATGACAGCGCCCGCCATGATGGCGGCGATCCTGGTCGCGGCCGGGTCTTTGCCCAGGAACACGAACAGCAGCGTGACCGACAGCAGCGCGGTGATGGTCATGCCGGAAACGGGCTGGTTGGTGGTGCCGATAAGCCCCACCATGCGTGCGCTGACCGCCACGAAGAACAGGCAGAAGATCACCACTATGACCGCTTCCCAGAAAGTCAGGTCGAAGACCGGCAGCAGCCAAAGCAGCAGGAACATCGAGATCACGCCCGCTATCACCATGCCGAGCGGCATATCCTGCTCGATGCGCAGGAACTTGTGGCACACTTTCGCCGCGCCCCTCGAGATCGCCCAGAAACAGAAGCCGAGTATGATCGCGCCCGCCGAGCCGGAGATGAACACCCGCGTCACTATGCCGGCGAGCAGCCTCAGCGAGGGGTTCCAGGAGCCGGGCCCGAGCGCCCACGGTATCTCAAAAGCGAAAATGCCGATGAGCGCGCCCAGAGCGCCGCCCGCGTAGATCAGGGCGCGGCTTTCAAAATCCTTGTCGGTCCTGGCCTGAGCGCCCTCCACCTCTTCGGCTTTAACGGTCACGGCTTTTATGGTCTGGCTGATGGAGGAGATGATGTCCGGCAGTGAGCGTATAACGCTGATAAGTCCGCCGAAAGCCACACCTCCCGCGCCTATGTAGCGGACATAGTTGATGCGCAGGTCGGAGGTGCTCATGTCCATTATCGGGACCAGGCCGGGAGCTATGATGTTGGAACCGCCGAAGGCGTCTATCAGCGGGATGATGACCCAGTAGCCGAACATGCCGCCGGCGAACATCACCGCGGAGATCCGGATGCCGACCAGATAGCCGACGCCCAGGAACAAGGGCGAGATCTCGTAGCCGAAGCCGGCTTTATGCAGTTTCGGGAAAGTGAACATCACGGTGTCCTTGAACAGCTGGAAGCCGGACATGACGAACTTGAAGACGCCGCCGGTGAGTATGCCCAGGAAGACCGGTTTGGCCGAGGCCCCGCCACGGTCTCCGGCGATGAGAACTTTGGCGCAGGCGCTGCCCTCCGGGAACGGCAGGTTCTTATGCTCTTTTACCATAAGAGAATGCCGTAAAGGGATCATCATCAGCAGCCCCAGGATGCCGCCGGTCAGGCCCAGCAGGAACACGGTGGAGTTGGAGATCTTTCCCCCCATGAAGATCAGCGCGGGCACGGTGAAGATGATGGCCGCCGCCAGCGATTCGCCAGTCGAAGCGAAGGCGTGCACGATATTGTTCTCAAGGATGGTCCCCTGCCTGTTGAAGAATTTGGGCAGGAAGATCCTTAAAGTGGCCATGGAGATTATGGCCGAAGGGATGGAAGCCGAGACGGTCATGCCTATCTTAAGCCCCAGGTAGGCGTTGGCCGCGTTGAAGACCAGCGACAGGACGAAGCCCAGTACCACGGCCTGCACCGTGAATTCCGGGATGGTGGTCCCGGAATCGATATAGGGTTTGAACTGGTAGTCGCTTTTCGGGGTAGGTTTATGTCCGGCGGTTTTATCGCTCATCTTCGACTCCTATGTCAGTCATGTGCCGATCAAGGTAAAGGTACAGGTATAGGTATAGAAATGAGACAGAGTTTTTATAATAAATCTTACTTTACCTCTACCTTTACCTATACCTGTAGTTTCTTAAAATCTGGCGGAGGCTACTATCCTCGCGGCCAGGCGGGCGCAGTTGTAAAAATCCTTCAGTTCCAGGTATTCGCCGGTGGTGTGCACTTCCCTCATGCCGGTGGCGAGTATCGGCGCTTCGATGCCGTGGCCGCACATAATGTTGGCGTCTGTGCCGCCGCCGGAGGCGAAAGTTTTCATCTTAAGGCCCATGTCCTTCATGGCGGCCGCGATAAGCGGGAGGACGGGGTTCCTCCGGCCGATGGCCAGACCCGGGAACTTGCGCTCCACCAGGAACTCGTAACGGGACTTCAGAGTTCTGCCTTTTACTTTGATGAAGGCGTTGCGCACGGCTTTTTTGAAACAGTCCTCCATGTGAGAGGTCTGTTTTAAAAGCTTCGGGAGATCGTGGCTGCGGACTTCTCCCTGCATTTCCACCAGCGGCGGAATGATGTTTATGGCGTTGCCGCCGCTGATAAAGCCTATGTTCGCGGTAGTCTCGGAGTCTATGCGCCCGAGCTTCATGCCGGCTATGGCTTTTGAAACCACCTTGATGGCCGAGATGCCCCGCTCCGGCGCCACGCCGGAATGGGCGGCTATGCCGTAGACGCGGATATCCATCTTATTGGCCGCGGGCGCTTCGGTAATGACGCATTCGAGAGGCCGCTCATTATCGAAGATAAGGCCGTAGCGCGCTTTAATTTTTGAATAGTCCAGGAACTTTGCGCCCATCAGGGCCATCTCCTCGCTGATGGTGAAGACCGCGTCGATCGGGGGACGCGGGATATTCCCGTCCTGCAGCACTTTTATGGTCTCTAGGATAATGGCGATGCCTGCCTTACAGTCGGCGCCGAGAATGGTGGAGCCGTCCGAGGTCACCCGGTCGGTTCGGACCACAGGTTTTACGTGTTCGGCGGGGCCGACCGTATCCATGTGCGCCGATAAAAGGAAAGGAGCGCTTTCGACCGTGCCTTTGAACCTGGCGATGAGATTGCCGGTGTTGCCGCTAATCTTTTTCCCGGCGTCATCTATATATACTTCGGCGCCCATGGCTTTGAGCACGCGCTCCAGGTAGCGGGCGACGCCGGCTTCCTGCCCGGAGAGCGAGCTTATCTTGGCCAGTTCCACGAAGGTCTGTACCATGCGTTTTTCATTTATTTCAAAATCCATAAAGTATATTATTTAAATTTTAAAATAATAAAACAACAAAATTCTCCCGCTCAAATCCTCCACTAACAAGCCTGCACTATCGTTGAGCGGATTTCACCCATTGTGAAAAATAGCGGCGGGCTGCAAGTTCGGGGTCCTGTCAGCCATGGGGCCCATCAGGCCTGCCCAGCTCTTTTGGCTTCGTGGCAACATGCCAATTAGACAAACTGGAGCCAATTAGCCATGGTTCCTGGGCCAAAAGGGCTGGGCCTGCGGCCGGCCCGGCGACTTGACCCTCACTTTGGAAGATAGTGGCGCTTCGAAGCGTTGCGTCCAAAGTGTGGGGCGAGCGCCGGTTCCTCCTCGGCCCGATCCTACCCATGGCTGCCACCCCTCCAAAGATACCCCGCCGCCGTCCTTATCGGAGGATTTGGGACCTTTAGAGATCAATGCCGCGATTCGTTGGCGGCATTTTCGGGCTAATCGGCGGCGCAGGCTTTGTGGCGGAAACAGGAAACCAGATGGTCGTTAACAAGCCCGGTGGCCTGCATGTGGGCGTAGACTATGGTGCTGCCTACGAACTTAAAGCCCCGGTTTTTTAGGTCCGCGCTCAGGGCGTCGGATTCTTTCGAGGTGGCCGGGAGATGCGAGAGTTTTTTCCAGCGGTTCACCTTTTGTTTTCCGCCTACGAAGGACCAGATATATTTAGAGAAACTGCCGAATTCTTTCTGCACTTCCAGGAATCTTTTGGCGTTGTTTACGGCGGCGGCGACTTTCAGGCGATTGCGCACGATGCCGGGGTCTTTCAGCAGCGACGCGATCTTATTCTCGTCGAATTTAGCCACTTTTTTCGGGTCGAAACCGGCGAACGCTTTGCGATAGCCTTCACGCTTGTTGAGTATCGTGGACCAGCTAAGCCCGGCCTGCGCGCTCTCCAGCGTCAAAAACTCGAACTGCCGCAGGTCGTCGCGAACGGGCAGCCCCCATTCCTCGTCGTGATAAGGAATATATAACGGGCTGGCTCCATAAGACCATGAGCACCTTTCAAGTTTTTTCATAAAACCTCGATTTCCTGCCGCAACACCGTAAATAACAGCTTTCACGCAAAGAGCGCAAAGTGTTTACGCAAAGGAATGCAAAGTTAAAAAGATATTACAATAATCGCTATGGTTTTAGATATAAACTTTGCGTTCTTGTTCTTTATTAACTTTGCGGCCTTTGCGTGAAATTTTCGCTAAGTTGTAGTTACCATAAAATGGATCATGCCGTATTTTGTCTTATCGGACGTCGTGTTCGTCGCGTTCCAACTTGCGCGACGCGGCGTAGAACAGGCGCATCGTCATCCAGGCCATGAATTTAGCGTTCAGCCGCCGGCCGAAAACCGCCGCGACAAAGGTAAACAAAAATATGAGGCCGGTAAGCTCCGCCGCGGCCCCTTTCCCGGCGGCGGCGAACATGACGGTCAGTATAAGCAGGGCGGACAGCAGAACTCCGCTCCAGGCCGGGGACGTCAGTGCTAATCGGGAGAAGGGATCGAAGATGCGGTTGGAGCGCATCAGGTCATGCGCCATTAGAACGTCTTGCGGAGGCTGATTTGTGGGAGCCCGGCCATGGTCGCGGCCTTGATGCTTCAGATAAGCCGCGTAATCGGCGATGAGCTTTTCCGGGCTAGGGCCGAAGAGCCTCAGGTCCTTTTGTCCGAAATCGCCGCGCGCGCCCATGGGGAAGAGGCGAGTCGCCTCGGTGAGGAGCCAGGTTGAGGCGCGCAAAGCCCCCCGGGCTTTTAAGAAGCGGGAGATCTTTATGGCGCCTTTCATGGAGGCGTTGCGGACGATGCGGTCGCCGCTGGCAGCGATATAAACCTTCAATTGGCTCTTTCTCATGCGCGCTTAAATTATAACCCTTTTTAAAAAATAATGGTATGTCTGACTAGTCGGCTTTGGGCTAATGCACCGCGAGAAGCCCAGTCGGGGTCCTGCCAGGCATGGGTCGGATTGGGCCTGCCCAGCTCTTTTGGCTTCGTGGCAACAGTCAATTATCCAAGCTGGAGCTAATTACCCACCCGTTGGTAAACAAATATCTTCAAAACAGAACCAATGCAAAAGGCAGTAGGCTTTTGCTCCGTAGTCCACTCGGTCAGGCTGCTTAGAAAAGTTTTGAGATCTCTTTTTCGAAGAAGGCTTTTATTTCAGGCCAGGCGGCGGGCTTGAGCATTCTGGGCATGGGTTCTTTTTCAGCGTCTTTGAAATACAGCAGGGCTTTCGCGGCTTGGATGGTGAAATTCGGATGGCCCGGGAATTTTTGCTCCGCCCATTTGAAGAGGTCGGCTGTTTTGTGCAGCCGGCAGATGAAGAATAAGTCGATAAAATCTTTTTTCGAGCCGCGGCTTATTACGGCGCTCAGCTTCATGGCCGAGATGTCTTCAACGGAAGCGATCTTAAGGCCGGCCCATTTTGATGTGGGTTTAAGCAGTTTGTAGGAATAGTGGAAAAGGCTTACGGCGGTGTTCTCAAGCTGCATGTGGCAGGTCCCGTCTTTCTCTTCCATAACTTCAATTTTGCCGGAAGCTGTAAGTATGTTTTGCAGCGAGAGCCTGTCGGAATTATCTAGAAGGCGGTCCTTAGAAAAAAGGTCGAGGTCCAATGATATCCTGTGTCCCAGCCGGAGCGCCAGACCGGTGCCCCCCGCAAGATAAAAATCTCCACCCGTCGCCAAAGCCAGACGCCGGGCCGCGTCTTGGCCGGACTTATCCAGAACTTGTTCGTGCCAGTCCATGGTTACCTCTTCCAAATGCCTGTGTTCCGCCATGCGGGGACGGGTTTTGGCTTTGCTCCCAGAACAAGCGACCAAAGCCGGAGCGAGCGTGAGCCTAAAAGCCGGCTGCCGTCTTCTTTTATAAAATCAGCCAGTTCCCCCCGGCTGTAGCGTTTGAAAGCCCAGTTTATTTCGTCTTGTCCACCGTTTTCAAGCACGCGCGAGATAATCAGGGTTTTGTCCCTGCCGGCGTTGATCTTTGAAATGTCATATTCGGGAAAAAGCGGGCCGAGTTTTTTGGGCAAGGGCTGGACGGCCAGGGGGCTGCGGGCGGTATTGGCGACTTCGGCGGCGTCGAGGAGCCATTCGCCGAGGAGTTTGGCCTCCGGTTTGAGGAGGCCGGTTTCGATGTAGCGGTAGAGCTGTCTGCGGGTGCGTTTTAAGATGCGCGCGGCCTGGGCGACGGTGAGGACTTCCCTGGTCCGGCCACCGGAGTCAAGGAGGAGCGTCCCGTCTTTTTTCTGCTTAAGCATAATCTCCATATTCATTACATATAGTATGACATAAAAATACAGAAAAGTCAATATCCGGGCTGGTCGGCTTTGGGTTAGCGATCCGCGAGAAGCCCAATCGGGGTCCTGCCAGGCATGGGTCGGATTGGGCCTGCGGCCGGCCCGGCGACTTCGCGCCGGTTCCTCCTCGGCCCAATCCGACCCATGCCTGTCACCCCTTGATCAATCTTACGCGTAGTATGATTCTCTAGAATAATCAATCCGTCACTTCTTAAACTAATAACATGTTCCTCGCCCCGCACTTTGGCCCACTTTAGAAAAAGTGCGGGGCCAGCCCTTAATTTCGATACATCTTTATTTCCCCGCCCGTTGGTAAACAGATATCCTCAAGCAAAACCGGAGAGCTTTAATATTTCTGCCGTCTTTTCTCCTTTGCGGGATAAAGCCTGTCCCTTTTCGGATACGGGATTCACTGACCTCTGCTAACCCAATAACGGTAGGCTTCAATCCATTCCACGCCGGTTGGAAGCGGCGAAGGGAGTGGAAGGTCGAGAATCGGGATGGTCTGCCGGTGTTTGCCGCGGTGGCAGACGGCTACGATATTATCGTTCTGATTTATATCTACGCTCATTACTGTCACAGGTATGCCCAGTAGTTGTGTATCAAATGGAAATTTAAGATGCTCCTCAATCATGGTAAACCAGCCGCAGGCTTGCTCTGATTCATTGTAACAATCAATCGTGGCTTCCTCCGCCATGTCATCGAATTTTTTTCTGTTCAGCCTGGGGGAAGGTTTGCTCATTGTTTGGTTAGTTTCTGCATGATCGATTCATGTTTCGCAAGATAGGCGTAATGAGCTTGAATATCGGCAAGGTTCCCGGCGTTCAGTGTAAGAGCTTCCGTGGGGAATTTTTCGTTGGCTTTGGCGATCGCTTTTTGGATTGCTTTCCCTCTATTCAGCCACCGGATGACTTCCGTGTCGTACTTTTTTTCATCAGCGGTGCGCTCTCCGATAATCTCTTTTGAAGCGGATAGGTATTGTTCGAAAATATCCATTTTATTATCCTCTGAATTTATTTTTTAAACGCCCATTCTGCCCAATTATTACATTCCTTTTCTATGAATTTATTCATCGCGCTGATATCATTTTTATTCTTTGTTCTTTTCTTCCATTCCTCTAATAAATGTCCAAAGCATGCTTCCGGAACATCTGCCGCCCAATCTTTGAATTCAGATTTTGATTGCTGCGCATATCTGTAGATTCCTCCTAACACGCCCATACAATAAAGTCCGGCTTCGTCAGGCATATCCAACTCAAAATATTTCACAACATCCTTATTATACGTGTCTAACTCATCTTCCATCATTTCCACGGCCATATCTTCAGGAGCTGTGTAGCCAAAACTGCTAGCTCCGGAGTTGTCCCATAATTCTTTAACGTCCAACCCATCTAAAGCGGCATATACTTCCTCGCAAATATCATCAACGTTTATTTTTATAAAGAGTTGTTTAGCCTCCTCTTCTATCAGTCGCGCAATATTCGGATCTTTTCCCGATAAACGTTTCAATATTTGCAGAGCCTGTTCCAGAGAAATTTTGCTTAATATTTTATTTTCCATATCTCTTCCCATCCGTGACAGTTGTTTCCAAAATGGAAATAACTGAATTTTCCTGATCTTCTCCGCAATTTTTTCAGGAGACCGGCCACTTATTAATTGCGGTTAAAATAATTATATTCTTTTTCATATTTAGTATTAAACGGTCGCTGTCTAGCTATCTTGTTGAATATCGGGTTTTCGCGTAACGTCTTTTGGACCGAGTCGGTCTTCAAGTTCCCCGACTACATCTGCGACGAAATCGCCAAATCCCCAGCCGACGCTGTCGGCCATCTGATTCACTTTCTCCAGCCGGTCGCGGAATTGCGGATATGTTTCTCGCGCCTCACCGCACAACAGGACGGACAGCTCATTCAGCGCCGACTCCACGCTGCGGTAGAACGGCTCATTAATGTCCCCATACAGGTGGGTAAATTGTGTGCCGTTCTCCACATAGGTCATCAGTAGTTCCGCCGTGCCGGGGAGGTCGTTCGTGGCCTTGCGGTAGTCGCGGATAGCCTTGCGCGCCTCCCCCAATTTCAGTTTACCATAACCTCGCGCGGGAAAGAACTGCTCCACAATCCTGTCCCGAGATTTTTCCAGGGCCTCGCCGCCGCTTTCGCCGGTCTTACTGCGGGCATGGATAAAGTCGCGGTTCACGGCGGCGGTTTCGTACAGGTCTTTCAACAAAGCGAGCAACGCGGGCTTCTCCCATGCGGCGAGTTGTCGGCGGACAGCGCTCCAGCCGCCGGTCTTCTTGTTTAAGTTCGTCATGGTTCAGTCCTCCACCGATGTTCGGAAAAAGGCTTCTAGCTTTTTTCTCTATTAACTCTGGTCCGAACATTCAATCTTTCAACAAAGTCCCCGATTCACCTACAAGGTAACGCCGAGCTGGATGACTTTAGGCTTGTGATCCGCAGGATAGTAAAGTCGGGGTCCTGCCGACGGGTAGCCTTTTCGCGTTCCGTCGGCGGCCTGCCGGGTCGTACAGGCTACCCATCGTCACCCCTCCGCGAAAGCTTGCGCACTTGATGTTTTCTCTGGCAATAAATCCCGGCACTTCTTAAACTAACAACATGTTCCCACCCTTGCTTAAGATACATCCATATTTACCCGCCCGGTGGTAAACAAATATCCTTAAAATAAAACCGTAGAGCCTTACAGTGCTACGTCTAAAATAATGCTTCTGCTTACCTTTTTTACTCTCAACTCGTGACAAAAATGTCACGAGTTTGCTATTTAACCAACTATTGCTCAAAGGGGGCATGCTCCTTTTTTGCTCATCTTTTATATCTTTGTCCAAAATTATTGTGCATTTAATCAACGTTCCGTTAATAGCCCCATTTCCCATAATAGGGTTTACCACTTGTACCCAGTTGCCTTGTGCAATGCTGAGAGGAATTGCTGAGTATGGTCTATGGATCTACGGACATCTTCTGCATTTATAGTATGGTGCAACGGGATACGCATCCCAGAATTAGAGGGGTTTTTATCGACCAAACCATTCCGGTGTTTAAATGAATTCACAACCTCCCTAATATGTGAGACCGTATCGGCCCCAGGCAACTCAGAAAGTTTTAATTGCAATGCTTTTTCTATTCTATTACAACATTTCTGATATTTCATTCCGATAGTCTTCTCTGAATCTCCATATAGCTCCGGTGACGCAGAATTCTGTTTGGGCATAGATACACGATAAGCGATTAATTGCAATTCGTTCTCCAGAATCGAAGCTGTTTCGTAATACACAGCGCGAAAGGCCACCTGAACATCCGTCTGTGGCCCATAGAGAGAAGTTGTCAGACTTATTTCAACCAATTCAAGGGAAATCATATTTTGGAGCTCGTCGTGAACTCGAAGATTGCTTTCCATAAAACGCAGAAGCCTAGTAAACTCGTATTCGAGCCATTTTATACGCTTAGTTAGTATTAGTAATTCACCTCGTGTTCACAGAAAAGTATTTGGCAAGAGACCCCAAGTGAATAGGCAATCAACTCTTAATGTCTACTAGGCCTCAACGTCGTCTATGCCTGTGCCATTCAAACCTAATCGTAGCTAGACGATCTACTCGTTCCTTTGATAATTGCCCTTTAATCTTAAGTTTTCGTTGCATTGAAACCCAATGCCCCAAACTTGGATTCTCAGGCCAGCCGAATGGCACATTACAATCGCCGTGTTTAGCTTTATATTGTTCAAGGGCGAGAAAACTTTTTTCCCAAGCTGAGGCAAAAGGATCCCATTCAAACCCGAGCCCAGTTAACTGATTTGCCCGCTCCTTTGACAGCTGTCCCTTAACTTGTCGTAACGTTGAAACCCACGCAGCTAAACTCGGATTCTCAGACCATCTACGTGGCACATTGCAATCACCGTGTTTAGCTTTATACTGCTCAAGGGTACGGATGCTTTCTTCCCAAGCTGAGGCGCGCAAATCCCAGTCAAACCCAAGCACAATTAATTTATTTATCTGCTCCTTTGATAATTCCTCTTTAATCTTAGCGGCTCGTTGCATTTTAACCCATCTTGCCAAACCCGGATTTTCAGGCCATTCTCGGGGCACATTGCAATTGCCATGTTTAGCTTTATACTGCTCAAGGGCACGAAAGTTTTCTTCCCAGGCTGCTGCTAACGGATCCCAGATAAACCCAATCGCAGTTAGCCGATTTAATCGCTCTTTTGACAGCTGCCCTTTAATCTGAACTGCTCGTTGCGTTGAAACCCAATTTGCTAAACGCGTATTTTTTGGACATCTTGATGGGATATTGCAATCACCGTGTTTTGCTTTATACTGCTCAAGGGCGAGAAAGTTTTCTTCCCAAGCTGAGGCAAACGGATCCCATTCAAAACCAAGCGCTGTTAACCGATTTCCATGCTCCTTTGATAGATCACCTTCAATTTTAGCTGCTCGCTGCGTTTTAATCCATATACTTAAACTCGGATTTTCAGGCCAGACTCTTGGCACATTGCAATCGCCATATTTAGCCCTATATTGCCCGAGGGCACAGAAGTTTTCCTCCCAGGCTGAGGTAAACGGATCCCAGTCAAACCCAAGTGCAGTTAGCTGGGTTACTTGTTCCTCTAATAGTCGCCCTTTAATCTTCAATCTTCGTTGCCTTGAAACCCAACCATCCAAGCCCGGATTTTCAGAACATCCTTTTGGCACAATGCAATGTCCATATTTAACTTTATACTGCTCAAGGGTGCGAAAACTTTTTCCCCAGGCTGTGGCTATAGGATCCCAGTCAAACCCAATCACAGTTAAGCGATCTACCCGCTCCTTTGATATTCGCCCTTTACTCTTGGCTTGTCGTTGCCCTGAAACCCATCTACCCAAAACCGGGTTTTTAGGGCATCCAATTGGGACATTGCAATTACTATGTTTAGCTTTATACTGCTCAATGGTGTGAAAATTTTCTTCCCAGGCTGAGGCAAACGGATCCCAGTCAAACCCAAGCGCGGTCAGGCGATTTAACCGCTCCGCTGAGATTTGCCCTTTAATCTTGTTTTTTCGTTGCGTTGAAACCCATATCCCCAAGCCCGGATTTTCCGGCCATTTAGGTGGAACACTGCAATTGCCATGTTTGGTTTTATATGCGAGCAATTCTCCTAATCGCCCATCCCAGTTGTCGGAGAGAGTGTCGATGCAGGTGGTTGTGATAACTCTTTTGGGTCTTCTCCAAAGTGAGTGGGTCTTTTCGTGCTGATTTCATATAGCTTTCAGCGTACAGGTCAGCACTTTTAGCCGCAAATATTCCTCATCCCGTAGTCCGTAGCTGCGCCGCTGGATA
>Ga0118677_10000914_pt1 | contig 63207 bp, 56 predicted proteins | sample AliMusrvi5mmetaG_FD_86154 | JGI IMG/M metagenome (GOLD analysis project Ga0118677, IMG submission 86154) | reverse complement strand
TAACGTCCTGCCCGGTGACCTCCGAGCTACTGGTGCGCCCAGGTCAGCAAATCAATTTACGGTGGTCGGGGTGGAGCAGTTTGACTGGCCATAAGTGGGGCACTTTGAGTGGCCATCGGGGCGCAATTTTGGCCAAGTGCCACCCGCGCGCGAGCTCATAGCAGCGACGCATCCGCTCAAGCACAGGTTGCGAAACACTTGACTCAATTAGGTCTGGCCTCTCCGCAACAATCAAAGCGGCGGACTCTCTTCCAGTGAAGTCAATCGCAAAATTCCACACAGACAAATCATTCATCCTGCGCCCTGTCACGCCCTGATAGAAACCAGCGCCGCCGGGTTAGGGGGTCCCGGTTTTTTCCGTCGGGGATCAGCCGATGGTTAGGCGTGGCTAAATTGTTATGCCGCCTTGAATTCAATCACATCAGCGCCCCGTGCCATTTTGTCCAAGTAATCAGCCCATTGCTGCATCATGGTGGCTCGGTGTTTCAAGTAGGTGGTGCGGTTATAGCTGCGGCCGTTGGCATCCTTCACTGCATGGGCTAGCTGCGCTTCGATCACCAGCGGATCAACATCATGTATTTCTTCCAGCATCGTGCGTGCCGTGGCTCTGAATCCATGCACGCTCTGTTTGTCTGGCCCGTATCCCAGCGTCAACAATGCCGCCCGCAGGGTGTTGTCACTGATTGGCCGGTCGTGACTGCGTTCACCGGGGAAAAGCAAAGTGCCGTGTCCTGTCAACGGGTGAAGCTTGCGCAGTATCTCTACCGCTTGCGTTGGCAATGGCACTAGATGTGGGTCTCCGTTTTTCTTACCATCTACACGCCTTTTCATTCTTGCTGCCGGAATAGTCCAGAGCGCCGCATCCAGATCAAATTCATCCCATGCCGCTGCGCGTAGCTCACCGGGCCGCTGAAACAGCATCGGTGCCAGTTGCAGCGCCGCCCGCACAATCGGCCCGCCCTGATAGCCCCGAATGATGCGGATCAGTTCACCCAGCTTTACCGGGTCGGTGATGGCCGCAAAGTGTTTACCGTGGTGTGGCGTTAGTGCGCCCTTAATATCTGCGCTCACGTCCCGCCCAGCGCGCCCTGTAGCCACTGCATAGCGCCAGACTTGCCCCGCTGTTGTCAGCACACGGTGTGCCACGTCCAGAGCGCCGCGCTCCTCTACCCGCTTCACTGCTGCCAATAGCTCTATCGGTTGAATGTCAGCAATGCGCCGCGCTGCGAAGTGGGGGAATAAATCTTTTTCAAGATTGCGCTTTTCCCTGATGGCATAGTGACTGCTCCACCCGGACAATTTCATCTGAAACCATTCGAGCGCCGTTACTTTGAAGGTGTCGGCATCCGGTGTGGTGGCTCTGAGCTTTTCAACCTTGCGCAGTTGAATCGGATCGCGTCCCTCCGATTTATTGAGCTTTGCCGCTTCGCGGGCTTTTCTGGCCGCTGTCAGGCTCATGTCTGGGTAGCTGCCCAGCGCCAACTGCTTTTCCTTGCCGCCAATGCGGTATTTCAGAAACCAACGCTTCGATCCTGCCGGACTGACTTGTAAATACATCCCGCCAGCATCAGCAAACCGGGCTTGCTTCTTGTCCAGTGGGCAAACTGCGTTTCTGCATTGGGCATCGGTCAGCATGGGGGTGCAACTCCAATTTATTGTGGGGGTGCGAAATAGTGCGTTTCATTGGGGAGTGGGGGGAAAACCCGCTTTTTTTCTGAAAATCGCTATTTCTCCCCCCGTTTATACCCCCGCTTTTGTCTGGCAGTCAATAGATGCCTTTGTACGTCGTTGCAACGTAATTTCCAGATTCCCCAATGAAAAAGGCCGCTAAGTGTATGTTCTTAGCGGCCTTTGTACTGTCTTCTGGTCGGTGTGAAAGGATTCGAACCTTCGACCCCTTGCACCCCATGCAAGTGCGCTACCAGGCTGCGCCACACACCGCTCTGCTCGCAATTATAGCCGCTAGACCGTCCGGTTTTCAGTGAGCAGGCGACAGCAGATCGCGAATTTCGAACAGTTCACGGCGAACCAGCAGCAAACGGTCTGATGCCTGATCAAAGTCTGCGTCGTCGTGTTCGTCTTCAACATCAGGCACATCGGCTTCAGCCAATTCGATGTCCTCAACACCATCGAGCATCACTTCGCCATTCTTGCGCTTGTCACGCTCGGCCTGCACGATCTCCTGCATCTTGTTGCGGGCGCCGCTGATGGTGAAGCCTTGATCGTAGAGCAGGTCGCGGATGCGGCGGATCATCAGAACTTCATGATGCTGGTAGTAGCGTCGATTGCCGCGCCGCTTCATCGGGCGCAGCTGCGTGAATTCCTGCTCCCAATACCGTAGCACATGCGGCTTGACACCGCAAAGGTCGCCCACCTCACCGATCGTGAAGTAGCGTTTGGCAGGAATTGGAGGGAGAGCTTTCTCCATTTAAATCAATATGGTAGGAGGGAAAGCTTTGAGGTTACTCTAAGTCAGGACGGCATGTAAAGCACAAATGTGTGCCCAACAGCAAATGAAAATAAAGAATGCGCGTCGCCGGCGTCAGGCGGAACGATCCTGATCCTGAATCTGCTCTTTGAGTTTGTGGCTGGCGTGAAAGGTCACGACACGCCGTGCCTGTATCGGAATGGCTTCGCCGGTTCGTGGATTGCGTCCCGGCCGCGGTGCCTTGGTGCGGATTTGGAAATTGCCGAAGCCTGAAATCTTGACGTCGCTGCCCTCGACCAGGCTGTTCGACACTAGGTCAAAAAAAGCATCGATCATGTCTTTGGATTCGCGCTTGTTAAGTCCGATTTGCTCAAACAGCAGCTCGGCCAACTGTGCTTTGGTCAAGGCCGGGGTTTCGAGACTTTCAACCGAGATGTCCATGCAATTCCCGCTTATATTTTGATAGTTCTAGATGGTAACGGTTCAAACCCGCTGGCGCGCACCCAGAGTCGCGACCAATGAAGAAAGAACCGCCTGCACCACGGCATCGATTTGATCTTCCGTGAGGGTGGCATCTTCGCTGTTGAGCGTCAGGCGCACCGCCATGCTTTTCTCCGGAGTCGCACTCGGTGCAACGCCGGCATCCTTGCCCGCCTTGGGGCGATAGATGTCGAACACGCCGGCATCGCGCAGCAGGCCCGCTGCAGGAGCTGCCCACACCGCAGCCAGCAACGCGGCATGGCTGACCTTCTCATCGACGAAGACGGCAATGTCGCGCTCGACGGCCTGTTGTTTGGATACGGGTTTGAACACAGGAACGCCACGCTGCAAGACGGCATCAAGGTCCAGTTCAAACATGACCGGTGTTTGTGCCAGTTCGTAGGTTTGACGCCATTTGGGATGCAGTTCGCCAACGTACCCGATCGACACCCCGCCCAGCAGTACGCGCGCGCAACGCCCGGGATGCATCGCCGGGTGTTCTGCCGCCTCGAAGACGGGCTTGCGCGGCGCCAGCATGGCTTCGACGTCGCCCTTGACATCGAAGAAATCAACGCCCTGCTCCTTGTTTCCCCACTGGAGCATGTCGGCACTGCCGCACACCATGCCAGCGACACGCATTGGCTGATCAAAACCGGCCACCGTGGTGTCGCTGTTCTGCACCGAGCCATCGCGCAGGAAGACACGGCCGAGTTCAAACACGCGCACGCGCTGCGCCTTGCGATCCAGATTGAACTTCAGGACCTGCAGCAGCGAGCCTATCAGGGACGAACGCATCACGCTCATCTGGCTGGCGATCGGGTTGAGCAGTTTGATCGGATTCGGGTTGCCGCCGAGCTCATGCTCCCAACGTTCTTCGACGAAGCTGAAATTGATGGTTTCCTGATAACCCCTGTCAGCCAGTGCGTGACGCAGGGCAAACGGACTGAGTTGCGCCTCGGGCCGGATTCTGGCGGTCACCGGGGCCAAGGGTGGCGTTTGCGGCAGTTCGTTGTAGCCGACCATGCGCGCCACTTCTTCGATCAGATCTTCCTCGATCTGCAAATCAAAGCGGTATGACGGTGGCGTCACGGTGATGAGGCCCTCTGCCTGCATCAGCGGCAATTGCAGACGTTGCAAGGCCTGGACGCATTGGGCCTGCGTCAAGGGCATGCCGATGACCTTGCTGGCGCGTGCAACGCGCAGCGTGACGGCGTTCGCCGCAGGCATGTTCACTTGCAGATCATCGATGGGGCCACAGACTGTGCCGGCCGTGCCGCAGATGTCGATGATCAACTGGGTGATGCGCTCAATGTGCTCGACAGTGTGGCTGGGGTCCACGCCCCGCTCGAAGCGGTGCCCCGCATCGGTCGAGAAGTTGAATCGGCGCGAGCGTCCGGCGATGGCCTTGGGCCACCAGAACGCGGCTTCGACGTAGACATTCTGTGTTTCATCTCCGACGGCCGTGGCATCGCCACCCATGATGCCGGCGAGCGACTCGACCTGCTGCGCATCGGCGATGACACCGACCTTGTCGTCAACCGTGACGGTGCTGCCATTGAGCAGTTTGAGCTGTTCGCCCGCCCTGCCCCAACGCACTTCGAGACCACCGTGAATCTTGTCAAGGTCAAAGATATGCGAAGGACGCCCGAGCTCGAACATCACGTAGTTGGAGATGTCGACCAGTGCCGTCACGCTGCGCTGCCCGCAGCGCGCGAGGCGATCAACCATCCACTGCGGCGTGCTGGCCTTGGTGTTGACGTTGCGCACAATGCGGCCCGAGAAACGGCCGCACAGGTCCAGCGCCTGAACCTTGACCGGCAATGTTTCTGCGCTGCCGAGTTTGGCTGAAGGAAATGCAGGTTCCCGCAAGGGCGCACCGGTGAGCGCCGCGACTTCACGTGCCACACCAAAAACGCTCAGGCAGTGCGCCAAATTGGGCGTGAGCTTGAGCGTGAACAGGGTGTCATCCAGATTCAAATGCTGGCGAATGTCCTGCCCCAGCGTCGCGTCGGCGGCAAGCTCCAGCAAGCCGGCATGGTCAGTCGACAGCTGCAACTCTCGCGCCGAACACAGCATTCCCTGGCTTTCAACGCCACGCAGTTTTCCGACCTTGATCAGAAACGGCTTTCCGTCCTCTCCCGGCGGCAGCTCCGCGCCCACCAATGCGACCGGCACCTTGATGCCGACCCGCGCGTTGGGCGCGCCGCATACGACGTTGAGCATGTCGGTTTGACCGATATCGACCTGACAAACGCGCAGGCGATCGGCGTTCGGGTGCTGCACCGCTTCGCGGATTTCACCCACGACGATCCTGGTAAATGGCGGCGCCACGGGAGTGAGGTCTTCAACTTCCAACCCGGCCATGGTGAGCGTGTCGGCCAGTTGCTGGGTCGACAGCGGCGGGTTGCAGAATTCGCGCAGCCAGGATTCAGGAAATTGCATAGTCTCTATTCAGTTGAAGACAGTGCTTGCCGCGAGCGCGCGGCAAGCTGTCGCTACAAGGTCGTTTATTGAAATTGCGAGAGAAAGCGGATATCGCCGTCAAAGAACAGGCGCAGGTCGCTCACGCCGTAGCGCAGCATGGTAAGGCGGTCCGGGCCCATGCCAAAGGCGAAGCCGATGAATCTCTCTGGGTCGAGTCCCATGTTGCGCACGACATTCGGATGAACCTGGCCCGAGCCCGCGACTTCCAGCCAGCGCCCGGAAAGCGGGCCGCTCTGGAACTGGATATCAATCTCGGCGCTTGGCTCCGTGAACGGGAAGAAACTGGGCCGAAAGCGCAACATCAGGTCGCTTGATTCGAAGAAGATCCGGCAGAAATCGGTGAATACGAATTTCAGATCCTTGAAGCTCACGTTCTCGCCAACCCACAGGCCTTCGCACTGATGGAACATGGGCGAATGGGTGGCGTCGCTGTCGACGCGATAAGTACGCCCGGGTGCGATGACACGAATCTCGGGCATGGTGCCGGAGAACAGGCCATCACCGCCGTCGCCAACAGCGGCGCGATGCTTCTTGACATGCTGCACAGCGTGGCGGATCTGCATCGGGCTGGTATGCGTGCGCAGCAGATTCGGGGCGGTGGCGCTGCCGCCTTCGACATAAAAGGTGTCGTGCATGGACCGAGCGGGGTGATCCTCGGGTGTATTCAATGCCGTGAAATTGAACCAGTCGGTCTCGATTTCGGGACCCTGGGCCACTTCAAAACCCATGGAGCCGAAGATGGCCTCGATGCGCTCCATCGTAATCGACACCGGGTGCAATCCACCCTGCCCGCGCTGGCGTCCGGGCAGTGTCACATCCAGCGCTTCAGCTTCAAGCTGAACCTGGAGTTGCTCGTCGGCCAGTGCTTGCCGGCGCGCGTTCAAGGCGGCTTCAATGGCCTGCTTGGCCAGGTTGATGGCAGCACCTTGCGACTTCTTCTGGTCTACCGGCAGAGCGGCAAGGCCCTTCATCAGTTCGGTGATGCGTCCCGACTTGCCCAGATAAGAGGCTTTTGCATTTTCCAGATCGGCCGGGGTGCCAGCCTGATTGAAATCAGCTTGGGCGCTTGCAACAACGGTATTCAACTCGTTCATATGTTCTCTTGTCGTTCCGAGATGACCTGAATTCAGGCGTGCTTTCCGTGAAACTTCAATTCAAATGAAAAAGGGCTAGTGCCTTTTCAAGCTCTAGCCCATCTTTTCATTGCATAGACATTGATCCGATCACCTGGGGACAAATCCTTTTGTGATCTGTCCGAGAGCGACCCGGATCAACGAATCAGCATGAACTCAAGCGGCCAGCTTGGCCTTGACCTGTTCCACAATGCCAGCAAATGCAGCCATGTCATGGACTGCGATATCGGACAGCACCTTGCGGTCGATCTCGATGTTCGCTTTCTTCAGACCGTTGGCGAATTGGCTATAGGTTATGCCGCACTGACGAGCTGCGGCATTGATACGGGCGATCCACAACTGGCGGAAAACACGCTTCTTGGTACGGCGGTCACGGTAGGCATATTGCCCGGCCTTCATCACCGCTTCTTTGGCGACCCGGAAGACATTACCGCGGCGACCACGGAAACCTTTTGCAAGGGCTAGAACTTTTTTGTGGCGGGCGCGAGCCGTTACACCACGTTTGACGCGAGGCATGTGATTACTCCTTGTTCGTCGTTAATTAAATACCACGGCCTGGCAGCATCTGTGACATGCGACCCATATCGGTCTCATGTACGGATGTCGAACCACGCAGGTGACGTTTATTTTTGGTGGTCTTCTTGGTCAGAATGTGACGTTTGAAGGCTTGACCGCGCTTGACGGTGCCACCTGGACGGACGCGGAAGCGTTTCTTCGCCGCGCTCTTGGTCTTCATTTTGGGCATATTCATGCTCCTTCTTCATTGTGCTCGTGAGGCGTCTGCAAACGATTTGCAGCCTTGTTGGCCCCGAGCCACTTTTTGGTGACCGGTATGAATCGATCCCCGCTTTTGCGATGCCAGGGGTCTGAACCCCAGGCACCTCAAAATCCTTACGACGCCGTTGCAGGTGTCGCGTCGACCACCGGTTTTGCGGCGATCTTTTTCTTTCCTGGCGCGATCATCATGATCATCTGGCGCCCTTCAAGCTTCGGAAACTGCTCGATCAGGATCAGATCACCGAGTTCTGCGCGGATCCGGTTAAGCAATGCCATGCCGATCTCCTGGTGGGTGATCTCGCGTCCCCTGAAGCGAAGCGTGATTTTACACTTGTCGCCTTCAGCCAAAAAGCGCCGGATATTGCGCATCTTGATGTTGTAGTCGCCGTCATCGGTACCGGGGCGGAACTTGATTTCCTTGATCTCGATGACCGTCTGCTTGGCTTTGGCTTCAGCAGCCTTCTTCTGTTCCTGGTACTTGAACTTGCCGTAATCCATCAGGCGACAAACCGGCGGAACCGCCGTGGCCGAGATTTCAACGAGATCAACATCGAGGTCGCCTGCCATTCGCAGCGCCTCCATCAGGCTGACCACACCCAGCGGTTCGTTCTCGACTCCGGAGAGTCGAACTTCCGGGGCCATGATTTCCCGGTTCAGGCGATGTTTGCGTTCTTCGCGGTGACGGCGATCACGAAATTCAGTAGCGATGGCTTAATCCTTCACAAGTTCTGCTACGACAAGGTAGCGACAACCGCTTCATGCACGCGGGGCAAAACTGCAATCTCGCTTGAAACCAGCTCAGACAACAGACTTGTCAGTGATGTCGGCTGCAATTTTCTGCACGAATGCATCGAGGGACATCACACCGAGGTCTAGACCACCCCGGGCGCGCACTGCAACGGTACCAGCGGCCTTCTCCTTGTCGCCCGCGACGAGGATGTAGGGCAGCTTTTGCATTGAATGCTCCCGTATTTTATACGTAATTTTCTCGTTGCGCAGATCGGTCACTATCCTAAGCTCTTGATTTGGCAGTGATTTTTTCAGTCTTTCGACTATTTCACGACAATAATCAGCTTGCGCATCCGTAATATTGAGGACCGCCAGCTGAATCGGTGCCAGCCAAGTCGGCAACGCACCAGCACTCTCCTCGATCAAAATCCCGATAAAACGCTCCAGGCTTCCCACAATTGCGCGATGCAGCATCACCGGTCGATGCCGTGCGCCGTCCTCGCCGACATACTCGGCGTCCAGGCGCTCGGTCATGAAGAAGTCCACCTGCATGGTGCCGCACTGCCATTGGCGACCAATCGCGTCTTTGAGCGTGTATTCGATCTTGGGTCCGTAAAAGGCGCCCTCACCGGCCGTGATCTCGAAGTCGCAACCGGATGCGCGCAGACTTTCCATCAAAGCATGCTCGGCTTTGTCCCAGCTTTCTTCGGAGCCGATCCGCTTTTCCGGTCGGGTGGCGATCTTGTAGATGATGTTCTTGAAACCAAAGTCCTTGTAGACCTTTTGCAGCAGCGTCGTGTAATCGACGCACTCTTGGAGAATTTGATCTTCAGTGCAGAAGATGTGCCCATCGTCCTGCGTGAAGCCGCGCACGCGCATGATGCCGTGCAACCCGCCCGAAGGCTCATTGCGGTGACACTGGCCAAATTCGCCATAACGCAGCGGCAGATCACGGTAGCTCTTGATACCCTGCTTGAAGATCAGGATATGCCCCGGGCAGTTCATCGGCTTGAGGGCGTACTCACGTTTTTCCGATTCCGTTGTGAACATGTTCTCTCGGTACTTGTCCCAATGGCCGGTCTTTTCCCACAGGGATTTGTCGATGATCTGAGGACCTTTGACTTCCTGGTAGCCGTTGTCGCGGTAGACACGGCGCATGTATTTCTCGACTTCCTGCCAAAGCGACCAACCCTTCGGGTGCCAGAAAACGAGCCCGGGTGCATGGTCGTCCAGGTGGAACAGATCGAGATCGCGGCCGAGTTTGCGGTGATCACGCTTCTCTGCCTCTTCGAGCATGGTCAGGTGTTGCTGCAGTTCGTCTTTCGTAGCCCAAGCGGTACCGTAGATGCGCTGCAGCATTTCATTGCGGTGGTCGCCGCGCCAATAGGCGCCGGCGAGCTTCATCAGCTTGAAGAATTTCAGCTTGCCGGTACTGGGCACGTGCGGGCCGCGGCACAAGTCTTCAAACGACCCTTCGCGGTACAGCGAGACGTCTTCGTTGGCTGGAATGCTGGCGATGATCTCGGCCTTGTAATGTTCGCCCAAGCCCTTGAAGTAGGCCACAGCTTCATCGCGCGGCAGCACGCGCCGCGTCACCGGCTCGTCTTTTGCGGCCAGTTCGACCATCTTGCGTTCAATCGCAATCAGATCATCCGGGGTAAAGGCGCGCTTGTAGGAAAAATCATAGAAGAAACCATGCTCGATGACCGGCCCGATCGTGACCTGCGCGTCCGGAAACAATTCCTTGACCGCGTAAGCGAGCAAGTGAGCCGTCGAGTGGCGAATGACTTCCAGACCGTCGGCGTCTTTTGCCGTCACGATGGACAGACTGCTGTCGCTTGCGATGCTGTAGCTGGTGTCGACCACCTTGCCGTCGATCTTTCCTGCCAGCGCTGCCTTGGCCAGACCGGCGCCGATCGAAGCGGCCACCTCGGCCACGGTCACCGGACCAGGAAAGTCGCGTTTGGAGCCGTCAGGAAGTGTGATTTGAATCATGGTGTAAAACGAAAAAAAGCGCGGGCAGGCCGCGCTTTGATGACTGTAAGCCGGAACAGCGTGATTTTACGCTGCCCCGACCGGTCAAATTGATCAGTGAAACTGCTCTTCTTCAGTGGAACCGGTCAACGCGGTCACATTCGATTTGCCGCCCTGGATGGCCGTGGTGACTTCGTCAAAGTAACCGGTGCCGACTTCCTGCTGATGCGAGACGAAGGTATAGCCGCGATCGCGCGCCGCAAATTCCGGCTCTTGGACCTTCTCGACGTAGGCCGTCATGCCGCGCTTGACGTAGTCTTGCGCCAGATCGAACATGTTGAACCACATAGAATGGATGCCGGCCAGTGTGATGAACTGGTACTTGTAGCCCATGGCACCAAGTTCCTTCTGGAACTTCGCAATCGTGGCGTCGTCGAGGTTCTTCTTCCAGTTGAACGAAGGCGAGCAGTTGTAGGCGAGCAGTTTGCCGGGATGCTTGGCACGAACAGCCTCGGCAAATTTGCGGGCGAATTCAAGATCAGGCGTGCCGGTCTCGCACCACACCAGGTCTGCGTACTCGGCATAGGCCACGGCGCGGCTGATCGCCTGATCCAATCCCTTGTTGGTCTTGTAGAAGCCTTCGGCCGTGCGCTCGCCGGTCAGGAACGGCTTGTCGTTTTCGTCGTAGTCGCTGGTGAGCAGATCTGCGGCTTCGGCGTCGGTGCGGGCGATCACCAGCGTCGGCACACCGCAAACATCGGCTGCCATGCGCGCTGCAATCAGTTTCTGGCAGGCTTCAGCCGTGGGCACGAGAACCTTGCCGCCCATGTGACCGCATTTCTTCACGGAGGCGAGTTGATCTTCCCAATGCACCCCGGCAGCGCCGTTCTTGATCATGTTCTTCATCAGCTCAAACGCATTGAGCACGCCGCCAAAACCGGCTTCGGCATCCGCCACGATGGGGGCAAAGTGATCGATATAGCCAGCGTCACCCGCATCAACGCCCTTGGAGTGCTGGATTTCGTCGGCACGACGGAAGGTGTTGTTGATGCGCTCCACCATTTTCGGCACCGAGTCCACTGCGTACAGGGATTGGTCCGGGTACATCGAGGCGGACGTGTTGTTGTCGGCAGCCACTTGCCAGCCCGACAGGTAGATCGCCTTGACGCCGGCCTTGACCTGTTGCATGGCCTGACCACCGGTCAGTGCACCGAGGCAGTTGACATAGGGTTCGGTGTTCACCAGGTTCCAGAGCTTCTCGGCACCGCGGCGGGCCAGCGTATGCTCGATCGGGAACGAACCGCGCAGGCGGACCACGTCAGCTGCGCTGTAACCGCGCTTGATACCTTTCCAACGTGGATTGGTGGCCCAGTCCTTTTCCAATGCGGCGATCTGTTGTTCGCGGCTCAATTGCTCTGTGATGGTTTGCGGCATGAAATCACTCCAAGGGTTGATTGAAACTGTCTGCACCGGCTACTTTTGAAGGCGGGTGCCGATGGAGCAATTTTATGTCTTCTATAAGACTTAAAAACGTATCTTATGTCTTATAGAAGACATAATTTAATTCTTTTTAATTCAATCACTTACAGACGGCAAACCACAATATGGAATTAACTTTTTCAGCCTGAGAAAATTTGATGCAATGCAGCAATGCAGGTTTTTGAGCAATGAATAGAACTTTTGCATAATGAAATATCAGAAGCCGTCAGCGTAGCGCTCCAACTCCCAGTCACTCACTTGTGCGTTGAACTCAGCCCACTCCAGCCGCTTGAGGCGGATGAACTCGGCGCAATAATCGTTTCCGAGCGACGCGATGAGCCTGCGGTCATCCGCCAGCGCATCAACGGCGGCGCCAAGATCATGCGGCAGTTGTTCCGGCATGGTGTCGCCGGACAACTGCCGTTGGTAAAGATCTTCATGACAGGCAGTCGGCGGCGTCAGGCCGCGTTCGATGCCGTCCAACCCTGCCGCCAGCGTCGCCGCCATCGCGGCATAGACGTTGCAGGAAGGATCCGGCAAACGCCATTCGATCCGCCCGGCTACGGTCCTGACGACGCAGGTCCGGTTGTTGTCGCCAAAGCTTTTCCAAACCGGCGACCAGGTCGTGCCCGACGCGCTGTGACTGCTTGCCAGCCGCTTGTAACTGTTGACCGTTGGCGCGCACACGGCACTCAAGCCATCGGCGTGTTCCAGCAGACCGGCCACAAAATGGTAGGCCGCGGCACTCAGTTGAAGCGCATCGGCTTCATCCGTGAAGATCGCGCGACCTTGGGCATCCGTGATGCTCAGGTGAAAATGCAGCCCGCTGCCGGGCGAACCGGCAAACGGCTTGGGCATGCAACTGAAGGTCATGCCATGCTTCTCGGCGATGGCGTGTGCCGCCAGCTTGAACAGCATGTAGCGATCCGCCGCCGCCAGCGCATCGTCAAACCGGTAATTGATCTCGTACTGTCCGCAGGCGTCTTCATGATCGATCTGCTGCAGGTCAAAGCCCAGTGCCGTGAGCGTCGATCGCATGTCTTCCAGAAAGCCACGGTTGCGATGAATCGACTTGAGGTCGTGGGAAGGCTTGTCAAGCTGGTCCCGATCGTCGGCTGCCCGCCACCGGCCCGAATCGTCCCGCCGCAGCAGAAAGAACTCCGGCTCGATGCCGACCCACAGCGTCCAGCCGCGATCCGAAAGGCGCTGCAGCTGGCGTTTGAGCAACTGGCGCGAACAGGTTTCAAGCGCTTCGTCCCCCGCGAACCCTTCGCATACCGCGTGTGCCACGCCCGGCATGAACGGCAGCGGCCGAAGGCTCTCGAGTTGGACGCGTGCGTAATATTCGCTGCGCTTGCCAAAGCGTGGCAGTCCGGTGCCCCAGATGCTGGGGCCGGCAAAGCCGGCGCCGGTCTGTACCCACTCGCGCAGATTCTGCAGCGGAACGAGCTTGCCTTTGGCCACGCCGTGCATGTCGGCAAACTGCGTCAGGACGCTGTGCACGCCTTGTGCAGCCAGGGATTCAATGGTCGATTCAATGGTCATGGTCTGCTTTCTGCGGTGTGCGCTTCATCCGGCGCGCCGCGTGTTTCCACGGCCGCCTTGCGCGGCGATCAGACCGGGCTGTCGATCCGGATCCAGGTGGTCTTGACTTCCTGGTACTTGTCGAACGCGTGCAGCGACTTGTCGCGCCCGACGCCGCTCTGCTTGAAGCCGCCAAAGGGCACGGTGATGTCGTCCTCGTCGTACTGGTTCACATGCACCGTGCCGGCGCGCAGGGCACGCGCGACGCCGTGCGCCTTGTTGATGTCGCGCGTCCAGACTGCGGCGTGCAGGCCATAGACGCTCGCATTGGCCTGGCGCACTACATCGGCGGCGTCGGTGAACGACAGCACCGACAGCACCGGTCCGAAGATTTCTTCCCGCGCAATCTTCATGTCGTTGTTGACCCCGTCGAATATGGTCGGCTCAACGTAGCACCCGCCGCTGTCCACGCGCGCCTGTTCACCGCCGGCGATCAAGCGTGCGCCCTCGCTCCTGCCGCTTTCGATGTAGCGCAGCACCGTGTTCATCTGTGTCTGATCGACGATCGCGCCCATGACAGTGGCCGGGTCCAGCGGATTGCCCGGCGCGTAACCCGGCACCAGCGCCAGAGCTTTTTCCAGGAACTTTTCCTTGATCCCGGCCTCGACAAAGAGGCGCGACGGCGCGTTGCAACTCTCGCCCTGGTTGAAGAAGATGCTGCCGACCGCCGCCTCCACGGCGCGGTCCAGATCCGGGCAATCGGCAAACACGATATTGGGCGACTTGCCGCCCAGTTCGGTCCAGGCGCGCTTGAGGTTGCTCTGTCCGGCCATCACGTGGATCTGCTTGCCAACCCGGGTCGAACCGGTGAACGCGATGCAATCGACATCCATGTGCAGCGCCAACGGGGAACCGGCTTCCGCGCCATAGCCCGTCACCACGTTGAAGACACCTTCCGGAATGCCCGCCTCCAGCGCCAGATCCGCCATGCGCAGGGCGGTCAGCGGCGACTTCTCGCTTGGCTTGAGGACAACGGAATTGCCGACGGCGAGCGCCGGCGCGATCTTCCAGGCGGCCATGATCATCGGATAGTTCCATGGAACGATCACGCCGACGACACCGACCGGTTCGCGCGTGATCAAGGCAAGCGCGGTGTTGGGCGTGGGTGCGATCTCGTCATAGACCTTGTCGACCGCCTCGCCATACCAGCGGATGCAGTTGGCCGCGCTGTTGACATCCAGGGCGCGCGAATACTTGATCGGCTTGCCCATGTCGAGTGTCTCGGTCAGCGCCAGCTCATCGCCATGCTGTTGCAGCAGGTCGGCAAAGCGGATCATGATGCGCTTGCGCTGCGCCGGCGCCAGACCGCGCCAGCGCCTATCCTCGAAGGCCGTTCGCGCAGCCGCGACCGCGTCTTCGACGTCGGCTTGCTCGCAGCGGGCCACCTCGGCCAAAACCCGACCATCCACCGGCGAGATCGAACTGAAGACGGCACCGCTTCGGGCTGCCCGGCGCTGTCCATTTATGAGTGCGCGACCGTCGGGACGCAGATTTCCGGCAACGGCGTGCCAGTCGATGATCGCATTCATGGTGATTTCCTCAGATGGGTCCGGACCGGGGACAACACTGCGGTCCGGATCGCTTGCGCGGTGATTAGAAGTTCACGATTGTCTGCAGACCAAAGGTGTCGTTGTCCTTGCGGTAGGACTGGTCACCGTAATAGTAAAACGCCGGCGTGCTGGCATGGTCATGCCGATACTCGGCGCGCAATGCGACGTTGCTGGTCATGCGGTAGGTCGCCGCCAGTGACAGCGAATACCGATTGGCGCCAGTGTTCGGGTCAAAGTTGGGGTCGTTTGGATCACCCGGCCCGAAACCATTGACAAAATCACCCGCAGCAGCTGTCGTGTTGCTGTAGATGTTAAACATACCGCCACCGTTTCTTTCGTTGTTCAGGTAATCGGCACGGGCGGCCAGGGTCAATTTCGGCAGCACGCGTTGCGAGACCAGGGCAGAAACGCCCCACCATGAAGCATCACCGCCGTTGAAGGCTGCGTTCGCCTGCCGGCCGACGGTAAATTGCAGGTTGCCATTGAAGTTGCCCCGCGTGTAGTTGCCGTCGATCTCGAACTGGTCGAGACGGCTCGCGCCGCCCGCGACGGCGTTGGCTACACGACCTTCGTAACCGGTGAATTCAAACCCCCAGAATTCGTCCTGGGCATAGGTCACGTTGTAAATGAAGGTCGGACTCCTGACGGCAGGTGTGTCGCACGCCACACCCACAGGACACAGATTGTTATTCACATCATTGCGAGATGAATTGAAGTTCGCCAGAATCAGTTTGGTCTCCCAAGGTCCGCGTGTGATGTCGAGGCCGACGCCCGTGTAATAGGTCGCAGCGGTGAAGTCGAACAGCATATTCTTGGTGATGAAATACTCACCGTAACCTGGATAAAGCAGGTTGGACGACAGGCTGTTGGCGCCAACATAGGTATTGAGGTAGGGCTCGTAACCCGAGACGTCGGGCATCTGCCCCGCGATGAAACGGGTCTGCGAATCAGAGAGGGGAATCGAGACCGAGGCTTCATGCACGATGTTGCCAAAGTTGTAATTGGAGCCTGCACTCTTGCTCGGTGCCAGAGTCAGACGGAACTTGGTGCCGCCGTCATCCATTTCTTTCTGGATATCCAGGTAGGCCATGCCAAAGTAGGAGTTGTCATAGGCATAAGTCTCGCCGCTGCCGTTGGTGTTGACAAAGTTATTCAGGAATGCGAATGAAGACGTGCCCTTGGCGCGGTTGAACATGTAGACAGGGTCAAAGCCCCCTGCGATGCGCAGGCCCTTGAAGCCGGCGGTCAATTGCTGATCCTGCATCGCCTCGACCTTGACCTTGACCTGATTGAAGTCCTCGGGGTCCACCGGAGGCAACTGGGCTTCTTGAACTGCGGGTGTGGCAGCACCGCGCATTATCAGGGCCTTGAGTTGACTGACCTCCGCCTTCAGCGCTTCGATCTGCCCCTGCAAATCGGCGTTGCTTTGGGCACTAACCAGCATCGGGAAAGCCAGCGTTACGGCAACCGCGATTTGATTGAGCTTCAACATAACCACTCCTATTAAGTTAATCAACTGGCGGTCGGTGTCACCCAACCACCCCCTTTGGCACGCCGGCAGATTCACCGGCCAAACTGACATCCACTTAGGCCGAAACCGCTTGCCCCATCCCCTCGCGATAAGCCGCCGCCTGTTCCGCCGCGCGGCGGGTCTCCTGACGCGAGAGCCACAGACTGCCGGCAAATACACCGATCGACACCACCGCCACGGTGATCGTAGCAATCGCATTGACCGTCGGATTCAACCCTAACCTGGCACGCGAAAGAATGACGATCGGCAATGTCGTGGAACCCGGCCCAGATAGAAACGCCGTGGAGACGACGTCATCCAGCGACAGTGTGAAGGTCAGCAGCCACGCCGCCATCAGGGATTGCGCAATCATTGGCAATGTAACCAGAAAGAACACTTGAGCTGGCTTGCAGCCGAGATCCATCGCGGCCTCTTCGAGCGACTTGTCCATTTCCAGCAGGCGTGACTGGATCACGACTGCGGCGTAGGCCATGCCGACCGAGGTGTGTCCCGCCCAAATCGTCAGAATGCCGCGATCGGGCCACCCGAATAAGCGCTCGCACATGACAAAGAACAGGAGCAAAGACAAACCGGTGATCACCTCCGGAACGACCAATGGCGCATTGATATGAGCCGAGAAGGCCGTGCGCCCCCAAAAACTCTTGTAACGCACCATGGCGAAGGCGGCAAGCGTTCCCAATAGCACCGAGGCTGAAGCGCTCATCAGCGCCACCTTGAGCGACAGCAGGAAAGCATCGACCACCTCGGTATCGTGCGCAATGACGCTATACCACTTCAGGGTGAATCCGCCCCACAACGTAACCATTTTTGAATCGTTGAAAGAGAAGACGATCAGGGTCAGGATCGGCAAATACAGAAATGCATAACCCGCCAACAACCAAGCCTTTCCGATGCGACTAGACATGGCTCATATCCCCCGTACACCGCCGGAATCGGCCTGGTATTTGTTGAAGATGGCCAATGGCACCAGGATCAATCCGACCATCGTCACTGCAACGGCCGAGGCCATGGCCCAGTCGTTATTGCTGAAAAACTCGTCCCACAGCACGCGTCCGATCATCAGGGTGCTGGGTCCACCCAGCAGTTCCGGAATCACGTATTCACCCATGCTCGGAATGAAGACAAGCATCGCGCCAGCGACAATGCCGTTCTTGGACAAGGGCACAGTTATCAGCCAGAAAGTCTGCCACGGCGTGGCGCCCAGATCCTTGGCGGCCTCGATCAGACGCAAATCCATCTTCACCAGATTGGCGTACAGCGGCAGGATCATGAACGGCAGGTAGGCGTAGACCATGCCAACGGTCATCGAGAAGCCGGTGTGCATCATCTTGATCGGATCATCGATCAGGTGCAGCCAGATCAGAATGTTGTTGAAAACGCCGTGATCGTCGAGCAAGCCCTTCCATGCGTAGACGCGCAGCAGATAAGAAGTCCAGAACGGCAGTGACACCAGCATCAGCAGCGCCGGGCGAATATTGGCCGGTGAGCGTGCCATGAAGTAAGCAAAGGGATAACCAATCAGGAGGCAGATGATGGTATTGAGCGACGCAAACTTGATCGAGGACCAGTAGGTTTGGACATAGAGCGAATCAGTGCCGAGAAAGATGTAGTTCGACAGCTTGATCTTGAGTTGGATCACACCGTCGGCATAGCTCATCAGATCTTGAAAGCGAATGCCGTCGGTTTCCGATACGCTGATCTTCAATACCACCAGAAACGGCACCGAGGCCAGGAAAATCAGGAACAGGTAAGGTATGCCGATGACGCTGCGGCGACCCCAGTCGCGCAGAACGAACCGCAATACAGCAGCACCCGAAGTATCTTTTGCGATGCTCATAATTCGTCCCTGCTGCCTAACTTGTCAACACCACAACATCGCTACCGTCCCACCAAGCGTAGACACGCTGACCCCGCACAAGCTGCTTGTCTTCGTGCCGCGCCGCGTTCTCTCGCGATGCCTTGATGAGCATGCCACTGTCCAACCTGACATGAAACAGGGTGAACTTGCCGAAGTAGGCGACGCCGTCGATGGTGCCGCTGGCACAGTTGTGGCCGTGCTCGGCGGCGGATTCGCGTTGGTCAACGTTCGGTTCGTTCTCCTGCAAGCAAATCTTCTCCGGGCGCAACGCAATGCTGACCTGCATTCCGAGGGTGCCGGTGATGCCATGGCTGACGAAGTGACGGCATTCCGGCGTGCCGATGACTACATGGTCCGGTTGATCAGCTTCAACCGTACCCTTGAACAGGTTAACGTCGCCAATGAAGTCCGCCACGAACACGCAATTGGGTGTCTCGTAAATCTCACCGGGACGTCCAACCTGCAGGAATTGACCCTCCTGCATGACCGCGATGCGGTCGGCCATGATCATGGCCTCTTCCTGGTCGTGCGTCACCATGACACAGGTTACGCCGACCTTCTTGATGATGTTGACCAACTCAAACTGCGTCTGCTCACGCAGTTTGCGGTCCAGGGCGCCCAGCGGTTCGTCGAGCAACAGCAGTTTGGGGCTCTTGGCCAGACAACGCGCCAGTGCAACCCGTTGCTGCTGCCCACCTGATAACTGATGCGGCTTGCGCTTGGCGTAAGGCTTCAACTGCACAATATTGAGCATAGTCTCAACACGCTCGGCGATCTTGTCCTTGCTCATGCGGTCGCGTTCTAGTCCAAAGGCCACGTTCTGCCACACCGTGAGATGCGGAAACAAGGCATAGGACTGGAACATCATGTTGATCGGGCGCTCGTACGGCGGCATATTGGAAATGCTTGCGCCGTCGAGATAAACGTTGCCCATGGTAGGTGTCTCGAAGCCGGCCAACATCCGCAGCAATGTGGACTTGCCACACCCCGATGACCCGAGCAGCGCAAATATCTCGCCTTTGCGGATATCGATCGAGACGTCATCCACGGCAGCAACCTCGTCGAACCGCTTGGTCAGATGATCAATCCGGACGAAACCAGTCTCGCTGGCTGATTCATGCGCTTTCTGTTGATTCTGTTGCATACGCAACCTTCTCCCATGGGTGTAATACGGACTGGCGGGGGCGCCGATGTTGCGTCGCCCGCAACGCGATCAAACGCTTACAGACCAGTCTTGAAGGTTGTATAGAGACGGGTGCGCAAACGGCGGATGTCGCTGCTAACAGCTTCCGGCGGCACCATCCGGTTCAGGTCTTCGGGTGCCATGAACACCGCCTTATTGTTCAACACCTCGGGTTTGATGAACTTCGCCGCACTGGGTACCGGGTTGGCATAGAGCACCTTGTTCACGAGACCGGCATTGACCTCGGAACGGTAGATGTAGCTGATAAATTTGTAGGCATTCTCGACATGCTGCGCATCGACCGGGATCGCCATGGTGTCAAAAAACAGTACCGCACCTGTCTTTGGCAACAGGACCTGGATGTTGTTGCCGTTCTTGGCTTCTTTGGCTCGCGCCGCAGCAATGCTGATGTCGCCATTCCATCCGATCACCAGACACAGCGAACCGCCCGCCAGGTCGTTGATATAGCCCGAGGACGAGAACAAGCTGATGTTGGGCCGGATTCTCTCCAGCAACTTGCCCGCTGCCTGATAATCGGCTGGGTTTTTACTATACGGTGGTTTGCCCAAATAGCGCAATGCCGCGGGGAAGATTTCGTCGCCCGAGTCAAGTACCGAAATTCCGCAGGACTTTGCCTTCTCGGCATATTCCGGTTTGAAGATCAGGTCCCACGCGTTGTCCGGCATCGGCATACCGCCCAGCGCCGCCTTGAGCTTGTCGACATTGATGCCGACCGTCGTGGTACCCCACATCCAGGGGACGATGTGCTGGTTGCCGGCATCCATGCTGGCGAGCTGCTTCATGACGAAAGGATCGAGATTGCCGTAGGTTGCGATCTTGCTCTTGTCGAGTTTGGTGAACAGGCCACCGTCAATCTGGATCTTGGCCCAATTCGACGAGGGAACCACGATGTCATAACCGGTCTTGCCGGCAACGAGCTTGGCATGCAGGGTCTCGTTGCTGTCAAAAGTATCGTAGCGCACCTTGATGCCGGTTTCCTTCTGGAAATTGGCAAGCGTGTCGTCGCCAATATAGTCCGACCAGTTGTAGATATTGAGAACCTTTTCCTCCTGCGCCAGCGCCGAGGTGGCGGCGATGGACAGCAACCCGGCCAACGCCAGACCTGTCATCAATTTGCCCATCAATATTTTTCCACATGCTGAATTGCCCAATTCGTTCTCCTGAAGTAATTGATCGAACCTGCCCAAAACTCGATGGTACCTTCCCAAGCCGGGTGCTTCCATCCACGCAATCCCTATGCCAACCAGCCTTTCTTCTTGATCTCCTCATAGGTCAAATCCAGGCAGCGCAAAATCAGGCTCACCATTTCGTCAATCTCGGCATGCGTCATGGTCAGGGGCGGCGCGATGATCATGCGGTCGCCCACGGCGCGCATGATCAATCCGTTCCTGAAACAGTGACCGCGACAAATCATGCCGACCGACAGATCCTCTGCAAAACGTTCGAGCCGCGCCTTGTTCTTCACCAGCACCAGGCCGGCCATGAAACCGCAGGTCTCCGCCATGCCCACCAGCGGATGTGCACCGATCTCGAGAAAACGCTGCGCCAGATAGGGGCCAATATCATCACGCACACGCTGCGGCAATTGCTCGCGCTCCATGATGTCCAGATTGGCCAAGGCCACCGCACAGGCCACGGGATGCCCGCTGTAGGTATAGCCGTGGTTGAACTCGCCGCCCTTTTCGATCAGAACCTTGGCCACCCGGTCTCCGACCAGTACGCCACCCAGCGGCACATAGCCACTGGTCACCGCCTTGGCAAACGTCACCAGGTCGGGCTTGTAGCCGAACTTCTCGTAGCCAAACCAGGTGCCAAGCCGGCCGAAGGCGCAGATCACTTCGTCGCTGATCAACAGGATGCCGTACTTGTCCACGATACGTTGGATCTCGGGCCAGTAGGTGGCAGGCGGAATGATGACGCCACCGGCGCCCTGCACCGGCTCGGCGATAAAGGCTGCAACCTTGCCGGAGCCGAGTTCAAGAATTTTGTCTTCCAGCCAGCGTGCCGCACGCAGGCCAAAATCGGTCGCGCTTTCACCCGGCAATCCATTCTCAAAATAATAAGGTTGTCCGATGTGCGTGATATTCGGAATCGGCAGATCGCCCTGTGCATGCATGCCGCTCATGCCGCCGAGCGACGCGCCGGCCATGGTGCTGCCATGGTAGGCATTAAGCCGGCTGATGATGACCTTGCGCTGTGGTTGCCCCTGCAAGTCCCAGTAACGGCGCACCATACGGACATTCGAGTCGTTGCTCTCGCTGCCGCTTGATGAGTAGAAAACGTGCGCAAAGCTGCGATCGCCCACTTTTGGTGCCAACGAGGCCAATTTGGTGGCGAGTTGCACCGCCGGCACATTGGTGGTCTGGAAGAAGCTGTTGTAAAAGGGCAGCGCCATCATCTGCTTGTGGGCGGCATCGGCCAGTTCCTGGCGGCCGTAACCGACATTGACGCACCAGAGGCCGCTCATGGCGTCGAGCAGGCGCGCGCCCTCGGAATCCCAGACATAGATGCCCTCGCCCCTGGTGATGATGCGCGCGCCACGCGTGGCCAGGTCCTTGTAATCCGTGAACGGGTGCAGAAAATGCGCACTGTCGAGCGCCTGGATGGCGACCGTGTCAACGACGGTATTCATGAGTATTCCTTTGCTTTGATGCGGGGATGGGCGATCAGACGTGCAGCAGCAGATGCTCACGCTCCCAGGGTGAAATCACTTTCATGAACTCGTCGAACTCGAGTTCCTTGATCTCCGTGTACACGGTGACAAATTCCTTGCCCAGCACCTCGTGCAGGTCGGGCTCGCGGCGCAGCCAGTCCAGTGCCTCCCCGAGGCTGCGCGGCAACGAATGCGGCGCCAGGTAGGCGTCACCCTTCATTTCGGACTTGGGCTTGATCTTGTTCTTGATGCCGAGGTAGCCACAGGCCAGCGTCATCGCCATCGCCACATAAGGATTGGCATCGGCGCCGATCACGCGGTTTTCCACGCGCCGCGCGGTCGGTGATGAAATGGGCGAGCGGATGCCGACCGTGCGGTTGTCGTAGCCCCATTCGATGTTGATCGGCGCCGCCGTATTGCGCGACAGGCGCCGGTAGCTGTTGACGTAGGGCGCGACCAGCACCATTGCTGCCGGGATGTAACGCTGCAGGCCGCCGATGTAGTGCATGAAGGTTTCGCTCGGCGTTCCGTCCTCGTTGCTGAACACGTTATTCCCGCTGGCCATGTCGACCAGGCTCTGGTGCACATGCATGGCGCTGCCGGGCTCGCCCGCGATCGGTTTGGCCATGAAGGTCGCATACATGTCGTGGCGCAAAGCGGCCTCGCGCACGGTGCGCTTGAAAAAGAAGACCTCGTCGGCCAGACCGAGCGGCTCGGCATGAAAGAAATTGATCTCCATCTGCCCGGCGCCGACCTCGTGGATCAGCGTGTCGACATTGAGTTCCATCTTGTCGCAATAGTCGTAGATCTCTTCGAACAGCGGGTCGAACTCGTTGACCGCGTCGATGCTGTAGGCCTGGCGCGAGGTCTCGGCGCGTCCGCTGCGCCCGACCGGCGGGCGCAGCAAAGTGTTTGGGTCGGTATTGCGTGCCGTCAGGTAGAACTCGAGCTCGGGCGCGACGATCGGCTGCAGACCCTCGGCCGCAAACAGGTCGCAGACCCGGCGCAGCACGGTGCGCGGCGCGAACGGCACCAGGTTGCCGTGGTGATCGAAGCAATCGTGGATGACCTGCGCCGTCGGGTCCGTCGCCCACGGCACAATGCGGACGGTGGACGGGTCGGGGCGTAACTGCATGTCCTTGTCGGTCGGGTCGATGACGTCGTAATAGGGGCCGCTTTCCGGAAACTCGCCGGTCACCCCCATGGCCACGATCGCCTGCGGCAGGCGCATGCCGCGGTCTTCGGTGAACTTGGCACGCGGCAGGATCTTGCCGCGCGCCACGCCGGTCAAGTCGGGCACCAGGCATTCGACCTCAGTGACCCGGCGCTCGTTGAGCCACTGCTCCAGCTCATTGAAACTCATCGTTTTCTTGTCGTTCATAAATTACTCCAGGCTGCGCTTGTGCATGCTCCGCTTCATTGTGCGGGTGCAATTGGTTGACAATGGGAGCCAGTTTATCCAAGTACAGGGTGCCACTTCATGCTCTCGGAACTGCTGCTGACCGAAATTAACCGATTGAGCAGGCAGGACAAGCTGCCTCTACATCGCCAGCTCTACGAGGCCCTTCGCCGCGCCATCCTCGACGGCAAACTCGCCGCCGGCGACCGCCTGCCATCGAGCCGTGATCTGGTGCAGGACCTGAGCATGTCGCGCAACACCGTGGTGGCGGCGCTGAACCAACTGGCAGTCGAAGGCTACCTGGTCAGTCGCGTCGGCAGTGGCACCTTCGTCAACGACAGCGTCCCGAAGTCAGCCCGGCGCCGGCACCTCCCGCATCAGAACCAGAGCGCCGATCTGTCGCGCCGCGGCCGCGCCCTGGCGACCACCTTCTGCGCCGGCCAGCTCGAGATCCAACCGTTCACGCCGGGCATCGCCGACTTCAACGCATTTCCGGTCGCTCTGTGGCAACGGCTGCAGAACAAGCACTGGCGCATGACCTACCCTGAGATGCTGGACTACAACGACTCGGGCGGCTACGCGCCGCTGCGACGCGCGGTGGCCGACTACCTGCGCGTCTTTCGCAGCGTGCCGCTCGACGTCGAGCAGGTCATCATTACCAGCGGGACGCAGCAAACCATGGAACTGTGCGCCCACCTGCTGGCGGATCACGGCGACACGGTCTGGATCGAAGACCCGGCCTACTGGGGAGCAGTCAAGGCCTTCCTGGCAACCGGCCTTACGCCGCATCCGGTGCCGGTCGACCAGCACGGCATTGCGCCTCAGGCACAGGACGAAGCCACGCCGCCGCGCCTGATCTACGTCACGCCCTCTCACCAGTACCCGACCGGCGCCGTGATGTCGCTGGCGCGGCGCCATCAGATCCTGGCGCTCGCCCGCCAGCACAAGGCCTGGATCCTCGAAGACGATTACGACAGCGAGTTCCGCTTCAGCGGTCCGCCGATCTCGTCCCTGGCCGGGCTCGACACCGACCAGCGCGTCCTCTACATGGGTTCGTTCTCGAAAGTGCTGTATCCGGGCCTCAAGCTCGGCTACCTGGTGGTGCCCAAAGGACTGGTGGCCGCGTTCAAGCGCGCGCACTACGATCTCAATCGCCCCGGCCAGATGCCGCTGCAGGCAGCGCTGGCCGAATTCATCGAAATGGGCCATTTCGCCAGCGCCCTACGCCGCGCGCGCCAAAGCTATGCCGAGCGCCGCCGCTGCCTGCTCGCCGCGCTGCAACCCTGCCTGGGACCGGATGCCCAGATCACCGGCGCCGAACAAGGTCTGCACCTGTGTCTGCGCCTGCCGGCCGCGCTCGATGACGAGGCACTGGCGGAACAGATGGCCAAGCTTGACATGACGGTGCGCCCGCTGTCGGCTTATTGCCTGCTCCGCCGCGATGCAAAGGGGCTGGTCATCGGCTATGGCTACGCGCGTCTGGCCGACATCGAGCGCTACGGTCCGCTGCTGGCCTGGACGGTGGCCAGCGCGCTAAAGCGCCTCCACGCCGGCCGCAAACCCTCATAGCAGGTCACGCAGCCGATGGTACAGCGTGCCCAGCACGAGGCTCGGCATGCGCAGCAGCGGTCCGCCGGGAAACTCGCGATGGCGCAGCTTGGCGAACAGGTCAAAGCGTTCTGCGTGCCCGGCCACCGCCTGCGCCACGAGGCGGCCCGCCATGCCGGTCAGGGCCACGCCATGGCCGCTGAAGCCATGCAGGTAATAGAGGTTGTCGGCAAGGCGCCCGAAATCGGGCGCCCGGTTCATGCTGATGTCGACAAAGCCGCCCCAGACAAAATCGGTCCGCACGTCGCGCAGCACCGGAAAGGCGCGCGCCATGCGAGCGGCCATGTGCGCCTGCAAGTCGGGCGGCGTGCGCGTGGAATAGCTGACACCGCCGCCAAATAGCATGCGGTGGTCGGCGCTGAAGCGGAAGTAGTCCAGGATGAAGTTGTTGTCACAGGCTGAAGCGTTGCTCGGAATCAGGCGCCGGCACAGCTCCGGATCAAGCGGCGCTGTCGCCACCATATACGTCCCGACCGGCATGACGCGCGGCGTGATCTCCGGCGCGACCAGCGGGCCGTATTCGCCCAGCGTGCAGTTGCCCGCCAGCACACCGAAGTCGGCGCTGACCGAGCCTTGCGCGGTACGCGCCGTCAGGCGGCTGCCGCGCTCCAGTGCGATGACCGCCGACTGCTCGAAAATTCGAACCCCGAGCGATCGGGCGGCCTGCGCCAGGCCGAGCCCGTACTTGAGCGGGTGCAGGTGGCCGGAGCGATTCTCGTAGGCAGCCGCAAGGTAGCGCGGACTCTGAATGTGGCGTTGCACATCGGCACCGCGTGCAAAATCCGTCGCAAAGCCGTAGTTGCGCTCCAGAGCCTGCATGTCCACTTCCAGCGCGCGCGCCTTGCGCGCCGAGTCCGCCACGTACAGATAGCCCTTGACCTGGTCGCAGTCGATGTTGAAGGTGGCGATGCGCTCATCGATCAGGTCCAGCGCCTCGAGCGTGATGTTCCAAGCGGTGCGTGCATCGGTCATGCCCAGTTGCGACTCGAACGGACCCTGTCCGCTGGAATAACCGACGATGGCCTGGCCGCCATTGCGCCCGGAGGCGCCGCTGCAGACACGGTCCGCCTCCAGCAGTACCACCTGGTAGCCGCGCTGCGCGAACTCGATCGCCGCCGACAGCCCGGCAAACCCGGCGCCCACCACCAGCACGTCGGCCTGCAACGCTTCCTGCAGCGCGGCGGCGGTGCGCGGTCGGCGCACACTGGCCTCGTAGTAGCTTCTCTGGTTGAGCTGGGTATCGGAATCAAGCAGCATGATCGAGTTTCCCGGATTCAGACTTGGCAATCTGGCCGCACAGGTAGGTCCAGACCAGCGTGGCCGCGGCCAGGCTCGTGAGTTCGGCGTGGTCGTAGGCTGGCGCAACCTCGACGCAGTCCATGCCGATCAGATTGAGCGGCGCAAGTTCCTCGAGTAGGGTCAGCACCTGCGAGCTGGTCAGCCCACCGGGCTCGGGCGTGCCGGTACCGGGCGCGAACGCCGGGTCCAGACAGTCGATGTCGAGCGTCAGATAACAGGGCCGCTCGCCGATGCGCTCCCGGATCCGCCCGATGACCGGCTGCAGCGCGGCCCCGTCGATCCCGCGCAGTTCGCGCGCCGTGAAAATCAGGCCGCCCTGGTCGCGCACGTACCCGGTGGCGGCGCGCTCGCCGCTGGAGCGCAGGCCGATCTGCACCGTGTGCGCCGGGCTAGCCAGCCCCTCCTGCAGCGCTTCATAGGTCCAGGTGCCGTGGCCGGATGGCTCGCCGAAGTGATCCTGCCAGGTATCGCAATGCGCGTCGAAGTGGATCAGGGCCAGTTGGCCGTAGCGCGCACGGGCTGCACGCAACAGCGGCAGTGTCACCGAATGGTCGCCACCGAGGAAGACGCAGTGGTGGCTTGCCATCAGGGCCGCCGCCTGCGCCTCGATCTGCGCGCGCACCTGCGGCAATGGCGAGGCATTGGGCAGCCGCATGTCGTGCGCATCGCCCAGGTGCGCGAGCGGCGAGACGCCGAACAGGGGATGGATGCCATCGCACAGCATCAGGCTGGCGCGGCGGATCTCCTGCGGGCCGAAGCGCGCGCCGGGCCGATGCGTCACCGCGCCGTCGTACGGCACGCCGCACAGGGCAAATCGCTGGTCCGTCAACTCGGCCGCCGCCAGGAAACGATTGCTGTTGTTGGCGTATGCAAACTGTCCGATGCCCATGAAATTTCCCCGCTGTGCTGGAGCCTGACGGTACATCAGTTCCAGGCCAACCGCTGGTGCCAATTTGCGTCCTAATCGCCAAACCATTGCCAGCCTCAGGCATGATGCGTGGCTTCCACGACCGCGCAACGCATCTTGTCTGCACTCACCAAGAACCTGTCCGCCTACCTGCTGCTGGCCCTGAGCATGTCGCTGGTCGGCAGCTACGTGGCCCTGTCCAAGCCACTGGTCGCGGCCCTGCCCGTCTTTCTGCTGGCCTGGCTGCGCTTTGGCATCGGCGGCTTGGCCATGCCGCACTGGCTGCGCAAGCCGCCGGGCGAGGCGCCGCTGAGCCGCGCCACGCGCCAACTGATCTTCCTCGAATCGTTGCTGGGCAATTTCCTGTTCTCGCTGTGCATGCTCTTTGGCGTGAGCATGACCAGCGCAGTCTCGGCCGGCGTGATCATGGCCGCCATTCCGGCCGTGGTGGCCCTGCTGAGCTGGCTCTTTCTGCGCGAGCGCATCGGCGCGCGGGTCTGGGCCGCCATCGCGTGCGCCGCCTTCGGCATCGGGCTGCTGGCACTGTCCAAGGCCGGGCCGACGCAGCCCAATACCCATCGGGGCGAAATGCTGGGCAATCTGCTGCTGTTCGGCGCCGTTGTCTGCGAGGCCGCCTACGCCGTGATCGGCAAGCGGCTCACGGGTGCGCTAAGCCCGAAGCGGATCACAGCCCTGATCAACCTGTGGGGCTTTGTCCTGATGACACCGATGGGCATTTACACCGCCCTTCGCTTTGACTTCGGCGCGGTGTCAACCGGCAACTGGCTGCTGCTGCTCTTCTACGCACTGGCCGCCAGCGTATGGACGGTGTGGCTCTGGATGACGGGCCTGAAGACCGTGCCGGCCGCACGGGCCGGCGTCTTCACCGTCATGCTGCCCATCACCAGCGCCCTGGTCGGCGTGCTGGTGCTGGGTGAAACCCTGCGCGGGATCCAGGTGCTGGCTTTCGCCATCGCGCTGCTCGGGCTGGTGCTGGCCACGCTGCCGGGGCGCGCCATGCCACGCGTCACACCAGAGGTAATGCGCTGAGCACAATCCCGTCTTCGTCCGCATAAAGCCAGTCGCCTGGGCGCGCCCAAACACCCTGGATCTGCACGGCCAAATCCTTTTGACCCTCGCCGCGCTTTTCGGTCGGCAGCGGCATGCTGGCCAGGGCGCGGATGCCGACATCGAGCAGTGCCAGTTCCGCCACGTCGCGCACGCAGCCGTCGATGACGATGCCGGCCCAGCCGTTGCGCAGCGCCGCCGCGCCCAGATTGCCGCCAACCAGTGCCCGTCGCAGCGAGCCACCGCCATCGACCACCAGCACCTTGCCAATGCGGCCGCCCGGCGTATCCTCAAAGCCGGGCGAATCCAGCGCCGCCTTGACCAGCGTGTTGTCCTCGAAGCACTTGATCGTGACAACCGGACCGCAGAACTTTCGCGCTCGGCCGAAGTCGCGAAACACGGGTGGCAGAACCTGGAAGTCGGTGGAAGGGTCGTTCTTGTGCGCATCGCACAGGTCACAGGTGGCAAATGATGGGCTCATGCTCGGCTCTCCTCGTGTTGGCAAAAAAATCGCTGGCGCCAGCGCGTCGCGCGGCGCCCGGATGCAGAGAATATCCTGTCCTGGCGCGCGCTTGATGCCAGCACCTGCCGCATCGCGTTAACAATTTTTGAGGTCAAAACACGGTCCATTTGATTTTCAGAGGGAAGCCCAAGGGAAACCAGCCACAAAAAAAACAACAGTTTCGAGTGAAAAATTGATTTTTTCGCTTGGAAGCGCTTCATTTCTCCAGTAGCATCCGCTTTGCCAGTGGAGAAGCAGTTTTTCGCTGGTGATTAATCAACTTCTAGAAGGACAATAAATCATGGCAACTGCAACGAAAGCACCGGCGAAAAAAGCCGCTCCGGCCAAGAAAGCTGCACCCGCAAAGAAAGCAGCACCAGCCAAAAAAGTAGCCGCCAAGGCACCAGCCAAGAAGGCAGCACCCGCCAAGAAAGCGGCTCCCGCCAAGAAGGTAGCGGCCAAGAAGGTCGCCGCGAAGAAGGCTCCGGCCAAAAAACGCACGCCGAACGCTGCGTTCATGAAGGCCCTGACCCCGAGCTCTGCTCTGGCTGCCATCGTGGGTGCGAACCCGCTGCCGCGCACTGAAGTGGTGAGCAAGCTGTGGGCCTACATCAAGAAGAACAAACTGCAAGACGCAGTCAACAAGCGCATGATCAATGCCGACGCCAAGCTGAAGGAAATCTTCGCCAAGGCCCAGGTGTCCATGTTCGAGATGGCTGGCCTGATCGGCAAGCACCTCAAGTAAGCAGGACTGCTGTTTGCGCAAAGGCCGACGCAAGTCGGCCTTTTTTGTTCTGGCATGATGCAGCCCGAGCGACGCTATTCAAACCACAACCATGCTGCGTTTCCTGTTAACCCGTCTCAGTCTGGTCATTCCGACATTCATCGGCATGACCCTGGTGGCGTTCTTCCTGATCCGCATGGTACCGGGCGACCCGATTGAAACGCTGGCCGGCGAGCGCGGCATCGATGCGACGCGCCATGCCCTGCTGCTCAAAGAATACGGGCTGGACCGGCCGGTGCTGGTTCAATACGGCATCTACATCGGCCGCGTGCTGCAGGGCGATCTGGGCAAATCCATCATCACGCATGAGCCGGTGCTCAGCGAGTTCACGTCGCTGTTTCCCGCCACCATCGAACTGGCCGTCTGCGCCATCCTGTTCGCGCTGCTGCTAGGCATACCGGCCGGCATTCTGGCAGCGGTGAAACGCAACTCCGTGCTCGACCATGGCGTGATGGGTGTCTCGCTGACCGGCTATTCGATGCCGATCTTCTGGTGGGGGCTGCTGCTGATCCTGCTGTTCTCCGTGCAACTGGACCTGACGCCCGTGTCGGGCCGCATCTCATTCACGCATTTCATCGAGCCGGTCACCGGCTTCCTGCTGGTCGACACGCTGCTGGCCGGTAACAAGGCTGCCTTCTGGTCAGCCGCGACGCACCTGATCCTGCCCACCATCGTGCTTGGCACCAATCCGCTGGCGGTTATCGCGCGCATGACACGCTCGGCCATGCTCGAAGTACTGGGTGAGGACTACATCCGCACGGCGCGCGCCAAGGGCTTATCGAATCTGCGCGTGGTGGCGCTGCACGCGCTGCGCAACGCGTTGATTCCGGTGGTGACGGTGATCGGCCTGCAGGTCGGCGTGCTGTTCACCGGCGCCATCCTGACCGAGACCATCTTCTCCTGGCCCGGTGTCGGCAAGTGGATGATCGAGGCCATCGGCCGGCGTGATTACCCGGTGCTGCAGGGCGGCATGCTGCTGCTGGGCATCATCGTCATGTCGGTCAACCTGCTGGTGGACGTCACCTATGGCATCATCAACCCGCGCATAAGGCACTGACGGTGACAGCATCAACCCCTCCGACCGGGCTGGAGCCGCCGCGCCCCCTGCGCGAATTCTGGGGCTACTTCAGCGACAACCGCGGTGCCCTGACTGGCCTGTTCATCGTGGCCTTCGTGCTGCTGCTGGCCGCGTTCGCGCCGCTGATCGCACCCTATGCGCCCGACCTGACCGATTCCAGCGTCTTCCTGAGCCCGCCGGCCTGGCAAAAAGGCGGCACCAGTGCGCACTGGCTCGGCACCGATGCCATCGGCCGCGACATCCTCTCGCGCCTGATCTTTGGTGCGCGCCTGTCCCTTGCGATCGGCCTGGCGGTGGTGGCGCTCTCGGTCGTCATGGGCACGGTGCTGGGACTGACGGCCGGTTACTTCCGCGGCCTGTTCGAGATCGCCGTGATGCGCCTGATGGACATCATCCTGACGCTGCCGAGCCTGCTGCTGGCGATCGTGATCGTGGCCATTCTCGGCCCGGGACTGATGAACGCGATGCTGGCGGTGGCCGTCGTGGTGCTGCCGCACTATGTGCGCATCACGCGCGCGGCCGTGATCACCGAGATGGCCAAGGACTATGTGACGGCAGCGCGCATGAACGGCGCCGGCCACCTGCGCCTGATGTTCAACGAGGTCCTGCCCAACTGCACCGCGCCGCTGATCGTGCAGGCGTCGCTGGGCATCTCGACCGCGATCCTGGACGCCGCCGCGCTCGGCTTTCTGGGCCTGGGCGCACAGCCGCCCTCGCCGGAATGGGGCACCATGCTCGCCGATGCGCGCGAGTTCGTGCTGCGCGCCTGGTGGGTCGTGACCTTCCCGGGTCTGGCGATCCTGGTCACGGTACTGGCTTTCAACCTGCTGGGCGACGGACTTCGCGACGCGTTCGATCCGAAACTCAAGCGCTGACACTCTGCTCTCATGGCCCTGCTCGAAATCGAAAACCTCTCGGTCGACTTTCCTTCGAAGGACAGCGTCATGCATGCCGTCGATGGCGTCAGCCTGTCATTGCAGGCGGGCGATGTGCTGGGCATCGTTGGCGAATCGGGCTCGGGGAAAAGCGTCACCATGATGGCGCTGATGGGTCTGGTGTCGTATCCGGGCGTGGTGCGTGCCGACAAGCTGCGCTTCGATGGCCACGACCTGCTCGCCCTGTCTAGCAGCGAGCGCAGCAAGCTCACCGGCAAGGATGTGGCGATGATCTTCCAGGATCCGACCACCAGCCTGAACCCCTGCTTCACGATCGGCTTTCAGCTCGCCGAGACTCTCAAGCTGCATCTGGGCATGGATACGACGGCCGCGCACCGGCGTTCGATCGAGTTGCTGGAACAGGTTGGCATCCCGGCGCCCGAGAGCCGCCTGAAGGACTTCCCGCACCAGATGTCGGGCGGCATGAACCAGCGCGTGATGATCGCCATGGCGATCGCCTGCAACCCCAAGTTGCTGATCGCGGACGAGCCGACGACAGCACTCGACGTGACGATTCAGGCCCAGATCCTGGACCTGCTGCAGAACCTGCAGAAGGAGCGCGGCATGGCGCTGGTGCTGATCACGCACAACATGGGCGTCGTCTCCGAGATGGCGCAGCGCGTCGCCGTCATGTACGCCGGGCAGATCATGGAGGAGCGCAGCGCGCAGGACCTGTTCACGACACCGCAGCATCCGTACACGCAGGCGCTGATGGTGGCCATGCCCGAGCGCAGCGACGGCCTGACGCGCCTGGCCACCATTCCCGGCATGGTGCCCGGCCTGTACGACCGGCCCGACGGCTGCCTGTTCGCGCCGCGCTGCGCCTATGCCACCGACGACTGCCGCGCGCAGCGCCCTGCCCTCAAGACCTGGCAAGCCGGCACGGTGCGTTGCATCTACCCGCTGGGGGCCGCGACATGAGCACAAGCCCGATCGACGTCGTTGTCGCGCGCGACCTGCGCCAGGTCTACAAAATCGGCCGCGGTTTCCTCAAACCGGCGGAATACCTGCAGGCCGTCGGCGGCGTCTCGTTCACGTTGCAGGCCGGCAAGACGCTGGCGGTTGTGGGTGAATCGGGCTGCGGCAAATCGACGCTGGCGCGCATGGTGTCGCTGATCGAGCGGCCTACTGCCGGTGAGTTGCGCCTCAATGGCGTGGACGTGATGACTGCGCAACGCGAGGCGCGCCATGCGCTGCGCCGAACCGTGCAGCTCGTATTCCAGAACCCGTTCGGTTCGCTCAACCCGCGCAAGAAGATCGGCGCCATTCTGGAAGCACCGCTCGTAATCAACACCGACCTGTCGGCCGCCGAATGCGCGGCGCAGGCGCGCGCCATGCTGGCGCTGGTCGGCCTGCGCCCGGAGCACTACGAGCGCTATCCGCACATGTTCTCCGGCGGCCAGCGCCAGCGCATCGCGATCGCACGCGCGCTGATGCTCAAGCCCTCGCTGATCGTGGCCGACGAACCGGTCTCGGCGCTCGACGTATCGATCCAGGCGCAGGTGCTCAACCTGCTGGCCGACCTGCAACAGGAGCTGGGCCTGGCCTACCTGTTCATCTCGCACGACCTCGGCGTGGTTCGCCACATCGCGCACGACGTGCTCGTGATGTACCTCGGCCACGCCGTCGAGCAGGGCGAGAAGAAGACCCTCTTCGCGCAGCCGCTGCATCCCTACACCCGGGCGCTGCTAGCATCGACGCCGGGCATCCTGGGCAGCGGCGCGCTGCGCAAGCACAGCGTGCTCAAGGGCGAGCTGCCCTCGCCGCTGAATCCGCCCAGCGGCTGCGTCTTCTCCACGCGCTGCCCGAATGCCACCCCGCGTTGCCACATCGAGCGTCCCGTATTACGCTTGCTGGCGGGCCGGCAGGTGGCTTGCCACGAAGCCGAACAATTTATCCAAACCGCTGCCTAGCAGCATCAACCCAGAAGGAGTCCACAAGATGATCCCATCCCTTTCAGGCCACGCGCTCAAGCGCAGCGTGTTGTGCGCCCTGGCACTGCCGGCGCTGCTGGCATTGACGCCGGTGGCGGCCAAGACCCTGGTGTTCTGCTCGGAAGGCAGCCCCGAGAATTTCTACCCGGGCGTCAACACGACCGGCACCTCGTTCGACGCCAACAGCCAGATCTACAGCCGTCTGGTCGACTTCGAGCGCGGCGGCACCAAGGTCGTGCCGGGTCTGGCCGAGCGCTGGACGGTTTCGCCCGACGGCAAGGAGTACACCTTCTTCCTGCGCAAAGGCGTGAAGTGGCACTCCAACAAGAACTTCAAGCCGACACGCGACATGAACGCCGATGACATCATCTTCGCGATCGAGCGCCAGTGGAAGGAAAGCAACCCTTACTTCAAGGTCACCAGCTCCAACCACACCTACTTCGGCGACATGGGCATGGACAAGCTGATCAAGACGGTCGAGAAGGTCAACGACATGACCGTCAAGATCACGCTGAACAAGCCCGAGGCGCCCTTCCTGTCGGGCTGGGCGATGGAATACGCCGGTGTCCAGTCCAAGGAATACGCCGACGCCATGCTCAAGGCCGGCACGCCCGAGAAGGTCGACCAGGAGCCGATCGGCAGCGGCCCGTTCTACCTCGTGCAGTACCAGAAGGATGCGGTCATCCGCTACAAGGCCTTCCCGGACTACTACGGCGGCAAGGCCAAGATCGACGACCTCGTGTTCTCGATCACGCCGGACGCCTCGGTGCGCTGGGCCAAGCTGCAAAAGGGCGAGTGCCACGTGATGCCGTATCCGAACCCGGCGGACCTGGATGCGATGCGCAAGGACCCGAAGATCCAGGTGCTCGAGCAGGCGGGCCTGAACATCGGCTACCTGGCCTACAACACGACCAAGAAGCCGTTCGACGATGTGCGCGTGCGCAAGGCCGTCAACATGGCCATCAACAAACAGGCGATCGTCGACGCGGTCTACATGAGCACCGGCGTGGCGGCGAAGAATCCGATTCCGCCAACGCAATGGTCGTACAACAACGCCATCAAGGATGACGCGTTCGATCCGGCCGCAGCGCAGAAACTGCTGGCGGCGGCGGGCTACCCGAGCGGCTTTGCCACCGACCTGTGGGCGATGCCGGTGCAGCGCCCCTACAACCCCAACGCCAAGCGCATCGCCGAACTGATGCAGGCGGACCTGGCCAAGATCGGCGTCAAGGCCGAGATCAAGAGCTTTGAATGGGGCGAGTACCGCAAGCGCATGCAGAACGGCGAACACCAGATGGGCATGCTGGGCTGGACCGGCGACAACGGTGACCCGGACAACTTCCTGCACACCCTGCTCGGCTGCGACGCCGCGAAGACGGGCGGCGGCAATGTGGCCAAGTGGTGCTACCAGCCGTTCGAGGAACTCGTGCAGAAGGCCAAGGTCGTCAGCGACCCTGCCGCGCGCAGCAAGCTCTATGAGCAGGCCCAGGTGATCTTCAAGGAACAGGCACCCTGGTTCACGATCGCGCACGCCGTGCAGCTCAAGCCGATGCGCAAGGAAGTCATCGACTTCAAGCTCAGCCCGTTTGGCCGCCACAGCTTCTACGGCGTCGACATCAAGGAATAGCTCGTTCCTGTGCCTGCAAGAAAGCCGGCATCAAGCCGGCTTTCTTTCTTGTCGGCGCAATCAGGCGGTGCAGGCTGCGCGTTCAGCGGCGACGCGTGCCGGCACGCTGTCACCGCTCATTTCTGCCGCGCCAGCGCCGCCTGCGTGATTGCCGACAGCGTGCTGCGCACGCTGATCACTTCCTGGTCCAGCATCACTTCGATCAGCGTGCCTTCGCTGCGCGCCAGCGCCGCGAGCAATTCGGGTTCGAACTCGGCCGTGCGGCGGATGCGCACGCCGGCATAGCCATAGGCGCGCGCCAGCGCCGCGAAGTCGGGGTTGCTGAGCTCGGAGCCGCTCACATGCTGCGGGTACTCGCGCTCCTGGTGCATGCGGATGGTGCCGAACATGCCGTTGTTGAGCAGCACGATGATGGTCTTGGCGCCGTACTGCACGGCCGTTGCCAGTTCCTGTCCGTTCATCAGGAAGTCGCCGTCGCCGGCGATGGTGAAGGCCAGGCGCCCGGTCGTGATCGCCGCGGCAATGCCGGCGGGCACACCGTAGCCCATGGCGCCATTGGTCGGCGCCAGCTGCGTTCTGACGCCCTTGGCCAGGCCGTGATGGCGGTAATAGCGGTGCACCCAGCTCGCGAAGTTGCCTGCGCCATTGGTCAGCACGGTATCGATCGGCAGATGCCGCTGCAGCGAGGCCACGATGGCGGGCATGTCGACGTCGCCAGGCGGTATCTGCGGCACCAGGTTGGCCAGGTAGTCGTCGTGGCAGGCCTGCGTCCACGCCTCCCAGGCCAGCGTGCCCGGAGCGCTCAGCACTTCGAGCGAGCGCGCCGCCGCGCCCATGCTGACGTTGATCGCCAGATCGGCCTGATAGACGCGGTTCAGTTCTTCCGCGCTGGCGTGCAGGTGCACCAGTTTCTGGCGCGGCCGGGGCGCCTCGATCAGGGTGTAGCCGCCGCTGGTCATCTCGCCCAGACGCGGCCCGATCGCGAGGATCAGGTCGGCATCGCGCACGCGCGCCGCCAGCCGCGGGTTGATACCGATGCCGACGTCACCGGCGTACTGCGGGTGGTGGTTGTCGAAGGTATCCTGTCTGCGGAATGCATTGCCGACCGGCAGCTTCCAGTTCTCGGCAAAGCGCTGCAGTGCCTGCGCCGCCTGCACCGTCCAGCCGCTGCCGCCGGCAATGACCAGGGGACGCTGCGCCTGCATGAGCACCTGGCGCAGGGTTTGAAGTGAACCGGGATCGCTCCAGGCTTCCACGGCCGTGACGCGCGGCAAGGCCTGCGGCGCCAGTCCGCTGTCGGGGGCCAGGGGCAGCAGCTGCGTCAGCATGTCCTCCGGCAGCACCAGCACGACCGGGCCGGGCCGGCCGTTCATGGCGGTGGCAAAAGCGCGCGCCACGTACTCGGGAATGCGGCGCGCATCGTCGATGCGCTCGACGCGTTTGGCAAAACCCTTGGTGCTCGGCCCGAAGAAGCTCTGGAAGTCGACTTCCTGGAACGCTTCGCGGTCGCGCGTGTCGCTGGCCACATCGCCGACGAACAGCACCATCGGCGTCGAATCCTGGAACGCGGTGTGCACGCCGATCGATGCATTGGTGGCACCGGGCCCGCGCGTCACAAAGCAGACGCCGGGGCGCCCGCTCAGTTTGCCATGTGCCTCGGCCATGAAGGCCGCGCCGCCCTCCTGGCGGTTGATGATGAAGCGGATCTGGTCGCGGTAGCGGTGGAAGCCGTCGAGCACGGCCAGATAGCTTTCGCCCGGCACGCCAAAGGCGTGCGTGACGCCCTGCTCGATGAGGCATTGAACCAGCAGGTGGCCGGCGATGAGTGAATCAGTTGAATGGGTCATGGCCCGCATTGTGCCGAAACAGCATCAAGCTTGCCTGCCAAAGGGCGACGAACTTGATGCGCCATCAGGGATGCGTGGTCCCTCCCAGCAGCGGGTAAGGGTTGATCGGACTGCCTTTCCACCATTGCTTCTCCGGCCCCAGCGCGAACATGGCGAAGTGCAAATGCGGGGTTCCCGGATCTGCGTTGCCGCTGGTGCCGACATAACCGACCAGATCGCCGCGTTTGAGCGACATACCTTCCTTGATATCCGCGGCGTACCGATCCAGATGCGCGTAGTAGTACGCAAATGTTGCGCTCGTATCGAATTGGTAAACCGTCAGGCCGCCGGGCTTGCTGTTGAACAGCTTGGCAATGGTGCCGTCCGCCACGGCAAATACCTGCGTTCCAGTGGGCGCCGGGATGTCGATGGCTTCATGGTGGCGCTCCAGGCCACGGGCTTCGTTGTAGGTGTCTCTGAGCGCGCTGGCATGGATGCCGGCGACCGGGATCAGCAGCTGACTTGCCAGCGGCAGCGCAGCAACATCCGACACCGTGACGGCAGCAGCCGTGGGCGCCAGCGGGCGCGCTGCGGGTGGTTCGGACAGGGGCGTCTCAATGGCGCTGGCCTGCGGGTCGGCGCTTGCGGCAATGGGCATACGGGCAAGCGCTGGGACCACCATGGTGGAGTTGCCTGCAAAGGCCGTGACCGGCTCGTGCGAGCCGAAGTTCAAGTAAACATAAATGCCGAACGCGCCGACGAGAGCGCCGCTCAGGAACGTGGCAACCCTTTTCATGGCGCGGCGCTCTCTACTCTTGCAATAGAACGTCGACCCCGGTGACGACCGATTGCGCGAGGGTCGTCGCGTCCCAGTTGGTCAACCGGATGCAGCCGTGGGATTGGGTCTTGCCGATGGTCGAGGGTTCGGGCGTGCCGTGGATGCCGTAATGCGCTTTCGACAGATTGACCCAGACCACGCCAACCGGATTGTTCGGACCCGCCGCAATCCTGGCCTTGGTTTCGCCTGGATCGGCGTCCCAGAACAATTTCGGGTTGTAGTTGAAAACCGGGTTTCGGGCAACGCCCGTGACCTTCCAGTTTCCCAAGGGGAGCGGATCATGTTTGCTGCCGGTCGTCACCGGAAACTGAGCGATTGTCTTGCCGCCCGCATCGACCAGTGACAAGGTGCGGTCCGATTTGGCGACGATGATCTTTACCGCCTTCGGCAATTCAGGCGTTCCGGCAACATTGGGCACGACGATTTCTTCACCCGCACCGGCAAACAATTTTCCCGGATTGAGTTCCGCGAGCAGTTTGGGACTGACGTGAAATTTCTCGCTGAGCGCTTCCTTGGCAGAGGAATAACCGAGTGCCGTCAGCTTCGCCTTGGCCACCCATTGAGTCGGGATCGGATTGAACGGACCTGCAACGTCCGAGTCAAGCAGCGTATAGGGCACGAGGACGGGTGCGGTATCGGCATTCAACACGGCCCAGGTCGGCCCGTCGATCGTGCCGCTATCCTGCAAGCCGTTTGTCCTCTGGTAGCCGCGTATGGCATTGCGCAAATTTTGACCGTAAGCCGCATCGATCTCACCGGAGGAAAAATGCGCGCGATCCAGCAAGACTTGCGCGCGCAGCACGGCGCTGCCCTTCATCTTGGGGCTGATCGGCTGGACGCGTTCAATTTCACTGAGTGTGTCCGGGGCCAATGGTTCAGCCGCCAGCGTTGAAATGCTCGCTGCGAATGCAATGAGCACCACTAGACAATTTCGCAGGTTCATGGTTGTTTCTTTCGATTCGATGCGATTCCGGCTTGCAGCGTAACCGCGGCTGATGCGGGATTCAGTGCGCTGGCGAACCGGGGAATGTCCAATCGGCTGGCTCTACGGCATCACCAGAATGAACTGCGCGCAATCAGGTATCGGCAGCGGTAACGCCATGCGCGTGCGGCCGTCATGGCGCCTGAACGCCGGTCGCCAGGATGAGCTGGCTCAGACCGTCGGCCCACTGGGCGTAGCCGTGCGAACTGGGATGAATGCCATCGGCGGCCATCCCGTTGGATGTGGTCGTCTCCGGGTGCCAATGCATGGTGCGCGTGTCCTGCCCGGACAACAGGCCGAACAGAAGCTGGTTCATTTCAAGAGCCCACCGACCCATGAACCAGCGCAGCGGCTGCGGCAAGGCCATGCAACTGTGCATCGGCGGCACCGCGCTGTGCACCAGCAGTCTGGGCGCGAAGCGATCGACGATGATCGCAGCCAGTTGGGCCTGCCACTGCACCCATCTTTGCGGGGAGCACAGGCAGGTCACATCATTGGCACCCATCGAGAGAATGACCACGTCAAAGCGGGCAAGCGGCGCATCGCCCAGCAGTTTGACCAAGCCCGGCGAGTCCAGGCCATTGACCGCCAGAACGCGCCACTCGACCCTGTGGTGTTGGCTCAGGCGATGCACCAATTGACCACACAGGGCCTCCTCCTGTGTTGCGACACCGACACCGGCCGCGCCCGAATCACCGGCAACCAGCACCCGACACACCGGGCCGTGACCACAGACCCCTTCACGGGAACCCGACGCTTCGGGCATGCGCGGCGTCACGCGCCGGACGTGCCTGCCCTGCAGCCAGAAGATCGGCCACAACAGGGTCAGCAACAGGCGACGTTCCCAGTCACGCATGCGTTGACAGCGGTCGCGCCGGCTCGGCGCTGCCCGGATCCTCCGGATTCGCCGTGGCTCCTGCGGCAGCGCCACCCAGTGCGCCGGCAACGCCACCCAGCGTGGCTCCGATCACCACCCCAACCGGGCCGGCCGCCGCGACGCCAATGGCAGCGCCCGTGGCCATGCCGACGACCAGGCCGCCGCCCGTCAGCACCGAGTTGGCCTCGCGCAACGCTTCCTCGGGTTGAAGCGCACTCTGTGCCGCGGGATCCGGATCCTGCGACGGAATGCCGTGGCCGGAACGGGCCTGCTCGGCAAGGTCTTCGTCTGCAGGTGCAGTGTCGGACGGCAGTGTGGTCGATGGTTTCATGCGATTCTCCTGGGTGAATTGACGATGGAACGGGCACGAGGCCCGGGCGGTAAACCGTAGCCTCACCTTAGTCCGCGATCGGGTGTGTGTCCGTGTGGGAGCACACGAAGTCGATTGCCAATCTGTGCCCCGCTGAAAGGGCGTGCTTCGTTCGACACCGCACGGACTGCGCCCGACCGCATCCCTACAGTTTCCAAGCTGGAAGATCGCGCACCTTCCGGGGACGGCTTGGCCGCATTCACTAGATGATTCACAGGAGCAGTAGATGGACAAGACCAATCCCCCGAAAGCATTTGGTGTCTTCAAACCGGTGGGGCACACCGTGATCGCCTTCGCGTCCGCTGCCGAGCTGCAGGCGGCCGTGAATCTGTTGACCGAGGCGGGATTCCCTGCTTCGAGCTGGGTCAGTTACGCGCCAGAGGAAATGAAGGCCCAGGTCGATTTGCAGCTTCAGACCGCAAGCCCGCTCGCATCGCTCGGCTATGAACTCGACCTGGTCAATGCCCATGGGGTACTGGCGGAACAGGGATGCAGTTTTCTAGTCGTGCACGCGCCCGACGAGGCGCAGGCAGAACGCGTGGCCGCCGTGGCGCGCGCAGCAAAGGCCGTCAGCGCGCAACACTACGGAACCTTCATGATCGAGGACGTCATTGCGCCCAAAGCGCAGGACGCCGCGCCGACCTAGTCGGTTCCCGCTGCCCCGACCCCGTGCCGCCGCTGCGATGTACCGTTGCGAAATCGGCGCGTCCGCGCCCGCGTGTCCGGGTTTGCCCCTCATTGTTCCGCTGGCGCCCGATAGCATAATGAATCGCCCGCTACAAGCGGCCGGCCGTGCTGCCATGGCGCCACGGACCTGACAACAACGAGGAGCAGACAAATGGCAGAAATCAGTGGCGGCGAGGTCCTTGCACGCATGTTGCAGGCGGAAGGTGTCCAAGAAGTCTTCGGCATCATTGACGGCACCTACTTCGGTTTTTACGAGGCCCTACACCGCATCGGCATCGAGATCGTCACGCCGCGTCATGAAACCTCGGCCGCGCACATGGCCGGCGCCTATGCGCGGCTGACCGGGCGTCTGGGCGTCTGCATGGCCTCGAACGGGCCCGGCGTGGCCAATCTGCTGCCGGGCCTGGTGGTGGAGCAGGCCGACGGCAACCGCGTGCTGGCCATCACCAGCGCGCGCCGGCCCGGCATCATGTACCCGGACCGAGGCGGCAGCTACCAGTGCTTCGACCAGAGCGGCGTCATCGGCAAGATCGCGAAATGGAGCGCGGCCGTCTCCTCGTTCGACCGCGTGCCGGAGCTCATGCGCAAGGCGCTGCGCAAGAGCTGGCAGGGCCGCCCGGGCGTCGTGCACCTGGACGTTCCCGAGAACATCATGAACGGCAAGTTCAAGGCCGATCCCGCTTATTGGAAGCCCGGCCAGTACCGCGCCACCGAAGCGCAGTCGCCTTCGCCGGAACAGGTCGCGCGTGCCGCGCAGTTGCTGATCGCCGCCGGCGCGCCCATGATCCACGCCGGCAGCGGCGTCATCCATGCGCTGGCCTTCGACGCGCTGCGCCGCGTCGCCGAGCTGCTGCACGCGCCGGTCACCACCAGCTGGGCGGCGCGCGGCGTGTTGACCGAGACCTCGGCGCTGGCCATCACCATGCCGCACGTCAAGCTCAACCACCGCGTGCGCAACGAGGCCGACACGGTGCTGATCCTCGGCTCGCGCCTGGGCGAGACCGACTGGTGGGGCAAGCCGCCCTACTGGCGTAAGCCGTCCGAGCAGACCACGATCCAGGTCGATCTGGACGCCGAGATGATCGGCCTGAACAAGCCGGTCGACCTCGCTATCGTCGCAGACGTCAGGTGCTTTCTTGAATTGCTCGGCAACGAGATCGAGCGGCGCAAGGGCGAGATCCGACTCGACGCGCGGCGCGAGCGCGTCACCAGCTATGCGAAGGTCATGCAGGACGAGCGCGCCGGCTGGGATAAGGCGCTGGCCGACATGGCGATCCCAATGCACCCGGCGCACATCGGCGCGGTCTGCAACGAATTGTTCCCGCCGGAGTCGGTGCTGGTCGCCGACGGCGGCAACGCAACCATCTGGGCCATGTTCTACCACCGCGTGGCCGTGCCCAATACGGTGCTCTCGACATTCAAGTTCGGCATGCTCGGCGCCGGCATGGCGCAGGCGGTGGGTGCCGCGATTGCGCGCCCGGGGCTGCCGGTGTGCTGCATCATCGGCGACGGCGCGATGGGCTTTCATTCGCAGGAGGTCGAGACCGCCGTGCGCAACCAGGCGCAGGTGATCTATATCGTGCTGTGCGACAAGCAGTGGGGCATGGTGAAGATGAACCAGCAGTTCATGCTGCGGCCTTTCAAGACCATGATCTTCAAGCATCTCGACCCGCACGAGACGATCAAGGCCGACCTGGGCGAGATCGAATTCGACAAGCTCGGCATCAGCATGGGCGCCTACGGCGAGCGCGTCTCCGATCCGAAGCAGCTCAAACCGGCGCTGCAGCGCGCGTTGGCCAGCGGCCGCTGCGCCGTGATCCACGTCGATGTGGACCCGGTCAAGCACATGTGGGCGCCAGGCCTGATCCACTTCAAGAAGATGCACGAAGAACCCAAAGCCTGAAGCGGCGGTCCGTCATGATCGACATCGATCTGGTGCGCCTGAACTTCAGCCCGCAGTCGCTGCTGCTGCTCAACGTCGTGCTGGGCTTCGTGATGTTCGGTGTCTCGCTCGAACTCAAGGCCGACGATTTCAAGGAGGCGCTGCGCACGCCGCGCGCGCTGGTGATCGGGCTGCTCGGCCATCACGTCGTGTTTCCCGCCCTCACCTTCGCCCTGGTGCTGCTGCTCGAGCCGCGTCCGAGCATCGCGCTCGGCATGATCCTGGTGTCGTCCTGCCCGGCCGGCAACATCTCGAACTTCCTGACCCATTTCGCGCGCGGCAACACGGCGCTCTCGGTCTCGATCAGCACACTCTCGACGCTCACCGCCATCGTCATGACGCCGCTCAACATCGCCTTCTGGGGCGGCCTGTATGCGCCGGCGCAGCCGTTGTTGCGCCAGGTCGCCGTCAACCCGGTCGAGATGTTCCTGCATGTGCTCTTGCTGCTCGGTTTGCCGCTGGTCGCGGGGCTGTTCGTCTCGCGCCGTTGGCCGGCTCTCACGGCGCGCGCGCAAAAGCCGATGAAGATCTTCTCGCTGCTGTTCTTCCTGCTGTTCGTGCTCGCGGCGCTGGGCGCGAACTGGCAGTATTTCAAGCTCTACGTCGGCCTGGTGGTGGGCGTGGTCTTCGTGCACAACGCCTGCGCCCTGCTCAGCGGCTACGCGATGGCGACTGGCGTGAGACTGCCCGAGCGCGACCGGCGCGCCGTCGCCATCGAATGCGGCATCCAGAATTCGGGGCTGGGCCTGATCCTGATCTTCAGCTTCTTCGACGGCCTGGGCGGCATGGCCGTCATCACCGCCTGGTGGGGCATCTGGCACATCGTCGCCGGGCTCACGCTGGCCACCTACTGGAGCCGGCATCCACCGCCAGCGCTGGCAACATGACTGCGCGGCGCGTCCTTGTCACGGGCAGTTCCGGCTATCTCGGCAGCCAGGTCGTGGCCGCGCTGGAGCGGCGAAGCGACGTCGTCACGATCGCGCTCGACCTGCGCGCGCCGGCGCAGCGCCTGCCGGGCGTGGCCTATGAAACCGCCGACATCCGCAGCGCCGAGGTCGACGCCATCGTGGCGCTGCACCGGCCAGAGGTGGTGGTGCACCTGGCCTCGATCGTCACGCCGGGCAAGAACAGCAGCCGCGAGTTCGAATACAGCGTCGATGTCGGCGGCAGCCGCAATCTGCTCGAAGCCTGTGTGCGCCACGGCGTGCGGCGCGTCATCCTGTCCTCCAGCGGCGCAGCCTACGGCTACCACGCCGACAACCCGGCCTGGCTCACCGAAGACGACGCGCTGCGCGGCAACCAGGCTTTCGCCTATGCATGGCACAAGCGGCTGGTGGAAGAAATGCTGGACGGGTACCGTGCGCAGCAGCCGCAGCTCGAGCAGGTTGTGCTGCGCATCGGAACCATCCTGGGCGCGACCGTGAACAACCAGATCACCGATCTGTTCAAAAAGCCGCGCCTGCTGGCGATCCGCGGCTCGGACAGCCCCTTCGTTTTCATCCACGACCAGGACGTGGTCGGCACCATCCTGCACGGCATCGATGCGCCAAACACTGGCATCTTCAACGTCGCCGGCGACGGCAAGCTCAGCATCTTCGAGATCGCGGCGCGCCTGAACAAGCGCTGCCTGGTGCTGCCGGCCTGGCTGCTGAGGAGCGCCCTGTGGCTGCTGAAGAAACTCGGCTTGACGCAGTACGGACCCGAGCAGCTTGACTTCCTGCGCTACCGTCCCGTGCTCGACAACCGGCGCCTCAAGACCGTGTTCGGCTATGTCCCCAAACTCAGCTCGGCGGAGGCGTTCGAGCTGTGGTGCGCCGCCCAACGCCAAGCGCCGCCACGACGCTGAGCGCCAGCGCCGCCGCCGCGCCGAACAAGGTGGCGCCATACCAGCCGCGGTCCATGAACAGGCCGAACAGCAGCGGCGAGACCGCCAGCCCGGTGTCGAGGCCCGAATAGACCATGCCGTAAACGCGCCCCGTGGCGCCCTGCGGCGTGGCCTTCTTGATCATCATGTCACGCGACGGTCCGCCAATGCCGATGGCAAAACCAGTGCTCGCCAGCACCACCATGGTCAGCGTGCCGCCGAGCACGCCGGTGCCGCACAGCACCAGCAGCACCGCGCCCGCGCCCATTGCCAGCGCGACGACGCGATCGCTGTTGGCGGTGTGCGCCGCGATGAAGCCGCCCACCAGCATGCCCAGCGCGCCGCACAGCATGTAGGCCGACAGCGTGAAGGTCGCCGCCTCGATGCTCACGCCATGCATGGCCTTGAGGATGGAGATCGAAAAGCTCTGCACCACGGCCATCGTCATCGTCGACAGCAGAAAGAAGCAGAAGCACCACCAGACGACCGGCAGCTTCATGAAGGCCATGCTGTGCTCGGAGGGCTGGTCCGGGTGCGGCACGACCGCGCGCGTGCTCAGTTTGTCGCGCTGCGTCACCAGCAACAGCAGGATGCACAGGTACATCAAGGCCGCTGCCAGATAGGCCGTGCGCCAGCTGTATAGGCTGCTCAATGTGGCGAAGAACAGCGGCGCTGCGGCCCAGCCTAGGTTGCCCGTGAGACCGTGCGCGCTGAAGGCATAGCCAAGCCGCGGCGTCGACACACGCTGGTTCAGGATCGTGAAGTCAACCGGGTGAAAGGTCGCATTGCCCATGCCGGCCAGCGCCGCGACCAGCAGCAGGCCGGTGTAACCCGTCACAATGGACGCCGCAACGCAGGCCAGCATGAAGATGCCCATGGCCGCGAACAGCAACGGTCGCGCGCCGATCCGGTCGACGAGAAAGCCGGCCAACGCCTGCCCGGTTCCGGAGATCACGAAGAAGGTGGTCATCAGCAGGCCGAGCTCGGAATAGCTCAGACCGAACTCCTTCATGAACACCGGAAACATCAGCGGCAGCAGCAGATGGCCGAAATGCGAACTGGCATGCGCCAGGCCGACGAGGGAAACGATGCCGGCGTCCTGCCGCAGCGGAACGGCCGCTGGCAGCGGAAAAGTGGTGCTTGTCATGGCGCCATGGTAATTGACGCCCTGCCGTCCTGCAGGACTCAGTGCAATCCCAGGGGATCGCCGGCGTCACCGCCCTCGATCAACTGCCCGAGCTTGAAGATGCCGCTGACGCGCAGGGCCGGCTCGCCGTCGGCCGTGACCAGCCCCTGGCCGAACAGCATGTTGCGCGTGGTGCGAAGCACGTCAGCCTCACCCTGCACCCAACTGCCCAGCGGTGCCGCGCTCATGTAGTCCACCTGCAGGCTGATCGTGGGCAGGAAACGGCGCGCCGTGTCGCCCTGGTACATGGAGGCACAGGGAATCAGCATGTCGGCAAAGCTGGCCAGCATGCCGCCGTGGCACATTTTCAGGGGATTGGTGTGGCGCTCCTCGACGCGAAAGCCGAGCAGGAGGCGCGCTCCGTCCCATTTGCCGTAGAGCGGCCCGTTATGAAACATGAAAGGGCCGCCGACCTTGACGGCGCAAAAGCCGGCGGGAACCGCGTCGTCGGCAATGGCGCCGATATCGTCGAAATTGGCTGATGTGGGTTGGTTCGTCATGTGCGCCATTGTCACCCAGGCCTTGCCCGAACAGCGGCAAACGTGTCGCGCAGATCACACCATGCGGTCGCGCCGCGCCAGGGTCGGGAACAGGCGCAGCCAGGCCGCGGCCACCAGCACCGTACCGACACCGCCCGCGACCACCGACAGCACCGGCCCCATCCACGCGGCGGTGGCGCCGGACTCGAATTCGCCCAGCTGGTTGGAGGCGCCGATGAAGATCGAGTTGACGGCCGAGACGCGTCCGCGCATGGCGTCGGGCGTCTCTAATTGCACCAGGGTCAGGCGCGTCACCACGCTGATGTTGTCGGCCGCGCCGGTGATCGCCAGCGCCAGCAGCGAAAGCCAGAAATGGCTCGACAGGCCGAGCACGACGGTGGCCAGGCCGAAGACGGCAACCGCCCCGAGCAGCCGGTGCCCGACATGGCGCTTGAGCGGCCAGCGCATCAGCACGAGCGACATCAACAGCGCGCCGGCCGCGGGAGCTGCCCGCAGCAGGCCCAGGCCCTCGGGCCCCGTGTGCAGTATGTCGCGCGCATAGATCGGCAGCAAGGCGGTGGCGCCGCCGAGCAGGACCGCGAACAGGTCGAGCGAGGTGGCTCCGAGCAGGACCTTGCGCTGCCAGACAAAGGCCACGCCCGCCAGCACCGTGCCCCAGTTGGCCGCGAGGGTCGATGCCTGATGCCGGTAGCGCACGACCAGCGTGAGGCCGCCTGCGAGCAGGAACAGCAGCAGGCTGCTGGCATAGACCGTGGTGGCGCCTGCCACATACAACACGCCGCCGAGCGCCGGGCCGCAGATGACGGCCGCCTGCATTCCGCTCGAACTCAGGGCGATCGCGCCCTGCAGCAGGTCCTGCGGCACCAGCAGGGGCGTCAGCGCCTGCTGCGCCGGCATCTGGAATGCGCGCGCCATGCCCAGCACCACCGAGATCGCCAGGATTAGCTCGCGCGTGGCAAAGCCGCCGCGCGTGGCCAGCACCAGCAGCAGCGCGACGCCGGCCTGCAGCAGCATGCAAGCGGCAAAGATGCGACCGCGATGCAGCCTGTCGGCCAGATGACCAGCCGGCAGCGTCATCAGCAAGGCAGGCACGAACTGAAAAAGCCCGACCAGGCCCAGGTCCCAGGCGCTGCCCGTGATGTCGTACATGTGCCAGGCGAGCGCCACCATCAGCATCTGGTTGGCCATCACGCCCGCGAGCCGCGCCAGCCAGAAGCGCATGAAGGGACCTTGGGAAAACAGTCGGGCAAGATGGGTTTTGGGCATGCGCCGAGCGTACCAGCAGTTGGGTTTGCAGCACGCTATGATGGCCGGCCAACCTGTAAACACTGATGCCACACCTGCCATTGCAACGAGTCTTCCGCCTGATGTGGTTCGCAACAACGCCTGAAGCATGGCTGTCCCGAGCGCTGCGCCGCCTGACGCTGGCGGCATTGCTGCTCATCGTCAACGCCCTTGGCAACTTCTCGGTTGCGGCGCCTGCGGAAGTGCATTCCGCGGACGCCTTGCGCGCGCTGCGCGACAGCATGAGCGAGGCCATGCGCAGCAGCCCGTACCAGCAGCCGCTTCGAATCGAATCAAACGAAGCCGGCGCTCGAACCACAAGCGACATCTATGCCGAGATCGGCTTCCCGTTTGCCAGCGTCAGCAAGGCGCTCAATGACCCGACCCAGTGGTGCGACATCCTGCTGTCGAACATCAACCTCAAGAATTGCCGCCTGTCGACCGGTGCGAACGGGGCGAGCCTGACGCTCAGCGCGGTCCGAAAGTACAACCACACGTTGGATCAGGCGATCAACCTGAGCTTCAAATACCAGGCGGGGCTGGCAACGCAGGACTACCTAGAAGTGGAACTGCTGGCGGCCGAGGGGCCTTACGGGACCCGCAACTACCGCATCCTGTTGCAGGCAACACCGTTGCCGGGCGGACGCAGCTTCCTGCATTTCTCCTATGCCTACGAATCGGGCGCCCTGACGCGCCTGGCCACGCAGGCGTATCTGGCCACCTTCGGGCGTGGCAAGGTCGGGTTCACGGTCATCGGGCGACAGTCCGACGGCACGCCGCAGTTCATCGGCGGCATGCGCGCGCTCGTCGAACGCGGTGCCATGCGCTATTTCCTGGCGCTGGAAGCCTACCTCGACGCGCTGGCGGCAACACCATCTGAGCAGTTCGAGAAGCGGCTTGACCACTGGTACTCGGCCAGCGAACGCTTCCCGCGCCAGCTGCACGAGATCGACCGCGCCACCTACCTCGACCTCAAGCGCGCCGACCAACAGCGGCGTCTCGCCTCGCCCTGAGGCGTTCGCCCGCGCGGCTATTCTCGCCGGATCGGGCGGCCAGTCCTGAGCGCCACCGCTCCCGGCGAAATGCCGTTGACCACCCGGCTGTAGCCCTGCTGCGCGAGGAACTGCACAGCTTGACCCGAGCGCGCACCGGACTGGCAGTACAGGACAATCTGCTGCGCCTTGTCCGGCGCCAGCGCGGCATAGATGTCGACAAACCGGTCCAGCGGCAGGTTCACGGCGCCGTCGACATGGCCCGATGCGTATTCGCCGGGCGATCGCACATCAAGGATCAATGCGTTGCTGTCCCAGGGCGCGGACGCCGCGTCCGCCGCGTCGGGAGATTGCTTACCAAACCAGTTCACGCTGTGCTTTCCAAAGTGTTGAGTGCCGGCATCTTATGTCAGAAGGGACGCTTCTGCTCAGACCCCCGCGAAAGGCGCCGAGTCGACTTGAGAAGCGACTGATATTGATAGACTCCCAGCAAATGACCGAAGCCGCAAAACAACATTCCCCCATGATGCAGCAGTACCTCGCCCTCAAGGCCGGGTTTCCCGACACGCTGCTGCTGTACCGCATGGGAGATTTCTACGAGCTGTTCTACGCCGATGCCGAGAAGGCGGCGCGGTTGCTCAACATCACGCTGACGCAGCGCGGGCAGTCGGCCGGCGAGCCCGTGGTGATGGCCGGCGTGCCCTTTCATTCGCTGGAGACCTACCTCGCGCGCCTGATCAAGCTCGGCGAATCTGTGGCGATCTGCGAGCAGGTCGGCGAGGTCACTGGCAAAGGCCCGGTCGATCGCAAGGTGGTGCGCGTGGTGACCCCCGGGACGCTGACCGACCTGGAACTGCTGAGCGACAAGACCGAGGCCATTCTGCTCGCCGTGCATCAGGGGCCACGCAACCGCTGCGGCCTGGCGTGGCTCAGCATTACGCAAGGCGAACTGGCGCTGGCCGAGTGCACACCCGACGAACTGCCCGACTGGCTCGCGCGCATCGCGCCGGGCGAACTGCTGTTCAGCGCCGGCGCGACACCGGCCTTCGAGGCGCGTCTGCGCCAGATCCAGACCGCATCGACCCTGAGCATCACGGCGCGCCCGGACTGGCAGTTTGACGCCGGACTGGGCGAACGCAAGCTGCTGGCGCAGTTGCAGGCCGCGAGCCTGGCACCGTGGCAGGCACAGGAACTGTCACAGGCGCATGCCGCCGCCGCCGCGCTGCTGGGCTACGCCGAACACACGCAGGGCCGCGCCCTGACCCACCTGCACAGCCTGCGCGTGCAGCGCGACGACGACACCATCACCCTGCCGCAGAGCACGCGGCGCAATCTGGAGCTGACGCAGACCCTGCGCGGCGAAGACCAGCCCACCCTGTTCTCGCTGCTCGACACCTGTCTGACCGGCATGGGCAGCCGGTTGCTGAAGAACTGGCTGCTCAGCCCGCGCCGCGAGCGCACGCAGGCGCAGCAGCGGCTGGCCGCCATCGCCGCGCTGCGTGACGGCGCGGCACAGGGCGGGCAGTCCGGCCCCTGGCAAAAGCTGCGCGAGCAGCTCAAGGGCAGCACCGATGTCGAGCGCATCACGGCGCGCATCGCGCTGCGCCAGGTGCGCCCGCGCGAGTTGCTGGCGCTCACGCTCACGCTGCACAAGACCGCGCAACTGGCGCCTCTGCTGGGCGGGCTCGACGCCTACCTGACGCAGATCGCCGGCGCCTTGCAGCCGCCGCCGCTCTGCGCCGAACTGCTGGGCCGCGCGATCGATCCCGAGTCCGCCGCGCTGGTGCGCGACGGCGGCGTGATCGCCCGCGGCTTCGACGCGGAGCTCGACGAACTGCGCGCCATCCAGACCAACTGCGACGGCTTTCTGCTCGACCTCGAAGGACGCGAACGCGCGCGCAGCGGCATCGCCAACCTGCGCGTGCAGTTCAACAAGGTGCACGGCTTCTACATCGAGGTCACGCAAGGCCAGGTCGACAAGGTGCCCGACGACTACCGGCGCAGGCAGACACTGAAAAACGCCGAGCGCTTCATCACGCCCGAGCTCAAGGCCTTCGAGGACAAGGCGTTGAGCGCGCAGGAGCGCGCCCTGGCACGCGAGAAATGGCTGTACGAACAATTGCTGGATCAGTTGCAGGACCACGTGCCGGCGCTGGCCAGACTGGCGCAGGCGCTGGCCGCGCTCGACGCGCTGTGCGCCCTGACGGAACGCGCGCTGACGCTCAACTGGTGCGCGCCGCAGTTTGCGAAAGAGCCATGCCTGGAGATCGAGGCCGGGCGCCATCCGGTGGTCGAGATGCGCCTGGCCCAGACGAGTTCCGGCGCTTTCATTGCGAACGACACGCGCCTGGGTCCGCGCCAGCGCATGCAGATCATCACCGGCCCGAACATGGGCGGCAAATCAACCTACATGCGCCAGATCGCCGTGATCGTGCTGCTCGCCAGCATGGGCAGCCATGTGCCGGCAAGCGCGTGCCGCCTCGGACCGATCGACGCCATCCACACCCGCATTGGCGCCGCCGACGACCTGGCCAACGCGCAGTCCACCTTCATGCTGGAGATGTTGGAGGCGGCGCAGATCCTGCACAGCGCCACGTCGCAGTCGCTGGTGCTGATGGACGAGATCGGGCGCGGCACCAGCACGTTCGACGGCCTGGCGCTGGCCTCTGCGATTGCCAGGCAGTTGCACGACAAGACGCAGGCCTACACGCTGTTCGCGACGCACTACTTCGAGCTGACCGCCTTCCCTGCGGAACATCACGCAGCCGTCAACGTCCATGTCAGCGCGATGGAGGCCGGCCGAGACATTGTCTTTCTGCACGAGATCCAGAGCGGCCCGGCCAGCCGCAGCTACGGCATCCAGGTGGCCCGCCTGGCCGGCATGCCGGCGGCGGTCGTGAACCAGGCGCGCCACACGCTGGAGACGCTGGAAGACCACGCAACGCAAAGCCACAGCCAGGTCGACCTGTTCGCACCAGCACCGCTGGCAGAACAGCCTTCGGTGAGTGTCATTGAAAAAGCGCTGGCGGCTGTCGACCCCGACGCCCTGAGCCCGCGCGAAGCGCTCGACGCGCTGTACCAGCTCAAGGCGCTGGCGGCGAAGCCCTGATCAGCCCTTGACCGCCCCTGCCGTCAACCCGGTGATGATCTGGCGCGCCGCGATGAAGGTGAAGATCAGCGGCGGGATCGCGATGAGGCTGCCCAGGGCCATGATCTTGCCCCAGTCGACACCGATGTCGGTGATGTAGAGCGAGGCTGCAACCGGCAGCGTGCGCGTGGCTCGGTCAGTCAGGACGAGGGCCAGGATAAACTCGTTCCAGGCGATGCGGAAGGTGAAGATCGATGCCGCGGCAATGCCCGGCTTGATCAGCGGCAGCACCACCTTGTAGAAGACCTTGACGGGGCCGCAGCCGTCGATGGCGGCCGCTTCTTCGAGCTCCCGCGGCACCTGCAGGATGAAGCCGTAGAGCAGCCAGATCGCGAACGGCAGGTTCACCGCCACATAGAGCAGGATCAGGCCCCAAAGCGAATTGATCATGCCGGCCTGGTTCCAGATCATGAACACCGGCACCGCCAGCACCGCGAGCGGCACCGTGCGCAGCAGCAGCGTGACGTAGGCCAGGGTCTTGCGTCCGGGGAAACGGAAGCGCGCCAGCCCGTACGCCGCCATGCAGCCCAGCGCCAGCGTGATCACGGTCGAGACGACGCCAACGATCAGGCTGTTGGCCAGGTAGCGCTTGAAGCTGTCCTCGCCCAGCACGTCACGGTAGTTCTCCAGCGTGGGCGCGAAGATGAAATGGATGCCGGTCGTGAAGATCTGCGTCTGCAGCTTGAGCGAAGTGGCGAACATCAGGATGATCGGCGCTACGCAGACGATGGCGAGCAGGACCAGCGCGCCGTAATGCGCCGTCACCAGGACCGGGTTTCTCTTGACGCCGCTCATCACCGCTCCTCATCCTTGAGCGGATTCGATAGGCGCAGCGCAAACCAAGACAGTGCCGCCACCACCAGCAGCAGCAGCACCGAAATGGCGGCCGCGCTGCCCAAGCGCTGGCCGACGAACGCGGTCTTGTAAATGTGCAGCGACAGGATCTCGGTGCTGTCGCCGGGCCCGCCGAAGGTCAGGATGTAAATCACTTCAAGCACGCGGAAGGCGTCGATCAGGCGCATCAGCAGCGTGATGGCGATGACGTTCATCACCATCGGCAGCTTGACGCGGAATGTGGTCTGCCACCAGTTGGCGCCGTCGACGCGCGCGGCCTCCAGCACGGCGCCATCGACATTGGACAGCGCGGCGATCATCATGATGAAGACAAACGGCGTCCACTGCCAGATGTCGGCAATGATGATGGCGATGAAGGCCGTGTGCTCCTGTGCCAGCCAGCCGATCGGCGCGGTGCCGAACAGGGCGAGGATGGCGTTGAGCAGGCCGAACTGCGCATCGAACAGATAGCGCCAGGTCAAGCCCACGGCAATCGGCGCGATCATCATCGGCAGGATGAACAGCGTGCGAAACACCGCCATGCCGCGCACCTGGCCCTCCATCGAGAGCGCCAGCGCGATACCCAGCACCATTTCGGCCACCACGCAGACAAAGGCGAACAGCAGCGTGGTGCGCAAAGATCGCCACACGGCGTCATCCTGAAAAGCGCGGATGAAGGCGTCCATCCCGACCCACTTCGCCTCACCCCACGGTGTTCCCATGCTCCAGTCGTAAAACCCCAGCTGCAAAGCCGACAGCAAGGGGTAGAGACAGGCCACCGCCATGACAGCAACGGCCGGCCCCAGATAGAGCCAGGGAACCCAGCGGGGGGTGCGCATCGATCAGGCCTTCAGGTAACCGCCACGCTTCATGATGTCGGTGACCTTGGGCACCATGCCGTTGAGGGCCTCCTGCGCCGTCTTCTTGCCGGTCAGGGCTTCGGACACCGCAACACCGAGCGCCTGGATGTTGATTTCGTCCCACTCGGCGATGATCGGGCGCCAGTCCGGGTCCGAGTATTCAAGCTGCTGGCGCAGCGTGATGTACTCGGGATACTGGCGCACCATGCCCTGGTCCATCATGGTCGAATTGCGGCTCGGCACGCCGCCGATGCGGCAGACCGCCTTGTCCTGCTCCTTCGAGGTCAGCCACTGCATCAGCAGGAACGCGGCGTCGGCGTTCTTCGCGTTCTTCGGAATCGCCAGTCCCAGGCCGCCCGACTGCGAGGAATAACGCACGCCTTTCGGATGCACGACGTAACTCACCTGGCCGCCGATCTTGGAGACCGAGGGGTTGTTCACCTGCCCGAAGATCAGCGACGAATCAAGGTACATCGCGGATTGCCCTTGCAGAAAGGAGGTGATCATCTCGCCCTGGCCATAGCCGGGAATGCCGACCGGGCCCGTGTCCGAGACCAGCTTGAGGAAGTTGAGCGCCTTGACGCCGACTTCGTTGTTGAAGATCGGTTTCCACTTGTCGTCGAAGATGTGGCCGCCCAGAGGATTGACGTGCAGCAGCCAGGCATGCACGCATTGGTGACCGGCCTGACCGCGCGAAGTGAGCGCGCCGATGCCGGCCTTCTCCTTGAGGATTGGCAACAGCTTCTCAAACTCGGTGTAGTTATCCGGCGCCTTCAGGTTGTGCTTGGCAAAGATGTCGCGCCGATAGGCCAGGATCGAGGTCTCGGCGCCGTAGGGCATGCCGTAGAGCTTGGCACCGGATCCCGCCAGATAGCCCTTGGGTCCGCCAACCAGTCCCATGTTCTCGACATAGCGCGGCACCACGTCCTTGAAATCGTAATTGGGGTCGGCCAGCGCCGGGTTCTTGAAGAAGGGCTCGAGTTCACGCAGCAAATTCTTCTTGACGTACTCGCTCTTCCACATCACCACGTAGCACACCAGGTCGTAGTCGCCGGAGGGCTTGGCCATTTCCAGCAGTTGCTTGTCCTTCATGCGCGCCATCGCGAGCTTGTCGACCTCGACCTTGATGCCGGTCTGCTTGGTGAACTCGGGCAGCAGCTTGACCATGGCGTCGTAATGCGGGTGCGCCGGGATGCTCAGCACCACGGTCTGGCCCTTGTACTTGGCATAGCGGTCCTGTGCGTAGCCGAACAGGGGCAGGGCGGCGCCGAGCAGACCGAGGGCGCCGCCGCCGGCGGTTTGAATCAGGGTGCGTCTTTTCATCTTCATCTCCTAAAAGTTGTCGAACATCAAACGTGAATCCGCAAACCGCTGGTCTTGTCAAAGACATGCAATTCGTCTGCCTCAAAATCGAGCGCCACTGTCTGGTGCAGCAGATCAATGCGGTGGCCGCTGACCACCGCCGTGATGCGGGCATCGCTGCCGCCGGCCAACTTGCCCACCAAGACTGATTCGGTGCCGAGGTACTCCACCACATCCACCTGCAACTGCAGCATGCCCGCGCCGCTGGCGAGGCGCAGCGCCTGCGGCCGCACGCCGAGCACCAGTTGCGTCGGCCACGGGCCCTGGCCCGGCACGGCCAGCGCAAAGCCGGGACCGCGCAGAAACACCCGGCCGTCCTCCGTGACAGGCACGCCTTCGAGCAGATTCATGCTGGGCATGCCGATGAAGGCTGCGACGAACAGATTGGCGGGGCGGTTGAACACTTCTGACGGCGTGCCGACCTGCTGGATATGGCCCTTGTGAAAGATCACGATGCGCGAGGCCAGCGTCATGGCCTCGACCTGGTCATGCGTGACGTAGACCGTGGTCTTGCCCAGGCGCTCGTGCAGCATCGCCAGCTCGGTGCGCATGTGGCCACGCAGCTTGGCGTCCAGGTTCGACAGCGGCTCATCGAACAGGAAGACCGCTGGCTCGCGCACGATGCAGCGGCCGATGGCGACGCGCTGGCGCTGGCCGCCCGAGAGCTCCTTGGGCTTGCGCTGCAGCAGGTGCGTGATGTTGAGGATCCCGGCCGCGTCGGCCACGCGCTTTTCGATCTCGGCCTTGGGCTTGCCGGAGAGGTCGAGCGCAAAGCTCATGTTCTGCGCCACGTCCATGTGCGGGTACAGCGCGTAGTTTTGAAACACCATGGCAATGTCGCGCGCCTTGGGCGGCAGATCGGTCACATCGCGGCCCTTGATGAAGATGCGCCCGCCGCTGACCTCTTCGAGGCCGGCGATCATGCGCAGCACGGTCGACTTGCCGCAGCCGGACTCGCCCAGCAGCACGACAAATTCACCCTGCTCCACCGTCAGGTCGAGTTCCTGCACCACGGAGACATCGCCGAAGCGCTTGCTGACGCCCTTGAGTTGCAGGCCGTTGATCCCGGAGTTCATTGCAGTGCTCGCCGGCTGGCTAGAGGAAGGACGGGAACGGCAGGTCGGTGTCCTTGGTGAAGACATCGTCAAAGCCGCGGTCGTAGTGGTATTCCATGTCGTCCTTGTTGTCGGGGAAGATGAACTTGCCGCCGACCTGCCAGATGAAGGGCTTGAACTTGTACTTGAGCCGGTCCTTCTTCATGTTCCACAGCATGTTGATCTCCATCGGATCGGCCATGAAGTTGGACCAGATGTCGTGGTGGTAGGCGATGACGACCTTGCAGTTGAGCGCCTCGCCCATGCGCAGGATGTCCGACGAGGTCATCTTGTCAGTGACGCCGCGCGGGTTCTCGCCGTAGCTGCCCAGCGCCACGTCGATCGCGTGCTCGTTGCCGTGCTTGGCGTAGCCGTTGGAATAGTGCGAATCGCCGCTGTGGTAGACGCTGCCACCGGGTGTCCTGATCAGGTAGTTGACCGCCACGTCGTCCATGTCCGGCGGCATCTTGCCCTTGGCGGTCTGGCCTGCGGGAATGGTCAGCGCCATGGTGCGGTCGAAGGCTTCGAGCACCACGATCTCGACGTCGCCGACCTTGACCACGTCACCGGGACGCACGGTGGTGATGCGCTCGCGCGGCACGCCCCATTTGAGCCAGACGTCGGTGCTTGATTGCGGGCCGATGAAGGGCACGCTGGCCGGGCAATTCTTGAGAACGGCGGCGGCCACATTGATGTCGATGTGGTCGTTGTGCGTGTGCGAGGACAGAATGGCATCAACCTGGCGGATCGCAAACGGGTCGATGACGAAGGGCGAGACGCGCAGGTTGCGCTGCAGCTTGACGCAACCGGTCATGCGCGCCATCTGGTGGTGCGCATCCATCAGCGGGTTCTTCATGCTGCGCTTGCCGGTGCCGCACCAGAGGTCGATGCAGATGTTGGTGTTGCCCTCGGTCTTGACCCAGATGCCGGTGCAGGCCAGCCACCACATGGCAAAGGTGCCGGGCTTGACGACCTCGCGTTCGATCTCTTCATTGAGCCAGGTGCCCCACTGCGGGAAGGTGCTCAGGACCCAGGATTCCTTGGTGATTTCATCCAGTTTTGACATCGTGTCGCCTCATAAGAATCGACGAAGCGCCTTCGTCGATAGGATCATTTTGATAAAAACTCTGAACTTCAATGATATTAAGACGAATCATCGAAAAACCAATTGGATCAATTTGATCCTTGTCTGGTGTTTCTTTGCGCAGAATCAACAATTGAAGAAATAGAGTGCGGCCTCGGCCTTCTCCCGGTTCGCCGCGACCAGAACGTCCCGTCCCGGCTCATGCAGCACATAGACATTGCTCGGGCCGACGCCCTCCTCTATCACCTCGGCGCGGAGTTGCAGCGTCGAGCCGGGCTGCGCATGCACATAGAACAGCTGCTGTTTGCCGCGCCGGCAGCCGCCGATGAACACGGGCTTGCCCGCCAGCGTCGTGCCGACGACGACGTGGTAGAACTCGGACACCTCCGGATGCTCGAACACCTTGCAGAACTTGCCGTCAATCTTCTTGTAGACCCGAAAGTACGAGCCATGAAAGGGCTCGATAGTGGCGAATTCCAGTTCGCCGTCACCGTCGATATCGACGGCCGAGATGTCGCTGATCGGCCAGTCCATGAACTGCCGGATTTGCCACGCTGCGCCGGGCGCTTGCGGCGGCTTCACGTCGAAGGCGCCCTGTTCGCAGGTCACCAGGCTGGTCATGGCCGCGCCCTGTGTCAGGCGGCTGTAGCCATGGTTTTTGGTGAGGCCGTCCTTGAGCACCGACAGTTCCAGCGGTTTGCCGGGGATGAACTCGCCAACCCATATCTTGCCGGGGTCGGACCAGTCTTCCTTGGACTGCTTGGTCGTTGCCAGCGTGCAGCCGATGAAGTAGAGGCGATCGCCCACGCTCAGCAGGTCGAAGCGGTGGATATAGGGCAGGTGCAGCACGTCGCTGACCGCGTAACCGCCGCTGGCCAGCGGTCGCACGTGGACCACCTTGGCCTCTTCCCACTGGAACATCTTGAAGAACTTTTGCACGGCAAGAAACTCGCCGTTGGTTCCAGGGATTGGCACGATCGACATGGTCCCGCCGGGACCGTCCCACACCGTGTGCGACGCCTCGTAGTCGGGCCCGCTCCAGGCCAGGCAAGGCCCCTCGCCTTCCGTTGCCAACAGGATTCTGGACTGGCCATCAACGACGATGCTGTTGGCCGAATAGCAGCGGTTCATCTCGGTCAGGAATCGTTTTTCAAATTTCATGGCGCTCACTCCAGTACATCAAAATGAATACATACAGTTTCGAACGGATCAATTTTATGCCTGCCTGCGCGCGATGAATGATCATTGAGGTATTGAATTGGAATCAAAATGATCCGTCGTGGCTTTATTGCTCTTACAATGATCTTCCCAATGCATCCAGCAGGAAATCGCGCGTCATGAAGGCCATCATCACCGTCGATGTCGGAACGACCAGCATCAGAGCCTGCCTCCATGGTGCAGACGCACAGCTGGTTCACATGGAACAGCGCGAGAATGTTCCGATCCTTCTTGACGAGGGCCGTGTCGAGCAGGACCCGCTTGCCTGCCAGGCTGGCGTGCTCGCGGTGCTGAAGGTCTGCGCCGAGCTGGCAAAGGCCAAAGGGTTCGAGCCCTTGTGCCTGGCGATTGCCGCACAGCGCTCGTCGGTGATCCCGGTGGACCGGCAAGGCCGGTGCCTGCATCCGGCCATCATGTGGCAAGACCGCCGCAGCGCCGAACTGGCGCGCGAAATGGACGCGCACAACCCCCTTGTCTACGGCAAGACCGGACTGCGCATTTCGCCGGTGTTCTCGGCCCTGAAGATGACCTGGCTGCGCCGCAACCGGCCTGAGGTCTGGCGCAAGACGCACAAGCTGCTGGGCATTCAGGACTGGATCATCCACGGCCTGACCGGCGCCTTTGTCACCGATCAGACCTTTGGCAGCCGCACCAACCTGCTCAACCTGCAAACGCGGCAGTGGGACAGCGACCTGCTCTCGCTGTTCGAGGTCGAGCGTGACATGCTGTGCGATCTGGTCGCGCCGGGTTCGGTGGTCGGCGTGCTCAGCGCGCAGGCCGCCCATGCCACCGGGTTGAAGGCCGGTCTGAGCGTGGTCTCGGCCGGTGGCGACCAGCAGTGCGCGGCGCTCGGTCTGGGCCTCTTCAGCGGCGAGCGCGCCGTCTCCAACACCGGCACGGGCTCGTATCTGATCGGGCACGCCGACAAGCCGGTGTTCGATCCGGCGATGGGACTGTCCTGCAATGTCTCGGCGCTTCCCGGCGCCTACATCGTCGAGGCTGCGGTGCTGACCTCGGGCACGATCTACCGCTGGTTCAACGAATCGGTGTGCAGAAGCGCCGACGCCGCCGGCGCCCCGTTCGAAACCCTCAATGCCGAGGCGGCGCTGGCGCCACCGGGTGCCAAAGATCTGCTGCTGCTGCCGCATTTCAAGGGCTGCGGCTCGCCCTACTGGGACCCGCAGGCCAAAGGCGTCTTCTTCAACGTCAGCCTGAGCACATCGCGCGGCGACATGGCGCGCGCCATTCTCGAAGGCATTGGCATCGAGATGAAGGCCAGCCTGGAACTGGTGGAGCGCCTGTGCGGCAGCGTTCGGTCCGTCAGTGTTTCCGGCGGCCTGACCAAGTCGGACCTGTTCAATCAAATCCAGAGCGACATCTTCGAGCGCCCTGTGCTGCGCTTCGCAAACAACGAAGCCACCTCCTCGGGCGCGTGGATGGCCGGCGCAGTCGCCTGCGGCGTCGCGGCCAGCTACCCGGCCGCCTTCGCGCGCCTGAGCGAACGCTGCGCGTCCATCACCTACCAAAGCAATGCCGCCCACCACGCCCTCTATGCGCGCAAACGGGCGCAGTCGCTGGCGCTGTACCAGGCACTGGCCGCACCCGGCTTTCGCGCCGTCTTCGATCAACAAACAAGAGGTTCAAGCCCATGACAAGCCCACGCGCACCCGCCAAGGTCAGCAACTACCGGCACAAGAAGATCCTGGAGATGCTGCGCCTGCGCCAGTCGGTCTCGGCTGACGAACTGGCAGCCGAGTTCGGCGTCTCCAAGATCACGATCCGGCGCGACCTCGATGCGCTTGCGCACGACAAGCTGATCGACCGGACGCGCGGCGGCGCGGTATCGGTGTCGGGCCTGCGGCTCGAAGAAGTGTTCGACCAGAAAGACCACACGGCCAAGCGCGAGAAAGCGCTGATCGGCCGCTATGTCGCCTCGCTCGTCAACGAGAACGAAACCATTTTTGTCAACGCCGGCTCGACGACGCTGGAGTTCATCCATTACCTGCACGGCAAGAAGGTGCGCATCGTCACAAACAACGCGGCCTGCCTGGCGCTGGAGCTCGACCCGCAGCAGGAGCTGATCCTGCTCGGCGGCGACTACCGCGCGCAATCCAAATCACTGGTCGGCGACCTCACGATCGCGGGCCTGAGCGGCGTGTTCTCCAGCCTGACCGTGCTCGGCATCAATGGCGTGAGCATCACCAAGGGCTGCACGACGGCGGTGAACCAGGAGACCCGCGTTAACAAGATGATGATCGAGCATTCCAGCGGCAAGGTGATCGTGGTGGCCGATCACACCAAGCTCAATTGCGTGTCGAGCTTCCTGACCTGCGCGCTCGATGACATCGACATGATCGTGACCGACTGGCTGGCGCCGCTGTCCTTTTGCGAGGAACTGGAGCAGGCCGGCGTCACCGTCGTGCGCGTGCCCGAAGAAGGCTGAGCGGCCCCGGTTGTCATCCCGGGCCCTGACCCGGGATCCAGTGCCACGCGCACCATGGATTGCGGATCAAGTCCGCAAAGACAAACCGGCAGCTAAATTACTTTTGCCCGTAATAGGCGCCTGGCCCGTGCTTGCGCAGGAAGTGCTTTTCCAGCAGGTACTGCGGCATGGCCGGCTGGCCCGCATTGAGCTGCAGCGTCAGCAGCGCCATGCGGGCCGTGAGTTCGAGCACGGCGGCATTGTGAACGGCGGCGTTGGCGTCGGCGCCCCAGGTGAACGGGCCGTGATTGGCCACCAGCACGGCCGGCATGCGGCTGGCGTCGATGCCCGCGTCCTCGAAGCACTTGACGATGGCCAGCCCGGTTTGCATCTCGTATTCGCCACCGACCTGCTCGGCCGTCAGCGTCGGCGTGCAGGGAATCTCGCCGAAGAAATAGTCCGCATGCGTCGTCCCCAGCGCGGGGATGCCGCGACAGGCCTGCGCCCAGACCGTGGCCCAGGTCGAGTGCGTGTGCACGATGCCGCCGATCGACGCAAAGTGCCGATAAAGCTCCAGGTGCGTTGCCAGGTCGGATGAGGGCCGCAGCTTGCCTTCGAGCACGCGGCCGTCCATGTCGACCACCACCATGTCGGCGGGCGTCATGGACTCGTAGGGAACGCCGCTGGGCTTGATGACGATGGCGCCGCTTTGCGCGTCCTTGCCGCTGACATTGCCCCAGGTGAAATTGACCAGGCCGAGCCTGGGCAATTCCAGATTGGCGTCGAGCACCTGTTGTTTGAGCGATTCCAGCATCACGCGTAGCCTCCGAGTTTCAAGCGCTCGCCCACCCACTGCCGCGCCTGGGCGATCTCGCGCAGCGGATCGGCGGCCTTTTCGGTCCACATCTCGACCAGAAACGGCCCGGCGTACTTGAGCGCGTGCAGCGTCTTGAAGCAGCGCACAAAATCGACCGTGCCTTCGCCGAACGGCACATCGCGAAACGCGCCCGCAAAGCCGGGTCCGACCGGTTTGGTTTCCTTGACGTGAACGCCGACGATGTGGTGGATGCCGGCTGTCAATTCGTCGGCCACATCGTTGCCCCAGGCCGTGAGATTGCCCAGATCGGGATAGACCTTGAACCAGGGCGACCGCAGCCGCTCCTTGAGCTTGAGGTACTTGGTGATCGAGTTCAGAAACGGCGTGTCCATGATCTCCAGCGCCAGCATCACCTGGTGCTGTGCAGCCACTTCCAGCGCGCGCTCCATGCCATCGCAATAGCGCTGGCGCGACTCCAGCGTGGTGGGCTCGTAGTAGACGTCGTAGCCGGCCAGCTGGATCACGCGGATGCCGGTGTCGCCGGCAAAACGGATGGCCTTCTCCATGAAGGTGGCGGCCTGCGCCCGAACGGCCAGGTCAGCGCTGCCGAACGGAATCTTGCGATGCCCCGACAGGCACATGGACGGAACGGGAATACCAGCTTCGCGCGAGGCGCGAAAGAAATCGAGCCGCTCGGCCAGCGACCAGTCCAGCCGCGCCATGCGCTCGGGCGTCTCGTCGACCGACATCTCCAGAAAATCGTAGCCGGCATCGCGCGCTGCGGCGAAGCGCTGCGCCCAACTCAGGTCTTTGGGCAGGGCCTTTTCGTAAATCCCGATCGGGTTGTGCATGGGCTTCTACATCCTTTGCGAAATTGTAGTTGAGCATGCAGGAGCCAATCGGTAGCCGGTGTACCACCAAACACAACAAACCCCGTATTTTTCAATTCCGGCCAGAACCTGCCGCTGGAACTTTCGGCCATTAGGCAAAGAATGACATAGACCGGCCACTCGTTGAACTCAGGTGACGGGCAACTGAGTGCCCTTGGACGAAACCGCTCGCGCGGTAGGTCGCTTCGAAATGGTGTTGGTGTTTGTTGCAGGGCGAGTTCGTGGCTATGTTGCGAACTGGGGCAATCGGCCTCGTTCACAACAGGAGCACCACCATGGAACCATCAAGTTCAGCAGTCTCGCCGCTACGGCAACGCATGATCGAGGACATGCGCATGCGAAAGCTGTGCGACAAGACCCAGACCGCCTATATCCGCGCCGTGCGCAAGTTGGCGGCATATCTAAAACGTTCACCCGACACCGCAACTGCGGAGGAACTACGGCGCTTTCAGTTGCACCTGGTCGATCTTGGTACCTCGCCGGCCACGATCAATGCCACCATCATGGGATTGAAGTTCTTCTTTGACGTCACGCTCGATCGTGGCGAGTTGATGGCCAAGATGCAATCTGTGCGCATGCCGCGCACCCTGCCGGTGGTGCTCAGCCGCGACGAGGTCGCACGCCTGATTGCTGCCGCACCAAACCTGAAATCGCAGACGGCCCTGTCGATCGCGTACGGCACGGGATTACGCGCCAGCGAGGTGACCGCGCTGAAGGTGGGTGACATTGACAGCGAGCGCATGATGCTGCGCGTGGAACAGGGTAAAGGCCAGAAGGACCGTTATGCCATGCTCTCGCCCATATTGTTGGAGCGGCTGCGTTGCTGGTGGCGCCTTGGTCATGCTCAGGGCAAGATCCTGCCCGGCGGCTGGCTGTTCCCCGGCCTCAATCCGATGGACCCGGTGACCGCGCGACAACTCAACCGTGCCATCCACGCCGCTGCCGAGACTGCCAAGATCGACAAGCGCGTTTCGATGCATACGCTGCGCCACTATGTCCCGCACCGGACTATGTCCGGTAGCTGCGGATTTGCCTGAGGCGGCGCGACGCTTGGTCACTTACGCTGGACATAGTAATCATCCTTGCCGGGCATCCCGCCCGCAAGGAGCCCATGTTGAAACGTAC
>Ga0118677_10000913_pt1 | contig 63209 bp, 55 predicted proteins | sample AliMusrvi5mmetaG_FD_86154 | JGI IMG/M metagenome (GOLD analysis project Ga0118677, IMG submission 86154) | reverse complement strand
AAAATATATAATAAAAAATATTTTTTCTGAGATAAAATGCCCGCGGCGTACGTATAGGGCAACGAGTACTATTAATATTTTATCGAAAAATATCCCGCGGACGTCCTTCATGGCTTTTATTATTGATTTATTTTGGGAGTTTATTTAGTGAAGAAACTATTATTCTATTTTATTTCCATTGTTCTTATTCCGATCCTTATTATTGGATCCTTGGAAGCAGGGTTGCGTCTGGTAGGTTACGGTTATAACCCCCATCTTCTTATTCATTGCCAGGGGCCTAACTATAATTTTTGGAGAGATAACCCTGAGTTTACTGTACCGTTTTTTTCAAAGTCTTTTGCCCGATCAGCACTGCCAATCAATGTCCCGTACACAAAAGCCCAGGGCGCATATCGTATCTTTGTTCTGGGAGAATCAGCCTGCGCAGGTTATCCCATCCCAGAATTTAGTTTCTCAAGAATTTTAAGCGTTATGCTTAACGACAGCTTTCCTGATATTAATATTGAAGTCATTAACGTTTCTAATGTGGCCATTAATTCTCATGTTATTTTGACCATGACCAAGGAGTTGCTTCAGTATAAACCTGACATGTTGATCGTTTATATGGGGAACAATGAAGTCATTGGGCCCTATGGTCCCGGGACGGTTTTTGCACCTTTTGGAGCCAATCGTTTTTTGATTCGCGCAGGGATTTATCTTAATCAAACAAGAATTGGCCAACTTATCAAATCCATCATAGATAATTTTTCAAGAAGAAGCCAGCTTCAGCGTAAGTGGGATGGATTGGCGATGTTTGTCCATAATCATATTACAGCCCATGACCGAAGAATGAAGAGGGTGTACCAATTCTTCGAACAAAATTTGAATGATATTTTAACCTGTTCACATAAAGCGGGCGTTAAAACTATTGTTTCAACGGTCGGGACAAATTTAAAAGATTTTGCCCCGTTTGCTTCTGAACATGATCGTCCGGTTTTAGGGCAATGGAATGCTTTATATAAGGCAGGGATGGAAAACGAAACAGCGGGTCAATACGAGAAAGCCATTGACAATTATCAATTGGCTTCAAAAATTGATGATAGTTACGCGGAATTGTATTTTCATCTAGGTCGATGTTATCAAGCTTTGGGAAGGTATGATTTAGCTAAGGGAAATTATGTTAAGGCAAGAGACTTAGATGCATTACGGCTTCGAGCAGATTCAAAGATCAACGGGCTCATTCATCAGATAGCCAATGAAAGAAAAGCAGATGGGGTTGGCTTTGTGGATGGGGCAGAAATTCTTAACGCCAACAGTCCTTTTTATATGTCTGGAGAAGAGTTTTTCTTTGAACATGTCCATTTGACTTTCGATGGGAATTATGTGTTGGCTAAAGCGATATTAGAAGAAGTTGAACGTCAACTTCCAACAGGGATAGTACGCACGCGCAAAAGAAATGGATCTGTTCTATCACAAGAGCAATGTGCTAAACGTCTTGGGTATACCCAATTAGAAAAACTTATTGGTGTTAAAGATGTTTTAACGACCTTAGTTAATAGGCCTCCTTTTAATGGCGTCATGAATCAACAAGAAATCATTGATCATCTTAAAGTAAGCTTGGAGTCGCTAGAGTTGTATTTTAAAGAAAACGGCTATGATGTTGAAATTCAAGAGCTTACAGAAGCTTTAAAAAGCAACCCTCAAGATCCGTATGTTTATTATCATTTAGGAAGGGCATTTCTACTTTTAGGAAAATCGCAAGAGGCAAGTGTATTTTTACAATATGCCATCGAACAATTACCATCTTTAAAAGATGCCCATAGATTATTAGATTTAGCCAACAGGGGAATTCTTTCTACAAGGGGAAGTATTCCTTTGAAAAAGTATTTATAATATTAAATTTGAGCGAATATGCGTCACGATGTATCCTGTACAATAGGAGATTAAAAGACACATGAAAAAAGGATTCATTTTTTATACAATTTTTGTGGGGCTACTCGTGGCACCTCATGGGACACATGCAGAATCGACAGCTCATTCCAAAGTGGTTTCTTCTGAAAAGGACCCAATCAAAGAACCTCCCTTTTATGATCAAATCATAAGAATTATTGATTCTTTGGAATATTCAGGATTTCAGGTTTTAATTAAACCAGAAGTAACTTTAAGTATTGATTTTGAGAAGAAAACTTGGACTCTTCACAAGGTTCATCATTATGATTCTAAGGGAGAGATTTTATTGGAACAGGGGCGTTACGGACTTTGCGCGGAACTAGCCACATATCTCTATGAACGGCTGGGAGTGTTTTTAAGCAAACAGTATGATGTTAAATTTGCTATGACAACCGAGGAGGGGTTTTTCCCCACTTATCAGTCGAACCATATCATTTTATTAATGCACGATCGATTGACACAGAACATGTATTTAATGGATCCGAGTTTTCATAAATATGAAGATGTAAGACATTCTAAGGGGTATCAAATTATGGGAGTCCAGGACGCTCTGGCATTTGTTAGAGAAAAATCGCAGGATGTTTCATTTCGAGTTGATGAAGCCATGCCGCTTTTTATAAAAGATGAAGTTCTAGCGTCCTTTACGGTGACATCGGCAGATGGGAAATTCGATAAAAATAATTACCTTCTTCTTGTCTCGGTTAGCCGTCGCAATAAGATTGAGGGGCTTAATATTGTCATGGTGGGAAAATATGACAACAAAATTGAGTCTTATGAAGGCAAGGACTATCTGGAATCGTTGCTCAATAGGCAAGATATTGACAATTTGCACAAAAAATTGATAACCTGGATCAAACAAATTTAAAAAAATTCTATTTTCTTCTTGTTTTCCAAGAATATCTGCGCAAAATATATTTTGTGCAAACTTATCGGTATACATTTTCCTTATTAATAGCATCTTTTTTGTTCATTCTCTTAAGCGGCCCGGCAGCTGCATTGACAAGAGATCAGATCATGCAGAAAGAGATGAACTGCATCAACCAGCAAATTAAATCAGGTGGGGATGTGGATTGGAGTGACGTTTGTTATACGGATCAATCTTCCCAAGATAATTTGGTCTCTCCAGCCCAAGAACACCAACAAGAAGTTAATACGGCACTGGATGCCTATGATTCTTCTCAACCCCTGGAAACGAATCCGTCTTTACATGTTGATGAAAATGTCTCTCATCCAGCAGTTCCAGTAACCGTAGCGCATCCATCCTTAGCAAAGCAAGTAGATAATTTTATCCATCATAAAGAACATGAAGTGACCGTTGGCACAGAACTTTCACATATAATTTATAGGGAGACCGGCGGAGTAAGAGAAAAAGGGATGATGTATGGTGTTTATGGATCATATACCTTTCGTCCTAAGAAGGAAGAAGTTTTTAATACCGAAATCATTAACATGTATAGAATTGATGGCAAAATCAGTTTTGGTTCAATCAAATATTCTGCGGATACGGGAGATCCTTCTACCTCTGGAAGAATCAATAATATTCCGGATTATTTATTGGAATTAAGGGCGGTTGCGGGGTATGACTATTATCCACAACAGGATTGGCAAACCACGCCATATTTAGGGATTGGTTATCGGCGTCTCAGTGACGACTCTTCTGGCAAGCAAATAGAAGCAGGGGCCCATGGTTATGGGCGGGTGTCCAATTATGTCTACATGCCTATAGGTTTAGAGATAAGCCATCAATTAGATAATTCCTGGAGGGTTGGGGCTACAGGAGAATTCGACCTCTTCCTTTGGGGGGAACAAGAGTCTGACCTTACCGACATAGACCCTGTAAATTACGCGGATCTTTATAATAGACAACAAAGCGGTTTTGGATTGAGAGCCTCGATGCAAATTATGAAAATGACAGATAAATATAATTTTATTTTTGAGCCCTTTGTGCGCTATTGGCACATTAAGAGTTCAGATATTAATGTAGCGATAAGCCCATCCGCTACACCGGTCCCCGGTTATGAACCCAATAATAACTCCACAGAAGTAGGGGGGAAGTTTGGAGTTCAGTTTTAAGTTTGAGGAATTTTTGATTTAACCAGCCCCACCGTGTCCTAAAATCCTGTTTAATTTCTTCAAATCGCCTTTATCCGCCAAAACCCAAAGGATGTCGCCTTCATTAAGAACAGTTCCACCATTAGGGATAAAGAATTTCTCATCTCGACAGATAAGGACAATTAAAGATTTTTGGGGGAGTTTCATTTCTACGATAGAATGGCCGGCAACCGGAGAGTTAAAGGGGACAATAACGTCTTCCAATTGGGCTTGAATCAGCTGACGGTCGGTCAGTTCAATGGGACGATTGGACTCACTTTTAAAGGGGGCATCCACCTTAAGCCAGTGGGCCACTCTATGGACGTTGGTTCCCTGAATCAGGATCGAGGTCAATACAATAAAAAATACCATGTTAAACATCATCTCAGCCTTAGGGATACCAGCCAATAAGGGGAATGTCGCTAAGATAATAGGGACGGCTCCACGCAAGCCAACCCAGGAAATCATTGTTTTTTCTCGCCAATTAAATTTTGCGAAGGATAAACATAACCAAACACTCAATGGTCGTGCAACAAAAATAAGCACAACAGAAATCAGAAGTCCAATGCCTATAACGGGGACAATATGAGAAGGAAAAACTAAAAGACCTAAGGTTAAGAACATCACAATTTGCATGAGCCAGGCAAAGCCTTCTAAAAAATTCTTTAATGTTTTTTTATGAATGAGTGTTGCATTTCCTGAAATGATCCCTGCCAAATAGACTGCCAAGAATCCATTGCCCTCAATGGCGTGGGCGGTGGTGTAGGTTAAGAAAATCAAAGAAAATAACAAAGCAGGGTAAAGACCTTCATACGCTAGTTTGACCCGGTTGATGATGATAATAATGCCTCGTCCGAACAACCATCCAACAAATACTCCTAATCCTACGTCTAATACAAAGGAAGTCAAAAGATCCATAAGTGAGGTAGATGAGTATTTAATAAAATGAATAATAGTGATCGTCAGGAAAACGGCCATAGGGTCGTTGCTTCCTGATTCCAATTCAATGATCGGTTGTAGTTTGCCCCGCAGGCTGGCATGTTTGGATCGTAAGACGCTAAAGACAGCGGCGGCATCTGTCGAGGAAACAATAGCCCCGAGTAAAAGTCCTTCCACCCAGGAGAATTTGAGCCACCACACAGAAGCAAGGGCAACTATAAGAGCAGTTAATAGAACTCCTAGAGTGGATAATACAATTCCAGGGGTGATCACATGACGGATATTTTTTATAGGAGTATCAAACCCTCCAGCAAAAAGAATGAACATGAGCGCTACAACACCCAGAGATTCCGCAGCAAAGGGGTTATTAAAATAGATCCCTCCGATACCTTCTGATCCAGCCAACATACCAAGGACAAGAAAAAACAGGAGGGCAGGGATACCAAAACGATCAGAAAGTTTAGAAATAATGGTGCTTAATAAAAGAAGAAGACCGGCAGCAAATAACAGGTTCTCAACGGTAGGCATAATTTTAATTTAGCCGAAAAGAATGTTTCGTACAATGAAAATTTATTGGAAATTTATAGGGGCGCGAAAATCGTTTGCTGTTGAGGGTGCTTTTGATTACAATAGGCACTCAATGAAAAACTTAATATTATTTTTAGTGATTGTTTTTACGTTCGCAGGTTGTGCGAATGCGCCGGTTTACAATGCATTGGTGTCTTCCAGCCAGCAGACTTTTTTGATTAATGGGGCCTCCTTGGCGCAAGTCTTGGTAGGTATGAAGCAAGAGCAAGTGCATCAATTGATGGGAGATAGCATTATCATTGGTTATGCCTATCAAAAACCATTGTCTGATGAAGAGACTGTTCTTAAATCCTCTGCTGTCGATTATAAGCCGCTGACTATTAATAATCCGTATAAAACACAGGACATAAAAACTAAGAATGGTCTGTATAAGGTTGAGTATTATGTCAGCTCTGTTCAACAGCCCGATGGCGTAATCAAGGAGGATGAATTAGTGCCCTTGGTCTTTCACGAAGGAATTTTAGTCGGCAAGGGTCGAGATTTTCTTAAAGATTTTCGTTCGCAAAACCCCTCATGAAACCCTTCTACGTTTCTTTAAAACCATTCCTAGACTATAGGTTTTATGCCCATCCGATTGATTGGAAAGGGGTGTTTTCTAATGCTAACCCCTTGGAAGTAGAAATCGGTTTTGGTAATGGAGAATACTTGGCCCGTTTAGCCCAAGACAGACGGGATGTGAATTTTATTGGTTTTGAAGAGTATTGCGAGCGTATTCATAAGACCTTACGCAAACTCAGCCGTGTTCACAATGACCATGTGCGCGTGCTGCGCATGGACATTCGAACGGCGTTTGATTTTTTATTTACGCCAAATTCAATTCAATATATTCATTGTTTGTATCCTCCTCCATGGCCTAAGAAATCGGATGTTAAACATAGGCTTTTCACGACGGATTTTTTAAAGAAAGTTAATAGTCGTTTAGTGGACAAAGGTGTATTAAAAATTGTTACGGACCACTATCCTTATGTGCTTTGGATCCAAGAGCAAATGCCATCAGAGGGATTTGATGTGCTTTTAAATCGCATTGCCCCCAGCTATGATACAAAATTCGAGCGTAAATGGGTTGAGGGAGGTCAAAAAGAATTTTTTGAGTTGCTGTTGACGAAGAACAGAACCCTCGCGGTTTATCAAAAAAAGGAGGAAGTTGTGAGATTTTATACCTTAGAGCATTTTGACCCGCAGCATTTTTATATGGGGGAGTTTTCAGAGGCAGGCATAGCGGTTGTTTTTAAGGATTTACTTTTTGATCCGCAACGGAAAATCGCCTTGATCAACGTCCTTGTGAATGATGAGCATGTTTTTCAAAATATCCGCATTGTCATTTCTCAAAATTCCTATGGTTGGCGAATCAATTTGGCAGAAGGCACTATGTTGATGCCCACGGCTGGAGTAGCCAAGGCGCTAGAATTGGTCTATCAGTCCGCACTAGCTTCGGGAGCAACTTTAAAAGAAAATATTTGATAGAAACGCTTGAGTTTGCCACCAAGGTGTTTTATAGTTGAGACCATGTCAAAACTTACAAAAATCCTTTTAGTCCTTTTTTTAGCTATCGATTCAGCGACTGGAGCACAGGCGTGGCCTTTTCATCATCGACGAAATCATATTGTGCGTGCGCAGTCTTTTTCAGCTAGGTCTGCGTTGTTGTGGGATGTGACGACTAACCAAAGCTATTTCGCCAAAGATGCTGACGTTAAGATTTATCCGGCAAGCACAACAAAGATTATGACGGTACTACTGGCCCTTGAAAGATTGCCTTTAGACGGATATGTGACTGTCAGCCTAAGAGCGACCCAAGTGCCACAGACAAATCTAGGATTTAGGCCAGGGGAGCAGTACCGTGTCAGCGATTTGATTTATGCCTGTTTATTAAAATCGGCTAATGATGCCGCAGGTGTTTTGGCTGAGGCCGTGGGAGGAACTGAAGAGAAATTTGTTGATATGATGAACCAAAAAGCTTTGGAGCTTGGAGCTCGTCGTACTCATTTTGCCAATCCCCATGGACTTCCTTCTGCTGCAACACAATATTCTACGGCTAAAGATATGGCTATTCTTCTTAAAGAGGCCTTGAAGAATCCATTCTTCCAAAAGGCGATCAGCTTCCGATACCGTATTATTTATTCTAAAACTGGTCGACGGCTTTTTTTAAAATCACATAATAAGGCTTTGTTTTTAAACTGGAAACAGGATGTCTTTGGGAAAACGGGTTACACGATACAGGCGCAATCTTGTTTTGTTGGATATTTTAAGAAAGGTAATGATATATTTATTGTGGATGTTTTTGGATGCCCTAACCGGAGTAGGTGGGGGAATCTTAAATGGGTCATTGAACACTATGCTGGAGTGAAGTTATAATGATGTGTTTAATTAAAGGGAGGGAACTATGAAGAATAATATTTTAGTGGTTGTATTGATTATCCTTGTGAGTCTTCTCGCAGGAGTGGCTCTTTTAACGGGCATTAATAGTACTGTTCAATTGGCGATGTCGCCTATTGTTCTTGAATTAAAACAGATTGAAATCAACATGAAGCAAGGGCCAAGAAGTTTAGATAACACACAAATTCTTAACCAGTTATCGGCCATTGAGAAACAATTAAATGTGTTGCAAAATAAAATCAGCGCAAGGCCATCATTAAACATTCCTCAACCTCCTGGGGAAGATTTTAACAAGGTTTATAACATTGACATTGGGGCCTCACCTATTAATGGCAAAACTACCGCGCCGGTAACAATTGTTGAGTTTTCTGATTTCCAATGTCCGTTTTGTTCTCGTTTTTATCCGCCAGTTAAGGAAGTCTTAAAGGCCTATCCTGACCAAGTTAAATTTACCATTAAAAACTTTCCTTTAAGTTTCCATCCCAATGCCCGTCCCGCGGCCAAATTAGCGTTGGCAGCCAATGAACAGGGGAAATATTATGAATTGGTTGAGCTTCTTTTAAAGAATGGAGCAGATGTCTCAGAGGTCAAGGTTAAGGAATACGCGAAAGATTTAAATCTCGATTATACTAAACTCATGAATGATGTTAAGAACAAAGACGCAGAATATGAAAAACGTATCAGTGATGACACTGTCCTTGGTGGTCAGGTGGATGTGCAGGGGACGCCAACATTCTTTTTAAATGGCAAAAAGACCCAGGCACGCGATTTCAACAGTTTTAAAGCTGAAATTGACAAAATTTTAGCTGGCAAATAATTTCCCTTGGAAAAAAAAGGCTTTTGTTGTATATTATGCCTTCAATTTTGAAAATATTGTGTAAATAGAGTCGGCCTGCTGGTCGTCTTTAGGTGATTCATTAGGAGGATTATATGGGTGGTCGTGTAGGTGGTATATCAAGTAAATATTATTGGGAAACAAGCGGTATCAAAGTTTCCGGAGGACAGAAAGTTAAAGCGGGGACTATTTTGACCCGTCAGGGCAATACATGGAAACCGGGTCTTAATGTCATTGGTCGAAGTTCTTTAACGGCCGCTATTGAAGGCGAAGTTTATTTTACCCGCAAGAAGAACAGTTATAATAGGGTTATTACGTACATTAATATCAAACCTTCTGTTTAAAAACAAAAGACTAGAGGTAAAGACATAGCTTGGTCTTTTTCTTTAGTCTTTTTTCTTTGGTCTAATTATGTGCGGTATCGTTGGTTACATCGGAAATCGTGACGCAAGCCCCATCCTTTTAGAAAGTCTAAAGAAGTTGGAATACCGCGGCTATGACTCAAGCGGTGTGGCTCTTTTAGACCATCAATTTCATTTAATTGTTCGTAAGGCCAAGGGAAAAATTAAGAATTTAGAGGAACTTTTATCTAAAGAGCCTTTACCTTTTTCTAACATTGGCATTTCCCACACCCGCTGGGCCACCCACGGATTGCCTAGCGATGAAAATGCTCATCCACATACGGACAATGCCCATCGTATAGCTGTTGTTCATAATGGGATTATTGAAAATTATGCTTTATTAAAAGAAAAATTAAAAAAACAGGGTTGCCGTTTTGTATCTCAGACAGATACTGAGGTCATTGCACACTTGATTTCTGTTTTGTATAAAGGTGATTTGAGGGTAGCTGTACAAAAAGCAATAGCCCAGCTTAAAGGGGCTTTTGCCATAGGTGTTATCAGTAAAGACCATCCGGAGATTCTGATTGCTGCCCGCGTTGGCTCTCCGTTGATTATTGGCTTGGGAGACAAGGAAAATTATATTGCTTCGGATGTTCCGGCCATTTTAGATCGTACCCGTCGTGTAATTTATCTTCAAGATGGACAAATGGCAGTGTTAAGCAAAGAGAAGGTGGATCTGTTTACCTTTGAAGGCCAAAAGGTCAAGCCTAAAATAGATACGGTTTCCTTCACGGTGGGTTCAGCACAAAAAGAGGGTTATGATCATTTCATGCTCAAAGAAATTCATGAGCAGCCTCAGGTTCTTGAAGCTATGCTTAAAAGCCGATTGCCTAAAGGGAAGCTTAAACTTGAAGGATTGACCATTTCAGATAAAGCATTAGCCTCTATTAAAAAGGTGACAATTGTTGCTTGCGGCACAGCTTATCACGCTGGTTTAGTGGGGAAATATATTATTGAGGATTTGACTCGCTTATCAGTAGAGGTGGATACTTCCAGCGAATTTCGTTATCGCAATGCGATTGTGGACAAAAACACCTTGATTATTGCCGTTAGTCAGTCGGGAGAGACGGCCGATACCTTAGCAGCTGAGAGGGAGGCCAAGGCCAAAGGGGCCAAGGTCATTTCCATTTGCAATGTCATTGGTTCTTCCCTGGCCCGCGAATCCGACGGTGTCTTATATACCCATGCTGGACCGGAAATTGGGGTGGCATCTACTAAGGCATACACAGCGCAGTTAATGATGTTTTACTTATTGGCTTTAAAATTAGCCTATGTCCGTCACAGTGCACCTGCGGCCAGACTTAAGAAATTAATCAAAAATTTACAACATATCCCAAATCTTTATAAAGATTTATTAAAGAAAAAGGCGACGATTCTAAAGATTGCCGAAGCCAACTCTCATTTTGGTTGTTTTCTTTATCTGGGACGTAATATTAATTATCCAACAGCCCTTGAAGGGGCTTTGAAATTGAAAGAAATTTCTTATATACCTGCTGAAGGTTACGCCGCCGGAGAAATGAAACATGGACCAATTGCCCTTATTGATGAATATCGTGCTGTTGTCTGTGTCGCGCTTGCTTCTCATGTCTATGAAAAAATGATTTCGAATATCCAAGAAATTCGGGCCCGCAAAGGTAATGTCATTGCCATTGCCACCGAGGGAGATAAAGAAATTGCCCATCATTCCCATTATGTTATTGAAGTGCCGGCTGTGGAAGAATTGCTGACACCTCTGTTAGCCATCATTCCTTTGCAGCTGATTGCCTATTATATTGCCGTTAAAAGAGGCAATGACGTTGATCAGCCTCGTAATTTAGCTAAATCCGTCACTGTTGAATAATGCTGTATATCATTTCTACTCCGATAGGAAACCTTAAAGACATCACCTTTAGGGCTATTGAAACGTTAAAATCCGTTGATATGATCGCCGCGGAAGATACGCGTCATACCAAAATCCTCTTAGACCATTACGACATTCAAAAGCCTTTAACAAGTTATTTTGACCACAATCAAAAAGCCAAGGGAGAATATCTTTTAAGATTATTCAAAGAGGGTAAGAATATTGCGTTAGTTTCTGATGCGGGAACACCCGGCATTAGTGATCCAGGCTATAGTCTTATTAAATTAGCTCAGGACAATGGGATTGAAGTTTGTGTTATTCCCGGCGTCACGGCGCTTATTTGCGCGTTAACACTTTCAGGTCTGCCCGCGCACAATTTTATTTTTGAAGGATTCTTGCCCCCTAAAACGGTCGGTCGCTGTAAAAAACTAGAGAGTTTTAAGAATGAAAATAGAACAATCATTGTTTATGAGTCCGTACATAGACTAATTAAAACCTTGGAAGACATAAAGATTGTATTGGCAGACCCGTACATCGTCGTTGCCAGGGAATTAACTAAGAAGTTTGAGGAAGTTAAAAAAGGTAAAGCCTCTGAGCTTATCGAGCATTTTAATACCCACGAGCCTAAGGGTGAGTTTGTCCTTTTGTTAAACTTGACAGTGGGTCAATAGGATGATATATTTTCACCAGCAGTAGAACGTTATTACTGTCTTTTAATTCGGTCCCGTGAGACCGAGAAGGATTTTATGAACCATATCTTAGATTCACATATAACCCGTCAAGCCAAATAAAGGCCGACGGGTTTTTTGTTGTATGAAGGGATAATATGCCACAAAAAATCATGGATCATGAAACAATTCGAAGGGCCATCCAGCGCATGGCCCATGAAATTCTAGAAAAAGGCGGGGTGGAAGGCCTAGGGTTAATTGGCATCCATACCGGTGGGGTGATGTTGGCAGAACGCCTTAAGAAAGCTATTGAAGACATTGAACGTAAAGAAGTTCATATGGGAATTTTAGATATAACCCTTTATCGTGATGATTTGACCATGGTGGGGTCAAAACCCTTGGTTCGTCAAACCCAAATTGATTTTGATATCACAGATAAAAGGATTGTCCTGGTCGATGATGTGTTTTTTACTGGACGCACCATCCGTGCGGCTTTTGATGCTTTGACAGATTTTGGCCGGCCGGCAAAGATTGAATTAGCGGCCCTTGTTGATCGCGGTCATCGTGAGTTGCCTATTCGGGCTGATTTTGTGGGGAAGAACATTCCAACGAATAAGAGTCAAAATGTGAAAGTTGTCTTAGGCGATACGGATGCAGGCCAAGACGAAGTTGTCGTGGAGGACAAATGATGGAATGGAAACGTAAACATTTATTAGGGATTGAAGAGCTTTCGAAAGAAGAAATTGAATTGATTTTGCAGACAGCCAGTTCTTTTAAAGAAGTTTCTTTCCGTGATATCAAAAAAGTCCCGGCTTTACGCGGTAAAACGGTAGTCACCTTGTTTTTTGAATCGTCCACCAGAACAAGGATTTCTTTTGAACTGGCGGCTAAACGTTTATCCGCCGATACTTTAAACATTGCCATCAATACCTCTTCAACAACCAAGGGAGAGACGCTCTTAGATACCGCTAAGAATATTGAAGCCATGAATGTAGATGCCATGGTTGTCCGTCACGGCTCATCAGGGGCCCCTTATATTTTAGCCCAGGGGCTTAATTGTTCGGTCATTAATGCAGGAGACGGGTGTCGGGAACATCCCACCCAGGCCCTATTAGATATTTTTACCCTTAAAGAGAAATTGGGACATATTGAAGGATTAAGGGTCGCTATTGTAGGCGATATTTTACACTCGAGAGTTGCTCGTTCTAATATCTGGGGGTTGACTAAATTAGGGGCCAAGGTCACGGTGTGCGGCCCTTCTACTCTTATGCCGCGTGGAGTCGAGCAGATGGGAGTAACGGTGGATTATGATTTAAAACATGTCCTTAAGAATTCTGATGCTGTCATTGCGCTGCGTCTTCAAAAGGAAAGGCAGGAAGCTAAATTTTTACCAAGCCTTCGAGAGTATTCGAGACTGTTTGGGATTAATCAAGATAAATTGGCTCACGGCTCGTCGGACTTGATTGTCATGCATCCAGGGCCTACCAACCGCGGGCTTGAACTTTCTGCGGATGTGGCCGATGGTAAACAGTCGGTGATATTAGAACAAGTCACCAACGGGGTTGCCGTTCGCATGGCGGTATTGTATTTAGTGTTAGGCGCTAAAGAAGATGTCATTATATAAAAACAGTGTGAGGTCATTATGGGTCTTGTGATAAAGAATGCTGTCATTGTTAATAACGATAAAGTTTGGGATAAACCACACGATATCCTCTGTGAGAACGGGAAGATTCTCAAGATTTCACCGTCTATTAATACAAGCGGGCATGAAATCGTTGATGCTAAAGGCAAAAAAGTATTGCCTGGATTAATTGATATCCATGTGCATTTAAGACAGCCCGGCCGTGAAGACAAAGAGACCATTGAAACTGGTTCTAAGGCCGCTGTGAAGGGGGGATTTACGACGATCATGTGCATGCCCAACACAAATCCGGTCATAGATAATCCAATGACGGTTGAATACATTATCCGAGAGGCCCAGCATGTAGGGTTATGCAATGTGTATCCCATAGGGGCCATTACCAAGGCGCAAAAGGACGAAGAGTTAACGGACATGTCCGAATTAAAAGCCGCCGGATGCATTGCTTTTTCAGATGATGGCAAGTCTGTTCTTAATAGCCGATTATTTCGCTTAGCGATGGAATATGCCAAGATGCTGGATGTTTTGATTATGGAGCATTGCCAAGACCCCTTGCTGACGGCTGGCGGGGTGATGAATGAGGGGGCGGTATCAACACGGACGGGTTTAAAAGGAGACCCTGGCATCGCTGAGACGGTCACCGTGGCCAGAGACATTGAAATTGCCCATTACCTAGACGCGCGTGTCCACTTGTGTCATATGAGTCTTAAGCGTTCCTGTGAATTAATTCGATGGGCCAAGGCCCAAGGTATTAAAGTGACTGCCGAGGCTTGCCCACACCATTTTGCTTTAATTGATGAAGCCTGTGCCAGTTTTGATACCTCAACCAAGGTCAACCCGCCACTGCGCAGTAAGGAAGATGTGCAGGCGATCAAGGACGCCATTGCTGATGGAACCATTGACTGTATTGTGACCGACCATGCTCCGCACACAAAGGAAGATAAGGAAGTCGGTTTCGACGGAGCACCGTTTGGATTAATTGGCTTGGAAACATCCCTGGGGCTTACCATCAAGGAATTAGTTAAACCGGGCGTTATTGATCTGCCTCAGATGGTCGATAAAATGTCGACGGCACCAGCCAAGATTGTTGGATTAACATCTAAAGGGATGATTAAAGAAGGTTTTGATGCGGACATTACTATTATTGATGAGAATAAAGATTGGGTTGTATTGAAAGAAGAGTTTGTTTCAAAATCTAAAAATTCGCCGTTTATCGGATGGAAGCTTTCTGGTCAGGTAGAGTATACGATTTGTAGTGGGAAAGTGGTCTATCAAGCGCCCGTGGCCTAAAGGATAAGGCAACAGCCTCCGGAGCTGTTCATGCAGGTTCGATTCCAGCCGGGCGCGCCAAATTGAAGAAAAGTTGAGGTAATGGTTAAAATTATTATGTGATGTGTGACAAAGAAGGAGTAGAATCCTGTAAAAGAAGGGGGCAACATGGAAGAAATTTTAAGAGATGTCAAGAGAGACAATAAGTCTGTATTATGCCCTTTGTGTCAAGTTCCTCTTAAAGTTGGGTTAGACGACGCCCCGGAAGTTCACTATTGTATAAAATGTCATGGTTTATGGGGTGATACTGTTGAAGAAGGTCATTTTTCGACGATAAAGATTCAAATTCTTAAGCTGGAGGAATTAAAATTATTTTATCAGTTATATGATTCCGTTGGGGTGGAGACCCCTTTAAGGTATGTCTCATGTCCGATTTGTCAGGAAAAAATGTCCCGCAAGATTTTTGGCAACCATCCTGGGGGAATCGCAATTGATAAATGTTATACCCATGGGACATGGTATGCTTCGGGTCAGGTGGATAGGATTCAAGAATATATTATGTTGGGAAATATTAAAGATAAGGATTTGTATTGGGGTAGCGACGAAGTAAAGAAATTACACCGCAAAATTCTTTTGGAATTAAAAGAAATGATGAAGAGGGACTATTCATTTTATAACCGTATTAGATTTTTTGGCTTTTTAGGATTTTAGATATTTAAAAGGAGGTTGTTTTGCGAAAACAGAAAATCACGATTTCTGTCATAGGTGGAAGCAGCGTGGGCTCTAAGGTGGAGCACTTAGCTGAAGAGACTGGAAGAATGATTGCAGGGTTAGGGTGCATTTTAGTGTGCGGTGGTTTGGGCGGAACGATGGAGGCGGCGGCCAAAGGAGCTAAGAAGGCTGGAGGATTGACCATTGGTATTCTACCAGGCAAAGAAAAAGAGGATGCCAACCCGTATATCGATATTGCCCTTGCGACGTCTATCGGTTATGCGCGCAATACCATTGTTGCCTGCTCGGCTGACATTGTGATTGCTCTTCCTGGGAGTTACGGGACCAATTCAGAAATTTGCTATGGTCTGGTGTATGACAGGCCGGTCATTGACCTTGGTAATTGGGGTATCGCAGGGATGATCCCTGTTAAAGATATTTCAGAAGCAGAGGTTAAGATTAAGAAGATCATCAAAAAATTAATGGACCAGTAATGCCTGAGCTTCCTGAAGTTGAAACCATCAGGCGAGATTTAGAAAAGACAATCCTCCGCAAGATTTTTCTTAAAGTTGAAGTATTCGACCCTTTTGTTTTACGCACGCCCACAGAAAAATTTATTCAAAGCCTAGAAAGAAAAAGTATCAAGACTGTTGATCGTCGAGGGAAAGCGTTAATCTTTCAATTGACCAAGGATAGGTCGCTCAAAGATCCTTTGGGGTATTTAGTTGTACAATTAATGATGACGGGCCAACTGATTGTTGAAGCTAAACCAGATAAGCATACGCGCATTGTTTTTAATTTTACAGACGGCAGCAGGCTTTTATATAATGACCAGCGCCGCTTTGGCCAAGTGCGTTTTGTAGAACAACTTTCCCAGGTAAACCATTTCAATATTTTAGGTCCTGAACCGTTAGAGAAAGATTTCAACCCCGAATATATCTTAGAAAGAACGAAACTAAGGCAAAGACCGATTAAGAGTCTGCTGCTTGATCATACTTTTGTTGCGGGCATAGGAAATATCTATGCCTGTGAGATTCTTTTTAGGAGTCGCATAGACCCACGTCGATTTGCCAGCAGTCTAAGTCCCAAAGAAACTCAAGGCATATATAAAAAGACTCTAGAGGTTTTACAAGAGGCCATTGAATATCGAGGATCCTCCATGCGTAATTACCGTGATGCGTTAGGTGAAAAGGGTGAATTTAAGAAGCGTATTTGCGTTTATGCTCGAGAAGAAGAGAAATGCTTTTCTTGTAAGTCTTCGGTTAAACGTATTATGCAGGCGGGAAGAAGTACGTTTTTCTGTCCGCAATGTCAGAAATAGAAATATTCTAAACTTTGTGGTATAGTTGAAAACTATTATGGAACAAATTCAGAATATATATCGTGTCGTTAGTAATGAAAAACTTTGCCCTCAGTTTTGGCATTTGTGTTTTGACGCTCCTAATTTAGGTAAGAAGGTTCAGCCCGGTCAATTCGTGCATATCCGCACTTCGGAAGGTTTAGAGCCCTTCTTTCGAAGGCCTTTTAGTGTTTTTCGGACTCAAAGGTATGTTGAAATCTTTTATGAACCCGTTGGCCCCGGAACGCGTTTACTAACAACCAAAAAAAAAGGTGATCCGATTGATGTTTTAGGGCCCCTAGGGACTGCATTTGTTCTTCCTCCTCAAGAAATCAAACAAGTTGTCATGATTGCTGGAGGCATTGGAATTGCCCCGATGATGATTTTATCGGATGTCTTAAAGAAAAAGAAATATGAACTGATTCTGCTTTATGGCGGGCGCACCCACGGCCATGTGTATCCCATGAAAGAGTTTAAAGACAACGGAGTGAAGATCCATATTGCCACGGACGATGGTAGCGTTGGCCTCAAAGGTAGGGTCAGTGGATTATTTAATAAATTAAAATTTAATTCTGCTGAGACGTTTATTTATACCTGTGGTCCAAATCCCATGATGAAGGCGGTTCAGGATTTTGCGCTTACCAATAAGCTTAGAGGACAGGCGGCTTGTGAAGAGATAATGGCGTGCGGCTTAGGAGCCTGTTTGGGCTGTTCGATTGAAACCAAACATGGGTATAAAACAGTTTGCCATGACGGACCGGCGTTTAATTTGGATGAGGTAGTATTACACTAAGCTAGGGCTCAATCATATGAATCTATCCGTTAAAATAGGGAACACAATTTTTAAGAATCCTGTGACTGTGGCCTCAGGCACCTTTGGTCATGCCCAGAAATATTATAATCTTGAGGAGGTCAAGAAAATTGGAGCTATTGTCCCAAAGACAGTGACGCTGCATGCTCAAGTGGGTAATCCCCCTGTTAGAATTTGGGAAACTCCCTCGGGAATGGTCAATGCCATTGGTATTGAGAATCCAGGCATTGATGAGTTTATTCAAAATAAACTTCCCAATTTAAAGAAAATAGGTGTTCCCTTAATTATTAGTATTCTAGGTCACGGCTTCGAACAATTCGTGGCTATTGTGGAAAAGTTAAATACCCAGGAGGGGATTTCTGCCATAGAGCTTAATCTTTCCTGTCCTAATCTTAACCATAAAGTCTTGGTGGCTCAAGACCCACAGGCAACGCAGGAATTGGTCAAAAGGGTAAAGTCCATATCGAAGTTCCCTGTCATTGCTAAATTATCACCTAATGTAACAGATATCTCAGAAATTGCTATTGCCGCGGAGGCGGGGGGAGCAGATGCGGTGTCTTTGGTCAATACCTTGACCGCGATGGTTATTGACATTAAAACTCGAAAAAGTAAAATAGGTAACTTTACCGGAGGCCTTTCAGGTCCGGCCATACGTCCCGTGGCGGTGGCGATGGTGCATAAGGTCTATCAGGTGGTCAAAATTCCTATCGTTGGTATGGGAGGGATCGCCAATGCCAATGATGCTCTTGAGTTTATCATTGCCGGGGCAACAATGGTGGCGACGGGAACAATCAATTTTGTTAATCCCCGAGCACCTTTGGAAGTCTTAGACGGAATAACAATGTTTATGAAAGAACAAAAAATAACAGACATCCGAGAATTAATCGGGTCCCTACAAAAATGAACAAACCTAAACTAATCGTCGCGCTTGATGTTGAAACCTTTGAACAGGCTAAAGATCTTATTGATCAACTGGATGATGCTGTTGATATTTTTAAAATAGGCTCCCAACTTTTTACAGCCTACGGGCCCTTTGTAACCCGCTATTTACAGGCCAAAGGTAAAAAGGTTTTTTTAGATTTAAAGTTTCATGATATCCCCAATACAGTTGCCAATGCCGTCAAATCCGCCGTGTCGCTAAGCGTTGCCCCTGGTCATGAAAAAAAATTTTCTCCTCTATACATGCTCACAGTACATACTTCCGGTGGCCAGGAAATGCTGGAAGCGGCTGTTAAAGCAGCTCAGGAACACTCTAAAAAACTGAAGGTCAAGGCCCCGTTAATCGTTGGGGTTACAGTCTTAACGAGCCAAGTCAAAGAAGATAAACTGCAGGCCTTGGTCTTAGAGCGAGCCCTTATGGCCAAGCGCGCAGGTCTTGATGGGGTGGTAGCTTCTGTTGAAGAAGCCCCATTTATTAGGCGTTATTGCCCTAAGAATTTTATTATTGTTACGCCAGGAATTCGTCCTTTAGGGGCTGATGTGGGGGATCAGAAACGCGTGTCTACTCCCAGGGGGGCCATTGAAGCGGGAAGCAATTACTTGGTGGTTGGCCGACCCATTGTTCAAGCACCAAACCCTTTAAAATCTGCATTATCCATTCTCAAAGAAATATCTAAATCAGCCTGGGCAGGAACGTAGTACGATTGAGTGCAGATAGCTCAATACTAAAAGGAAGAAATTTAAGTATATTGGAAAATCTTTAGGTAATGGAAGATAGAAAGAGTTTCTTTACAGCCGTAAATAAGTCTGGTATAAAGGATGAAATTTCAGGGCGGTTAGCTCAATTGGTTAGAGCAATTGACTTACATTCAATAGGCTGAGGGTTCAATTCCTTCACCGCCCATTTTTAGGAAATATAGAATTTTATGTCGAATAAGGTAGCCGTCATCATAGGAGCAGGGCCAGCCGGACTGACTGCGGCATACGAACTTCTTCAAAAAACTCAAATCAAGCCCATCATTTTCGAATTTTCCGATCAAGTGGGGGGAATATCCAAGACTGTTAATTATAAGGGCAACCGTATTGATATCGGTGGCCACCGATTTTTTTCTAAATCAAACCGCATTATCCGTTGGTGGTTAAACATTCTTCCCCTTCAAGGGGCCCCGTCCGTGGATGATATCAAACTTGGCAGAGACATTCCTTTGTCGAAGGAACCAGGTGCCCCAGATCCTCAGAAAACCGACAAAACCATGCTCGTTCGTCGTCGATTGTCGAGGATATTCGCGTTTCGAAGGTTTTTTAGTTATCCCGTTTCTTTGAGTGTCAAGACGCTGACAAATTTAGGTCTCCTTCGAGTCGTAAGAATTCTTGCAAGCTATATTAAAGGGAGAATATTTCCTATCGCACATGAGCGTAACCTGGAAGATTTTTTTATCAATCGATTTGGTAAAGAACTCTACCTGACTTTTTTTAAGAGTTATACCGAGAAGGTCTGGGGTATTCCTTGTACGCAGATCAGTCCTGATTGGGGCGCGCAAAGAATCAAGGGGCTTTCCATACGCAAGACCATCACCCACGCTATTAAAAAAATACTTTTTCCGAGGGAAGCTTCCTTAGAACAAAAAGGAACAGAAACGAGCTTAATTGAGCAATTCATGTATCCTAAGTTTGGTCCTGGACAGATGTGGGAAGAAGTGGCATGTAAAATCACACAGAAGTCAGGAGAAATCCATCTTAATAGCGAAGTGGTCGGCATTCAACAGCAGCAGGGGAAGATAGTTGCAGTGACTGTTCAAAATAGAACAACAGGTGAGCAGACTGTTGTTAAGGGGGATTATTTCTTTTCAACCATGCCTATCAAGGAATTGATAGGGGTTCTTAGTCCACCAGCGCCTCTTGAAGTCAGAGAGGTGGCAGAAAATCTCATGTATCGTGATTTTATAACGGTGGGCCTTCTATTAAAAAGATTAAAAGTAAAGAATGAAACAAAAATTAAAACGTTGAACAACCTTGTTCCTGATAATTGGATTTATATCCAAGAAGAAGATGTCATGATGGGGCGCATCCAAATATTTAATAATTGGAGCCCTTATATGGTCAAGGATGAAAACAATGTGTGGGTGGGGTTGGAATATTTTTGCAGTGAGGGAGATTCTCTCTGGAGCATGTCAGATAAAGACCTGTGTTCCTTTGCTCTTAAAGAACTGCTTAAAATTGGATTTATTTATAATGAAGGAGATTTGCTTGATGGAGTTGCCCTAAGGGTGCCTAAAGCTTATCCCGCTTACGGCGGTGTGTATAATCAATTTGAAACCGTAAGAAAATATACCGATTCAATTCTCAATCTCTTTTTAATTGGCCGCAATGGAATGCATCGTTATAATAATTCCGATCATTCAATGATGACCGCGATGGTGGCGGTGGAGAATATTATTAATAATGAAGTATCGAAAGACAACATCTGGGCCGTCAACATGGAAAAGAAATACCATGAGTAAGATGTATTTAGCTGTTATGTGCATGGTGTTTGTTTTAGCCTGCAGCTTGCGCATTGGGCTTGCGTTGGTCAATAATGGGGAGGCCAATGACAATCATTTCAGGGTCAGTTATATCATTTTGACTGAAAACCGTATCCCGCAGAGAAATGAATGTGAAGAATGTTATCATCCCAAACTTTTCCATGTCACGGTGGCTAAATTATGGAGGCTTCTTTGGAAACAGGAAAAAGTTATCAGGGATCTAGTCACCAACGCGCAATTGTTAAATGCTCTTACCGGCATTGGCACCATAGTTCTTTTGTGGATTTTTATTCATTGTTTGCCTATTGGAACTAATGCAAAGATCTTTTCCTTCTCGCTGATTGCTCTTAATACCGAATTAATAGGCATTAACGCCCAAATTACTAACGATACTTTTGCTATTTTTTTCACAACGATAGCCATGTATTGTTTGTTTCGATATGTGTCGCAAGGGAAGGTGTTCTTTTTAGTGATAATGACACTTAGCGCTACCCTTGCCGCACTTTCTAAAGGTAATGCGTTAGTCTTCTTCGCCGCTACGGTCTTGATTCTGCTGCTTCGGATTTTAGTCCAGGGGAAATCAAGGTGGCAGATGAAAGGAGGATACATAGTCCCGCTTTTAATCTTTGTTACAATTTTCTTAGGCGTCGCAGGTACAATGGGAGGTTATTTTCAGAAGCAATCCGGACAGGGAGGGCTTGAAATTAATGTTACCAAGGATCCACTGCCGCCATTGGCGGGCACAGATAATTACCATTTCCGTCGGCTAGGGGTCACCTCGATATTAAATTCATATTTTACTTTTCGTTTCATTGATCTTTTAAAACATCCGCGGATCACCAATGGTTTCCCCGCGGTCCCAGGGCACAGGACATCCTTATGGACCCAGCTTTATGGCCGGACGCATTTTATTTATTTCGCCGACAATCCTACGGGGCTATGGCAGGCAGACAGTGAATCTATTCTGAATTGCGGCCGCGTTATTTTTGTTTTGGCTCTATTCCCAACGGTGTTATTATGCTGGGGCCTTTTAAAGAGGGCCTATTTTTGGGGCAGGGCATTGGTTAGCTGGAAATGGAACTTTATAACTCAAGAGGCCTTTTGGATATTCGATGTTTTTATGTTTAGTTATATTTTGTTTATTATTGTTTTTACTCTTCAATATCGTGATTTTTGCTCAATGAAATCTATTTATATTTATCCAGCACTTCTTGCGGCAGGATATTTCTTGGCCATTGAACTAAACAATTTCTATGAGAAATTTAATAATAGAGCTCTCCATATTTTTGCCAACATAGTTTTAACAACTCTTTTAGGGCTTTATGTGGCGGTGATTGGCAATATGATCTATCGGGGAGCGCTGGGTTAAATAGGATAAATTAAATGCTTAAGAGAAAACTCAAAAGTCTGTGCATTATCGTTCCTTGTTATAATGAACAAGAAGTTCTAACAACAACACATCAGAGACTTAAAAGTATTTTAGAAGGGTTAGTCCAATCTTCCAAGTGTCAAGTGTATGAGATTTTATATGTCAACGATGGCTCATCAGATGGGACGCAAAAGATTCTCGAGAAGATTTTTGATAATGATAAGAATGTGCGGGTCATAGTTTTACGTCGCAATTTTGGTTTTCAGGGGGCCCTTTCTGCCGGTCTTGACTTTTCCCGCATGGATGCGGCCGTGACGATTGACGCGGATCTGCAGGACCCGCCAGAGAAAATTGAAGAGATGGTTTCTCTCTACGAGCAGGGTTATGACTTGGTTCTCGGGGTCCGGGACGACAGGCAGACGGACACTCTTTTTAAAAGGCTCACGGCGGAGGGGTTTTATAACGTAATGAAGGCCTTAGGCGCGGAAATTGTTTATAACCATGGAGATTTTCGTCTTATGGCCAAGCCTTTGGTGGATGAGTTTAATTTGCTCAAAGAAAAGAACCGTTTTATACGGGGGATGGTTTTAACGTTGGACAACCACTATGCCACTGTCCTTTATAAACGCCAGCCGCGTACTCAGGGAATGACGAAATTTAGTTTTGGGAAAATGTTGTCGTTCTCGCTCGATGGCATATTGTCGTTGACCTTTGTGCCGTTGCGCTTGGTGTCCATTTTAGGGGTGATGTGTTCTCTGGGGTCATTATTAGGTGTTGTTTATGTTTTGTGGGCCAAGATCTCAGGGCATGCCATTTCAGGCTGGGCCTCGACCGTCATGCCTCTTTTTATGTTTAGCGGGCTTCAGATTTTAAGTTTGGGGATTATTGGGGAATACGTCGGCCGTTTATACGTGGAAGCCAAACATCGTCCATTGTTCAGTGTTCGTCAAGAACTAGCGCATCCTCTTTAAGCAAACCATGGTTTATTATCTCTCCATTTTAGAAAGTCTTTTCAAGCAGGTATGGTATTGGCCCACAGTGGTTGCCTTTGCCTTACTTGCGAATCATTTTTTAAAAGCCAGGGTTAAGGCAAATATTTCCGTGCAATCCCGAGAAACAAATAGCTGGTGGTTGTTGCTTTGGGGGCTGGTTATCTTTGCTGTTTTTTCCGCGGCCTATTGGATTTTAAGAGAGAATGCCCCACACTGTTTCTCCGATGACACATCCATGACGCTCCAGACCTACCTGTCGGCATCACGAAGAGGAGACTCTATCAACTGGACCAATGGTTTATTAGGGGGCATGGACAGATGGCTTTTGCCTAATTGTCATCCACTGTCTTTAGGGCGCATTTATGCTTTGTTTCTTCACCAGCCCTACCAGCTTTATTTGTTTATTATGGGTATCAACGTTGTCTTGGTTTTTATCTTCACGTGGAAGATTCAAACGGAACTATGGCGCATGCGTCCTTGGGCGGCGGCTTTGGGCTCTGTGATTGCTGTTATTGTGCAGGGGTATTGGGTGGGCCTTTATCCCGATGCGCACATTTCTAACGGGCATGGATTTTTAGTTATCATCGTCGGTGTTTATTGGCTGACACGTTATTGTCAGCATCGTAAATTTTGGATGGTGGCCCTATTAGTTGGAGCAGCCATGGCCGTGGGTTCTTGGATACCATTCCATAATTTACCGCCGTTATTGGTGACGGTGGCCATATGGGGGCTGGTCTTTTGGGGTAAGAACTCCTGGAAGAAAGTCTTAACTGTCAACTTTGTGATACTTTTAGTATTTTTAGCTGTCCTTTTCCCTTATTTTCTAGCCATTAAATCTTTGTTTGCGACAACAGGCCGTTCAGAAGTTTTTCGTCCGACGGTGAATTTGTCCGGAATTTATTTATGGCCCCAGATTTTGGTCCTGAGCGCTCTGGTAGCATTGGGGACTATTTTAAAACTGTATCGCCAAAAAGAAGTCAGAGAAGTTTTTCTCATGTTTTTAGGTTTCTGCTTGATGCCTCTGTTGGCCTACGCCTTAGAAACAATAAAGATTATGCCGTCATTTCGCTGGCAATTGCTTTACGCGGGCAACGATGCTTGGGGGTGGATGGCCATTGTTTTTTTGCTGGAAAGGATACAGAGAGAAATTCAAAACCGCTGGGTCATGGGAGGGTTGACCTGTAAGTTTATAGTCCTCTCTGCGGGATGGACCATCATTGTCTTTGCCTGGATGAATTCCTTGTGGCTGGATTTAATCTCTTCCTACCCGACAGGCAACTGGAAATCATTGACCGACTCGTCGGTCAGTTCAATATTAAAGACCTTGGAACCCAAACCAGTCAGAGTTGTTGGCATTGATGACACCAATGATACTCATTTTTGGGGGCAATACCAGGGGCTTGAGCCCATGCTGGGGTATGTCCCTTTTATCGACCGGCGCAAGACCCAATTTTGGTGGTATAGCGCGATGCTGGAAAGTCTTCATGGGGCCTATAGCGCGGCGTTTTTATCCATTCCCGTTCCCATTCAAGGACATGAGTGGAATTTAAATTTTCCTATACCGTTATCAAAGTTGGTGAATTTAGATGCTTTAAGAGTGGCCAACGTGCATTGGATAGTTTCCCGCCATCCATTATATCCTATGGAGGGTTTACAAATTATTGTCAACCAGCCTGGGAAATCGCCGGCGTGCAACCCTTCGTCGTCAACTTTGACCCAAATTGATTTTAAGATAGTACAAAAATATTGGCAGGACGTTGGTTGTATGATGAAAGATTACGCGTATGAACGCCCCTTTTACGCCTATCATATAGAAGGGGCCTTGCCCAGGGTCTATTTGGCTAGCGCTCTGATACCTTGGCCGCAAGGGCAGCCGCAGGTGTTAAGTCAAACAGAGCTCCTTGGGGCTGTTGGGAAGGTGGCTTTTGTGGATGCTAAACAATGGAAAGCTTATCAGGCTTCCCAAGGCAGCGTTGAGATTGATAATTATCAAAGCGATTATATGCGTGTGCGTCTTGATGTACCGAAAGAATCCTTGGTGGTGGTTTCCTCGACGCTTAATTCGTATTGGCGCGTTTTGGTGGATGGCAAGAAGGTGGAAACGTTTGATGTGAATGGAATCCATACTGGCTTTTGGGTGCCAGCCAATGCGCATCAGGGCGAATTGGTGTATTGTCCACCGTTTCGACCGGCCAAGCATCCTGGATGTTTCAAAAGATTTTAAAATGGCAATTGGCGTTTAAGAGGGTAATTGCGAAATTCTTCTTTACAAACCCTAGGTGTCTGATTAAACTAACGCTCTAATTAGTGGGGCCGTAGTGTAGCCCGGTTAACATGTCAGCTTGTCACGCTGAAGATCGCGAGTTCAAATCTCGTCGGCCCCGCCAATAAATTAAGCTTTCTCGTCTCAACTCCCACTATTGAGATTTGACCCCGATTTAACCTCGATTAATATACATACCAAAACCGTCCCTATCACCTAAATACCTGTAATTAGAAAATATGTAACTAAAAATATCAACATATCCTGGTTTAAGATCATTGGACCAGGATTTACCACAAGCAATTTCTTTTCTCTGCTTATCTAAAGACGGCAAATTCGAATCATGAGCGTCTAGAATTATCCGTGGCCGTTTAGTTTTAATCTCTTGCAGAAAACTGGCAATTCTTTTTGGTGTAGAATATTTCCCACCTCCTAAAGGATATTGGTAGAAATACCTACTAGGGGAAGGACGAGATCCAAAATTTATTCCTCCTTCGGCTCCCCAAACCAAGACATAGTCTTTTTCTGATGTTAATTTATTAATTTGGGACCACATGTCTTGATAATGACTCTGGAATGAAAATGGGTATTGCTTTGCCAAGACTTTTAACGAATCAACATTAAACACTAACACCAATACATTCAATAATACAAAAAGAATAAAGATTGGCATTTCTTTAGGAATAGATAATTTGATCAATTTTATAAACCTTTGACCATGTTCAATAAAAACATAAAAGAAAAATCCATAAAGTACCGCCAAATAGGGGAGCCACGCCATAAAATAGTGAGGGGGAGCACGACCAACAGATGTTGACAAAAATATCTCTATAACCATCCCTAAGAGACAAAATAACATTAAATCAAATATATTGTTTTTGTGTCTAAAATCTTTTAATACGATAAGAACATATAACAAGGTTCCCACAACGATATATTTATTAAAATTTAAGTAATTTAAGCCCATCTTCAACGCATCAAGACGGTTGACAAAACCATATTTTAGGTAATAGTGATTATACACAATGGTTGCATCGATAAAATCGTACAAAGCATGGTTTAAAAGAAAATAAACCAAAACCACGCCAACTATGGTTAAAAATCCATAAATAATCAAACGGACATCCATAAAAGCTTGCTGCGTTTTTTTATTGAAAATTAATCGTGCCGCATGAAAGATCATCATGCATAGAAATATAGATATTAAATTTTGCTGCAAAAAAAGTGTAATCGCAAATAAGCAGCCAATGAAATACCCTTTCCATGAAAGAGAATTTTTAGTATAGGTTGTAAAATATAGAAATAATGCCCAGAATTGAAAAAGCAACGCGTATTCCTCAGTTAAATTACCTCCTTCTATAAGGGGAACTAACATTAGTAACCAACTCAATGAACCACAGACCGCTGAACTTAATCCAAAAGCGTTATAAAGCAACGCGTACCCCAAAAAAGCAGCAAAAAATATCCCTAATACTTGAAGCCCCCATATCCCTGTCAATGAACCCTTACCTATAACTAATCCGAAAGCATTTATAAAAAATATTACGGGGGGTTTATGATCCCACATATCTTTGTAAGGGATTTTACCTAAGAGTATTTGCTTTCCAATTAAAAAGGCTCCTGAATCTCTACCTATTGCCCAAGTGGTTGGAGCTAAAATAACAACAACTATCAATAATAAAAATAGTCCCACAACCAAAGAATTAATTTTTTTCGTTTTTTCTATTGGGTTCATTTTTTCCTTATTTTGTCCTACTTAGAGTTACAATCTTTAACTTACCGAAACTTACATGATTTATATTTGACAAGTATAATATAACTAATATCATCTAAGAAACTATAAAAATACATTCAGAATTAATTACAAGATTATGCTCGAATTAACTGTCGTTATTCCCGTCTATAATGAAGAAGGCTGCATTAAAGATGTCGTAATCTCTTGGCACGACACTCTTGAAAAATTAGCCATTGATTTTAATATATTGATCTTAAATGATGGCTCTACAGATAAGACTATCAGCGAATTAGATTACTTTAAGAATTGGCCTCGTATTGAGATTATCTCCAAAAAAAATAGCGGACATGGCCCAACAATCCTTCAAGGCTATCATCAAGCTGTCGACCAAGCACGCTGGGTATTTCAATGCGATGGCGATAATGAAATCAAGCCGGATGCATTTGTCCAATTCTGGCAACAGCGCGATCATTTTGATGCCTTGATGGGCATTCGTCATGGTCGAAAACAAAATTTGGTTCGTAAAACCATTAGCTCTTGTTCCCGCGGGATAGTTTTTATGTTCTCTGGTAAGGGGGTTTTGGATGTTAATGTTCCTTACAGGCTATTACGTTGCCAAACGCTAAAGAAAATAATTCAGCACATACCCCCAGACACCTTTGCTCCCAACATCATCATTTCAATTGCCCTGTCAAAATCAAAAGCACGAATATGGCAGTGCCCGGTAGTTCACCAATCCCGTAAAACAGGAAAAGTATCTCTCAATAGCCTAAAAGCATTTCGTATGGCATTCAAAGCGTTAGTGCAAACAGCAAAATGCCTAAAATAGGGCTCAACTCTCTGTTTATCACATTCGGAACCGGTTCTAAGTAAATAAATACGATTCGAGTAATTTTGACAGAAGTATCCCGCTGTATTCGTCCCGTTCAATTCACTGTTGTATTTTTCATGCTTATAACTGCTTTGATGATCACCTTCAAATAATCTTCTTAGTGTAGTTTTATAGCTTTCAGTGGAGTCTTCAGTGGAGCTTTCAGTGGAGTCTTCAGTGGAGTCTTGAATCATACTGGAGTGTTCAACGCTCCCTTTGGGAGTCTTGATTGGGAGACTTATAGTTTTGAAAAGGAGTGTTAGAGATTTGAGAGGTTCATTTCCTCTTTAAAATCATTACGCCATGGTTTTCCAGATTGCCAGGCTCGGCCTGCCAATTCCCACCATAACGGTAGAGAGGCGCGAAGTTTTGAACAATGTATTGAAAAAGGATCGGGCAGTAGGTTTTGCCCAAAACGCCCATACCCGCTTCATTAGAAGCCATTCGATTAGACATTAAAACGTAATTGACCTTATTTCTTTCAAGCTCTTGGATGATAGAGATTTCTTGTTGAGGGGGAATCTTGATGTGATTAAAAAAGATAAGCTGGCGGGTAGGGCTTGGCTTGCCTGTCAGGTAGTAATAAAGGCAATCATAGGGCAGGGCAAAAAAGAGCTCGTCTTTCTTGAGGTTTTTATTTAAATAATTGGTCACGGTATTGACAGTGTCAACCCACTCGGTCTTGTTGCTTACATAAATTTGTCCACGAGGCATTGTTAGGAATTTATCTTGGGTGCTGGCACTCTTAGTCGAGCAAAAGGTAACAAAGGAAGTCATTGTCAGTAGGATAAGCCAGAAGGCGGGCACACTTCGTCGCAACCATGGTTGCGCGAAAGTCAGCGCCGTTACAATCATAAAGAATCCAAAGAACAGCAAAAAAGGCTGGGACCAATAGGTGCGATACCAAATGCCAGTGACAATGAATTCGTGGAAGTTAAGGACGAAAAATAACCATATAACCATCTGCGTCATCCAGAACGCTCGACGGTGTTGGTCAAATTCTTTAGAATACGACAAGATAAAGCCCATGATGGTTGAGCCATGAAGAAGAGGGTGCAAAAGGAAATTGAACGTAACCATGCCAAGCAATAAAAGCGCGACGGGGTTAAATAAATTAGGATGTGAAATGATCGCTTGTGACATGAGGCCTTGAAAATTGATCCAATGATGGTACAAGGTAAGCCAGTGCTGGGTCAAATAGTAGGGTATCGTTACCAGAGGGCTGCGGTGATAGGGCTGGTCATCGCCAAAATAAGGCATGCATTGATGCAGTTCATAACTTGTCAAATCTTTAAACAAGAAGGCATAAATACCAAGCCACAAGAGGGGGATGATTAAACCGCACGTATAGAAAAGCTTGGTGTTATCATTCCAGATCTTTTTGAGATCACGAACGTTTAGATAATCAACAAAAGCAAAGCTAAAAAGCGTGATTGCTAAGGCGGTGATTCCGAAGTTGATTTTGATAAGCCCAAGAACAAAGCAGGCGGCCAAGGCCCAGAATCCAAGGCGCAGGTTTTTTGTGTTAAAATATTTTAAAATCAGCCAGAATACAGCCAGCGTTAAAGCTATCCCAGCAACGTGGTTATAAGTAAAAAAGAAGTCTTGTTGGGACTGGCAAAAAAACCACGACGATAAAAAAGCCCAAAAGGCAGGCATAACCTCAGCGCAGGCCAGGTAAAAAAACAGGCCGCAGGAGAGGGTGATAAAGAATTTTCCTAAAAGGACGCTGGTGATTTTAAAACCAAATAGAAGAAAACAGAGACCATAATAGTAAGGCATGAGCGGTCCATAGACCCACCAGATGTCTTTGTAGACCATCTTGCCATGGAGCACTTGCTCATAGGTGTATAAATCGCGTCCGCAGTCACCTTGGGAGAGATTGTCTTCGAAATTTAGGTAAGGCCAATTAATAAATGCCGCGGCCAGAAGCACTAGGATTAAAAAAATCTTTTTAGACACACAGTTTGTATATCACCAATTTCGATATAGTGCTATATAATTTTAGGGAATTGTTTTATAATTTGTCTCACGAAAGGTCCTAAACGCTTCACATGTGCTGGGATTAAACCAAAGAAGCACTGAATATGTATTAACATTGGAGGGATATGGTAACGATTGAAGATTTCAGAAAATTAGAGTTTATTGTCGCGCAAATCAAAGAAGTTAAAGAGCACCCCAACGCTGATAGGCTTTACGTTATCAAGGTGGACACGGGCAAAGAAGAACGTCAGGTTGTCGCGGGTATCCGTCGAGCGTATACTCCGGAACAATTGATAGGAAAACGTATTGTTTTGGTGGCAAATCTAGAGCCGGCCGTTATCCGTGGGGAAACCTCCAGCGGAATGCTTTTGGCGGCTTCGGATGAAACCTCCATGGCGCTTTTGTCGCCGGATAAAGAGATCTCCTTAGGCAGCATTGTCAAATGAGCTCGAGTTAAATAGTGGATTTTAAGAACGTGGCACTTTTTCAATTACAACAGTTTGTTCCCTCGAGCATCTGTCTTAAATGTGATGGATGCTGTCGTGTTAACTTAAGCGATTCCCCATGGCGTCCCAAGGTGGGTCAAGAAGAGCCCCAAGAAGGCGTAGACCTTGAAGGGTACGTTCAAACCTTACCCCAAGGGAATCACCGCCAATGCGTTTTCTTTAATAAGATGGACAATACCTGCGGCGTGTACGCGAAAAGACCTTTTGAATGCGCGTTATATCCATTTGTGCTCTCCCAAAGCGGCAAAGATATTGAAGTTTATGTACACCTAGCCTGCCCCTATGTGCAGGACAATGAAATCAATCCAAGACTGCAGGAAGGATATGTTGAATATCTTAAAGAATTCTTTAACCAGCCGCGAACAAAGGCCTTTTTAAAAAGGAATGGTCGTATGCTGCATGACTATAAAGATGTAAAAAACGAATTAAGATTTTTATTTACCATTGAAGCCTAGGCGATGAGAAATCCCGACACTTTATTTAACCAAAAGACCCTTTTCGATAAATATTTAAACCTTCAAACCCATCATTTGTCGCCCCACCATTTTTCTTCTATTTTCCTCTGGCAGGATTTCTTTGATTTTGAATTTGAAATCATTGACGACAGTCTTTGTGTTTACGCGCATCAACATCAGGGCTGTTTTTTATATCTGCCGCCTTTAGCCCAGGTGGGAAGCAAAGTTGTTTGGCAGCGGTGTTTTGAGAAGATGAATAAAATTAATCCTAGGACGGCCCGTATTGAAAATATTGAACAAGCGCAACTAGGAATTCTTAACGACAGGTACAAGATTTATCCTAAACTCGAGGAATATGTCTATCAAAAACAGGATTTAGTTGAGCTGAAAGGTCATGCCTATAAAAGCCAGAGGCATGACATCCATCATTTTCAGTCACACCACCAAGCCCTGTTTCGTCCGTATGAGCAAGGAGATTTAAAAGGATGTCTAGAGCTCTATGAACATTGGGCCAGCCATCGCCACGCTCAACATGAAGACGTTATTTATCGCAGTATGCTTAAGGAAAACAGGATTGTGCATGAATTAGCCTTAAATTATCAAAGACCATTGGGTCTGGTGGGATATGTCGTCGAAATAAGTAAGAAAATTGCCGCATATTCTTTGGGATATTCATTGAATTCCCAAGTTTTTTGCGTATTATTAGAAATAACAGATTTCAACAATCGCGGCTTAAGCGCGTTTATTTTTAACCGTGTTTGTTCTGATGAAAAGTTAGTGCCGTATACATTGATTAACACGATGGATGATTTTGGTTTGCCGTTTGTGGCAGCTTCCAAGCAGGCGTATCACCCGAAGTTGAAGCCTGTTTCATATACAGTAACATTAAGAGTTTCCCCTTAAATGAAGATTAAAGACACAGAATTTGTTGTTTTCGACGTTGAAACGACCGGTCTATCCGCCAAAGACGGAGACCGTATCGTCGAGATTGCTGCCATGAAAATTAAGAATGGCAAGGTTGTTGATAAATTCTACTCATTGGTCAATCCTAAACGAAGCATTCCAGCCGAAGCATCTCGGGTCAACAACATTACCGATGATATGGTCGCTCAGGCACCGCCCGCTGAAGAAGTGTTGCCTAAGATGGTTTCCTTTATCTCCGGCGCTTGCGTGGCAGGACATAATGTCCGTTTTGATCTGGGGTTTCTATCTTATGAATTGTCTTTAATGGGCAGAAAGCTCAATGATTCAACCCCCGCCGTCGATACTCTTAAAATGGCCAGAGACCTATTGCCCTATTTAAGTAATTACAGACTGGCCTATCTGGCCAGGTCCTTGGGTGTAACGGTCAGTGAAACTCATCGGGCCATGGCGGACGTGGAGTTGACCGTTCAGGTCTTGATGCGTATGACGGAAATGGCCACAGACCAGAACATCGATGAAATCACGAAATTCTTTACCCAATTTAGTGTTGAGAAACCTTCGTTTAAAATAACCTCTTCAGCGCAGTCTTCGCTTTTTTAACAAGCTTCAGTTATAATATCCCCCTTATGTTGATTGAACGACGCACCATGTCCTTTAGTGATGATCCAGCTTGTCTTTTAGATGTTTTTAAAGACGAGAAATCCCTTTTTTTCTTAGATAGCAGTTTAGCGAATGCAGGCAATGGTCGTTGTTCATATCTTGGCTTTGATCCTTTCAAGATTGTAAAGGCTGATAATTTTGAACAATTAAGAAAAGCCCTGAAGCCTTATTTAGGACTAAGAAGTAATTTGCCTTTTCCAGCCGGAGCCGTAGGACGAATTGGTTATGAGGGGAATTGCTGGTTTGGTCTTTATGACGGATTGATCTGTATCGACCATTACAAGAAAATTTTAACAATCACCTCAAGCGGGTTTCCTTATAAGAATTCCAAGGAGCAGAAGAAAGCCGCGCGGCAAAAAATAGAGGATATTTCATATAAAATTTCTAAAAGAGGTTCATTACTAAAAACAGGATTGATGGCAATGTATCCTCAGAGTCTTAATATCAAAAGTAATGTGAGTCAAAAACAATACATAGAGGCTGTTGAAAAAGCACTAAAACACATTCATAAGGGAAACATTTATCAAATTAATTTATCTCAAAGGATGCAGGCGCTCATGAAGAATTGGCAGAGCCATGTGCGCCCACCAGATATGTATAAACACTTAAGATTTTGTTCGCCGTCAGCATTTAGTGCTTATTTGGACGATGGACAAACAGTCATTTTAAGCTCATCACCGGAGAGGTTCTTAAGACTAGAAAACAAGACAGTGCAGGTAAGGCCCATGAAAGGCACTAGGCCTCGAGGAGAAAATCTTATAGAGGATCGAAAGAACCGGCAGGAATTGATGGATAGCGTCAAAGAAAACGCAGAACTTTTGATGGTGACAGATTTGGAGCGCAATGACCTGGGACGCGTTTGCGATTACGGCAGTGTGCGGGTTAAAGACCAACGGACGATTGAAGAATACAATACCGTTTTTCAAGCCACCTCGACCGTGGAGGGGCGTTTGCATAAGAAATTTGACCAATTTGATTTACTTAAGGCTACCTTCCCCAGCGGCTCTGTTACGGGTTGTCCTAAGATTGAGGCGATGAAAATTATAGGACAGTTGGAGAAGGCCAAGAGAGAGCTTTATACCGGCGCGCTTGGTTATATTAGTTTTACCGGGAACATGGACTTCAATGTTCTTATCCGCACTTTGTTCTTGGAGAAAGACAAGATTTCATTTTACGTCGGTGGGGGTATTGTGGCAGATTCCAATCCAGCGGCGGAATATGAAGAGACCTTGGTTAAGGCCAAGGCAATGATTAAAGCTCTTGAATTATCGTTTAAAGTCAACACTTGAAAATTCAAAGATGCCTTTTAGAATAACGAATATGAAATCATCTAAATTAACAATAAAGGATATGGCTAAGAAAGCGGGGGTATCGGTCGCAACAATTTCCCGGGCTATGGAGCCTCATACAAGACCTAAAGTAGCCCCGCACACTTTAAAACGTATAGACGCTTTAATTAAGAAATATGGTTATACGACCAATCTAGCGGCCAAACATTTGCGCCAAACCGTCACAAAGACCATTGGTATTGTCTTCCCCTATGTCCCAGGGATTTTTTATAGTGAGTATTATACCCATATCCTCGCCGGAGTGACGGAATACTTATTGGAAACAGATTACAGGTTTAAAATGCTTTTGTTAAAAGAAGGCTCTTGGTGGGATGATTATAACTTTCAAGCTGGGGAAGGCGTGGATGGATTGATTATCGTCCACTGGTTTAAGATTTTCTCAAATCAGGGAGCTCTTCAAAGGGTAGACGTCCCCTATGTTTTGATTAATGATTTTGATCCCCAGATAAAAGCTCAGTTTGTTGCTGCAGATCAGGTTTTGGGAGGACGTTTGGCAGCGGAATATTTATATACAAACGGCCATCGTCAAATGGCTGTTTTGACTGGGCCAGCATGGTCAGTGGACAGCAGATTGCGTTTAGAAGGGTTTAAAGGTTTTTTAAAAGAGAAGGGGATTGTATTAGCAGAAGATCTTGTGAAAGAGGCGGGCTATCTAGAACACCAAGCTTACGAATCTGCCATGGGTCTTATTAAAAATGAAAAAAGGATAACAGCCATTTTTTGTTGTAATGATCAAATGGCCTTCGGAGTTTTACGAAGATTAAAAGACTTAGGTTTAGAATGTCCTAAAGATATTTCATTGCTAGGGTATGATGATGAATTAAGAGCTTCTTTATGTACCCCTTCTTTGACTACTATCCGAGTTGATATAGTTCATTTGGCAAAAGAGGCCGCAAGAATTATTTTATCAAATTTGAAATCTATTGATAATAAAGAGTTTACAACATTCTTATCTCAACCAACCCTTATTGAACGTCAATCCGTAAAAAAAATCAATTAATTTGCTTGGTTGCCTTGACAACGGGCAAAAAATATGTTACTCTTCTAATGTAAACGATTACATTTTGTCCCTTAAATTTAGAGAATTAAGTAAATTATTATTGAAAATGTTGTAAACGATTACATTACAAGGAGATGCATATGAAAAGAAAACTGATCCACTTAAGCGTTACGTTCATGTTCTTTATTAGTAGTTTTGGCCCCATCCCAAAAGCAAGAGCTGCTATAGATGGGATGATCCTGCCTACGCCAGGCACAATGGTAAATTTAAGCCCTGCGTATGAACCTACTTTAATTAAGGGTTTAACGATCCATAAGGACAACCCATTTCTTTTTGATTTTATAGTGGATACAGGACATAGTAAGCTGACCGGTGATGAACTAAAAAGGGAAGGCGATCGCTTAATTAAGTACTTCTTTGCCTGTTTGACTATCCCGCAGAATGATTTATGGGTCAATCTTTCTCCATATGAAAAAAATCGTATGATTCCACAGGCCTTGGGACAAACGACCTTGGGCAGAGATCTTTTAGCTCAAGATTATATCCTTAAACAGTTAACTGCTTCTCTTATATATCCTGAAAAAGAATTAGGCAAAAGCTTTTGGGAGAAAATATACACTAAATCTCGTGAAATGTATGGGAAGGTCGAAGTCCCTATAAATACTTTTAATAAAGTGTGGATTGTAGCTGAAAAGGCAAGCGTGTATGAACATGGTCAGACTGTATTTGTTGTAGGGGGACATCTGAAGGTGCTTTTGGAAGCAGATTACTTGGCTTTGCAGAAGGCAAGTGCTTTCAAGAGTATCTCGATGGTCCAGAAGAACGAAGGGTTGCCACAAAATAACGCACAGGAAATAGGTACTGAGGTTGTGCGTGAAATAATTATTCCTGAAATAGAAAAAGAAGTTAATACGGGAAAGAATTTCGCTAGATTGCGTCAAATTTTTTATTCCCAAATTCTGGCAACTTGGTATAAAAAGAATCTTAAAGATGCGCTGCTTACTCAAGTATACGCGGATAAATCAACAGTTAAAGGTATAACGATGCCTAGCTCGTCAAGGGATGGAAAGGTCTTGACCCCACAGGAAATATATCAACAGTATTTGCAAGCTTATAAAAGGGGGGTGTTTAACTATATTAAGGAAGACGTTCAGCCCGACGGTCAAAGCATTCCAAGGAAATATTTTTCTGGTGGATATTTTGGTGCGAATCTGGCAATGAGTAGTGAAACCGATCCTATAGTAGGAGCCCGTGCTGTTGTCCCGACAGCATCAGAAGGGTTTTATGATTTTTCTACTGTCGAAAAAATAAATAGTTCATTGCCATCTTTGCCACCTGCCTCTTCAGCCACCCCAGCGATGATCAATATTAATGTTGCTGAACTACGTAGAAAGATCGCTGATGCAAAACAGTCAGAAGATCAAATTAAGGTTTGGCAAAAGGAAATTGAAGATGCTCTTCTTAATAAAAGAAAGATTTCGAATGATTATGAAATTTGGTACAGAAACAGGAGGTTTGTTGTTGAACAATTTGATAGATATGAAGAAGAATATCGGAGCCTAACTAGAAAATTGCACGGGCATTTAGGTTCTTCAGAAGATCGAGAAAAAATAGAACATCGTATCAAGGAAGTATCGGAGATGTTGAGAATATATGGTGATGCTGAAGAATCGCGTAAATCTTTGGAGGATGAGTCCAGCTATAATCGTGATTTCGAGCGTTCCCAATATATTAAACCCATTGTTCTTCCGATTAATATGGCTTGGACTGAATGGCTTCGTAGAAGGCACTATCACTTGGATGAAACAACGGGGAATTATTATTACTATAAAGCACACAGCAGTGAAAGTGAAGCGATGACAGCGCAAAAAGGTTCGGCTGCTCAAAAACTTCAGCGTATAAGAGATTTTTTAGGACAACAGGGAGGTATTGTTTATGGACATGTTTCCCTTGAAAAATTCTCAGAAGAGCAGGCAAGAGAGTTCGTTGAAGAAGGAATAATTAAGGCTCAACAACAGGGGGCCCGTTTTGTTCCGGAAATAGCTATGCGTGGTTCAGCAGAAATCAGAGGGAAGGCATTAAAGCTAATACGAGATATCCGAGAAAGATATCCGAATATCGTAATGGCAGCTGGAGGCGTCTCTGGGACTGAGGCTAGCAGAGAGGCTGTTGAAGCAGGTGTGGATATAATACTAACGCTTGGTTTTGTCTTGGGGCAGAGGGATATTGATTGGATAAGGGATCAAGGTTGCGAAGTGTTTCTTGGGGTTGGGTCGCTCAAAGAAGCAGAGGCGGCAAAAGCCGTAGGGGTCAGATATGTGACAGCTTTTCCTTTTAGAATTAATAAACCAGCAACAACCAACGAGGTGACCATAAAAAGCCCTATAGAGGAAATAGAGCTAGCACTTAAAAATTCATATAGAGCAGGTATCCCTGAAGAATATCGTCAGGATCTTGATAATTATGTTCTAATAGTTGATCCTAAGGAGGCTCCAGCAGAGGCTCAAGAGGCAACATTTGGAAATATACTCACATTTCTTAGATCTATTCATGGACATGGAGAAGGTTCAAAAAAAGCGACAACTTTTAAGCGTGTTTTTTGGGGAGATGATTTTCTTAATACCTTAAACAAAGTATTCCCTGCTTCAAATGTCACAGTCGCTGGGGGAATTCTAGAAAAAGATATGGCAACTCTCCGAGGAGCAGGATTCAATATAGCCAGATCTATGAATTTGGAAGAAGCAAAAAAAACAGGAGAATCTCTTGTTAAAGAAATAGCCTCTAGAACTCAGCTACCTACCCCAGCGGTGACTATGGCTAGGGAAGGTACAGCTAACACTGCTATGATAACAAAAGATTTAGCTTCTGCTGACGGGCAATATATGGCTACCCTAGCGCAATACAGGGATGATGCGGAAATTAATGTAGTCAAAGATCAACAGGTCGTTTTGACTATTCCTGTACCCCTGATTGAAAAGGGATTTAAAATGGAATTTTCGCCTGATTCGAAGTATCTAGCGGTTGTTAACGCTCGATCACCGGAGTTTAATCAATACAACATTAGTGACAATTACTTGATGGTCTGGGACTTGAAGGCTCAAAAGAGGGTTGTAGCACAATCAACAGGACGCCGTTATTTAGAAGATTTCAAATGGCTTGATCAGAATAAATTGTCATTACGTTTCATTAATGGTACGGAGCAAGTTATAAATTCCAACATGACGAATGATTCATATGTTATGCCCAGGAGAGAAGGCTGGAGGGATCTTGGTTCTAACGGCATTATCCCATTAACCAAAGGGCGTTATGCTATGTCTTTTTATCAAAGGGAACACCTTCAAGACGGAATGCTATTTTTCGGGAATGAAAAACTTATTGTGTTTCAACAAGGGCAAGGAAGGATTTTGGAAATAGACCGGATAGCTCCTGAAGAAATAGTAAAGTATTCGGCTTCTCCGAACTCGCGCTATTATGCCATGATGTACACGCGCGATGAATGGAATACATGGAGAGATCATTCTCGTACGAACGTGTATTTGACAATTATTGATTTTCAACAACACAAATATCGTACATTAAACGTTGGCAAGACGCAGACTCAGGATGGGCCGTCATTTCATTGGGAGCAGGATCGTTTGATCCTAAAAGTAAATGGTAAGCAAAAAGAAATAGATGTTCAAGAAGCATTAAACAAACCTTCGGTGGAAAATGAAGCGATGACAGCGCAGGATATCCTTAAATTCTTTGATCAACTATCTCCTGAGGAAAGGGCTACAGAAAAAGCTTGGGAAGAGCCGATGTTAAGGTTCTTGCGTAGTAAGGCGCCTTCAATGACCCCCTATGCTCTTGAGAGATCCTCGCGTTTTCCAATTTTTGAAGGAGGCTCAAGAGTCTTGGGTGTTAAATATAATCCAGCAACCAAAGAAACTAGTAATGTGGATATAAATGAATTAAGAAAGATATCACAATTGGCAATGGGGGGGATTCCTACTGCCTATCACATACAGCTGTCAGATGAAAATTATTATTATGTGGTTACCCAAGATTATGTTTTCAGCTTTCAATTGATTCCACCTTCAGTAGAAAGTGTGGATAGCTTAGCCCCGCTTTTGAAAAAGCTACTTGATCAAGTTAGTTCATTACCAGTTGATGTCTCCTATCCATCTCTAAGAATGGCTTGGGAATCGATTGCTCCTTCTGGGGCGATCTTAAAAGGCTTTGAAAATCTTAAAGGAATAAGGGGAATCACAGCTGGCTTTGGTCTTAGACGTTTGCAGGATGGCAAATTCCAAGTCCTGGGATATCGAGACGTAAGAAGATTAATTTCTGAGAATCCAAATAAAGTATTTTTTAGATTAGATGTGCCCAAGACTCCAGGGGGCAGTTCTGTTGATTTTTATTGGGTTGTAAGAATGGGCAAGCATTGGGTCGCGTTTACGAATTATGACCTAGGCTCAACACCGACAAATCGGGCAATGTTAAGTCCACAGCAGGAGGAAGAAGCTATCCGAATATTAGTACAAAAAGAAGAGTATTCTATCGAGGAACTTATAGCTCTTGGAAGAACTTTCGGCCTTAATCAGGAAGATTTCTTTTCTGAAATCCGCCGTTTAGCCCACGGCGAACGTTTTAAATTGCCTACTGGGCAATGGACATCTTTTTATCCAACTTATAACGAGGATGGCACTCCCACTGGGAAGGTCAAAAGCTATTGGGCAGGTAAGAGAGACAGGAATTGGAACAGAAATGAAGTTACGTTTGTTCGTAATACGAAAGGTGAGTTGTTGCTTCAAATTAGGAAAGATGGAAGTTTGGATGTTTCAACAGGAGGTGGAATTGAAGTTGGGTTAGAGAATGAAGCGGAGAAAAAGCAAACAGCTTTAAATGAGACATTAGAAGAGTTTTATTTAGATCTAAATAGGAGTTCTTTTCACACAATTAGAAATATAAATAATAAACATGAATTCTTTCAGATGGATTTTGATTTGAAAAACGAGCAAGAAAAACTTGATAAAGACGGCATTTATTATGGGAAGCCAAAACAGATTCAAGGCAGAGAAATATATGATGTTTTTAAAGTGCAATTAGATGAGGAGCAGGAACGTGAATGGGAAAACAAAAAGAATGAAAAAGGAAAGACGGCTAAAGAATCCATGATGACATGGGAAGACTTTTTGAGTGGCAAGAAGGCGCCTTTAAATAATGAGGTCTACGGGATTGTGGCCGTTGATCCAAAGGTCTTGCGTGGTTGGTATGAAAAGGCTTCCCTTTCAAAAAGGCGTCAACGACTTGCACAAGGTTTAAATGGTTTATTGGCGTTTGAGAGTATTCAGGATTCTTTAAATCAAGTTCAAGCTCATCCTGAGAATAAGGCAATGACGGCTGGATTTATCAAGGTTAATCCTAACCAAATTGAACAAAAACCTTGGGATCTTGGGCAATTCGTGGTAACAGAATCAATTGCACCGGATAACAGATTGAAGAGGATGATTCAAGTATGGGCTAAGGATCGTCCATATCAAAAACCTTTGGTTGAGTGCACAGAACATGTGTTTGCGTTTGGCGTTTCACCTGATAATAAATATTTTGTCATCGTAACGCCGAATACTCGGTCTTGGGGACGTTTTAACGGATTTTATACAAATGTGAAGGCATATGATGTGACGACAGGGAAGGAAATCTTAGATATTGAAAAGATTGATCCTTTATTGTTTGTCAGGATTCAGACCACCAAAGGTCAGCATAATGTGGCTGAAGTCAGGACTAATTATGAGGAGGGAGATCCAGATATTCGCTGGAATAAAGAGGGACAATTAGTTTTATCATGGAACCATAATAATCCAGCCAATAGCTATACGGTTGATATTAATAAGGCAATTGCGAGGGCTAAAGGTGAAGAATTCAGTGACCAAGAAATCCAAATTGCTGCTATGTTTAAAAAAGCTGGGTTAACAGTCGAAGAGGTTCAAATGAATACTAAGAATGAGGGATCTGATATTATCCAAGGGAGAATACGGAAATCACCTGATTTGAGAAGAAGCTCAAGAAATCGAAATAATTCCAGTTTCCTCTATATGGGAGAATTAGATGAAACATATTTCTATGATGAAGGAGCTGTCGAATCCAACGAAAAAGCAGATGCAATAGTAAGGACGATAGAATTATTAAATAGAGTGCCTCCTGGGACTATGAAAAAGTCTTTCGAATTTCAACGGGGCAGCTTAATTGCAAAAGTTCAAGGCTCTTTGCAGGCGGTTATTAATATAATGAATAAAGGCGACGTGGCGATGGTTGCTGAATTGAGAGAACCGCATCAATCCTCAACAATTTGGACTCACGGGAAGTTTTTGATAACAGAAAAGCCTGTGAATCATGACGAGCAGCGGGTGCCAGTAATTGAAGTATGGGCTAAGGACAAATCGAGAAAAGATCAGTTGAAGGTTAGTCATGAGGGAGGAATATATAGGTATGGGTTTTCTCCTGACGACAAATATTTCGTGGTCGTAACGCCTTACTGGGGAAGTCATGAAGGATCTTCTGGTGATGGCGAGTCTGATCTTCCTACGGATGAAATTTTTACAAATGTTTACGCTTACGATGTTGGCTCGGGAAAGCATGTTCTAGATCTTGAAAGATTTGATTGGTCAGCACTTAACCAAAACAAAGGCACTATTGATAGTAGGCATGAAACAGGTAACCCTGATAGTGTTAATTGGAATAAACAAGGACAATTAGTTCTAACTTGGGGATCATCATTGGGGAAAAGAGATCATAAGTTAGATATTAATTATGAAGTTGATAAATATGTTAAGACCAAAGCAGCGTTAGAAACGCTAAGGTCTGATGAATATAGTGAAGAAGATCTGAGGAAAATGTTTGAGGAGCAGCAGGTAGGTGGCATCGTCGACTGGAGTGGTTTTTTAGTTAATTTAGCAAAGCAATTTGAAGAGTCACCAACCTCGCGGGCAATGACAACACAAAAAATTCCTACTGCTATGAAAAGAGGGGGTATCGACTTAAACGCGGCTAATATGGGCATGACGCTCACCAAGGATGCGCAGGGTGGCGTGAAGGTCTCTTTTGACCCGGCTATGATTGCGCGCATTAGACAACAGGGCGTACAGTCCGCATTTCCGTTAATTATCGACGTCCATCTAATGCCCTTGGCAGAAATTAGGCCTCTATTAGGACTAAATGACAATCCACCACAGCAGGCATTCGCGAAGGTTTAACAAAATTAGGCTGAGACTTGGAGCAACAAAATATATTGAGAAGGGTAACCAAAGTAAGTACAATCTGCAGATGAAATCAAAGCCCAAAACAGATGCAGGTGGTTACCCAAACACTTTAAACGCTAAGCAGAGGAAAACTGTTTTCTTGGATGATAAATATATTCAAGAGACTCCTCAGTTTATTGAAGCTATCACCCCAGGGATTTTTAAAGCTCAAGGGGTTTTTGAGACGATGTTAGCCGTGGGAGACAAGATATTTGATGTAGAGGCGCATTTGAAGCGCTTGCATGGCGCCTTTGGTAAAACTAATATCACCCCGCAGATTATTTCTGCTGTGGTTAAGGCCAATGGGTTTGATGCCTCAAGGGTTAGGGTCTTGGCCTGGAAAAAGGGAAGACAAACACATACGGCCGTCATGGCATTAAAGTATGTTTTTCAACACAAGAAATCTTTTCGCGTCTGCCTTATTAAAACTAATAGGCAAGCCGATAGTCGTTTGGCCAATACAAAATCATTAGACTATAAGATTTTTGCCAACGCTTATAAAAGTGCGCACGCTCAAGGTTTTGATGAGGCCTTGCTTCTTAACCGAAAAGGGTTTGTTTTTGAAGCAAGCCGTGCCAATGTCTTTATTTTTAATGAAGACAAGCTTATGACCCCGCCGCTATCTTCGGGATGTTTAAATGGCATTACCCGAATGAAGGTTATCCATATGGCGCGGACATTAAATATTCCCGTCTCGGAAAAGAATTTAACCCCAGTCATGATTAAGTTGGCGCCGCAGAAATTCTTGACCAATTCTCTCCTTGGAATTATGCCGTTTCGATTTTAAAATATTCCTCTTCACTCCTTGCTGTGGGGTCAAGTTTCGCTATAATTAAACATATGCAACGTATCCTTTTTGTTTTTATAATTTCTTTTTTATTTGGGCAGTCACTTCTTTGGGCTCAGATGCCGGGTGAGCCTATCCCTAATTCTCCCGAATGGCAATTGACCCTCGATGTAGTCAAGGCCAAGGCGCAGAAATTGATACAGAGAAACGCCTCTTTGATGGCCCAACATGGCGCCTTGACGGATGAATATAATAAGATCCAAGAACAGATTCGAGATGTCCGGCTTAAAAACGATGCGTTACGAGAGTTTCTTAAAGAAAGACACGGGCAAAGTGACCAACAATTACATATTGAGGATTTAAATAACCAGATCAAGGCCAAAAGAGGGCAAGTCCAGAAACAAAAGCAAGAATTGCTTAAGGTTCAAAAGCAGGCAGAAGAAGTTAAACACAAACTGGACCTTAAAAAACTTAAAACTTCGGAGAAAGACTTGGAGCGTCGAGAACAATCCCTTAAAGCCAATGCGGAAAGATTGTTACAACAGCAAGCTGTAGTCGCTCAAAAAGACCGTGAACTCATCACGCTTAAAGAAAAATTACAAAAAGAAAAAGACGTTGAGGATTCTTTGGAAAAACAATTGGCAGATTTAAAAGCAGCGCAGCTGCCGCCTCCGGATCCAGTCAACGCAGCTGAACTCAGGTCTTTACAGATGCAGTTACAGATGCTTGCCCAAAAAAAAGAAGATTTACAAAAGAAGAATAATGTCGATAATAGCCAAGTCAAAGACCAGCGCTATGAGCAGTTGTTCTCAAAGAAACAAGAATTGGAAAGTAAAATCAAGGAATACGAGGAGCAGCTTAACCAATTAAGGAATCCAAATACTTTTGCCTTTGCCGGCGGGCAGACAAAGCAAGTGTTGCATCAGATGATTGAGATCGATAAAAGGAACACCCAATTGCGACAGAGAATCAAGGATTTGCGGGAAGATATTTCGGTCTTAAAAGATCAGGTCAATAGGCTGGAGCGTAAGGTTAAGTTTAACCAAGATTCTTCAGATTACAAAAAATAGGAGTAGGCTATGCGTAAAACCGCTAATAATATTGCAGCAGCAGTCAGGGCCTTAATTGAAGTGTCGATTACACCCCAAAAAGATGTGGGGTTTGATAATATTGCACGGAGAATTTATGAATTCCCTGAGGTCAAAAGTTGCTATTTGGTTTCCGGCGGCTATGATCTTTTGGTGGTTGTTGAAGGTGACAATATCCAGACCGTCGCTGATTTTGTGGCGGCCAAACTTTCTTCAATGCCAAACGTGCGTCAGACCGCGACACACTTCCTTTTGAAGAAGTATAAGGAAGAAGGCCAGATTTTCAAACAGGCCAAAGACGAAAAAAGACAAAATATTTCATATTAACATAAGGGCGAGGGCAACGATCGCCCAGATAGCGGGTGAGCTTTAGGGTTTGCCCTTAGATGTAGGATGAACATGCGTATTTCTAAAAAAGTAGATGCTTTGGCTCCGTCGGGAATCAGGGCCTTTTTTGATTTAGTTTTAGGGATGAAGGACGTCATTTCACTTGGGGTGGGGGAACCGGATTTTGTGACCCCTTGGCATGTGCGTGAGGCTGCCATTCAATCGCTTGAAAGTGGGTTTACGTCCTATACGTCCAATAAAGGGATGATTGAATTGCGACGGGCTATTACGACATTTCTCAAGAATCGTCACGGCCTCTCGTATGATCCAGAAGAAGAAACGTTAATTACCGTGGGTGTCAGTGAAGCGTTGGATTTGGCCATGCGCGCGATCATGAATCCGGGTGATAAGATTTTGATCCCCGAGCCATCCTACGTGGCCTACGGGCCGGTGGTGGAACTTGCTGGTGGAAGGCCAGTGTTTTTACCAACCACTTTTGAAACCGGTTTTAAATTAACACCTAAACAAATAGAATCTGCCATCACCAAAGGTGTAAAGGGTATCCTGTTGAATTATCCTTCTAATCCGACGGGCTCTTCCTACAACAGAAAAGAACTTGAGGCCATTGCAAAAGTCATTAAGAGGCATAATTTGATTGTCATCAGTGATGAGCTTTATGATGAGCTTACCTACGACTTTCAACATACGCCTTTGGCCGCACTACCGGACATGAAACAGCGGGTGATTTATCTCAATGGTTTCTCTAAATCTTACGCGATGACAGGCTTTCGTATCGGCTATGCCTGCGGCCCGTCTGACATTATTGCGGCTATGACCAAGATCCATCAATACACCATGCTATGCGCTTCGATTACGGCCCAAATGGCCGCTATAGAGGCCCTTAAAAGTGGGGGGAAAGACATCGCGGTCATGAAAAAAGAATATTTAAGGCGCAGGGACTTTATCGTGGATGGTTTAAATAAGATAGGACTTGAATGTTATAAGCCACAAGGGGCTTTTTATGTATTTCCTTCCATTAAATCGACGGGGGAGACTTCCATGAGTTTTGCCAAGAATTTATTGGAACAGCAGAAAGTGGCCCTGGTTCCGGGGGTCGCTTTTGGGAGGTTCTGTCAAGATCACGTGCGCATTTCCTATGCTTCCAGTTATGAAAATTTAAAAGAAGCTATCAGCCGCATTGAGAAATATTTGAAAAAGAAATGATCACGGTTCTCTACGATAGAAAGTGAAATTAAGATGAGAAAAGAACATCTTCCTAAAGTTTCTAGAAAAAAAGATGATGTCGACTTCGAAATTGATTTTTATGAAAACATTTTGAAGGAAACTCCTAATTTTATTGAGGCCCTGGTGGCCATCGGGGATTTATATACAAAGGCCGGTTTCTGGCAAAAGGGTTTGGAAGTTGACTTAAAACTTTCCCGTCTTCGACCAGACGACGCGTTTGTCTTTTATAATTTAGCCTGCTCGTACGCGCTGTTGAGCCAAACGCGTCTGTCCCTCGCGGCGCTGTCAAAAGCCATTGATTTAGGCTATAATGATTTTAAACATCTGCGTGAAGATCCAGACCTGGAGAATTTGCTCAAAGATGAAGAGGTGTTAGAATTTCTGGCACAGGTCGAGAGAAAAAGAAAAACAGCGAGAAAGATTTAAATAAGCACTTTCCCCTCATGATTAAAGGGTATTGGTTTTGACCAAAAGAATACTGTCACTGTCCTGAATCAAGAAAACGAAACCTCTTGTTAAAGGAAAATATGAAAAACTATCGGGAAGAACTTTGGTTCCATACAAATACAAGACGGGCATATATCAATATCACCCCAAAAGTCCAGCAGGCCATTGATAAAAGCGGCATCAAGGAAGGATTGTGTTTGGTTAATGCCATGCACATTTCCGCCAGTGTTTATATCAACGATGATGAAGGCGGGCTTTTGCAGGATTATGATCAATGGCTTGAACGCTTGGCCCCTCATGAACCCGTCGGTCAATATCGACATAATGACACAGGGGAAGACAATGCGGATGCTCATTTGAAACGCCAGATCATGGGCCGCGAGGTCACGGTGGCCATTACCGCAGGGAAGTTAGACTTTGGCCCATGGGAACAGATATTTTACGGAGAATTCGATGGACGAAGGAGCAAGCGAGTTTTAATCAAGATTATAGGAGAATAATTATGAGTTTAGTTGTTTTAGGTACGGTCGCGTTAGACCATGTCAAAACACCGTCTGGGACAAAAAAAGACATGTTAGGAGGCTCGGCCGCGCATTTTGCTATGAGTGCCCGTCTTTTTACCCCTGTGCATCTTGTTGCCGTTGTGGGGCGGGATTTTCCTCAAAGACATTTAGATTTCTTAAAACGTAAAGGGATAGATTTAACTTCGCTTGAAACAGGACGGGGAAAGACCTTCCGTTGGCAAGGAGAGTATAAAAAAGGGGACCTTAACACGGCCTTGACCTTGGCTACGGAACTTGGTGTGCTAGAAAGCTATATCCCTCAGATTGCCGACCATCAAAAGAATTTTCCAAACGTTTTTCTAGCCAACATTGATCCTGATTTACAGATGAAACTTCTTTTATCCATGAAAAGCCCGCAGCTGGTGGGATTAGATAGTATGAATTTATGGATTAACATAAAACTAAAATCCCTGCGCCGGTTAATAAAGATGGTCCATTTGTTTGTAGCCAATGACGCGGAGGCCAGAGCCCTGACAGGGGAACATAATTTGATTATGGCGGCCAAGGCTTTAAGAAAGATGGGGCCGAGATTCATTGTGATTAAAAAAGGGGAACATGGCGTATTGTTTTATAGTGATCAATTTATGTTTTCTTTTCCTGCTTATCCTGTGGAGAAGGTGCTGGATCCGACTGGGGCGGGGGATACCTTTGCCGGCGGGCTAATGGGATATTTAAGCAAGGCGCGTAAAGTCGACGAGAAAAGTTTGCGTAAGGCGCTTTTGTATGCCACCACCGTCGCTTCTTTTAATGTCCAGGGTTTCGGTATGGGCAGCACCGCTTCATTGACCTTGAAGGAAGTTGAAGAGCGTATGAAGACCTTGGTCCAGTTTATGGCGGTTTCTTAAAAATGTCCTGGCAAACGATTGGCCTTTGGGCAGGGATCATGTTGCCTTTATGGGACATACCTCTTATTGTGCGCGTTATACGACGCAAATCATCTGCTGACATTTCTCTGTTATGGACTTGGGGAATTTGGTTAAGTTCAGTGCTTATGGCCCCCAGCGCTTTTGTCGCCCACAATACCATAGCCATAGGGTTTAATATCGTCAATGTGATTACCTTGAGCATTGTTTTGGTTGTTGTTGTTAAATTTCGACGAGGAAAACAAAAATGATTATCATCCAAAAAGTGGGGTTGGCCGCTTCTATTATGATGCCCTTATGGAATATCCCCTTAATCGTCAGGATTGTTAAAAGACAATCATCAGCGGACATTTCTATGAGTTGGGTCATGGGAGTATGGGTATGCGCGCTGTTGATGGCCCCCTCCGGGTTTACGTCCAATGATATTGTTTGGCGTTCTTTTAATATTGTTAATTTAGTTTTGTTCACAGGAGTTGTCATAGCCGTGCTGCGCTACCATAAGAAAGACCAACAACCAACCCAAGTCTCCGACAAGAGGGAAGTCTAATGCCTAAAAGACAGATTGAGAAAAAGCCTATTCAAGAACATCCTCAAGGGATTTTAAAATGCGGGACTGTGGCCATCATCGGCCGGCCCAATGTGGGAAAATCCACCCTTTTAAATGCGCTCTTAGGAGAGAAAATTTCGATTGTCTCGGATGTCCCTCAGACGACCCGTCAGCAGATTCGCGGTATTTACACGGATAAACGCGGACAGATCATTTTTATCGACACCCCAGGATTTCATATAGGACACGATTCTTTGGGAAAATATATGAATCGATCTTTAGTGGGAGCTATTGGGGATGTGGATATTATTATCCATATAGTAGACGCCAATGATCGCATCGGCCAGGAAGAACGCCAGGTTATTAATAAGCTTAAAGATTGCGGTAAGACCATCATCGTTGGTTTGAATAAGGTGGATTTTTCTAAAGGTAAGCATATCCCCGAATATATTGCGCTTTGGGAAGAGATGCGCGGCAAGCCGATGTCGGAGATGAAGGATTTGATTTTGTTGCCGCTCTCGGCCCTTAAGGGGACCAATGTCCCTAAGTTGGTAGACATTCTTTTTGAGAATTTGCCTGAAGGGCCATTGCTGTATCCTGAGGATGTCATTACAGACCTGCCTAAAACGATCGCGATGGCGGATATGATACGTGAAAAGCTTTTTTTAGTGATGAAGGAAGAAGTCCCTCATAGTTTGGCTGTCATGATTGAAAGTGTCCAACCTCGCCGAGGCAAGACCCTACATATCAGGGCCGTGGTTTTAGTTGAGCGTGATTCCCAGAAAGAAATTGTCATTGGCAAGAGAGGCAGCGTGCTTAAAGAGGCAGGAACAGCCGCCAGGGCAGACTTAGAAGCGTTGGTGGAAGGCAAGGTGTTCTTAGAGTTGTTTGTCAAGACTCAAGAAAATTGGCGCCAGGACCACAGTTTGCTCGAAGAGATGGGGTATACGATTTAGTCCATGCTGGATAATGTAAAACTCACCCAAGTGATCAAGAGGCTTAAAGTGGCCATGAAGGACTTGCCAGACCCGTCGGTAACGTTGGTAGGCAAGAAGTGGAAAAGTCCTTTTTTGGTTTTGGTTTCATGTCTGCTTAGTCTTCGCACCAAGGATGAGACAACTTTGCCGGCCAGTGAACGATTATTTGCGCAAGCAACAACGATTGAAGGCATCCTTAAGCTTTCCGTGAAAGAAATTGAAACGCTGATTTATCCCGTCGGCTTCTATAAGACCAAGGCCCGGACGCTCAAAGGAATTTGCCAGGACTTACTCGAGCGATTCAACGGCCAAGTCCCTGATGAATTAGATGATCTTTTGACGCTTAAAGGAGTGGGGCGCAAGACAGCTAATCTTGTTTTGACAGAAGGTTTTGGTAAGCTTGGGGTTTGTGTGGATACGCATGTGCACCGTATCTCTAATAGGTTAGGGTATGTCAAAACCAAGGATCCGCACGAAACGGAATTTGCCTTGCGAGAGAAGCTCCCAACGCGATATTGGATTGAATACAATGCACTGTTAGTCACGTGGGGACAAAATATTTGCAAACCGATTTCTCCTCTATGTTCACAATGTCCGGTTAATACGATTTGTGAAAAAAACGGTGTATTAATTAGTCGATAATTTTTAAATTTGTGAGGGGATTTATTCTTGACTTTTACTGTTGCACATGTTAAAAAAACATGCGTTTTTAACCCGAATTTTTCAATAGAAAAATTCGCCCGTAGGGTCCACTGATTTAATCCCTTATTAGATCTGGTTTTAGGGTTTAATGAGATTTAGAGGGATTTTGTTGCATTTAAAACTATGGAAAAAATAATTGGTCTGACATATGATTTAAAATCCGATTGGGTCAAAAAGGATGATGACCCACACGATGCCGCGGCTGAATTAGACGGCGTAGATACCGTCGAGGCGTTGACCCGTGCTTTTGAGAGCGCGGGGCACAAGGTTGTCCCTATCGGTAATGCGCGTCAATTATTAGCGGCCATTGGCCAAGGACTACACGTGGATTTGGTTTTTAACATCGCGGAAGGTCATTATGGCCGTAATCGTGAAAGCCAAATCCCTAACATCTTAGAGATGTTCAATATCCCTTTTAGCGGTTCGGATGCCTTAAGTTTAGGCGTGACCCTTGATAAAGCAGTGGCCAAAAAATGTTGGATGGCCGATGGGGTTCCTACAGCCAGATTTTTTGAAGCGACTTTAAAGGACAATTTAAAAGAGCTTAACACTATCGGATATCCCCTGATTGTCAAAACCTCTCAAGAGGGGACTTCCAAGGGGATTACAAAAAATTCCCGTGTGGAGAACCTTGAGCAGTTACAAAGGGAAGTCGCGAAGATTTGCACTGTTTATAAACAGCCCGCCTTGTGTGAGCAGTTTATCAAGGGGACTGAATTTACCGTGGCTGTCATTGGCAATGAAGAGCCCATGGCCTTACCTGTTGTTCAATACGCGGTGGGAGGCAATACGAACATGGGGGATGAATTTTATTCATATGAGCATATTGTGGCCAAAAGTGTGCAATATATTTGTCCGGCCCAAATTGATGAGAAATTAGCTGTGCGGTTGCAAAAGGTGGCCATTGCCGCCTATAAATCTGTGGAATGCCGTGATTTGGGGCGCGTGGATTTTCGTCTGGATGACGATGGAAATCCTTTTGTGTTGGAAATTAATCCATTGCCCAACTTAAGCCCCTCGGAAGTTTTTCCCATGTGCGCCAAAGCACGCGGGTTGACATATAATCAATTGATTAACAAGATTCTTGATTATGCCCTTAAGCGTTATGGGCTTTTGGAGCTACAGGAGGCTCTTATCCGACGATGAAGACAAATACACTCTCTTTAGATTCAAGTCTTGATGGTTCAGAATCGTTACGTCCCAATATTCCTTTAAGTTCTGAAGAACAACGTATCTTAGCTCTTTTCCCGGGAGCAACGGATGCCGACTGGGAAGATTGGCGTTGGCAGATAAGAAATCGGATACGCACTCTGGAGGCTATCAATAAATTTATGAAGCTCACCCCCCGTGAGGAGCGAGGAGTTATCGGCGCTGGGGACAAGCTTACCATGTCTATTCCTCCATATTTTGCGGCTTTAATTGATGCTAAGGATACTGCTTGTCCCATTCGTTTGCAGTCCGTACCCCAGGATTATGAGTTTGAGACCGCGCCTGAGGAAATGCTCGACCCTTGCGGGGAAGACAAATCGTCTGCTGTGCATGGCTTGGTTCACCGCTATCCGGATCGAGTGTTGTTTCTGGTCAATGAAATGTGCGCCATGTACTGCCGGTACTGCACACGTTCACGTATGGTCGGTGATGGTAACCATACCCTTAATGCCTCAACCTATGATGCTGCCTTAAACTATATTCGTCAGCATAAAGAAATTCGCGATGTTCTTATTTCCGGCGGAGACCCCTTAACTCTGGGAGATCGGATGTTGGAATATATTATTTCTTCGGTCAAAGCAATTCCACATGTGGAATTTGTCCGTATCGGTACCCGTATTCCTGTCACTCTTCCTCAGCGGGTAACTCCTGAATTGTTGGCTATGTTTAAACGATATTCGCCAATTTGGATGAGCGTCCATTTTAATCACGTGAAAGAAATCACCCCAAGGGTGAAGCATGCTTGCAATATGATTGCGGATGCGGGAATTCCTATGGGAAGCCAGACGGTACTTTTGCGCGGCGTTAACGATAATCCGCAGGTCATGAAAGATCTTTTCCACGGATTACTCAAAATCCGTGTGCGTCCCTATTACATTTATCAGTGCGATCCTATTACGGGCAGCCGTCATTTTCGCACCACGGTTGAAACAGGGATCAATATCATTCAGAATTTGCGAGGGCATACCACAGGGTATGCTGTACCTACCTATGTTATTGATGGCCCAGGGGGTGGCGGGAAAATTCCTATCTCTCCAGAGTATGTTGTCTCCCATTCCAATGGCCGCTATGTTTTGAAGAATTTTGCGGGAGAGCTTTATACCTACGTGGACCCAACGTACTAAAAGTTCTAAAAATAGCTCTACTTATGGTTAAAGCATGATCTATGTGGTATACTTTCATCAAAAGAGAGCATAGAAGCTCTAAGGTCGTTTTACAAAATTCCTTCCCAAGGTCATTCTCGAAGTTGTTCTATCGAATCTCACACGTTTTTTGTGCATTAAAATAGCCAGGAGAACGGAGTATGAAAAATCAAATTTTTTATGCAGTTTTAGTTGTAGGGGTCCTTTTATTCTTAGCCTCCACTGTTTACGCTGTCCAAAAAAGTTTTAGTATTGAGTCGATAGATTTGAATAGTGCAGCTAACGGACCTAACCCTCAAATATTGAATACCGCCAGCAAGAGTTTAAAATCTTTGAATGTGCTGCCCTCAGATAAAATTGAACAGTCTTTGTCTAAGAAAATAGGGAAAGCTCGACCTCAAGACACGATAAAGATATTGATCAAATTGGTCAAAAACCCTGGCTCACCCATAGGTAATATTAAGGGTTTGTCCAAGGATAAAGTGGCAAGGGCAGTAATCGGAAATCTAAAATCTTCGGCGCAAAATTCACAAAAGAATGTTTTAGATTATTTATTATCCAACAGTGTTACGGCTAAGAGTGTCGCTGTCAAAAGTTCTGCTTCTAAAAGTCCTTCCGCTGGAAAGGTTAAAACTTACAAAGCGTATTGGGCTGTCAATTATATAGCAGCGCAGGTAAATCCTGATGTTGTGGCCTCAATCGCCGCATTACCGGATGTAGTCGCTGTTTATGAGGACAAGGCAGTTGAGCCACCGACTCCGATGGATTTTCAAACTCAAATTATGGCTCCAGCTCCTAACACAATGGCCTGGGGAGTTAAGCAGATTCGTGCTAATAAACTATGGAATCCTGATCTAACTGGCGGGATGGTAACAAGGAACGATTTTATACAATTATTATCTACCAGCAGCATTAATGGTGGAGAGGTGTTTGACTGGTTGTTGAGCAAGTTCTATTTGCAAGAGGAGGGAGTTCCAGATGAGGCATATGTAAAGTCGATGACTAATACTATTATACAGGCGATTCAACAATCCAAATTCTCCGCTCAGGCAGACAGCATCATCTCCTTTTTGCAACGGAATCAAGGACAGAAGATTGATGGAACGGGTGTTATTGTTGGTATTATTGATACCGGGGTTGATGCTACCCATCCGAGCCTGTTTGGGAAAATGGCTACCGGACTACTTGGATGGAAGGATTTTAACGCGGACAGTGCAACGCCGGTGGATACTATGGGGCACGGAACTCATGTGACGGGGATCATATTGGGGACTAACAACAATAGTCTTCATATAGATATAGGTGTGGCTCCAGGAGCTATGTATTATGCCGCTCGTATTTTTGGACTTAATACAACTACTAATTCCATGATTTTGGATGCCGCACAATGGATGATCGATCCAGATACGCATAAAGTTCATCCCGACATCATCAATTGCTCTTGGGGGGCATCTGATTCTACTGATGATTGGTTTCGTGAAATGGTTCAAACTTGGCGTAATCTAGGAATCTTACCTGTATTTGCCGCTGGCAATAATCAAGCACGGACACCATCTTATAATGGCTTCTGGTCACTTACAAATCCAGGAAGTTACCCGGAGGCTTTCAGTGTAGGAGCTAATGATAGCTTGAATCAAATAGCTAATTTTAGTAGTGAAGGTCCCAGCACCTTTGACGGTCTAGAGGGGATAATTAAACCAGATGCTACCGCTCCGGGTGTTAACATTGTTTCCGCCTGGGCTACTGGAACGGATATGTATGGCGATGGCCAGCATGGGGTTGTTGGAACTAATTTATATTTATCTAGCGGTACTAGTATGGCTGCTCCGCATGTGGCCGGTGCAGCGGCTCTGTTAAAACAGATGCATCCCGATTGGTCTCCGGATGATTTACAAGCGGCCCTATCTCAGAGTCGGGATTACTCGGATACTCCAACAGGTCTCTATTCTCATGGGACAGGACGAAGCGATGCGTTTATGGCGGCAAGGGTTACAATGATTTTTGAACCTTCAGCCATTAGTTTTGGCAGGGCAGATAACTCAACGACCTCATGGAATAAATCGACATTATTTACCATTAAAAATATGACTCCAAAATCTGAGAGCTATGCATTGAGTTGTCATAACAGTTTTCCATTGGGAATCAATTGTCAGGTTTCTCCTCAGCAAATCACTGTACCCGCTATGAGTGAAGCTCAGGCCAGTTTATCCATTCGCGTTGATAATACCAAAGCAATGAACGTCCAGGGATTCCCTAATTCCTACTCAGGTAATGTTTTGGCCATTTCATCTGGAAATGAATATCACTCGATGCCGTTCTCATTTTTGAAGTCACCTGTGTTATATATTTCTAGGACGTATACTCCAACACAAAATTTTTTGAAGGTGCTTAATGATAGTGGATTTGTGGCCAACTTCAGTACTAATATCGGTTCCTCTGAGAACGTAATAGTAAACGTCCCTAGAGATGACATCTCCTATGATATTTTTAATCTAGAAATGGAAGGGGATATAGTATATATTTCGACTTATGATCAAGTAAAGCCAAACAATCTTAATTCTCCGGTACTTATCAACAAAGCGGATGCAGTTCACTCTTTGAAGATATCTCCTGTAGATATTAATAACAATCCACTTACGCTTGATTATAGGGAGCTATTATTCAGATCAGCACAGAACAATTCGGTCGGAATAGATTATTATCAAGAGGGGAAGTCTCCTTGGCAATTAAAGTTTTCTAATATTAGCCCCCGATGGAAGGTGGATTGGTTTTTACAAACCGCGGGACTAGTGACTTATGAAGACGGAATGGGGTCGGTGAAGGATTATTATGCTATCAATGGGGAGATCTCTGACGGAATATTCTATGACATAGCATGGTCAAATAACCCACTTGATTTTAATCCCATGACATTGCGTTTTCATCCCTTATCGGGGGTAAGTAGTATCGGGATCAGTTTTGGAATGAGAATCAGCGGGGCTCCTGCTGACATTAAAACTTTGCAATCACCTTTTCTGCAGAAATTTTATGTTCAAAAGGCTAGTCAGAGTGATTTTCATTTTTTTTCTCACGTAGACACACTCCACTCTTTGCTTATAACTCCTCCTAATGGGAGAGTTACTTGTCCGAGCCCATATGATCCTAATGGTTCTTTTTGTTACTCGGATTGGGGTGTTTTTTCACCTATTTTTAGCGCTACCTCGCCCAATACTTTTGAAGCAAATTTACATGGTATTTCAAATCCTATGAGGATTTCTTCTGATGGAACGTGGGATGTGGGCTTAGGACCATATTTTTTTGCGGGGTCTTTAAATTATGTTAATAATACCATAGTTTTGATGCCATTAAACAAAATAGGGAATCTTTTGTTTTCCTCTCAAAATTTTGATGAAATAAAAAACGAGATTAACTCTCCCGTTGTTAATTTATATAATAGCTCAGGGGCATTGATTGCAACTTATCCAATATACTCAGCGATCCAACCTATTTCTGTGCCTTCACCAGGGAAATATAGTTTGCAAATCCCTGGTTTTAAAGAATACTCAATTGGAAGTATGAATGGCTCCTCTAGTGTGAGCATGAATTTTGATACGACCATGGTTAATAATGTGCCTCCTCAGTTTACGCAGTTGAACATTTTCTCTAACAAACACATGACAAATATGGTCAATGGTAAGGTTGATGGGAACATGATCACATTTACTATCAATGATGCAAGCCCTATCACAGAAGTCGTAGTCAGATATAAGACTATTAATGGTCATGTCACGGGGACATTGGCGGTGACTGGCCCAATTTCGTCACCAAGATTGGCAGGAAATGAATATATGGTTTTAATCCCGAAGAATTTTATTGCAACGAATGATTATGTTTCTCTGGTGATAACGGCCGTTGACAAAGCGGGCAACAGTACAGCTCAGAATTTGAACCCTGCGTTTTATTATGAATCTGCACCAACAAATAAAACGGTTAGAACTTCTTCTGTGGCGATACGTTAGTGTTTGAGGAAAGGTTCTGTTTTTTTCCTGTACTTAGGTACTAAAGTTTGACAATTAAGGCTTCTGTACTATAATAGACACACTTTAAAAACCTTTTATTTTTTAGGAGTTAAGATTTTCATGTTAGAAGTCAAAATCAACGATAAAAATAGTTTTGAAAAGGCGATGCGCACGTTCAAGAAGCAATGCCAAAAGGATGGTTTTTTGGTGGAGCTAAAGGAACGTCGTTTTTATTCCAAGCCTTCCGACCGCAAGCGTAAAAAAGGCACAGGCGGCAGGTAGTCTTTTTGGTAATCATTTAGGTGTTATGGGCGGACTATTTAAGTCCGCCCATATATTTTAATGTCGCTGCATTCTTAAGACGGGTTGTTTATGATTAAAATAAAACGCGCTCTTATTTCCGTTTCTGATAAAACAGGTCTGGTAGAATTTGCCAAAGGTCTTCACAAATTATCAGTGGAGATTATCTCGACCGGCGGTACGGCGGCGCTTTTGCGCTCATCACAAATTCCCGTCAAAGAAGTTTCAGAATATACCGGTTTCCCCGAAATGTTGGATGGACGGGTCAAGACCCTTCATCCTAAGATTCACGGCGGACTTTTGGCCGTACGAGACAACCCTGAGCATATGAAACAAATAGAAGCTCATGGGATCGGCCTTATCGATATGGTGGTAGTCAATCTTTATCCTTTCGAAAAAACAGTAGAAAAGAAAAATGTCAGCCTCGAAGATGCCATTGAAAATATTGATATCGGCGGGCCATCGATGCTGCGCTCAGCCGCCAAGAATTATAAGAGTGTGGCTGTCATCTGTAATCCTGCCAGATATTTAGAAATATTAAAAGAGTTAGAGACTAACAGCGGAATTCTCTCCGAGAAGGTGCTGATGAATTTAAGCTTAGAAGTTTTTGAACGTACGGGGCAATATGACGCGGCCATTTCCAGTTTCCTCAACAATCGTTTTAGGGCAGACAATGCCTTTTCAGATTTTCCTAAAGACGTTCAATTAAATTTTACTAAATTACAAGACTTGCGTTACGGAGAAAATCCCCATCAATTAGCGGCCTTTTATAGTGAGGGCAAGAAAAAAGAAGGACTTGCGGCCCTTAAACAGGTGCACGGCAAAGAACTTTCTTTTAATAATTTCTTAGATTTGCAAGTGGCGGTGGATATCGTACGTGAATTTGATTTGCCAGCCGCGGTGATCATCAAGCATAACAACCCCGCCGGCATTGCTCAAGACAAGACCTTGGAGGCTGCCTACAAAAAGGCTTATTCCTGTGATAGTCTTTCAGCCTTTGGCGGTATCATTGGACTAAACCGGCCCGTCGATATTAAAACAGCCCAGGCCATTATAAAAAGTGGGTTTATGGAATGCATCATCGCCGTGGGATTTGAAAAAGACGCTTTAAAGATCCTTTGTGAAAAGAAAAACTTGCGGCTTTTGGAACTTGATATGTATGCTCTGCCTGATGAGAGGTATGATTTTAAGAAAGTCTCTGGGGGGCTATTGCTTCAAGATAAGGACAACCGTCAATTAAAGCAGGAAGAGATTAAGATTGTCTCTAAGATTAAACCGACCAAGGCCCAAATGGATGCCATGCTTTTCGGTTGGAAGTTTATCAAACATATTAAAAGTAACGCCATTGTTTTAGTCAAAGGCACTCAAACTATTGGCATTGGCGCGGGACAAACCAGCCGCGTTGACTCTGCCTTACATGCCATCAGAAAAGCGGGGACCAAAGCCAAGGGCTCTGTTCTTATTTCTGACGCGTTTTTACCCAAGGAAGACACAGTGACATTCGCAGCCAAGGCGGGAATTAAAGCGATTATTCAAACCGGCGGCTCCATCATGGATGAGCAGGTGATAAGGGAAGCTGATAAACGCAAAGTTGCCATGGTCACAACCGGAGTTCGTCACTTTAAACATTAATAGATTTTTTCCACGGATTTCAAAAATGAATACCGCTCACGAATACCTTCATTCGCTGACCAATTTTGAATCCAATCTGCATAAAATTACTCCAGAAGATTTTCATTTAGGACGGGTCAAAGAGCTTTTAGCGGCACTAGGTCACCCTGAGTCTAAATTAAAAGTCATTCATATTGCAGGGACCAAGGGTAAGGGATCCACATGTGCGATGATCGCGAGTATCTTGCAGCAGGCGGGTTTTAAAGTCGGTCTTTATACTTCGCCCCATCTACATCGCATCAATGAGCGCATTCGTATTCTAGATAAAAACAATCTGTATAGTAAGGATGATTTTACGGGTTCTATGAGTGACGAGCAGATGGCCCATATAACCAATCTCATCCGGCCCTTGGTTGCTGCTATTGAAAACAAGGGGGGATTTTTAACCTACTTTGAAGTTTTGACGGCCATGGCCGCGGTCTATTTTGCCCAAGAAAAAGTTGATTTTGCCGTCTTAGAAACTGGTCTTGGAGGAAGATTGGACGCGACCAATGCCTTTGATTCAAACATTGCGGTGATAACTCCGATTAGTTTGGATCACACAAAGATTTTGGGGAATAATTTAAAACAGATTGCTAGAGAAAAGGCCGGAATTATTAAAAACACGAAACAGAAAATGGTCATTGCTCCTCAAGATGAAGTGGTCATGGAAATTCTAAAAGACCGTTGCCGGGAATTTGGGATTGAGCCGAGGATTGTTCATCCCATGGAGCATAAACATATAAATATTGCCTTAAAAGGAGAGCATCAAATTACCAATGCTTCCTGCGCTTTAGGAGTTATGGAAATTCTAAACCAGCAAGGGGTTGTTGTTAGCCAGGAAGCTACAGAAGAGGGATTAAAGAAGGTGCGCTGGCAGGGACGGTTTGAAGTTGTTAAAGAAAGACCTGTGGTAGTCCTTGACGGCGCGCATAATCCCGCTTCCGCCCAAGCTTTGGCTAAGACGGTCTTAGATGAGTATCAGCGTCGAAGGGTTGTTTTGATTTTAGGGCTATCAGCGGATAAAGATATCCTAGCGACCTGTGAGCCTCTTAAGTTGATAACGGGGTGCGTTATTTTAACGAAGGCCAGCCACTCTCGCAGTTACACCTTTACCCGTCAGGAAGCTCATGATATTTTTACCGGTAAAGAATGGTTTTTGACGGACAAGGTTGAGGATGCTTTGGACCTTGCTCTTTCTAAAGCCAATAAGGAAGATGTGATTGTTATAACGGGGTCATTGTTTGTGGTGGCAGAAGCCAGGGGGATTTTATGTACCAATTCAAAGCGCTAGAAGATACTATCGCGGCCATCGCGACGCCTGCCGGTGCCGGGGGCATTGGTATTGTTCGGATATCGGGAGTTCAAGCCTTGAAGGTTGCCGACGCTGTTTTTCGTTCTAAATCTCAAAGTAAACCTTCTGATGCTCGGGGCTTTACGGTCCATTATGGATGGATTATGCAAAAAGAAGAGATTGTCGATGAAGTCTTATTGACCATCATGCGCGCGCCTAAAAGCTATACCGCCGAAGATGTGGTTGAGATAAGCTGCCATGGCGGCTGGGCCGTAGTGCGTTTGGTTTTAGACATTGTTTTAAATGCCGGTGCTCGTCTGGCAGAGGCGGGTGAATTTACCAAACGCGCATTTTTAAATGGTCGGATTGATTTAGCCCAGGCCGAAGCGGTGCTTGACATCATCCGCGCTAAAACAGACACCTTTGTGCGTGTCAGCCAAAACCAATTAAAGGGGCAATTGTCCCAAGAGATTGAGAATATCCGTGGCCAATTAATGAGTGTGTATACCACGCTTGAAGCCTTGATTAATTTTCCTGAGGATGACATTGACGCTCAAACCCATGAAGCTCTATATAAACGTATCGAAGAACAAAACAAACATGTGCAAAGTCTTTTAGCCAATAGCCACAACGGGCGTTTACTCAAGGAAGGGCTTCGCGTGGTGCTTTGTGGTAAGCCTAATGTGGGTAAGTCGTCGTTGTTAAATGCGCTTTTGAAAGAGCAGAGGGCTATTGTGACGCACATCGCCGGGACAACGCGAGATGTGCTTGAGGAAGAGGCCCAAATCAGAGGCATTCCTCTTAATTTAGTCGACACAGCCGGTATTTTAGAACCCAGGGATCTTATTGAAGAAGAGGCCATCAAGCGCAGTCATTTGTATATTCAAAACGCGGATTTAGTGCTTTTGGTTTTAGATAATAGCTCTGGGCTGGAAGAGCAAGACCGTTTGCTTATGGAGAAGGTCAAGGAGCTCAATGTGATTGTGGTGGTTAATAAAAATGATTTGCCTTCAAAGTTGGCCGCGGCGGGAATCCCATTTGAGCGCGTTGTCAGAGCTTGTGCGGTTAAACCTCAAGGTCTTGACCAATTAGAAGAGGCCATTATCAAGGCTGTTTGGCAGGGAGAGACATTGGACACCCATGGAGTCTTTATTAGCAATCTGCGCCATGTCCAAGCCTTGAAGCAAGCGACGGTGGAGCTTCAAGCGGCCTTGGGGCTTATGGATGATGGGCTTTCGATTGAATTTATTAGTGAACATGTCAAGACGGCGGTCAATCAAATGGACGCTGTCTTGGGACGCAATATCGACGAGGATTTACTCGAAAGTATATTTAGTGAGTTTTGTATAGGCAAGTGATTCTACGTGTCAGGAATAATTTTTAATCGGCTCCGGTTATCTTTTTCCGACAATCTTTTCTAGATGTTCATAAACACAACGTCCTTCGGACTGTGTTTATGAGTCGGCGTCGTAGATTGTCGGGATAACAGTCGCCTTTAAAAATTATTCCTAACACTTTTATGAGGAGGGATGGATATGAATAATCATAAACTTCAATTCGCTGTTATTCTCGCTGGTTGTGGGAATAAAGATGGAGCAGAGATTCAGGAGTCTGTATTAACCTTGCTGGCCATTGATAAAGCAGGTGGACAATATCAATGCTTTGCACCGGATGTGGAGCAAAAAAGGGTGCTTAACTTTTTGACTAATGAAGAGTTGAAAGAGAAACGTAATGTTTTGCTTGAGTCTGCTCGTATTGCCAGGAGCAAAATAAAACCGTTATCAGAGTATAAGGTCAATGATTTCGATGTCTTGGTTCTCCCAGGAGGTAGTGGAGTAGCCTATAACCTATGCACCTTTGCCCAGGATGGTGCTAACATGAAGATTAATCCTGATGTTGAGCAGGCGGTGATCTCGACATACAAGGCCCAAAAACCTATCGGGGCTTTGTGTATTTCTCCTGTGATTATTGGGAAATTAATCCCCAACGTAGAGCTTACCTTTGGAGAAGACGCCAAGGTCAATGAGATCTTCCAGAAAATAGGAGTCAAAACTATTAACACTTCTGCCCGTGAGATTGTCATTGATAAGAAGAATAAAATTGTCTCAACGCCTTGTTATATGCTGGCGGATTCAAGGATTAGTGAGTTAAGCCAAGGGATTGAGAAGCTTATCCAAGCCTTGATTGAGATGGCTTGAACTCCGTCGATGTCCCCGTTACCGTTTAGAATTCTAAAATCATAATATGTATGGAAGTTTATTTAATAATAAACAATGATTCATAACATAAACAATGAAAAATATTAAGTCCTCATCTGAAACTAAGATTGAAACACAGCGTATTATGGTTTATATAAGAAAATTGGGCAGGAAAGTCTTTACAACCCATGAGTTAATGTCGATATCAGGCAAATCAGCATCGAGTATTGTTCAAAGTTTAAATCGTCTGGTGCGTCAAGGCCTGTTTATCAAGGTTTACCGCGGCGTCTGGGCTGAATTTGACGCTAAGAAAATTTCTATTTTTGAAATCATTCCCTTTTTGTTTGCGCGTCATCGCGTTTATGTATCTTTTATTACCGCCCTTCATTTACATGGGATTATTGAACAAATCCCCCAGGTGATTACTCTTGCTTCAACCTTGCACACCAGGACCATACGCACCAAGCTTGGGGTCTTTTCCGTCCATCAAATTACTCCAGCTTTTTTTGATGGTTTCGATTGGTATAAGGGCGAGGGGAGTTTTTTAATCGCCCAACCGGAAAAAGCTTTAATTGATAGCCTGTACCTTTCGGGGCGTCGTAAAAAACAATTTGGTTTTTTCCCCGAGTTACACTTTCCGCCAGAATTCAGCTTCCCAAAAGCAGTTCAATGGGGCAAGCGTATCAAGGAAGAGAAAATCAGGACATATGTTCTTAAGAAACTCAAAGAAATATTAAAAGCAAAACAATTAAAGTAGTCATTAGTTGTGGATGCTGCAGTTTTTATGTTTGATATGGATTGATGATTTTAGGAATGAATTAAAAACTATTTTTCCATAAAATGTGCCGTTCACGTCGAAGTTAGCGTTTCCTCAGAAACTCCCCCAAGGCCTTGATTTTTGCTGTATATATGCTTTACTTTATATAGAACATTAATTGAGGTTTTATATGAAGCTCCCCATATATTCAGCACATAGGCTTATACGAAAAGGAATAATCCACATCCTTTTAATAGCCTTTATATTCTCTGGCCTGCCGCGGATACCAGCAGAAGCTCAAGATATAAGATTACCAGTGCCAGGGGTGAGGATATCTATAAGTCCGCCAGTAGACCCGCCAGTGCTTAAAGGTATCAAGGTTCATCCAGATAATCCTTTTAGGTTCGATTTTATATTGGATAAAGGCGACAGCGGTATTGCCGATGACCAATTAAAGGATGAATCAACAAAACTCATCAAATACTTCTTAGCATCTATAACCGTTCCTGAAAAAGATCTTTGGGTGAACCTCAGTCCTTATGAGAAAGATCGTATCATTCCAAAGAGCTTTGGATTAACCGAAATGGGACGAGATCTGTTAGCCGAAGATTACATGCTCAAGCAGATCACAGCAAGTTTGATTTATCCCGAGGAAGAAGTAGGTAAGAAATTCTGGAAGCGGATATACGCAGAAGCAGCCAAAAAGTATGGGACGACGAATATTCCCGTGAACACTTTTAACAAGGTTTGGATTATACCTGAGAAGGCAGTTGTGTATGAAAATGCGAAGGCGGGTACGGCGTATGTGGTGGAATCAAAATTGAAAGTTATGTTAGA
>Ga0118677_10000912_pt1 | contig 63210 bp, 44 predicted proteins | sample AliMusrvi5mmetaG_FD_86154 | JGI IMG/M metagenome (GOLD analysis project Ga0118677, IMG submission 86154) | reverse complement strand
ATTTGTTGTTGTAATACTTGAGACTAAGCTTAAAACAAATATCCATCCGAAGCGATAAATTAATAAAGCAATGTCAGTCAAATATAGTAAGAGATTTCTAACAAGCCTTCCCCTGGAATTATTCATTTTTATTGCTCTTGCAATAGCGATAAATGGCTGTGATGTAAACGAGAAAAAAGAGGTAGCCCCTACTCTCCAAAGCAGGGATAAAAAACCTGAAATCGCCAAAAAAATCCGAACTGTTACTTTACTGCCCTATTGGGTTACCAGTGCTCAATTTGCCGGATATTACGTCGCGGAAAAAATGGGATTCTATAAAAAGCATGGTATTAAGCTGAATATCATACCATATCAGCCCTTTATCACCCAAACAGATTTAATCACTGAAGGCAAAACGGATTTTGCTGTACTTTGGCTCGTAAACGCCCTTGAATTAATAGCTTCAGGAACAGATATTGTTAATATTGCTCAGCTCTCATCCCGTTCATCATTGATGCTGATCGCTAAAAAGAAAAGTGGTATCAAGACGCTTAAAGATCTGAATGGCAAAAGGGCCGGAATTTGGAACGGATTTGAGCTTCAACCCAAAGTACTGTTCAATCATTACAACCTGAACGTCAAAATTGTACCGATTGGAAGTACAAACAATTTATTCCTGATGAATGGAGTTGATGTTATCAATGCCAGTTGGTTCGACGAATATCATTCTATTATTAATTCCGGAATCAATCCGGACGAACTCACCACTTTTTATTTTGCAGATTACGGACTGAATTTTTTGGAAGACGGGATTTATTGTCTGTCTGATAAATTAAGAAAAGAACCTGACCTGTGTTCTGATTTCATAAATGCAACGCTTGAAGGCTGGATTTATGCATTTAATAATCCCGAAAAAGCAATTGATATTATTGTAAATTATGCAAAAAAAACAAACCAGCCTGTAAACAGGGTTCATCAGAGATGGATGCTTGACCGGTACAAGGATTTGTACAATTTCAAAGGGGGAACAGACATTAATACATCCCTGTCAAAAAAGGATTATCTATTTGTGGCTAACACCTTAAAAGATTGCAGATTGATAAAACAAGTCCTATCATTTGACCATTTTTATCAACCTATCAGAAAGCATTAAAAAATGAATTAATTACATGATGAGACACCTTATACCAGAAAAAGGATTAGGTTTTAAACTGATTCTGTACATATTTACAAGTATTTCCATTATTTTTTCGGTTATATTTCTCTATAATTATTACATCTCAAAACAAATATTAGAGAAAAACCTGAAACTAAATGCCGAAAATCTTACCAGCGCCATCGTTCTTAAAGTTGAAAAAGTTTTAAATTCCGTCCAGAAAGTAACTGATAATTTTTCTAAAATCATTGAATCATCCGATTATTCAAAGGAGGAATTAGTAAAGATTTTGCGACAGGAGGTTGCCAATAACCACGAAATCTATGGTGCCGCGTTGGCATTTGAGCCCTACTCTATGGAGCCAAATCAAAAATATTTTTCACCTTATTTTTACCGGAATTCCGAAAAAATCTTGTTAAGATACCTGGGAGACTCAAAATATGACTATTTTACAATGGACTGGTATCAAATCCCTAAAGAATTAAACCGCCCCATTTGGAGTGAACCCTATAATGATGAAGGTGCAGGGAATATCGTCATGACCACCTATTCGGTACCCATTTACCGAATGAAAGAAGGAAATAAGAAGTTTGTAGGTGTCCTTACAGCCGATATTTCGCTCGATTGGTTGCAGGAGTACATCAACTCAATAAAGGTTTATAAGACCGGTTACGGGTTTACGATATCTTCAAACGGAACTATCGTCACCCATCCAAAGAAGGAAGTGATCATGAATGAAACTATTTTTAGTATAGCTGATGAACAGAAGTCACCGACTTTACGCAAAATAGGGAGGAATATGATACACGGTGAATCAAGCTTTGCCGAGTTAGAATACCGGAATCTTATGACTGGCAATCTAAGTTGGATAGCCTATGCACCGATTCCTTTAAACGGGTGGTCAGTTGGAGTTGTTTTTCCGGTTGATGAGTTCATGGCTGATGTAAACCATCTTTTTATCAATATAATATTCATTGCTTTTGGAGGTTTAATCTTTATTCTAATCGTCATTATTCTTATTTCCAGATCGATCACCGGTCCGCTTAGTGGGCTTACACAGGCAGCAGGAAAATTTGCTCAGGGCGATTTTGCTGTTCAGTTGCCGGCAATTAATTCAAAGGACGAAATAGGACAGCTTAATTCTTCGTTCATTTTCATGCAAAATGCTTTGGCAATAACAATTAACGATCTTAAAGAGGCCTCAGAAAATCTACTGGTTTCAAACGAAAAACTGGAAGAATACAGCCGTACCCTGGAACAAAAGGTAAATGCACGCACCAGTGAATTGAAAGAGAAAAATGATGAACTGGATTCTGCCTTTAACAACGTAAAGACCTTAAGTGAAATCGGGAAAAAAATTACATCTACCTTAAATTTTGATCTTATTCAGAATATTGTTTATGAACATGTAAACTCCCTGTTGGATGCCACCAGCTTTCTGATTATGATTTACAATCCAGAGGCAAAGAAACTCGAATGTAAGCTCTCCATTGAGAAAGGTGAAAAACTCCCGTCATTTGAAATCTCGATGGAAGAAAAGAACCGTTTTGCCGTCTGGTGTGTTGAAAATGCCGCTCCGGTTTTCATGAATGATGTCGAGAATGAGTACATGAGGTATGTTCCTAACCGTGCCAAACCTAAAGCTGGGGAAACTGTCGCTTCGTTAATATACCTTCCTATAATGATCGAAAACAGGGTATTAGGCATAATTTCTGCTCAAAGTTTCAAGAAAAATGCCTATACCCAGTACCATTTTGACATGCTAAACAACCTTGCCAACTATACTGCTATTGCGTTTGAAAATGCACTTGCCTATGATCAAATCAATAAGGCAAACAGCGAACTGAAGGCGGCCCAGGCTCAGCTGGTTCAATCCGAAAAGATGGCGTCTCTAGGTCAGCTTACTGCCGGTATTGCCCACGAGATAAAGAATCCCCTTAATTTTGTAAATAATTTCGCTGAGCTCACGGTTGATCTTGCCAACGAACTTTCGGAGGAACTGGATAAATTATCGGAACTACTCCCGGATAAAGAGAAGGAATATTTGCTGGAAATTACCAATGATATCCGCTCGAATGCAAAAAAAATTAATGACCATGGCAAACGCGCCGACAGCATTGTGAGGGGGATGTTACTCCATTCAAGGGGAAAATCAGGTGATAAACAACCAACTGATATCAATGCCTTACTTGCCGAATATGTAAACCTGGGTTACCACGGAATGCGTGCTCAGGACCCGGGTTTCAATATTAAAATTGAGTCTGGCTATGATGACCAGGTTGGGATGGTGAATGTTGTGCCGCAAAATATTAGCAGGGTTTTCCTGAACATCATTAATAATGCCTGTTATTCAACAAATCAAAAGAAGAAGGAATTAAAAGACGCCTATTTCCCTGTATTATCAGTATCTACAAAAAATATGGACAACAAAGTGGAAATTCGCATCCGTGATAACGGGAAAGGAATTCCGCAAGAAATTCTCGACAAAATTTTCAACCCGTTCTTTACGACCAAACCAGCAGGACAAGGTACCGGTTTGGGCCTTTCATTAAGTTTTGATATCATTGTTCAGGAACATCGCGGTGAAATGAAGGTGGAATCGTCGGAGGGCAATTTTGCCGAATTTATCATTACCATTCCTAAAAATCTGGTTTAAAAATGATCTGTTAATTTTGAAAGAATTCATATGGATACACAAATGAATATAAAGGTGATGGTTGTTGACGATGAGATCGATCTGGAGCCATTAATCCGGCAAAAGTTCCGTCGTCAAATCAGGAATAATGAATTAGATTTTGTTTTTGCCCATAACGGACTGGAAGCGTTATCAAAATTGATTGAATTTCCCGACATCGGGGTTATCTTATCGGATATCAATATGCCTGAAATGGATGGACTTACACTTCTTTTGAAATTAAAGGAACTGAAAAAGCCGTCTCTTAAAACAGTAATCGTTTCGGCATACGGTGATATGGAGAACATCCGAACGGCAATGAACCGTGGAGCATTCGACTTTCTCACCAAACCAATCAATTTTGAAGACCTCGAAATCACAATTAATAAAACTCTTGAAGAAATAGGACTTCAACGCAGGGCGATGAGGGAACATGATCAGTTGATTTCCATCCGGCAGGATCTGAGTGTCGCACGTGATATTCAACAGGGGATTCTTCCAAAGGTATTTCCACCCTTTCCCGGACGGACCGATTTCGACATCTATGCATCAATGATCGCAGCAAAGGAGGTCGGCGGTGACTTTTACGACTTTTTCATGATCGACAACGACCGGTTGGGTTTTGTTATTGGTGATGTTTCGGGAAAAGGAATACCCGCTGCAATTTTCATGGCAGTTAGCCGCACACTGATCAGAGCTACGGGACTTAATGGGGTAAGTCCTGGAGAATGTCTGCATTACGTGAATAATCTGCTCTGCAATGAAAGTGTTTCGTGCATGTTCGTTACTGTTTTCTATGGTATACTGAACATGAAATCCGGAAACCTCGAATATGCAAACGCCGGACATAATCCACCCTATATATTAAGAAACGGGAGCAGCGTCATTCAAAAGGTCGAATCTACGGGTGATATTATTTTAGGATGTTTTGAGGAACAACCTTTTACATCAAAGAAGGTGCAAATGAATCCGGGAGATGCGATTGTCCTATTTACAGACGGGGTTACCGAAGCATTCAACTCCAGCGAAGAAGTATATGGCGAACCACGCCTTGAAAGCCGGCTTATTTCCCTGCAAAATCTGACAGCTAACAACCTGGTAAATGCGATTGTGGAAGACGTGAATATATTTGCACAGGGTGTGGCTCAATCAGATGATATCACCCTTCTCTCTTTAAAATATTTTGGTTAAATAGTCTAATTTTATGCAATGGCCGAGAAAGAAATAATTATTGGAAACCAGTTGTCTCAATTGGAGATCGTGGCTAATGCTTTGGAAAGCCTCTCAGATGAATGGAATCTATCAATGAATGTTTCATTAAATCTGAACCTGGTTCTTGAGGAATTGATAACCAATATCATCTTCTATGGCTACGACGATACGAATGAGCATCTAATTAGAATTCTCCTCTCTTACCATGATTCAGTTGTGCAGATTCAATTGGAGGATGACGGTAAAGCGTTTAATCCATTGCTTTATGCTGAACCAAATATTGATTTATCCATTGAGAATCGCAAGATTGGCGGCCTTGGAATTCATTTTGTCCGCAAAATAATGGATGAGATTATCTACAGCCGATTGAATAATAAAAATATATTGACAATGACGAAGAACATCGCATAATCTGCTAAATTTATATCAACATGGAAATTAAAAAAAGTAAAATAGGTAGTTTTTGGGTAATTAATCTGACCGGGCGGCTCGATACGTCAAATTACGGAGAGCTTGAGAAAAGCTTAATCGATCTAATCGACAGTGGAGAAAAAGAGCTTGCAGTCGATTGTTCCGGACTGGTTTACATCAGTAGTTCAGGATTAAGGGTCTTTTTAATGGCACTGAAAAAAATTACGCAATCGGCTGGGAAGTTTCATCTTTGTTGTCTGCAGAATAACATACATGAAATCTTTGAAATTGCCGGATTTACATCAATATTCAAAATTTTCAATACGGTGGATGAAGCGTTGAAGTAATCACCCCTGAAGAAGATTACAATTGGTTTGTTCAGATATTTCTTAATAACAAAACAGGAGGAGCACATAAACTCCTCCTGTTATTGTTTTGGTATTCATGTTGAAATGGCTTGGTCTGTAATTTCTTTACTTTTTCCCATCAAGACTTCTGTAATACAACTTTCTGGCCTCGATTTTCATCCCAGGATTATGGCCCTGAATGGCGAAATGACCTGTCTTAAACTCACTGTCATCATAGGTCATCACTAACTTACCATTAATCCAGAACTGGATATGGGTGCCAACGGCTTTAATAAGATAGGTAAACCACTCACCATCTTTGGTTAACAATTCAGTTGCTTTTCCAGTTGGTTTACCTGGTTTCCATAACCATCCTGTGTAGGCATCCTGATTATTACAGATTTGCGCTTCATACCCCAGCGGGAATCCATCGGGCTTATCGGATGGAGGATTGGCACGGAAATAGAACCCGCTATTCCCTTTTGCACTTCCCGTTGCCGAGAGGCGGAATTCACCTTTGGCTTCAAAATCGGTGCACACGGCATCGGTATAGATATGACCCATACCGCCCTCTCCAACCAAAATGCCATCCTGAACTGTCCAGGTTGCCTTTCCACGTACAAACCAGCCGGTTAAATCCTTACCATTAAATAACGAAATCCATTTTGGTTTGGCCTCTCCAATAAGATTCAAACCAATCATCAGGACGATGAATACGAATACAGAGGTTTTTTTCATGATTAAAAATTTAGAAATTTGTTATAGTTCAAAAAGAAAAATAAATTCAATTTATTCTATTATTCAGGGTTTTCATTCCCTGCTCCAATCCCGGGAATCCGGGATTAATATTAGTAAAACGCAATCAACTCAACCAAACATATAAAAACAGCGTAATCCCGGCAAGGATACTCCAATGCAGTCTCCAATCGGTGATCCCGGTAAATTTTGGAACCCCTTTCGAATAATTGATTGTTGTTTTTTCAAGCTTCTCGGGCGCCGTTTTGGGTGTAAATGCAGAGACGGCAAACAGCAAGCCGGTTATTAACATTTCAGCCCAAAGTCCCCGGTAACCGAAATTGGTGGTAAGGGGAAAGTGAAGAACGGGAAAAACCGCTTTTGCAGTTGCCGGCGCCAGTAACTGGTCGATCACAAATATTGTTGAAAGGATAATACCAAAACCAACTGAGGCGGCTGCCCCTTTCAGCGTGACTTTTTTACTTACAATACCAAAGAAGATGGCCGGGAAAACCGGTATAACAAGGTAAGCCGATATGGTCTGCAAGTATTTGTATAATCCCTCTTCGTTCTTATAAACCAGCCATGCGGCGCCCATCCCCAGAAACGCAACGATCAGAATCACCATACGTCCAAACCTGACCTGCTTCTTTTCAGGGACATTGGGACGAAACTCAAGTAAAAAATCGCGTACTACAAGTGTGGATACCGAATTTAATACGGCAATTGTCGACGAAACGAGCGCTGCCATCAGCGAGGCCAATAAAAGTCCCCTTAGTCCGGTAGGAAGTAGCTTGTTCAGCAAAAGGACAAATGTCTGTTTGGTCGCTTCACCCTGCAACTCACCTGGAAACAAAGCATAAGCAATAACACCTGGTAATGCAAAAATAAATATGGGCGAAAGTTTGAGCAGGGTAGCAAACATTGCTCCCCATCTCGCATGATTGATATCCTTCGCTGCCAAACCCCGTTGAACGTTCACCTGATCGATACCCCAATAAAATATTCCGGCATAAAAAGCGGTGGCTAAAATTCCCCAGAAAGGATAAACCGGATCGTCATATGGTTTGGCAATTGACATCATATTTGGAACCTTAGTCATCAGACCATCCCATCCACCAACTTTATCGAGACCGATAAAAAGCATGATCGAAGTACCTCCCACCATAATTACAACCTGAATTACATCGGTATAAGCGACAGCTGTAAACCCGCCCAACATCGTAAACAGGGCAACAGCCATACCAACGATTAAAACGGTTGTCATCACATTCCATCCCAGGATACTGTTCAGTACCAGCGCACCGGCAAAAAGGGTGAAAGCGAGTTTAGTCATAATGCTGATAACCAGCATTAATCCTGAAAACAGGGTTCTGGCACGCCGGTTATAACGTAATTCGAGAAATTCAGGGATCGTAAAAATTTTATTCTTAATGTAATATGGGTACAAAATTGCACAGGCAAATCCAAGTGTTATTGCGCAGGTCAATTCTACAGAACCTGCAGAAAGACCATAACGATAAGAGTCTCCGGACAACCCGACAAGGTGTTCAGCGCCAATATTGGTGGCGAACATCGAGGCGCCGACAATTGGCCATTTCATCGATCTCCCCCCCAGGAAGAAGTTGGAACTGTTTTGTCCTGCCTTTTTGCGATAGGCCATATACAACCCAAAAGATAAACTCCCGGTAATCACACAGGCCAGAACAACCCAATCCAGAATAGTTAGTGTTAAATTCATTTTTCGTTAGTTAAAGTAAATCCTGTTTATTAGCTATCTTGTCCAACCGAATGATACTTTGAATCATTGCCCTGACAGTATGGTAATTGATCTTCCACGAATGGCTCATGTGTGTCCAGATTGGTTCGCCGCGTCGTGAAAGCAACGGATACCACTCCCCAACACCCTTGTTGACCATTTTATCGAGAACAAACCGGTGAACGTTCTTGTAAGCCTCCCAATATTTATCATCGCCAAAAAGGATGACACCGTCGAGCAGTCCGATCAATGCTTCAGCCTGTTGCCAGAACTCCTTCTCTTTATCGTAAACGCCACCCGAATGCGGACCTTCCACATAAACTCCGCCAAACTCCCGGTCGATTCCATTATCAACGGTATGGTCAAAGATGATCCTGAACAGATCGTTATATGTTTTTGAATCTATTTTCAGGATTTTAAGGGCATGAATCAGCAGATGGGCAAACTCCGCGTTGTGTCCATAGCAGGTATTGTCGGTCGCATTTCCTTTCTGTCCCTCTTCAGAGAAGCGGTCCCATCCCCAGATGATATCAAACTTGATTTGAGGTGCAACAGTCCAGTCTTTGAAGAATTGGGGGATTCCTGTTTTGAACACAGGATGGATGATCCGGTTGATCAGCAGATCAATATCCTCAAGCAGTTTCCGACGATGAACATCCTTACCGGTACATTCATAAAGGGTAGTATAGGCTTCCATCAGGTGCATATGGACATCGAGGGTTTTACGGTCGCCTCCCTGACTTCCCGGACCGCAGAGGGTCCAGTCGCGATGGAACATCTCCCAGTAACCGCCATACATCGTGTCGGTACAATATTTCTGAAGCAGATCAAATACCTTTTCGGCATATTCAATACCCCGCTGGTCACCCGTTGCAAGGGTATATTCGCTCAATGAATAGATCGCAAAACTATGTCCGTAGATGATTTTCTGATCAATCTTTACATTTCCTTTGCGATCCATCATCCAAAAGAAGCCACCATATTCCTTATCCCACATTTTATCGATCAGAAAATCGACACCATGGCTTGCCATTGCGGCGTATGCTCCACCACCATAACCTGCACGATGGGCAGATGAGATGGTGTACAAGCAGCGGGTCTGTGCGATCAGCGACTTTTCGTCCTCACCCGAATCGTTTCCATCCTTATCAAAATGGGTAAGGTATCCACCATTAATTTTGTCAATCATCCTGGTTGTCCAGAATGGTAGAAGCTCGTTAATCAGGTGATTTTCGGCCTCCTGTTTTAGTTCGATAAGTTGTTCTTTGTTCATACTATCATAATGTTAGTTTTTTTATTCTCATTCATGCATTTTGTTCCTTTCGGCGCAGTCTGCTTTTTCCCTTGTTCGAGCTGGCTGATTGCGCCGTTTTTGACCGCTCTTATTTGCCGTGGGTTACGCCTCTCCCGGATCGTTCCTCCCGGGATCGCTCACCCACGGTTATTCAGCTTTAACCCTTTTGGGGTATTGAAATGGTTTCTGATTCGAAGATTATGAGGTCCCATCCATCTGTCTCTCAATCTCTCCCTCTCAAAGTCACTCCCTCCCTAAGTCTCCCCCTCACCTCTCAGTAAGCTTCTGATAGATCGCCAGCAAAAAATCGCGGTTATCGGCGGTAAGGTAATGCATCTCGCCACCCATCCGGTTGAAAGTTTTGCAGTAACGGAGGTAATAAGCAGGATTATCCATAGGGGGCTCGCCATCCTTGTTCCAGTCCCAGTCCGATTTTGCAAGGTCCACAATCAACATGTAGTGATGATCGATGTGTCCGTTTTCCTGCATAATCAGGTTTTGAGACATCGACAACGCTTTTTCAAAGATCATGGGTGACATCACTGCCGATCCGATAGACATATAGACGCCATGGTCCAGATTGCTGACACTTTTTGCGAAAGAGAGGAAGTCATTCTGGGCAACCCGCCCAATCGCCGCTCCGTGATTCATTGGGTGGTTGTAAATAATATCATGGCCAAACATGGGGTGTCCGGTAAATGGGATTACTAATTCAAAAGCCCTTGCCTGTACAGAATACTGCTTAAACGGGTGAGGGATGGCCATAAATCCGGCTTTAAGACCGAACTTCTGAATAATCCCTGCCAGATCGGCTGCAGCAGCTGCATGATCCGGATTGGTTTTAATATTGCTGACCACCTCATCCTGAAGAGATGAAATTTCAGGGATCGTCAAACCTTCAAGAGAGATCATTTTTCCCACCGATTCGCCGTATCCCAACCCTTCGTAAGCTCCAACAATGAGTGCAAGGTTAATATTGAATCCCGTGTGGTCCCATATTCCGAACTGACCAAGTTCAACATTTTCACGAACATCCTCGCTCGACTTTCCCTGAAAAGCAAACTCCCAGTCATGAATAATTCCGGCGCCATTTGTGGAGAGATGGGTTACCCAACCCTCCTCCATCAGTGCGATCAGCGTAGGTGCCATCCCATTTTTAATGGTATGGGCGCCGAAAGTAAGCATCCGTGACCGTTCCCCATCCCGCGCCAGCCTGATCCGATCGGCAGTTTTTTCAATCAGATTCTTTCCTAATTCTGAAAGGTGCGCAGGTTTTTGAGTAACAGGAACATGATCCCTTTCAATGTAAACCTTGTTTTTCCGGTCGGCTAATTTTTTAACGGAGAGCCGGTCCCGGTCCAATTTTGGGTAAGGCATATCTTATGATTTAACATTTAACAAATTAAGCAACTGTGGTAACTGAGAGAAATCAGGAATGATCACATCCGCGCCCGCTTTAATCAGTCGCGTCCGTTTGCTCTCGTTCAATCCATAGCGGCGCAGTTCGTTGCTTGCAACGCCAATGGAGATTCCTCCCCGTTTGTTGGTTTCGCGCATCTCAACGGGTCCGTCGCCAAAAGTGGCCACCTTACCCAAAGCAGATTCACCGATAGAATCGAGAATGCGATCAAGAACGATCTTCTTGGCCTCTTTGGTAATATCGCCAACTGCCCCGTAAATACGACCTTCGAAGAGGTGATCATAACCTAAACCTTGCGCCTCGCTCTTTACATCTGCTTCGTCAGTACCGCTTGCCAGATAAAGTTTGACGCCGGCTGCATGAAGTTTCTCAAGGAATGGCACTGCATTTTTAAGGGTAAAATCCTCGAGTGAGAGTTCACCTTTTGCATATTTCTCTTCACGTTGTTTGACCATGATCAGCAACTCGTCGTTGTAAATCTGTTTGTAGCCAAATTCGTCCAGGATTTTATCTTCAGGAACACATCCAAATTCGCGGATCAGCTCAATAAGTCCTTTCATCTGAACAAGGGTCTGGATGCCTGTAGTTTTGTCGATAAACTCGTCGGAACGCTCTTTAACTTTCTGATATAATGATTCATCTGCATCAAGATACTTATCGCCCAGGATGGCTTTGATCATCATCGGGCCCATGATCAGTTCCCATCCTTCGCGGAGCGTGGAGATGGTTCCGTCGTGATCAAATATCGCATGTTCGATCTGTGGCGAATGTTCCCACTTGTTGACAATTTCGATTTCCGTACCGGGAAGGTAGTTGGCATGACGCATATCTTCAGCAAGTTCTGAAGCATAAATATAGTCAGGATCAACCCCAATAGCGAGAATCTCCTCAGGAGTTGCCGTACCACACTGGAACAATTTCTGAACAGTTACGCCAGCCACATACGATCCAACCTGAGCCGCAATGTTCATCGAATAACCGGCAGCAAGTGAAGAGGCAGCGCCGGCCAGATAGCTGTCACCTGCGCCAACCGTGTCGACTTTTGAGAGGATCATCAGTCCCGGAATTTCTGAAATACCATTTGCGTCTATGGTCAGGGAACCTTTACTTCCACGGGTGATAAACAGCGGCTTCTGATATCTTTTAAACAGTTCATTGGCAGATGCAACAATTTCGGAATGGAGTACCACATCATCCGGCTTCTTATCCATTCCACAAAGGCGGGCAGCCTCAGTGTCATTCATTTTGCGGATTGCACCGGTATAATAGTCGTTGAAGTTACGACTGTCAACGATAAAAGTTTTATCGGGGAACTGCGCGATAACCTCAACAAGCCTCTTTTTAAAATAATCGATATGGATGCCGGAAGGGACCTGCTGATTGATAATGATAATGTCTACCTCAGGAATTTCCTTAATCAGGTTACTGATCAGACGGTCAGCCGTTTCAATTGACAACTTGTTATAGTTACCAAAGTCAACGCGGTTCAACTCTTTATCATCAATATAAGGTTTCGCATATGCATGTGTATACCACTCCTCCTCCTGGATCAACAGATTTCGGGGATCGATTCCGGTCGCTTTCATTACCCGGACCATCTCGGCCCCGAAAGGATCAGTCCCTATCACTCCAAATGCACGGATATCCCTGATTTTCATAGTAGCGAGGTTATTGGTCACATTACCTGCACCACCGAGCGAATATTTTTGCGTCCTTACGGGACGGGTTGCCTGATTGGTTTCAACCGAAATTTCACTCATCGCCTCATCGATAAACCAATAGGCATCGAGACAGAAATCACCAATCACGGCAATTTTCACCGCACTTATATCCTGCAGAATTTTTTGTAGTTGTTCCTTTTTCATTCAAGGTTTGTTTTTATATTATTAATTATCAATACTTTATATTTAACATTCAACCCCTTCAGGGTTGTGCTTTTGCGATATTCCTACACCGTGGGTTTCACCCACGGCTAATTATATTGAACCCTTTCAGGGTTAACAATTTCATATTTTTGTTTAAGATCCAAATAATTTGCACTTTTCTATTTTCATTCTTCATTTTGATCTCTTATCTGTTGTCGGAAACATATAAATCGCCGCATCTCCCGGCTCTACCTCTGTTGCATTTGCGTAATCGGTTGCAGGAATTAAAGTTCCATCTTTAAGTACCTTTTTTACCGTATCATCGGTTGAAATAATCAATTTCATTGCATTCTTAAAGTCTCTGTTTACAATTACCAAAAAGGAATTTTTACCGTTTTCAAGAACAGAAACCACAGCTCCTTCCCCAACTGTTTCGAGAAGTTTTATCGGAGCAGGAAGCTGTACCAATCGTTTTGTCTCATTTGGAATATTTGATCCGGTGTGAGCAACTGAAACAACCTTCGCCCCTAAAAATACACCAGAGATTTGCTGAATCTCATTGCTTACCTTCTGCAACCGGTCGTAAATCACCGTCCGTTTACCTTGTGCATCGAGTGGAGAACCAAAGCCTCTGAAGCTCCAGTATTCAATTCCCTGGGCGCCATAGGCCAGGTCGGCATAAATTTGCAACCTTAATGAAGCGAGGGTTGGAATATCGTGCACAAAGGTTTTTTCAGGTTTATAGACACTGTATAACTGGTAAAAATCATTTAATGAGGGTTGAACGGCATCATCCGAGTAGGCCAGATAAGAAGTGGTCAGGGCAAATGCCCAGAATGGCCGCCCTTCTGCCTGATATTTATTCGCAAAAAACTCCAGATTTTCAAACCATCTGGGATGCAATCCACCATCCACCACAGGATAAAAATCAAAAGAGATATAAGGTGCAGGAAACATCCTGTCAAAAGTGTCGATATATTCTTTATAATCTTTTGTTCCGAATTTACTCCGGTTTGAATTAATATCCGGGAGAAGATTTACAAAACAATAGTGCTTTGAATCAGCACTTTTAATTCGTTTTTGCCAGTCGGCCAGCTCCTGGAACTGCACTTTAAAAGGCTCATCAGAAAGGAAATAACCTTCCAGCGCAGGATGATTTTTAAACCGGTTGGCAATTTTCTCAGGATCGGTTTTAAGCTCCGGACAAGTGATCATCAGCTTTACGCCTGCCTTCCCTGCCGCATCAAGGGCAGTGGCAATGGCATCGGCGTTTGAAAAAAAAGCGATGTCGATATTGACGCCAACATCTTTCAGTTTTTTATAGCTTTCGACAGAAATTTCTGTCTGTGCTATTCCTCCCCACGACATCACAGGTATTTTGCCTGCCGGTTTTAATTTTTCCTGTGACATTGCCTGAACCAGGGTTGAAATGACAAGAATGCCAATAAATATAATGTTCTTCATCTCTTTCTACTTTTTAGTTAGGAACATATAAATTGACACATCTCCAGGTTCTATATCACCCGTATTCGCATAGGCTGACGCCTTCACGATCGAACCATCCTTCAGCACCTTTTTCAGGGATGAATCACCTAAAATTGTAAATGGCATGCTTTTATTCAGATCACGGTTTACCACCACAAAGAAGGTATTCGGACCATTCTCCAGGATCGATACGAGTGCACCTGCGCCTTCCGTTTCAAAAACTTTGATGGCAGATGGTAGCGAAGTTAATTGTGAAGTACCCTTAGGAATCACAACTCCCGTATGTTTTACCGAGACCATCTTTGCCCCCACAAAAACTCCCGCCAGATTCTGGATCTCATTATTTATTGTTTTGATCCGGTCGTAAACGATGGTCCGTTTGCCATCCAGTCCGATCGGGGCGCAACTCAAACCCTGCGACATCCAGTAAGCCCAAAACTCCAGACCCTGGGCGCCATAAGCGAGATCGCTGTAAAGCTGAAGCCGAAGTGCCGGCAATGTAGGAATTGGATGCAATTCGTTATAGGAACTGGCCAGACCAAAAGCCCAAAAAGGTTTGCCGAGTTTCTTTGCTTCGGCAGAAAACACTTCAAGACCGGCATACCAGCTTTCATGAATTCCCCCGGTAAGGATGGGATAAAAATCGAAGGAGAGCAGTTGAGAGGGAACCTCCGTTGCAAACGTATTCACATATTCGGCATAGGTTGACGTTCCCAGCGCATCTGTTTTTGTCGTATTAATGCTCGCGATCAGATTCACAAAGCAGAAATGATTTTTATCGATGGCTTCAATTTTTTTTGCCCAGTCACCCAACTCTGCAAAGTCTTTGCGGACAGGCTCATCCCTTAGGAAATATCCGGCAAGGGCAGGATGGTTGATAAACCGCTTCACCGTTTTTTCAGGATCACTCTTTAATTCGGGGCACGATGTAACCATTTTGATTCCTGCAGTTTGCGCCAGATCCAGTGCTTTTTGCATTGCATCAGCCGTCGGATAGTTGGAGAGGTTGATGTTAATTCCCATCTCCTTTAACTCTAGAAACCGCTCCAGGTTGGTTTCCGATTCAGGTATCCCTGCCCAGGCCATTATAGGAAGAGGCTTATCTGATGTTAGTCTTTCCTGGGCGCTAACTGCGTTATGGAAGAATAGAATTAAGGATCCAAGCAGTAAAATATTTCTCATTCAGAGTTCAATGTTATCCGGTAAACCGGGTGTTATAAAATCAATAATATCTTCTGATTCATCTTTTTACAAGCTGGCAATATTATGACATAGCTGGCAATACTGTAAAGTGAGCAATCTTCTTTGTGTTTCTTAGTGTCTTAGGGACTTAGTGGCAGTAAAAATTAGCCACTAAGACACAAAAACACTAAGTTTCACAAAGTAAAAAATATTAAAAATCCTTATTGCCCATACGGGCAAATATTGATTACTTTGTCATCGATGGCGGAGCTGCATCAACAGCACTACCCCAACTCTTATTCGGCTCAGGTCCCATGACGAAGCTCAGTGTTCCGCCATTTTTGATATCGGCATGGTCGAACCATGGTTTATTTAATGGTTTGCCATTTAAGGTGGCAGACTGAATATATTTGTTCTCTTTGGAGTTGTTTTTTGTTTCGATTATAAACTTCCCGGCGTTACCAAAGGATTTGTCGAGCTGAATGGTCACCTTCCTGAATTCAGGACTTCCAATGGAATAAACATTCTGGCCGGGTGCAACCGGATAAAAGCCCATGGCACTAAGCACATACCAGGCCGACATCTGCCCCATATCCTCATTCCCGCACAATCCTGCAGGACCGGAGGTGTAGAGGTCATCCATTACTTTTCGTGCCATGTTCTGGGTTTTCCACGGAACACCGGCATAATTATAGAGGTAGACTGTATGATGACCAGGCTCATTGCCGTGTGCATATTGTCCAATCAAACCTGTAATGTCGGAAACTGTACTTTTTATTTCGGAGCTGGTGGTAAAAAGAGTATCCAATTTCGCCACAAAATTTGACCGTCCACCTGACAGATTAATTACGCCATTTACATCATGAGGTACAAACAAGGTATATTGCCATGCATTTGCCTCGGTATAATGACGATCCTTGCCTTGTCCGACAAATTTGGGATCAAATGGATCAAGCCATTTACCGTTACTATCTTTCGGACGCGCAAATCCGGTGGAGAGATCCATCACTTTTTTGTAATTGGAGGCTCTTTTCATAAACAGTTCGTAGTCATCCATCTTTCCAGCCTCTTTCGCCAGCTGGGCTACACACCAGTCGTTAAACGCATATTCCAGTGTTCTGGAAACAGACTCCCGGATTTTGTCGTAGGGTACATATCCCAGTTTAAGATAGTAGTCCAATCCGATCCGACCTCTGGAACGGTGATCTGCTGGGGGTGTTTCCATGGCGTTTTTCCGCACTGCCTGGTAAGCTTTTTGCAGATCAAAATTCCGGATCCCTTTGCGATAGGCATCAAGAAAAACGACAACAGGATGATCACCTATCATGTCATTGGTATAGCTGTTTCCAAACTGTTGAGGAGTAGGCAGCCAACCACCTTGCTCATATTGAACGATCATGGTGTTGATTGCATCGTTGCTTCGTTCAGGAGCAATCAGGGTCAGCAGAGGCATTTCTGCACGGAAGGTATCCCAAAGTGAGAAATCGCTACGATAGGTAAAATCTTTTGATGTGTGAACTTGGTTATCCAATCCCATGTATTTTCCATCCACGTCGCTGAAAGTAGCCGGGAAAAGGAGGGAATGATAGAGTGCAGTGTAGAAGGTTTCGAATTTCTGTTTGGCAACCTTTGCATCGTCGCTTTTGTTCAGCTCAATTTCGATCCTTGACAAAGCCTTATTCCATTTTGCCTTTGCAGCCTCTTTAACCTGATCGAAATTCCATTGAGGTATTTCGGTATCGAGATTAAGACGTGCTTGTGCTATACTGGTATAGGAGATTCCAACTTTTACCTCTATTGATTCGTTGTCTGAGGTACGATAATCGACATAGGCGCCTGTCTGAGCACCTGAAGCTTCACGCGAACCAGCCTTAATGCTCTTTTTCTCCCAGGTGCCGAATGAAATAAATGGTTTACTGAATTTTGCGAAGAAATAAACTTTTTTATTCTTTACAAATCCTGTAGAAGCTCTGTGCCCCTCAATTTCGGTATTGTTAACAATCTTAACCTGGGCATCGGTGCAATTATCACGGACGCCGTGGAACATATCAATAAGGATATGGGAAGCTTCAGATTTTGGAAATGTATATTTATGAAAACCTGCCCTTTCCGTAACGGTTAACTGGGCTTTGATTCCATAATCTTTTAAGTTAACTGCATAATATCCGGGAGATGCATCCTCTTCGGCGTGTGAAAACCGTGACCGGTACCCCTCTCCGGGTTTATCTTTTGCGCCGGGTTCAACTTTAAGAGCCCCAGTTGTTGGCATCAGCAGGATATCGCCCCAGTCGCCGGCGCCCATTCCGCTGCGATGTAAATGACTAAATCCCATGACGGAACTGTCGCTGTAATGGTAGCCTGAACACCAGTCCCATCCTTTAGTATCGGTATCCGGACCCAATTGTACCAATCCGCCAGGTAAAGCTGCTCCCGGGAAGGTGTGGCCGTGATCGTCTGTTCCAACAAAAGGATTTACATAATTGGTGAAATTTTTGACTAAAGGACCGTTTCCGCATATACCTGCAATTGCGAACAGCAGGCTAAATGCAAGAGATCCTAATCTGATTTTCCGGTTCATTTTAATCTGTAAATATTATTATTTTAGTTAGCTGCAAAAAGTTTAATTTTTCCCTGACGGGAACATAAATATTGAGGCATCACCCGGATCAAGCTCCATCGAACTCTCGTAAGCACTTGCAGGAACGAGGGTTCCGTCTTTAAGCACTTTCTTGACCGATTCATCACCGTAAACCGTAATGTTGATGCTGTTAATGAAATCTTTATTAACAACAATCAGGAAGGAGTTTCCTCCATTTTCCAATACTGAAACCAGTGCAGGGGCTCCACCAGTATCCAGAACCTTAATTGCCTTGGGAAGTGTGGTCAACCGAATTGTACCGGAAGGGATCATCCCCTTTCCTGTGTGTCTCACAGTGACCACTTTTGATCCAAGAAAAACCCCCGAGAGGTTTTTGATCTCCTGGCTAATCAGCTTTACACGATCGTAAACAACACTGCGTTTACCCGCGGCACTGATAGGTGCACCACGCTGGTCTTCACCCGATGGGGCATTTACCGAAGTTGCCGACCAATAGGTGAAGTATTGAATTCCCTGCGCGCCGTAAGCCAAATCACTATAAACCTGCAGCCGCATGGCAGCCAGTGTTTGAGGGGTCACATGATTTTCATCGTAATTTGTTGTAAGAACAAAAGCCCAGAAAGGTAATCCTGCTTTTTGACCTTCGCCTGAAATCTGTTCGAGGTTCTGATACCAGGTTTTGGAAATACGATCCTTCATAATGGGATAATAGTCGAAGGAGATAAATTGAACAGGTAATTGTTTAATGTACTCCCTCACATATTCCATATAATCCTTCGTCCCAAGCTGAGTAGAATCGGCATGATTGGGAAACAGGTTCACATAGCAAAAATGTTTCTTGTCAATGGACTGAATCTTTCGGCCCCATTCACCCAATCCTTTGAGCTGAGGCATCGAAGGTTCGTCCTGAAGATGATACCCTACCAATGCCGGGTGATTCATAAACCGTTTGACCGTTTTCTCCGGATCAGTTTTTAACTCGGGACAGGAAATAACCATTTTTACACCTGTTTTCTGTGCAACATCAAGCGCTTTTTGCACTTCATCGGCATTAGCGTATCCATTAAACTGATAAGTTATTCCGGCTTCCTTCATCTCCTGGTAACGTTCAACCGTTGTTTCATTTGCAGGAATACTATACCAGGCAAGAATTGGGATCTCCCCTTTGGATGTTAACCTCTGCTGTCCATAGGTATAACCAGCAATTAAAACCAATAAAATAAATGGAAACAAAATTTTTTTCATAGACTTCGCCTTGTTATTTGATGTTATAATTAAGTAAGCCTTTACATTGATTTTTCAGAAAAATTCATATAGGTTTCCCAATGACCTCAGCGAGGTCAAATGTTTATAGAAACCATGATGAAAGTAGTTGATTCGACTCATTCCGGAGTCGGATGTGAAACACTCGCATGCTTTTCTACAAACATGTTGAGGCTGTATCAAAAGTCTTTTTACCGCGGAGATACGCAAAGAAGGCGCAAAGTAACGCAGAGTTATTATTCTGTTATTTAGTGCTTTGCGGCTCTTTTCGGTTGCCCTCAGCGGTTCTCTGCGGTTAAATTTTTTACTTTTGATACAGCCTCATTTCAACGAACAGATTCTAATTTCGTTTGCGGTGAAGTGACCGGGTGACTGTTCAGGACATGAAGAGTCACCCGGTCACTAAAAAAAGAATTACGCTGCCTGATTCTTTCTTACGAAGAAAGATACCCACAGGATATACAGCATACAAACACCCACAACAAAAATACTGACCAGTGGTCCAAATGCAGTGCTTACATATCCCATCACCAATGGAATAAATGCGCCACCCGAAACTGCCATAATCAGCAATCCTGAAATTTCATTGGAACGTTCAGGCATTTTGGCTAATGCAAGGGAGAAAATAATCGGAAACATATTTCCAACTCCTAACCCAATAACTACTATTGCTGCAAAAGCAACTGTATTAGTCGGAGCCAGGAAAACTCCCAATACGCCAATAAGAGATAAAATAGAGATCAGAAAAAGGAAGAGGCGTGGTTTAATCCAGTTCAGGATGATTGCTCCAAGGAATCGGGAAATTGTTTCACCGACAAAAAAGAGACTGATTCCATAGGCTGCCACCTCCAGCGTGATCCCATATTTTGCCATCAACACCTTGGCTATATTTGTATTTATCGCCACCTCAGCCCCAACAATCAGGAAGATGGATAATGCCATAAAAGCGACAAAGCTGTTTTTAAGCAATCCAAGGCACGAGGAAAATGATGCCGGTTTACGATCTGGTTTTGACTCTACAATGGGAGTCATTGATAACCATAATGCACCTAATAAAGAGGTGATACCATATACTGCAAATACTAGTTTCCAGTTGCCAAATTGTGTAGCCATGAAAGTGGCAATAATTGGTCCAAGAGTCGAGATTATTGCTTTTACAAACTGTGAAGTACTCATATAACTGGCCAGTTTGTCTGAAGGGGAAACATCCTGCAATAACGGATTCGCTGAAACCTGGATAATCGTATTTCCAATACCAAGGAGGATAAAAGAGGCAAACATCATTCCGAAGGAGTAATGTACAAATGGGAGTCCAAGACCTACAGCCTGTAGTACCATACCAATATTCAGCATATTGCGTTTCCCAATCTTATCTTGTATGACACCTGCAGGAACTCCCAGAATAAAGAACCAAAGCAGCACCATCATAGGAAGAAACTGAACGATAAAATCATTCAGCTGAAAGTCTTGCTGGATATGATTTGTTGCCGTTCCGATAATATCTACAAATCCCATGATCACAAAAGACAACATTACCGGAAGTAACTTATTCATCTGAACTTTTGAACTACTCATAATTTAATTTTTAGTTATATTAATTTGATTTTTAATAGATTACTGTTTTATTCCTATTCCTCCAGAAGGTTGACCTCCTTAATTGTGCCAGAAGTTTTGCTGATCCGCAGTGTCTTTATTTCGGAAGGGCGGAAATTACCGCTCCACTTCAGATGAGCAAACTTCAGATCGAGTGTTGCAGCGGTCTGTATCCCTGTACTTTCAACGCAGCGAATAATGACATCTTCACCTTTTTCTGACTGTTTTACAGATGAAACGATGACGTTGGGAGCATCAACAGAGAGGAATGAGCCCGACTTAGGCAACTTCCCGCCATGTATCCCCTGATAAACATGTCCGGCAGGAGTCATGAACTCTTCGGCCATTCTAACGATGTTGCTTTTCTTCCAGCTCTCCTTGTGAGGCACAAGTAACATGCGCATGGTCTGAATTCCCTGATCCATCCAATAGTATTCTTCTTTCAGATCGAGCACCTTTGGGTTATGATGGGCATAGACAGCAGAACGGGCTACAGAGATCCGGAGATCGTTCCCATTTACGTTGTAACCATATTTGGCGTCGTTGAAAACCGTAAGTCCGAAAGGTGATCCGGCACGCGTTCCGCTCACATCTACCCAGCGCTGACCAGGTTCTTCCTCGCCATTGGTCACCCTTTCTATAAATCCGTAACCTGTTTCATAGGTTGAAGTTGGCGATTCAACATTCACCGGGAAGGAGAACTTCACCATTTTAAGATGTTCGTGCCAGTCAAGGGTCACCTTTGCCTCAAGGTTGCGCGAACCTGCATAAAGGGTCCAGTCAATGGTAAGAACAGATAAATTATATAAAGTGATAACCCGGATGGTAGCCCTTAATGGTCCATTCTCCAGGATCTTAATCGTTGCATTATCAAAAGAGCCAATCTCATCTGCAAATGTTTTTATATCATGGCTCCAGGTATCACTTGTATCATTAATAACCACCGCTTTACCCCCGCTCTCACCACCGGCAAATAGCTCTCTGCCACTCTCCTTGTCGAACATGCCAAATGTCCCTCTGGAGTTAAAACGTACAACGACAAACTCATTTTCAAGGGTTTTATCTTTTGCTGATGCGGTGCTTTTATGATTGTAATCCCCTCCATCCCAAAGCCTTATTTGTCTGTAACCCATTGCCGGAATAGTCACGTTTACGATCAGTTTTCTCCGGCTTCCGGCTTGTGATGATCCGAGTGTCCATTGATGAGGAAGAGGATTCCCCCGTTCATCATCAACACGAGAGGTCTTGTGCATTGTTCCCCAGTTTAGATCGTACTCAATGTTTTGGTTCACCTCCCACGCATGGGGGTTGAAAACAATCATGTATTGTGAATCGGGATCTTCGGTAGGGACCTGCAATTCAAGTTTCTGCAAAGACATGGAAACAGACTGATGTGCGATATCCTGCGCATATCCATACCCTTCAGCGGCTGTTGCAGAATGGTCATAGAGTGAACTTCCGGCAAGACTGTCGTGGAATTGCAGAAAAAGAACCCTTTTCCAGGCAGAGGAAAAATCACCCTTAGGATATTTAGCACCCCAGGTAGCAGATCCAATAGCGGCTATTTTCTCGGCAGCTACCAATGCAGCTTCCGAATGACGGTTCCCCTTTTTGATCGCAGATTCAGCAGTATAACAACCCCTTGCATGATGCTGAAGATCGTCTTTAACGACAGGGATCTCCAGTTTCTTATCGGCACGCACCTCCTTGAAGTAGGTGTCGTGGGTGCTAAAAAGTACTGTCGGTGCATCTTTTTCACCCTGTATCTCTATAATTGAACGGATATTCTCTTTTGTAGCGCCACCTCCGTGATCGCCAGCTCCATAATACTGGACAAAACTTTTTGCAGGTTGATTCTTAAACCGGTCCATGATCTGTATAAGCCTGTTTCTAACCGATCCTCCATCTCCGTAACTAAGCGGGATCCTGTAGGTAAGCACACGTGTTCCATCAACACCCTCCCACCAGAAGAGGTCGGCAGGAAGTGTCTTCTCATTTGGTCCGGGACGCATAAAAACATAATTATCCATCCCCTGCAATTTTAGGATCTGGGGTAATGTGCTCGTATGTCCAAATGAATCAGGATTATATCCAACCTTTGCCCGATGTCCAAGGAGATTTTGCAAAGTCAGCTGGCCATATAATCCCTGCCTTACCATCGCTTCACCACCTGGGATATTCACATCAGGTTCAACCCACCATCCCCCAACAACACTCCAATGCCCCTCATCGACCCGCTTACGGATCTGGGCCATCATCTGAGGATCGTTATCAGCAACCCACTGGTAGAACTGGGCAGAACTTGAGGTAAATTTAAATCCGGGAGTCTCGTTCATACGATCCAGATTTGAACGGAAAGTACTGTAAACAATCGAAATACCTTCCGACATTGGCCATAACCAAACGGGATCAATGTGACCATGTCCGACCATATGTGCTGTGTATTTTTTTGAATCGGCCGGCCAGGGGACAACCTTCTTCAAATCATCTGCAAAGAGTTTTGTGGTTGATGCCACGGCCAGTACTGCTGTACCGGCGCCAGCACGGCCAATAAAGGTTCTGCGGGAAATAGATTTACTTCCGTTGGGATTTTTTTTCGTGTTCATTGTTATCTTGCTTTGTTAGTTTATTTTAAAAGGCTGTTAGGCGGAGGCTGTTAGACTTTTAGACTGTCAGGAGGTCCTTTATATTCTTTTTTTCCTAAAAGCCTAATAGTCTACAACCTAAAAGTCTAAAATCTTAGTTTGAATCTCCAAAGAAATGATTCTCTACCATCAGGCAAAGAACATGGTATACAGGCAATTGCAATTCCTGCACAAAGGCAGTCCGTCTGCTGGGTACATTAATCAGTATATCGCAAAATAGTTTCATTTTTCCACCAGTCTCACCCGTCAGACCAATGACAAACATCTCTTTTGCCTTTGCCGTGATAAGGGCATCGATTACATTTTGAGAATTACCTGAACTACTGATCCCTATGATAACATCACCCGGTTTTCCATAACCTGCAACCTGTTGGGCAAAAATCAGATCAGCATCTGTATCGTTAGCAACTGCAGTAATCAAAGCACTATGAGCAGTAAGAGAGATGGCCGGCAATCCCTGCTGAAGTTTTTCAGCAAGATAGTCTCCCCGCTCACCGCCAGACTTTGACAATTGTTCTTTAAATGATTCTCCAATCCGGCGTTTTCGTTCAAAACCTTTCATCAACTCACCGACGATATGATCCGAATCGGAACAACTTCCGCCATTTCCACACACTAATAGTTTACCACCTTTCTGATAACTGCCAATTAAACATTCAGCAGCTTTACGAATCTCCTCTTTAAGAGATAAAAGCTGCGGGTATCTGGATACTAATTCATCCAGAAAAAAATTGTTTTCCACACTTCTTAAATTTAAAATTTATCCTCGTAAATGGCCACACACAAAGCAGCGTAATCTCCGATCGCCTCGCCCAGTTTGGCAGGTTTGATATGGCATACTTTCAGTGCGGCAGGAATTGCCTCAAGGTGTAATATCCTATCTACAAGAGGTTTGAATAGCTCTTCGTTGCGTGCATAAATGCTTCCGATCACAATGCATTCAGGATTAAGGATATCAATTAATATGGCCAAACCTTGTCCCAGATATTCTGCAGATATCCTGATAATCTCATATGCAACGGGATCGCCTGCCTGTGCTGCCAGACCAATCATTTTTGTATCAATCTCACTGATCTTATCAAGCGAAGGGCAAAATCCAACATGTTGATTATTTGTGAGTTTATCAGTAACTATCGATTTTGCGAGCTGGGCAATACCACCGCCACTGCAAAATCCCTCAAACGAACCGGCCTTACCGAAACCAATTGGTCCAGTTTTATCCAGTCTGATGTGACCAACTTCTCCCCCTAAATCATTGGTGCCGCTATATAATCTTCCGTTTAAGATTAATCCGGAACCCATACCTGTCCCGAATGTAAGAAAAATCATATTGGAAGTTCCCTTCCCTGCCCCCATTAACCATTCTGCCAATGCACAGGCATTCGCATCATTCTGGATGGCAACATCAACCCCAAATTCATCCCTGAATATTTTGGTAATAGGAACATTATCCCAACCCGGCAAATTTGGAGGTGAATAAATCATCCCTGCTTTTGAGTCGAGTGGGCCACCACAGCTTATCCCAATTCTTTTCAGGTTGTGATCGGAGTAATGTGCAAGACTGGCTTTGATATGTTCCATAAATTCTGCCAGAATAGCCTCATAACCACGCTCTGTCCGGGTGTCAAAAACAACCTTATGTTTGATTGAAAAAGAAGCGTCTCCAATAACAACGCTACACTTGGTCCCGCCAATATCGAGGCCTAAATAGATATCCCCCTGATTTTGATTAATTTCAGTCATGATAGTGTTTTTGTACAATTACTAAATCGTTTTAGCAAAAATATAAAAAATTTATGAACCGCAAGAGTTTCGGATAATTAAATCTGTTTTGAGCGTGATTTTTTGAATCTTTGGAATACTTTCGGGATGTTTAAGTTCATTGATAATCAGCTGTACGGCCATTTTCCCAATCTCTTTAAGGGGTTGATTGACGACCGTTACCGGACTGATGCAAATTTTATAGGCATCGGGATTATCAAAACTGACAATTGCAATGTCATCGGGGATCTTCAGCCCCATTGCAGTGATCGATTCGATACCATTAATTCCTAGTTTACTGGTTGAAAAAAGTATTGCATCAATTTTTTTACTTCCCGGTTTCCCGACCAGCTCTTTAATGGCACGTGCCACCTCTTTGTTATCATGTGAAAACGGGAGTACTTTGATCAGATTTTCGTCAACCGGGATAGATGCATCAATTAAGGCCTGTTTGTAACCCTCGGCCCGCTCAATCATATTTACAAGATCAAGATTGACCGTAATATTGGCGATCTTTTTTCGCCCTCGTGCCAACAGATGATTCGTTGCTTTGTAGGCTGCATCGAAATTATCTACAACTATATGATTGCATTCAATCTCCGGAAAGTAACGGTCAATCAATACCAGAGGGACACGGCTCTTTGCCAGTGCCTGGATTTGATCTTCGCTGTTTCTTGGGGGTGAAATGATATACCCGTCCACCTGACTTTGCTGCAACATCGCTATTTGCTGTTTTGATTTATCAGGATTTTCATCAGAACTGCAAAAGATAACGCGGTAGCCATAGCGGGCCGCTTCCTGTTCGCATTCACGACCCAATATTCCAAAAAATGGGTTGGCAATATCGGCTATAATCAATCCAATCGTGTTAGTTTTACCTGTCCGCAGCCCCTGAGCAATTCTGTTTGGCTGGTAATTAAGTTCTTTTGCGACTTCCTGTACCTTTTTACAGATATCGTCGCTAATTCGAAACTCCTTACCCTTTCCATTCAGGACAAACGAGACCAGAGTTTTGGAGACACCCAATTTTTTTGCAATATCGCTGAGAGATGTTTTCTTCATATTTAAGTTTGCACCGGATTTCCCGGGAGCGTTTTTCAAAATTGTTGCATTTCCTTGTTTAAGTGACGCCAAAATTAGAAATAATTTCAAATCTTCGGATATTCTGAGATCTCCTCATTGATCCTGTCCCAATAAAGCTTTTTCCCTTCCCTGTAGCTTCGCGTGGCCATCACCTGACCCACCGAATGCCAGAAACCCGTGTGGATATTGCCATTGGTTTTGGGATCACGGCTGCGCATACAATCGACCCAATTGTCGATATGGTATTTGCTGTCATCACTTAATCCGACGGGTGGAAGTTTCATCTCATATTCCGCTGTCGTTATTATTTCGGCTTTGCCGCTTTTTACTGCCTCTTTTAGTCCTTCATAAAAATCAAATCCACCAGGCAGGTGTAAATGTTCAGGAATGTAGAACCAGCGTGGACTACCTTCGCCTCCGTGTGCAAAAAGAGTGCCCTCCTTCCCACGGATGCAGGTATAATCTCCAAATTTGTTGGCATAACTTGAGGTATAGGAGTATAACATTTTCGCATCATCATAAGTGGCCATTGCCTGAAAAGTATCCGGATTCTGCCTGATATCAGGCCATCCGAAAATTCCGCCGTTGGCAACCATTGAATCGGGTATTGCTGTATCGGTATAAAAATGGACTAAACCAATGGCATGACTCATCCATTGTGAGGTGATTCCACCTGAATATTCACGGAAAATTCTGAATTCAAAGTACTTCCAGGGATCAAAAGGAACTTTTGGTTTATCCAGAAGCCATTTATTCCAGTCAGTATCTTCCTCCCTGATGACTGCCACATCGGGATCAATCGGGTCGTGCCAGCGGGGACCATTATCGTTCCACACCTGTTCAATCTTGGTGATCTGGCCAAGTTTACCTGAACGGACAATATCGCGTACCTTACGTTGCACCGGTTCACTCAGCCATTGCGAACCCATTTGCACCACCTGTTTGGAGTTAAGTACAGCCTCCCTGGCCAGCTTGGCATCTGAGACCGAATCTGCCATTGGTTTTTCACAATAACAATCTTTCCCCGCTTTTACCACCTCTGCCAGGATCTTTGCGTGCTGAAAATCGCCAGTCGCGATCATTACGGCATCCAGACCAGGCATGCTTAACATCTGATCAAAATATTTGAATTTTTGTACCTCATTTCCAAACAGCTCCTTGCAACGAGCAGCTGTCCCTTCACGGTTTTTCGTCCAGAGATCGCATACGGCAACTACCCCCAGATTTTTATCCTTTGCAGACATCTTTACCATATTCTGGTGTCCCCGGCTGCGTGAACCACATCCCAGAAAGGCAATATTTATCCGATCGTTAGCCCCCTTTATCCTGTTATATGAAGCAGCACTCATCGATGAAGTGCTCGCTGCAACTACGGCACCAGTCATTCCAAGGGCCGATTTTCCAACAAAATTCCTTCTTGTAATTTTTTCTTTTGCCATTGTTGTTGTGTTTTTAAGAATATTCAGCATTGTAAATAAACTATATAGCTTATCATAAATTTGCGATGTATTTCATCACCTGATCCCCTGATAATTTAATATCCGCTTCAACACCATCTTTATTCACTCTTTTACCCTCTGTGGTATAAAATTCTGAATCGGGCAGGATCAGGTCAAACTCATTATTAATCATCAGATTTTCAGACAGGAATGACACCCCGGAACTTTTCTGTCCCACAACAGTTGCCAATTTCTCCACCTTTAAGATATAAACCAAAATCTCAGCGACTTTTGAGGTTTTGGCATCTGACAAAACATATACCTTTCCTTTAAATGATTTCGCATTTGGATGCACATTCAGGTAACGTCCCGGCTCCTTGTAGAGCATTCCCTGTTGAAAATCTTTATCAGAAAATCCTTTAAATTGCTTTTGGTATTCCTTCTCCATGGGAATCACCTTATTGTTGTCGGTCCATCTTCTCGTAAGATAAACCCCTCCATTAAAAGGTTTATCCGAAAGATAACTGACCAGCAAATTTAAAGAGACAGGATTTAACCGGCTATTTCCGCGAAGGTCAATAATCAGGTTCGAATACCCCATCTTATTTATGATCCCTGCAATACTGTCGATATCATGCTGATTAGCAGGGATCGAATTCCCATTTAAAATTGCAGTATTTCTCTTCAGCTCACTTATACCTGCAACATTTTTTCTGCCGGCTGACTTATTGCGCGATCTGACCTTATCGATTTCATAAGGTGAAAAAGGAAGTTTTTTTCCGAGCCAGAAATAGGTCGCTGCGAGTTCATAATCATCTGATATCTTCATTTTCAACTCATTAACCTTCTTCCTGAATTCCATCCATTCTGACGATTGAAGCCAGAGCGGATTGATGAGATTTTTCTCAGTGAGAAAAAAGGCAGTATTTATAATTAAACCATAATCTTTTATTGGTTTGGTATCAGGCACTTTTATGCCAGTCAATGGGTGTGACCTACTTTTCGTATCGGTGTATTTGCCATCGAAATGGCCACCGGAAATCGACGCGTAAAAAAGGTATTGTTTATCAAAATAATTGAAGTTCCCATTCAGGAAAAGAGAATCATTTTTATGAGATGTCTTCCCCTCAATAAAAACTATTTCAGGATATTTGAGTTTTCCAGCTGCTTTTGCCAGTGCAAAAGTGAATGCTCCTGCCAGATCCTTAAGGGCATCCTTTCGTGAATAGGCGACAAAAGTATTTTTATCACCATTTAGTTCAAGCGTGAGTAAGACCTCATCCCCATACTCATTTTCGATTTTCCAGAAAGTCTGGGAAAACGAGTTGAACGATTGAAGCAAAAGCAGGACAATAACCAGTACTTTAATTTTATTCATTACTTCTTTATCCTGGACAGCCAGATTTTGCCCGCTGTTCCGATTAATATTACGCAAATTTCCTTATACATTTTATTTCTGAAACAGAACCATTGCCGGTACATCCTGTTTTTCGATTCCAGGAGTTGAATATTGTACGCGAAGGTACATTCCCCCGCCAGCCTGAAAGTAGTTGAGCTTTATCGGATATCGTCCCTTCTGTAGCGTTATTTTGCCGGTCTTCTCAATATCAGCCCCATGCGGACCATCATGATCTATAACAAGCTGATTATTTATAAATAATTTGGTGCCATCGTTTGACTGGATATAGAACGTATATTGCCCATCTTTTTTGATCTCAATGACACCACTGAACGACAAGGCAAACTCATCCTTGACAGAGACTATCTTATCCAGACCGAACTTGTATACCCTACCCGTTTTTACCGGTGAAAGTCTGGCAAAATCGGGAAGTTTCATCCAGGCGCCATCATAATAATTATAATTTAAGCCATTGATCTCTGGATTGATAAAGTCGATATAATTTGTTTTGGTGAAGCTGGATTCATAACCGATTAATGTAGCTTTTGCCCTGATTATCATTGGTCTGGAGACGTAAAACGGCTCTTTGAATACCAAAGAATTATTATCAGGTTCTGAACCATCCCTGGTAAAACGAATCAGCGCCTGAGTAACATCGGAGGTAATGTTAACCTTAACAGAGTCACGGATCTGTGCAAGTGTATCAGCAGGATGGATAATCGGATTTGAAAGGATTGTATTTTTCAGCAAATTCCGCGACCCTTTTGACGAAAACTGATACTCTCCCGATGATACTTCACATACAACATATATCCCCTCGCTCCTTAGGTATTTTACATGCGGATTCTTTGAAATTGATTTGCCGCTCTCCCTGACACTTCCTTTTGAAGTTGCCAGAATATAAACAGTAGCAGAGGTATTTGCAGGTATTGATACATACATCGAATAATCATCTCCGATAAATTTCCATTGTGATTTCACCTCCCCATACATCGAAAGATACGAGGCATTCACAAAAGTAAGGCTGTTTACAGGTGAAGGTTTGATAATAGAATGTTTGAATCCAGGATTCTCCGGATCGGGGGAAATACCCCCAAGATGCTGATAAAACCACGCGCAGACACTTCCAAACATTGGATGGCTGTGTGATACATCACCCTGGAATGTTTCCCAAATCGTAGTAGCTCCCTTTTCAATCATAAAACCAAACCCAGGAAAATCTCGCTGGTTCATGAGTGTATAGGCAAGATCGTTCCTATCCATTTGGGTAAGGACCTCGAGCAAAAGGGGCGTTCCCAATATTCCGGTGTCAAAATGCGCCTTATTGTCATTAACAATGCTCTTTATCAGGCTATTAAAAACAGATTTGACATTTTTATTTTCAGCAATTCCAAATCCAAGCGGGTAAACATTGGCCCCCTGTCTTCCAATTGAGTAACCCGAATTTGTTTTATTTAAATAAATCAGATTAATGGCTCTCTTTGACCTCTCTGCCAGTTGCGCAAAATATTCATGATCGGAAGAATAGCTGAGGACTTCGGATATTTTTGTCATTAACTGACAGCAATAGAAATAATAGCAGCTGTTTACGAAGTCGGCTGGGATATCCACAATTTCCGGAGGAACCCATTCCCCAAGTCCCTGATTGGCCAAAATCCCATCCTTGTCAAGCTGATTTTTTAGGAATTCCACCCAGTGTTTCATCCCGTCATAATGGTTCTGAAGAATGCGTATGTCGCCATAATACTGGTACATATACCATGGAATTATCACGTACGCCGAGCCCCACGGAGTTCCGCCACCCCCATCCTGGTAAGGAGTGGTGTTGGGAACATAACCGGTTTTGTGATTTTGGCCATCGGCAATATCATTTAGCCATTTGGTATAAAACTGCGACATGTCGAAATTGTAAATAGCGGCTCTGGCTGAGATCTGTCCGTCACCGGTATAACCCCGTCTTTCGCGGTGCGGACAATCGCTCGGAACACCTCCATGCACATTCCCAAGCTGGGTCCATTGATAGTTATCCAGAATTTTATTAAACAGACTATTTGAACATTCAAAAGTACCAGTTTTCTGAATATCGGTATTGACTACACATCCTTCAATATTTTCCAGGGTCATCGCACCTGGTGAACCGAATACATCGACATACCGAAAGGCATGCCAGGTAAAACGGGGTTCCCATATTTCAGTTCCTTCGCCCTTTAAAATATAAGTATCTGTTTGATTATAGGTTGGACCAAACTCTTCGGTAAATCTCAGTTTAATCGTGGTACCTTTTTGACCGGATATTTTTAACCTGGCCCAACCGGAGAACAATCTACCCATATCGAAATGGTAAACCCCTTTATCGGGCTGAGTAACCGAGACGGGATGGATGTTTTTAGTAATACGGTCGGGAGCAGAGATCTGAGCTTTTAATATTCCAGTCGGTGGACGAACGGCATTTGCCATCACCCATTTTTTATCGTTATACCCCGATTCATTCCATCCTTTCTGTTCAAGACGGGCATCGTAGATCTCGCCGGTATGAAGACCATTGTAAAGGATAGGACTCATTGATGACTTCCATTGTTCATCAGTGATCACCAGGTCCTTGCTTCCGTCTTCATATTCCAGGACAAATTGGGCAATCAAACGAGGTGTGTCGTACCACAACATTGTATCATTCGGACGGTCAGCCTGAAGATACCAGCCATTACCCAGCATTACCCCAATCGCATTTTCCCCATGATGAAGGGCTTCAGTAATGTCGAAAGTTTCGTATAAAACTGTGGAGGTCATATTCCCAACCCGTGGCTCAGACCACTTTTCAACTTTCTGACGGTCATAGTTGGTCTGATTAGGAGATAAAACATGATCACCGATCTTCTTTCCGTTGAGGTATAGTTCGTAATAGCCCAGTCCACTGATGTAAGCCCTTGCATTTTTAACTCTTTTCGTAACCGAGATCTCCTTCCTGAACATTGGGGAACCATTTTTATTCTCACCGGAAGTCAATGATTCAGGAGCACCTATCCATTTTGCATGCCAGTCACCTGGAGAAAGGAGTCCCATCTCCCAATTACCTACTGCACTCCAGGCAGAACTATTTTTCTCCTCATCCCATATTTGTACTCTCCAGCTCACCTTTATTCCGGATGTTAACTCCTTACCCTGATAAACTACCTGAATGGATTGATCAGATGCTATTTTACCCGAATCCCAAAGATCAGGCTTTTCATTCAGCAACGATTGTTCTGTCGTGGCCACCATTATCCGATAGGCAGTTTGTCTGGCACCTCCGATATTTTTTTTCATCTTCCACGAAAGACGGGGTTGTAAGACATCCATTCCCAGAGGATCCGGAAGATATTCACATCGAAGCTCTGTTACCTGAGGTATAATTTTTTCAGGTTCGCAGCCGCAGATTACCAGAATAAGGAGGCAAAAAGAGATTGATTGTATTTTCATAACAATAATTTTTTCATTCCTTAATTTTTTCATTCCCTATAATTCCCTGATACCTCGCCATCCAGTATGGCCAGAGCCAGAAAACGGGTTCTCTCACCTGGGTAGGATCACCTTGTACCGCCGACCATGGGTTTTTATCCCATCTTACAGTAGCCCTTTCACTTGCCGGAGGAAGTTCCGAAATCTGTATCTCCTCCAGAATTGGACTCCTCACAACATGCACATCTTCACGTAAAAGGTGATTGATTGGCCAGTCAACCAGGTCAAGCGGAGCATCTCTCAGAAAATCAATTGTCTGAGGTACATTCACTATTTTACCTGTGGCATAGGCATAGGTCAGATTGTTGATCAGGTTCTCTCCTGCCGGCTGGTTAGCCATCCATTCATCAATTAGTTGATTATAGAAGGCTTTAAGTTCAGGATCAGTCTCATATCTTAGCAGGATAGGGAAAAGATAACCCTCGAGGGTACGATCAAAATAGATTTGCCAGGCAGGATTTTTCTGATTCAGGTGAGACACATTTTCAAGATAACCCTCCTTGTCAATTAGCCTGCGGTATTCCTTCTCATATTTCTGATCTCCGGTGAGGTGGGCTGCAAATTTGAGGTAAGTGAGCAATTCAAAGGAATTGATACTTCTTTCCGAAGCCCAGTCCGGGTCGTGGTTGATCTGTTCAGGTGACCAGATCGCCCAATGAGTAGGCAATCCATCGATATCCAGAAGGTTGTATTTGGTTTCGATCAACCGATCGATGATCTTTTTTACATGATCACGGATAAGTTCCTTTTCCTCTTTATCTGCTGCCAGCTCGTAAAAGAAGAAATAACCCATCATATGTCCATCCATCTCGTCGGTACTCGTATCCCCTTTCCACAACCATTTTCCATCTTTTGATTTTCTCCATCTGGTTTCAACAGGTTTATATCTTGGATCTTTTACCAGTTCTTCGGCTATTTGCTGTGGTGTATAGGTTTTATTGGCATCATGCACATTTTTCCAGTCAGTCGGGACAATTGATCGGGCAAAAAATCCTTCAGTACCGGTTACGGTCTGTAAATATTTGAGAAATTCGAAAGCTTTTCTGGCCTTGATTTTTGCATCCGGGTCTTTGGTTACTGCATATCGGAAACTCTCCATGGCAAGATACCCGCTGGTATATTCACCGTCATTGTCATCGTCGGAATTACGCCACGATGCGGTATCTCCCGGAACTTCAAGCCGAAGGTTGCCACATATCCAGGGGGGGCGAATGTGCTTTTTCATCAGTTGACGGTAAAAATCCGCCTCCTTATCAGCAAGGGTCATCATTTTCCGTGGAATGGAACTAACTCCATCATCTGTTGCGATCCAGGCATTTCCCTCCTTATCGAAAGCAACATCAGTGACCCTGTCATTGGTGAGCCATCTGCGGCTAAAACGCAATGAGTGCGAAAAATCTTTGGCAAAGCGGACTATACCCACATCTGTCCCAACCCACATTAATCCATCGGGTGACCTGCTGATACAATTTACATTCGCCGAAGGAATGCCCTCCTTTGAAGTTAGATTTTTTAGCAGTTTTTCATTCTGACGCACGGAAACACCACCCATAACACCGGCCCATAAGGCGCCATCCGGGGCAAATGAAATCGCTTTTACATAGCAACTTATTAGTTCATCCGTATTTTGGAAAAGGGTTGATTTCCCATTTTTACAAAGGTATAAACCGGCATCAGTACCAACCCACAAAATCCCTTTTTCATCAACTACAGCATCACGAACTGAGCGTGCAATAGCATAGTTCTTAACCTCCCAGCTATTTCCTTTCGAATGCCATATTCCATTTGGTCCCAATGCATAATTACCTTCACCATCGTTACAGATAATTGAAATCGGGGGATTAACCCCATCTTCCTTGTGAAGCTCATTCTTATAAAAGCGGTAAATTCCATTCCATGTACCCATTACGACTGCTCCGTCAGGATTTACAGCTACTGAATATGCCGGACCCCGATCTTCGCCAGAAATGACCGGCTCCCATCTCCTGGAATCAGCCGCCTTTCTAAATACACCTGATGGAGTGGCAATCCACACATTTGAAGCTTTATCAACTGTTATACTTCGAACCTCATTATCTTCCTTGTTCTGACTGATCATATACGCATCATGGGACTCCTGTATAAATGCGGTATCCTCGTATGGAATGCTTTCATGTTTTGACACCTCCTTTTTTGGATCCTGCCGGCATGAATTGAAATTCAAGGCACCAATGATACCCGAAATAAAAAAAAACATCCTGATTAAGCTCCAAATTACACTCTTCATTAGCTGCAAGTTATTATGCGTTCATAATGTAATTTGACAAGTCCTGAGTCATATTGCTTTGACTTTATGAGTTTTAATTGACTCTCCGGTCTGCCGTTTTTGAAAAGTGAAATGCCATCACCCAGCAGAACTGGAATAACAGAAATGATAAATTCGTCGACAAGGTTCTCGTTTAAAAGTGCATTTATAACGTCTGAACCACCGTCGCAATAAATATTTTTCCCTTTTTTAGCTTTCAATTCAGCGACCAACCCATTTAAACTCCCTTTGAAATATTTCGGAAAACCAACTTCGGGTTTTTCTGACCTCGAAAGAATATAAACATCCTTATCCTGGTGAGGATAGTCAAATCCCATTTCAATAACATGGTCATAGGTCTTCCTTCCGATAATCACAGTATCAACCGAATTTAAGAATTTATTATACCCGTAATCCTCCCCCTGTTGTTCAACTCCGGATAAAAAACCAATATCACCATCCGGTTTTGCGATATAACCGTCAAGACTCATTGCAATGAACAATATAACTTTTCTGTCTGAAGTCATTTTTAGTTTAGTTTGTTTCATTATGATCACTCCATAAACATTTGCCCAAATCAAAATTTGAAAAAACAGCTTTAAAACTAGATTTCATCGGACTACAGGCATAAACTCCAACTTTTGCAACAGTTATGGGATTGTGCATATGAAAAATCCTTAGCTGATTATACGATATTCCATCCAGAGAATTCTCAATGCAAAAATCGGCTCCCCTTCTACTGAACCGGTACCACATTGAAGTGACCGCCGATGAAATATCAGTTGACGCCCAGTCTGAATATCCTAGATTGGTAACGACTGAACCAAGCCGTGCAAACTCCTGATTTTCATATTCAACTGATGCCTTAACCCAGTTTTCGCTGTCCTGATATAAGATAATCCCACATTGATCGTATTGATTGACAGCTTTAAACTCTGTTTTCGCAACAAAAGTAAAATCACCTTCAAGCTCTTTTACAAACATATGACCGCTATCGTTTCTGAAACCATAATAGGTACGCTGCCAGAAATCAGTTTCAGGATCGGTGATAACGGAGAGGCTGTCTGTTTCCAAATGGAATATCCCGGGTTGATTGATCCAGTAAAATTCAGACAGATTTGAATTTTTATCCATTTTACACTAATTTTAATGATTCACCATTTCAAATTCAAGCTTCCCACCCTTTTGAATTTCGTCATAAGTGATAAACAACCCGTTCAATGGTTGACCGTTCAATTTCGCTGACCTGATGTATATATTTTCCTTCGAAACATTTCTTGCCTCAAAAGTAAATTTATTGCCATCCGGAAGCACAAGTTCAACATTTTCAAATTGCGGACTTCCAAAGTAATATCTTCCATCAACCGGATTCACCGGATAGATGCCAATGGAGCTGAAAACATACCACGCCGACATTTGACCGCAATCCTCGTTGCCGCACAACCCTGAAGGAGAATTCTGATAAAGCGTATTTAGAATTTTATTGGTATAGAATTGAGTTTTTCGGGGATTATCCACAAAATCATATAAATATGCTGAGTTATGGTCAGGTTCATTTCCATGTGAATACTGTCCAATCAGGCCAGTCACATCTGCAACATCATTTCCGAGCAATTCAGAGGTTTGGGTGAACAGACTGTCGAGCATCATTTCAAAATCTTTCTTACCTCCCATCAATTCAATCAGGCCGGGCATATCGTGTGGTGCAAAAAATGAGTATTGCCAGGTATTCCCCTCCACACAATGCGGATTACCGTATTCGGCAAACCGGGGATGAAAAGGTTCATACCAGCTGCCATTGCTGTTCTTACCCCTCATCAGATGATATGCCGGATCATACAGATTCCTGTAAAACCGGGAACGTTCCAGATATTTCGCATAGTCGTCGCTCTTTCCAAGTTGTTTGGCTATCTGCGCGATACACCAGTCGTCATAAGCATATTCAAGTGTCTTTGAAACTGTCCCTGCTTTTTCCTTATCAGCCGGAACAAAATGAAATTGCCGGTAATAACCCAACCCTTTGCGATCAGTTTCCGAAACAGCTACCAGGGCTTTGTATATCTCTTCCAGATCATACTTGCCTATTGTCTTTGCTGCAGCGTCTGCCATCAGAACTGCAGCGTGGTACCCGATCATCGATCCCCCTTCATTTCCCGAAATTTCCCAATAGGGCAATTCACCAGTCTGACGGTATTTTGCCATCATGGAGTGAATAATGTCCTCTTCAACTTTGGGTTGCAAAAGCAATAAAAGCGGATTTTCTGCCCGGAAGGTATCCCACAACGACAATAAAGTGTATTGGGTATAACCTTTAGCTTTTTCAGGGACCTGATTGAAATTTTTATAATTACCGTCGGAATCCGAAAAACGGTACGGTACTAAATAACTGTGATATAAGGAGGTGTAGAAGATGGTTCTTTTAACCGAATCAGTAGTCACAACTTTAATTTTCGAAAGCTCTTCATTCCATTTCGAACGGGTGGCCTGCTGCAGCTGATCAAAATTCCATCCATACTGATCCACTGTTCCCAGGTTGGCTAAAGCCCCCTCCTCACTGACTGATGATATCGCCACTTTTACCAAAATCTCATTATTCACTTTTCCGTCAAAAGTAAAACCTGCTGCAAGCCGTATCCCTTTTGCCAATTGTTTCCCATCAACAGAATCGGCCAGAAAATAGTTGCATGCTTTAAATTTTCGAGAAAACTGCATAGCAAAATAGACCCTTTGCACGCTGGCTTTGCCCGATGAGAATCTGTAACCGGTAACCAACTCAGGTGAGCGATGCCGGATCAGTGCATCTGTAGTGCGGTCGTTGTTGGTAAAACCCAGATTGAGAACAATATTTTGATATTCAGAAGGTTTATTAAAATGATAACGATGCATTGAAGCCAATTCATTGGTAGTTAATTCTACCAGAATGTTATCATCCTGAAGATTAACCGAATAATATCCGGGAGATGCCTTCTCCGTTGCATGTGAAAATTTTGAGCTGTATTTGAGGAAAAAATGCTTATCAAATAAACCATGGTGGCCATCACGATTGATAAAACCATTTGGATTAAGCCCTCTTTCTGAAATTATTTGACCAACTACTGAATCGTTCTGAACAAAATATTTTTCTGCAATCGGTTTTGTTGTAGGCATTACAGAAATATCACAATAATCGCCGACGCCGGTTCCGCTTAAATGGGTGTGTGAAAAACCAACAATCATACTATCCTGAAAGTGGTAACCGCCACAATATTGCCACCCCTGTCCTCCATTGTCGGGACTAAGCTGGATCATTCCGAAAGGGTATGCTGCTCCGGGGAAAAGATTCCCGAAACCGACTCCCATTTCTCCCCCTGTTCCCATAAAGGGATTCACAAAACAGGTATAATCAGTCTGCTTCTTTACTGCAGGCTGACAGCCAGTTAAAATGAAGAGAATTAAACAAACGAATCGCATATACTAATTTTTACTTACTTTAAATGAATAAATTCCTGAATGAACTTTTAAAACATGTGCACCCTCTTTATATCCTAAAATTTCAACACCAACAGCCTTCTCAACAGGAATTTCACCTTCCGAGACTAAATCTGTTTCACCTGCCGGCATCTGGACTATTGCACTTGTATTAAAGGGAACTTCAAGTTTAAGACTGAACTGGCCGTTGCTCCTTTCCCACGATGAGGAAATGGTTCCTCTCATCGTTTCAATTCGTGCTTTTGCGGACCCTGGCCCCTCTGGCAGCATGGGTTTGATGTAAAATTCAGAGAATGCAGGGTGATTTTCGTCCAACTGAATACCTGTAATATATTTGTAGAACCAGGCATCAATACTCCCCATCATCACATGGTTCTTCGATTGTTTTAAAGTCCAGAATTCACACATGGTCGAGTATTTGTTCATCATATCGTTCCATCCAGGGGCACTCTTCTGGTTGATAATCGCCCAGGCAACCTCTGAGTGACCGTAATGTGCAAGTGCTTCAGGCACATATTTGGTTCCCAGAACACCGGTTGTCAGATGAGTGGAATTTTTAAGGACAATATCGTTAACAAGATTAACCAAAACCTTTCCTTCCAGCTCTTTTGGAACTATACCAAGAAACAGGGGGAAAGAATTGGCCATCTGACTTGCGTCGCCGTAATTGGCCGTCACTGAATTCAGATTGGTTTTATTGTATTTCTCCCTGATTTTATCCGAAAGGTCATTATAATATATTTTGTCGCTGTTATTTCCCAGAACTGTTGCAACTTTAGACATTATTCGGGCATTCAGGAAATAAAAAGCGGTAGGGATTGATTCCGGTTCACCTTCCTTCCAACCTTTTACCATACTTCCCCAGTCACCAATCCAACCTTTTGGAAGTATGAAATCTTTTGAAATCCCCTCCAGAAAACTCATATAGTGCTTCATTGCTCCATAATGTCTTGCCAAAATTCTTTGATCACCGTAAAAGGTATAATATTGCCATAACATTATCAGGTAGGTACTGCTCCATTCAATCCCTTCATCGCGAATATACGGACGGGGTGAGATAATCGGAATGTCGCCCGTTTTTTCGTCCTGGTTAACCCTGATCCCTTCAAACCAATTCTCATAAAATAACGCCATGTCAAAATTGAACATCGCTTCTTCGGCAGTAACCTGTGCATCTCCAAACCACCCCAACCGCTCGTCGCGTTGCGGGCAATCCATCGGATACCCCATCATATTGCTCTTCTGGGACCAGACGGTGGCATTATGTATCTTATTCACCAGCAAATTGTCACATTCGAACTGACCCGAATGATGATTTGCAGAACTGACAGCACAACCCTCAATACCAAGAATATTGAGCAAACCATTCCTGGCAGTAATCTCCACATACTTAAATCCGAACCAGGTAAAACGGGGTTCATAGGTTTCGATGCTATCCCCTTTTATAATGTATTCGGCCGTGGCATTCGCATGTTCATTACTGGTCACATCGATTGTGCCATCCTCCTTAAGGTCTTCCGCAAATCTGATTTTCAGTATTGTGTTCTTTTTCCCTTTGGTTTTTATACGCACCCATCCGGAGAAATTCTGACCCATATCGTAAACCTTCATCTCTGTATCCCGGACTTTCACTTCTGTGGGTTTAAAAGTTTCCATGACCTTAATAGCAGGCATCCGATGTGATGCAAGTCTGGCCGTCGGTTTATCAAAAACCGTCACGGGTTTCCATAAAGAATCGTTGTATCCTGGTTTATTCCACCCTAAGTGATCAAGGTTACCGTCGTACACCTCACCATCGTAAATACAGTTATAAATCACTGGTCCGGGAGCATACAACCAATCTTTATCGGTAGTTATTATCCGGGTGGACCCATCCGAAAAGGTCAGGTGAATCTGCGCTATTGTTTTCTTTGATCCGAACCATTGCATCCGGTAGTCGTTCCACCATTTCTTGTAGGGATTGTACCATCCATTTCCCAGATGGATTCCTAAGGCATTGATACCTTTTCTCAACAAATCGGTTACGTCATAAGTATCATAAAGAATCATTTTATGATAGGGGGTCTTGGCCGGAGCCAGAACATGATCGCCAACACGTGCTCCATTAATATAGAACTCGTAATAACCAAGTCCGGTAATGTAAGCCCTGGCAGATTTCACAGTTTTGTTAAGTTTCACCTCCCTACGCAACAGTAGCGAATTTCCATCATGTACAATGGAGTCCTTTCCTGCAAACTGTTCCTTTCGGTCTTTGTAAAATCCCTGAGGAGGTAATAATTCCGATTTGGAACCGTTACCAATACAATCTGCTTTCCAATCTTTTTCAGATAAGAATGAGGTTTCAAACTTAGCAACAGGACTTTCGTGGGGTTTCCCCTCACCGTCCCGGAAAATCACCTTCCAGTAATATGCGCTATTTGACTTTAGTTCATTACCATTATATTCATGTTGGATAGTTTCTCCCGATCTAATGGTTCCTGAATCCCATAAATCAGCTCTATTGCCAGCCAATGCCTCAGGTGTTGTAGCCACCAGTATCCGAAAAGCTGATTGGGTCTGATTCCGTTTACCGGATGATATTATCCACGAGAATCTTGGATGCAATTCATCGATTTGAATGGGATTTTCGGCATATTCAACCAACAGCTTTGTAAAAATATACGGGGAATCATTGCCCGCCTGACAGCCGGATGTTAATATTATACCAATTATAGCCAGAATGATCCTGAATCTCCTCTCTGCTAAACATATAAAAAAGGAAGTTATATATAAAGATTTAGATACTGGCTGAAAAAGCAAGACCTCTTTGCTAAGTCGGTTTAGCAATCCCTTCCATCTATATTTTGGTAATGCATTCAGACGATTTTTCTCCATGTATCCCGATTTTCAGGCTAATCAAAGAAACTGTAGAAAATCGTATTTTATGAGTCAATTCTTGTCTTATTCCTATACAATATTAACACTTCATGAGCCAGAGGGAGGAAAAGACGATGAGAGGGTCTATCCAGTCCTAAAACAGGTTTACCCAATTGAAAAATTGTCGAATTTCCGAATCGCCAATTTATTTAAATTCCTTGCGATATTCAGAGGGAGTTTTCTTCATGATTACCCTGAAATAGTGATTAAAGTTAGCCAGATTGTTATAACCGCATTCGTAGCAGATCTGTGTTATTTGTTTGTCAGTTTCTGCCAATAATTTTGCAGCAAGACCAATGCGTACATTTTTCACATAATCCATGAAAGTTTGGCTGGTTTTTTTTTTGAAATACCTGCAAAATGAGCCGGGCTCTTTAAAAACCAATGCAGAAGCCTCTTTCAGTTTAATCCCAGTCTGGATATTATTAAAAACGTATTCATAAATTTTATTAATCTGATCATGATCAGTGTCAAAGGAGTTAGTAAGCGAGGAGGGAAGCGCCAGAATTTCCCGGTCGTCAATCTGAAGCAAAAGGTGAAAAACTTTTAACAGTTCAATGTAACGTTCAAGACCTTTTAAGTTCACCATCTTTTTGAGGGTTTGTCCAACCTTCTCTACTTTTTTCCCCTTGAACCATATCCCGTTACTGGCATTCTTAAGTAAATCTACAACCTGCTCAAGTTCAGGAATATTAAAAAAATCGGAACTGATAATGTTTTCATTAAAATGGGTAACAATACATTCAGCTACAGTATCCGGTTCCGTCTCCAGGTTATCCCAGCAATGTGGAATATGAGGACCCAAAAGTACCAGGTCTCCATGCGTATAACCTGAGATACTATTTCCGATGATCCTTTTACCAGACCCTGATGATATGAAGTTTAATTCAAAATTCCTGTGTGAATGAATCCTGGTCGTGTTTGAAGCCAACCTTAATTTTCGTGTAATGAACGAATAGTTATGGGAAACAAATATCTTTTCGTAGACTATTTCCATCGTATTTCGTTTTGATTTATTTTAACTTCAAAAGACAAATATAAGTGATAAAATTCGGATAACAGTTAAAAAACAATGCAAAGAGAACAAAATTGTAGCAATTAAAAAGATCCCGATCAATTTAATTTGTGCTAAAGAACCGGACTAGTTATGAATTTCTGTTTTTTAACATTTTTAATAGGTATATCTAATTTAAATATATAAATCTAATAAGTTATGGAACTACCATTAAGGGGAATTATTCCTCCCGTTATCACACCTTTGATTGACAACAATACACTTGATATTAAAGGACTCGAAAATCTGGTTGAACACCTTGTTACGGGCGGAGTACATGGATTGTTTATCCTTGGGACGACTGGTGAAGCTCCAAGTCTTAGTTATAGTCTTCGTAAAGAGTTCATTAAACGAACTTGTGAACTGACCAATCACAGAATACCCGTCATGGTTGGAATTACCGACACTTCATTTGAAGGTTCACTGGAGATTGCCGAATACTCACAAAGCGTAGGTGCTGATGCAGTTGTACTTGCACCCCCATACTACATGCCGATCTCTCAAACGGAAATGATGTTTTATCTTGAGAACCTGATCCCAAAATCACCATTGCCGTTGTTGGTTTACAATATGCCAAGCCATACAAAGCTCCATATGGTTTTAAGAACGGTAAAACTGGCCAAAGATCTGGGTGCCATTGGAATTAAGGATAGTTCAGGTGACATGTTTTATCAGGCCTCTTTAATTGAAGAATTTAAAAGTTCTCCTGAATTTGCAATCATAACGGGAACTGAACTATTTATTCCTGAGACAATTATGCAGGGTGGACATGGTGCAATCGCCGGAGGCGCCAATATGTTCCCAAAATTCTTTGTCGAATTTTATGAAGCCTCCTTAGCCCGCGATTTTGAAAAAATAGCTCTTTTGAGGGAAATCAATATGAGACTTTATAATACTATTTACAACGTTAGTAAAAACAGTTCCAAATATATCAGAGGGATTAAATGCGTCCTCTCCACAATGGGTATTTGCAACGATTACGCGGCACTACCGCTTACCCGATACGAAGGGGAAGAGCGGCAGAAGATTGAGCAATATATTGCTGAATTAAGTGGAATTCTCGTTTAATTCTTCCGGTTTTGGTAAGATAAAGCATCACCAAAAAATTGTATCTGCCTTTTCCGGATCATTAAAAATGGTATGAAAAAGATAATATTTCTGATCCTGACTGCATTTTTTTCAATCGGTTTATTGGCTGGAAATCCGTTTAAAGGGACAAAGGCAATTGTCAAATCGGAGTACATTTACCAACAGAAAGACGTTCTGTTTCCCAGTTGCCATGCCTCTACCATAACTGAAACCAAAGATGGTCTTATTGCGGCCTGGTTTGGCGGAACAGAGGAGCGGGCTCCCGATGTCTGCATCTATTCATCAATCTTTTTGAATGGACATTGGGAAATACCTGCCAAGGTGGCAGATGGTGTTCAGTCCGATAAAAAATATCCATGCTGGAATCCAGTGTTATTTACAAAAGATAACGGAGAAATCGTCCTTTACTATAAAGTCGGTCCAAGTCCCAGAACCTGGTGGGGGCTCTTTAAAACATCAAAAGATAACGGAAGGACATGGTCCACTGAGTCCCGAATCCCTGATGATCTCCTTGGGCCTATCAAAAATAAACCAGTAAGATTACCCAATGGCAGGCTTTTATATCCCTCGAGTGTAGAGGATGCCCAGAAATGGATGATTCATCTTGAATCATCTGACCAAAACATAAACGACTGGAAGAAGATTACGATCGACAATAACAACTACAATTCTATCCAGCCATCCCTCTTATTTTACAGGAAGGGAAAGATGCAATTACTTTGTCGCAGCAGGAATAAAAACATCAATGAAGCCTGGTCGAAGGATAATGGTATGACCTGGTCTCCGCTGAGCCCCACGCAATTACCCAACAACAATTCAGGAATAGACGCAGTAACCCTTGCAGACCAAAGGCAATTGCTTGTCTTCAATCCAATTGTTAAAGGAAGATATGAGCTGGCAGTAGCAGTTTCAGGTGACGGAATCCACTGGGATGGTGCAGTGTTATTGGAAAATGACCCAAAACCTGAAGCTGAATACTCTTATCCTGCTGTCATTCAAACCAAAGACGGGATGGTCCACATCACCTATACCTGGAACCGGAACTTAATTAAGCACGTGGTCATTGATCCATCCCTCATAAAAACCAAACCTATTTTCAACGGATTGTGGCCTGAAGAGTAAAATCCGGGTTAAAACAACTGATCAGAAAATATTCTGATCAAACTAATTTTCAGAATCTGTAAATTACCAAACTACCCGGGTGATGTGCAAAGACAAACGACTATATCGACCTGTTGAGAACAGATCGATGTTTTAAAATTTAATGGTTATTCCCATATATTTAATTTGCAGAAACCATCCTTCAATAATAAACTCAAAAGCTGATTATGAAAACAATACTATTATTTTCAATTACATTTCTGGCATTTTCTTACATTGGAGTGGCACAAACCAGAAATGCCAAAAAAGCGATAATAAGTGAAGAGATTATTTTCCCTGTCCAAAATGAGCATACCCACGGAAGCAGCATTGTACTCCTTCCCAACGGTGATCTGTTGGCAGCCTGGTTTCAGGGTAGCGGAGAACGTAATGCGAATGATGTACGGGTGATGGGTGCAAGGTTAAAGAAAGGGTTGAAAACCTGGAGTACCGCTTTTTTAATGGCTGATACCAAAGGAATTCCCGATTGTAATCCCGTTCTTTTTCTTAATCGCAAAGGTAAACTATTCCTTTTCTGGGTTGCAGTGATCGCCAACAAATGGGAAGATGGCATTTTAAGATTCCGCACATCGGTTAATTACAGTGGTAACGAAGCGCCAGTTTGGGACTGGCAGGACAATATCTTCCTTAAACCAGATGAAAATTTTCCTAAAGAAGTGGAGAAAAAACTGAAAGAGTTGCCTGGAAGTGAGGCAGGATGGGCTGGTTATGCACCGTTGTACGACAACATGATCAAAGAGGCAAGCAAAGATCCACTTAAGAGAACTCTTGGATGGATGGGCCGAATTCACCCGATTACCCTTGAAAGCGGGAGAATCCTCCTACCACTTTATAATGATGGCTTTAATTTTTCGATAACAGCCATTTCGGATGATGACGGCGCAACATGGAGACCGAGTCTTCCGATTGTGGGTCGCGGCCCGATACAACCGGCGCTCGCCGTTAAGAAAAACGGAAACATCGTGGCTTACATGCGTGACAGCGGTGATTCACCTACAAGAGTCCAGATTAGTACCTCAACAGATAACGGGGAATCATGGAGTGTCGCGAAAAAATCCGAAATTCCAAATGAAGCCAGTGTTGAACTCTGCGTTTTACAGGATGGGAAATGGGCTTTTGTCGGGAATGACATTAATTATGGGCGCTATCAACTTTCAATATATCTCTCAGACGATGAGGGCTCAACCTGGAAATGGAAAGAGCTGATTGAATATGACCCTGGTAAAAAGGGGAACTTCTCCTATCCATGCCTGATCCAGACCCCGGATGGTCTCCTAAATATCACCTATTCCTATTCATTGGGTGATCGAAAGGAATCAATTAAACATGTGGTGATTGATCCTGAAAAACTGGTACCCAGGCTCTGGTCTGAAAAACTTGGATTTCCGAAAGGTAAAAAGGTATTGCTCCTTCACATGGATGATGCCGGGATGTGTGCGGAAGCAAATACTGCTGTCGAGCATTATATCAAAAAAGATTTTCTCCGGTCTGCAGCTGTGATGGTGCCTTGTGTTAATGCAGCGTCGTTTATTCAATGGGTTAAAAGATATCCGCTGGCGGATATTGGAGTACACCTGACCCTTACCAGTGAATGGCAGAATTACCGTTGGGGACCTGTTTCGGATCCTTCAAAAATACCTGGATTAGTTGATCCTTTTGGAAAGTTCTATCACGAGGTACCCGAAGTGGTGATGCATGCCACTGCAAGCGAGGTGGAGACTGAAATCAGAGCCCAGATTGATAAGGTATTGGAGTTAGGATACAAGCCAAGTCACATTGATACCCACATGGGAACATTATACGGTTGCGCCCCTTATGTAAGGACATTTTTAAAAGTAGCAGAAGAGTATCATATTCCGGCGAATATTATTGATCTTTCCAGACCTGAAGTAGCCGTAAAATTCAAACAGGCAGGCTACCCGATCAATAATGATGTAATCAGCATGGTGGGTGAATATAGTTTGCCTAAACTCGATAACTTTACAAGTGTACAGGAAGGGAAAACTTACGATGAAAAACGGACCAATTTTTTTATGCTGGTAAAATCACTTCCCGCCGGATTGACTGAAATAATTTTTCATCCTGCAGCACTATCCGAAAATCTGAAAACTATCACCGGGACATGGCAGCAGCGGGTTTGGGAAGGTGAACTATTTGCAGATCCTGTTGTTCACAAGTTTTTTAAAGATGAGGGAATAATTATAACCAACTGGACAGAAATCATGAAACAGTTTAATATACAAAATATTAAACGATGAATACTTCAAACCGGATCATTTCCATCGACGTATTCAGAGGTTTGACCATTGCCGCAATGATCCTGGTGAATTACCCGGGTTCACATGGATTTAATTATACCCCGCTCACCCACTCACGCTGGAATGGGATAACACCAACAGATTTCATTTTTCCCTTTTTTATTTTCATCGTTGGAGTTTCGATTGCCCTCTCCTATTCCAGACAGATAGATGCTTCAAAGCCCAGGAGGGAGATGGTAAAGAAAATCCTTATCCGTACGCTAAAAATTTATCTGATAGGACTTTTCATCCATTATTTACCCGAATTCGACTTTAGCTTTATCGATTTATTTGGTGTTCTGCAACGAATCGCCATCGTCTTTATGGTTTGCGCACTTCTTTTCATCTACACCGGATGGAAGGCACAGGTCTATATCTTAGGCGGAACATTACTGACCTATTGGATTGCGATGTCATTTATCCCAACACCTGAATCGTTGGCCGGAACGCTTGAACCAGGTCAGAACTTCGCCGCCTGGTTTGACCGGCTCTTTTTCTCACCCAGGATGCTTGGAAAACATGGTTGGAACTCTGAAGGATTATTCAGCACATTTACTGCTATCGCAACAGGACTCACAGGAATTCTGGCAGGTCACCTGATCATCAGACAAAAATTAACTGAAAAGACAATAATCTGGTTGTTTACGGCCGGTATTTTGTTTGTACTTGCCGGCTCAGTTTGGGACTGGCAATTCCCCATCAATAAAAAGATATGGACCAGTTCTTATGTTCTGTATACTTCAGGTTGGGCATCTATTGCACTGGCCCTCTCCATCTGGCTCATTGACTTTTTGGACTACAAATCAAATATCATTGCCTTTGCAGGAATAATATTTGGCAGTAATGCAATTGCTGCTTATGTTATGGGTGATGTATTCGAAACAATCTACAAATACACCCATTTCCATGACTTTGTATATTTTGGCTTGTCAAATATGGGGATGTCGGAATACAATGCCTCGCTCACATGGGCACTTATATCTGTAAGCTCTTGTTTTCTGGTCGCTTATATTCTTTATCAGAAGAAAATATTTATCAAACTTTAAAAAATGAGCGCAAAACTTCTAATCCTATCTACGCTTTTCCTTGCACTTTGTTCCTGCAAACAAGAACCAAAATCAACAAATAAGCTAAAAATCATTCAGCTCAACCCTACACACAGCCATGCAGCGGCAGCCCAGAACGAACTGATACCTGAGATCAATCCAAATGTTTATGTTTATTCTCCTGACACCTCTGAGCTGAAAGAGTATTTCAATCAGATCAGGACCTTCAATTCGAGGAAAGATAATCCTACCCGATGGAACGAAGTTGTTTATAGTGGTAAAGATTATTTGGAAAAGATGGCTCAGGAGAAAAAGGGGAATGTAGTTGTCCTTGCGGGAAACAACAGGATTAAAATTGACTACATTGTAAACGCTGTTAAGGCCGGATTGAATGTTTTTTCTGATAAACCAATGGTTATTAATAAAGCCGGATTCGAACAGCTGAAAAACGCCTATGCCGTGGCCGGAAAAAAAGGTCTCCTGATGTTCGATATGATGACAGAACGGTACAGCCTCATACAAAAAGTTCAGAAATCTCTGATGCAGGATAATCTGCTTTTTGGGAAGATCACTCAAGGCACTCCCGGGCATCCGGCAATCTTCGAGTCAAGTATTCACCATTTCTACAGGGGAGGTAAAGGAAGCCGTCCTTACTGGTATTTCGATGTCCTTGAGCAGGGTGAGGGGATTGTGGATGTAACCACACATCTGATCGATTTAACTTTCTGGAAATCCTTTCCCGATAAAATCATTGATTACCAAAAAGACATTAAAATTCTGAGCGCAAAACGCTGGCCAGTAAGTCTTACAAGGGATGAATTTAAGGCAGCTACATCTTTGCCTGAGATTCCTTCATCACTAAACCGCTATATGAAGGATTCCACATTGCAGGTATTTGCAAACGGATCGATCAGCTACCAGGTAAATGGAATCTGCACTGAAGTAAAAGTAGAATGGCGTACCTCACCTCCCAAAGGGGGAAATGATCTTCGCAGTGCCTGGGCGGAAGGGACAAAAGCGAAGCTGATGATTCAACAGGAATATGGAGAGAATCGCCCAAAACTGTGTATTAAAAAGGATGTCAAAGTATCAGCAAAGGAATTTCAATTAAATCTGGAAAGAGCAATTTCACGTTTACAACAAAATTTTCCCGGTGTCACCATATCAAAACAACCGGATTATACTGAAATTGTTCTACCTTCGAATTTGGAAAATTCACGTGATCAAACCTTTAAGGTCTTTGTTGGTTATCTGTTAAATAAGAATTTACCATCATGGGAGGTTCCGAATACTTTGGCGAAATATTATATTACGACCACTGCACTGGAAACGGCACAGGGGGTAAAAAGTAATTAATGCAAAAACAGTTTATGAAATCAGTTATTATTGTTTCTGTTATTTTAATTTTATTGTCCGGTTGTGATCAGCCGGACAATAGAATTGAACACGTAAAGGTCTATTACGAACCAGGTCGGTTTGGAGGCTGGCCTGCCAATAATGGAATCTGGACATGGGGTAATGAGATACTTGTTGGTTTCTCACAGGGTTATTATAAAGATTTAGGACCAACTCTTCACAATATCGACCGTCAAAAACCGGAGGTTCACAAGCTGGCCCGTTCCATTGATGGAGGAGAGAGCTGGATCATCGAAGATCCTGCAAAGGATGGAGTAATGATCGCGCGCGGTAAAGCCCTTCATGGCATTGAACCTGATTCTGCAAACAGAAAACCTATTGTCAGGTTAACTGAACCGATGGATTTCTCACAACCTGGCTTTGTGATGAAATTCTGGATGCTTGATGTAAATATCGGGCCATCAATATTCTACTATTCTTACGATAAAGGACACGTATGGAAAGGCCCCTTTAGTCTTAAGGTCGATAGCCTAACCAAAATATCAGCCCGTAATGATTATATGATTGAGAGCAATAAAAGTTGTATGGCATTTTTTACCTGCGCCAAATCGGATGATAAGGAAGGGCGGGTATTTTGCTCCAGAACTGATGACGGAGGTCTTTCATGGAAATTCGTTTCATGGGTCGGAGATGAACCTGAAAAAGGTTTCAGCATTATGCCTTCTACAGTCCGGATCTCTGAAAATGAACTCTTTCTCACTTCCAGGGTCAATCACGATTCAGGTGACTGGAACGAATTATCTTTAAAGGAAAAAGAAAAAAGTCGCTATATCGATTCATGGATAAGCCATGATAACGGAAAAAACTGGAATTACGTCGGAAAACCTGTCGACGATCTCGGAGAAGGTAATCCACCTTGTCTGATAAAGCTAACTGACGGACGGTTATGCCTTACTTATGGCTGCCGGTCAGAACCATTCAGTATCTGCGCTAAAATAAGTACGGACAATGGGAAAACCTGGGGCAAACAAATTGTTCTGAGAAATGACGGTTCCGGACGGGATATCGGGTACGTGCGAAGTATCCAGCGACCCGATGGAAAAGTGGTAACCATTTATTATTTTCAGGACAAAGAAAATCCTGAAAGGTATATTGGTTGTACGATCTGGAATCCCAATCAATAACCAACACAATAATCTGTTTTTCAATAATTAATAATTTAATTTACAATAAGGGAAAATGAAAATAGTTGTACTCGACGGATATACCTTAAACCCGGGCGACCTGAGCTGGGAAGGACTTGAAAAATTGGGAGACTTAACAGTTTATGAAAGAACGAAAAAAGATAGTTCCGAAATTATTAAAGCAATAAGCGGAGCAGAGGTGATCTTCACCAATAAAACACCTCTCCCCAAAGAAGTTCTTGAGCATTCGCCCTCGGTAAAATACATCGGAGTGCTTGCAACCGGTTACAATGTAGTTGACGTGACGTCCGCAAAAGATTTAGGAATTACAGTTACGAACATCCCAACTTACGGAACAATAGCTGTTGCCCAGATGACCTTTGCGCTGATTCTTGAGTTATGCCATCATGTTGGGGATCATAATAATGCAGTAAAAAACGGGGAATGGAGCAGTTGTCCCGATTTTTGTTTCTGGAATACGCCCCTTATCGAACTTTCCGGCAAGACAATGGGAATTATTGGATTTGGCCGCATCGGACAGGCAACTGCCAAAGTTGCCCAGGCCTTTGGCCTGAAGGTAATGTATCATGACATCAACAAAATCAGCGAATTAGAGGATGATTCCTGCCGGTATGCCGGTCTTGACGAACTTTTTGCAACGGCCGACATTATCAGTCTGCATTGCCCTTTACTTGACAATACCCTGGGGATTATCAACAAGAACAATATTGCTAAAATGAAGGATGGCGTGATAATTATCAATACTTCCCGGGGGCCGCTGGTGGTAGAGAAAGATTTATCCGAAGCGCTGAACAGCGGGAAAGTTGCAGGTGCTGCACTGGATGTAGTTATCACCGAGCCCATTGAAGTGGATAACGAATTGTTAAAAGCCAAAAACTGCATCCTCACACCGCATATTGCCTGGGCACCCAGGGAATCAAGGATAAGGTTAATGAATACAGCTGTTGAGAATCTAAAGGCATTCCTGGATGGAACCCCGCAAAATGTGGTTAGCAGATAAATTCATTTTTCAAAACAATAAAATTGTTTTTCAATATAAATTTCCGTAATAAACGATCATAATCATGTTACCTTTAAGTGATTTACTAAAACTGAAGCGTTGGAATACACCCACTATTTATAACGGATGGGAGCAGATTACCAAACGGCCCCGAACCTCCGGGTTCAATCTTGAGGAGACAAAAGATTTTATGCCCGAATTTGGTCCAATGATAGGTTATGCCGTTACCGTTACCATAAAACCATCGACACCGGGATCAAATCCTAATGCCTGGACCGAATACCGGAATTATATTGCCTCTATGCCGGGACCTAAAATAATTGTGATGCAGGATCTGGATAAACCCAATGTGATCGGTTCATTCTGGGGAGAAGTGAGTGCCAATACCCACCATACATTAGGTTGCGTCGGGGTTATCGTAGATGGCGCGATCAGGGATCTTGACGAAATGAAAAATGCAGGTTTTAAGGCCCTTGCACGCCGGTTATGTGTCGGACATGCTTATGCAACTCCCATCAGCTGGGGTGGAACTGTGGAAGTATTTGGTACTAAAGTAAATCCGGGCGATCTTATCCATGCCGATAAACACGGTTTCCTGATCATTCCAGAGGAAGACCAGCCGGGAATCCTCAACGCCTCACTTTTTATGGATAACAACGAATGCGATACAGTGATCAGTGCCGCTTTGGGGTACGACAAAATAGATGAGCAAATTAAAATTGCCGGAACGATGAATGATGCTGCAAAAAAATTTACGACTGCAGCTCAGTCGGCTCTTGGCAGGAAAGGAGAATGGGAATAATGGTAGGAAAAGAATTCAGAGACGCTCTTCGGTCTGGCAGAAGTGTATATGGTACATTAATCACCTCTTCGTCACCAAAAATATTTGACATGACGATTAGTCTGGGACTTGACTACGTTTTCTTGTGTAACGAGCATGTCTTTTATAATCCCGAAACGTTAGGCTGGATGTGCAGGGCCTACAAAGCAGCCGGAATCAATCCTGTGGTCCGCATCCTTGAGCCAAGTCCATACCTGGCTACCCAGGCACTCGATGCAGGTGCGGGTGCCGTGCTGGTTCCCTATATCGAAAATGTGGAAGATGTTTTTGACCTTGTAGGTGCAGTAAAATACCGTCCATTGAAAGGAAAGAAACTAAAAAAAATTCTGCATGGCGAGGAAAAACCTTCTGCCGAGCTGAAAGCCTATTTGAAGAATCACAATAAAAATCATACACTTCTGCTGAATATCGAAAGTCCGACAGGTGTTGCCAATATGGAGCAATTTTTTGCTGTTCAATCTGTTGACGGGGCTGGTGTAGATGGAATTGTCATCGGTCCCCACGATCTCTCCACATCATATGATATGCCTGAACAATACAGGAGTAAAGAATTTCTGGATCTGAGCTGTGGAATCATCAAAAAAGCAAGAGCCCTTGGTGTTGCAGCTGGTTGCCATGGAGGCTCGAGAGGAAGTCTTGACATACAGCTCGAATGGGCAAAAGCAGGCGCCAATATCCTGATGCACAGTTCCGACATGTTCCTTTTTGCTGACAAATTAGAGGATGACCTGAATCTGATCCGTGAGGCGAAGGGGGAGAAAAGGAGATCAGGCAGTGCAGGTGAGAGTGTATAAGTAATGGTTAAAACTTAATGTCGTATTTAATACCTACATTTTGTAAGATATCGTAACAGGTGGACATCATATCCCTTTGATAGGCGATGGATCATATCAGATCTTTCGGTCACCTTTCATTGCCGGAATAATTGTGCAATTCTCAGGAGATTTGACACTTAATATATTGTGTACAATAAGAATTAGTTTTTTAGAAACTTATTGCTGATATTTGTGTATAAGCAATTGGAAGGCTGGAGCATATTCCGCATAGGTCTACGACAGCCTTACAAAACCGAACACTTTTCTGAACAAATAGATAATTTTTCAGTTATGAAGAGTCATAATTTTTCAGCTTCGCGCCGTAAGTTTTTACAAACCTCCGTAACCGCCGCAATTGCAGCTCCGCTACTCCTGGGATGCGCAGGAAATACCAGGAAGTCAAACAGCAAACTCAATCATGCCTGCATAGGTGTTGGGGGAATGGGTTGGTTTGACTTTTTGCAATTCAAGGAGGATCCAAATGTGCAGATTATCGCTTTATGTGATGTGGATGCTGAGAATCTGAAAAAGGCCTCTGATGCCTGTCCTGGTGCACATACATATGCCGATTGGCGTGAATTACTAGAGACTGAAGGTGACAAGATTGACTCTGTCAATGTTGCTGTGCCAGACCACAGTCACTTCTCAATTGCCTATGCGGCAATTCAAAAAGGGAAACATGTTTATTGCCAAAAACCGATGTGTCACGATGTAGCTGAGGTTCGGGCACTTACTGAAGCATCGGTCAAACACGGAGTTATTACACAGCTGGGCACTCAGGTTGCTGCAAGAATGGATGAGCGGAGAGCTGTTCAGTGGCTTAAAGAAGGAGCGATAGGCAAAGTTAAACATGCCTACCTCTGTTCGAACCGTCCAGGTGCAATTGATTACAGGACAGAAGGACCGCGTCCTTCACACAGAGAGGAACCGCCTGCAAAACTGAACTGGGACCTCTGGATTGGCTCTGCGCCTTTTCGCCCCTTTGTGCCTGCAGTTTACCATCCTACAAAGTGGAGGGCATGGCAGGACTTTGGTACGGGATGGTCTGGTGATATTGGGTGCCATATCTTTGACCCTGTATGGAAAGGTCTTGGATTAAAACCGCCACTCTCTGTGATTGCAGAGGTTCAGAAGTCATGGAAGGAATCTCCCGAAAGAAGAGCGGATACCTGGCCGCAGGGCGACCATATCACCTGGATGTTTCCGGGGAACGATCTAACCGATGCGAATATATTACCACTCGAATGGTTCGATGGAGAGTTTTATCCGCCAAAGGAGATCATGGAGTTATACCCCGGGAAGGATTATCCGGCCGAATCTTCCATGTTGGTTGGTACTGAGGGGGCTCTTCTTATCCCGCACAACGGGACCCCTGTTCTTCTGCCTGAAAGTAAATTTATAAATTATAAATCACCTAAGCTTGAAGCTCAAAATCATTATTACAACTTTGTGATTGCATGTTTGGGCGGTCCAAAAACCGCTTCTCATTTCAAACAGACCGGACCGATGACAGAAGCAATTCTCCTGGGTACGGTAGCAATTCGGGTGCCTGACAGGCTGCTGAATTGGGATGCTGTCAACATGAAGTTTCCCAATGACCCGGATGTCAATAAATACCTTCGTCGCAAATACCGGAATGGATGGGGTACGGCTGGATTCTAGTGCATTCGTATCTCTGAGATTTGCCCTGCTGTCAGCTAAATGACCATTGTGACATGCAATCTCAGGTTGTCAAATAATATTTATAATAAAGTAATGGTTAAAAATTCCTGACCAATAATAGCGATTGACCATGAAAAATATATTCTTATTTCTTTCACTTTTCGTTGTCGTTGGATGTAATAACTTATCGTCCATAAGGTTGGTGAGTAACGGAGAAAGCCCCTACACCATCGTTATTCCGCCGAACGCAAACGAACAGGAGAGCAGGGCTGCCACGCTTCTTCAAAAATATGTCAAAGAGATATCGGGGTGTGAGCTCCCTGTCACCACCAGAAGGAATACAACCGGCAAAGCTATTATCATCAGGGAGGTATCAGGTCTGCAGTTCGATGGCTACCGAATAAAAAGCGCTGATAACGGTTCAATTCTCATCGATGGCAGTAAGCGAAAGGGTTGTGTTTACGGCGTGATAACGTTGCTTGAAGACTACCTTGACTGCAACCTCTATAGTCCGACCTTCAAAATTGTACCTCAAAATAAGAATATCTCACTTCCACTCATCCATCGTGCCGACTCATCTGTAAATAACTACCGGATAGTCAACTATTTCTCGCCGGCATATGCCAATGATGAAGACCTGCTTGACTGGAACAGGTTATCGAAAAACTACATCTTTGCCTCCCATTCCTTCGATTGGCTCGTTCCATGGGAAACCTATTTCAAAACACATCCCGAATATTATGCGTTACGCGAAGGGAAACGACTACCAACTCAGTTGTGTCTGACCAACAAAGAGGTACTTAAAATTGCAGTTGAAAAGCTACGTAAAGCCATTACTGACAATCCGAAACAGGTATATTGGTCTGTAGCCCAAAATGATTATGGCAATCCCTGTCAATGCGACAATTGTTTAAAAATAGAGAAGGAGGAAAAGAGCCAATCCGGGCCCATTATCCGGTTTGTAAATGAAGTAGCCAAAGAATTTCCGGAAAAGATGATCTGTACCTATGCCTACAATTACAGTCAGTCTCCTCCAAAAATCACAAGACCAATTGATAATGTTCATATTACCCTTTGCTCAATTGAAACTGACAGAAGCAGACCAATCGCTGCCGATACAGCTGCCGCTGCAAAACAATTTGTAAACGATATTGCAGGCTGGGGAAAAATATGCAACCATATGGCCACCTATGATTACACGATTAACTACCATCACTTCATCTCTCCCCATCCCAATTTGTTTGTACTGCAACCCAACATTCAGTTTTTTGTAAAGAACAATGTTTTCGATCATTACCAGCAATCGGATATCGCAGAGGGTCATGAATTTGTTGAACTCCGGTTGCATCTGATCTCCAGATTGCTGTGGAATCCGAATATCAATGTATCGGCAACAATCGACGAGTTCCTGAAAAACTTTTACGGGGCTGCGGCACCCTGGATCAGAAAATATATTGATCAGCTTCAGAATGACCTTGTCCAATCAGGAGACAGATTAAATATCTTTGGTCCCCCTTCAATTCATCAGGATACTTATCTGACAGCACTAAATCTTGAGAAATACAGTAAGTACTTCGACAATGCAGAAATAGCTGTGAAGAACGATACCCTGTTTTTGCATCATGTTCAAGTGGCAAGGCTTCCATTAAGTTACGCAATTCTTGAGATTGCTAAGACAAATATTGTCGGACCAAGGGGATCGTGGGATGTTTCAGGAACGATCAAGTCTAAACAGATGGATGCAATTCTTGAGAATTTTTATGATGTCATGAAACGTGAGAAGATCGGGGTGATGAGCGAACACAATCTGACCGCAAAGGAATATTACGATATGAGCAGACAAACCTCGTCTAAGGTCTTCGTTCAAAACAATCTTGCCTTTCGTAAAAAAGTAACAACTATTCCAATGCCTAACGCTTTAAACAAGTATAATCATGCCGATCTGTCGTTGCTAACAGATGGCGGGATTGGCGATCTGAATAAATCAAAGCCAGCATGGATTGGCTGGGAAGAGGAGCGCGTTGAAATAAATCTCGATCTCGATAGTTGTGTTAAGGCATCTACAGTTGATCTGACGACCCTGTTGGATACAAAAACGCGGAAAATTCTCCATCCCAAAGAGATAGAATGTCTAATCTCAGATCAAAAGGACAAAGGATTTGTTTCAGCAGGAAAGAAAGAGTTAAAAGGAAACCAGTTAGGCGAGAAGAATATACGGACATGGGAATTCAGAATACCGGCAACGGATAAATCACTCCGGTATGTCAGGTTAAAGTTAACAGGGAATAAACTTATGCCTCCACCCTACCCCACCGTCGGTCAAAAAGCACAGATCTATATTGGTGAAATAGTTGTCAATAAATGACTTATCATAAATACTTAAAGCATTTATGTTATATTTTGCCACTTACCTAGACCTTTTCATATTTAAATCAACAAAATTGTATTAGTACCTGACAATTTTATACTGATTTCCATTATATTGATTTAATAATTTTGATCTTACAAGTGAACACCTTCATTTGTAACGGTAGGGTTTTAATTCAATAACCAAATCAGAAAAAATTAAAATGGAAAAAAAATTGAATCGCAGGACTTTTGTTGCCAATTCTTCCATTGCCGGAGCAGTTATCGCACTTGGCCTTCCGGCTATTTCGTCTGCCGCGGAAAAAGACACATTAAAACCTGCAATTTTGGGCGGCGCCAAAGCCCACTCCTGCCTATTTCCTGAATGGCCGGTTGTCGATCAGACTGAGGAGGAGGCAATGATTGATGTCTTGCATAGTAAAAAGTGGTGTCGTCTGGGAAGTAACAAAGTTGATAATTTTGAAACGGAATATAAGAAGCTTACCGGGGCAAAACATGCACTTGCAACCTCAAGTGGTACAAGCGCATTAATTACGTCACTGGGTGCATTGGAAATCGGCCCGGGGGATGAGGTAATTATTCCGGTCTATACTTTCATTGCAACTTACAATGTTGTTGTACTGAATTATGCACTACCTGTTTTTGTTGATACAGATATTGAAAGTTTCCAGATTGATGCGAATAAAATCGAAGCAGCGATCACAAAACAGACAAAAGTAATTATGCCGGTTCATATCGGTGGATCACCTGTAAATCTTGATAAAATACTGGAGATCTCCCGTAAGACAAAGATTCCGGTAATCGAAGATGCCTGTCAGGCTCACCTGGCTGAATGGCGTGGTAAGAAGGTAGGCAATTACGGTCTTGCTGGTGCTTTTAGTTTTCAGGCAAGTAAAAATCTGAATTCGGGTGAAGGGGGCGCTCTTATTACGAATGACGACCAGTTCGCACAAACCTGCTATAACTTTCACAATCAGGGACAGGGAGGACGGGTAACCGGATTCAATCCTGGTTCGGGGAGTCGTGGCACAAACGTCCGGTTATCAGAGTTCCAGGGTAATTTGTTACTGGCTCAGATGACGCGTGTCGTTGAACAAACAAATCGCAGAACTGAAAATGCCAATTATCTCACAAAGCAACTCAAAGAAATCCAGGGGATAACACCGGCAAAACTGTACGAAGGCACTACACGAAGTGCTTATCATTTATACATGTTCCGTTACGACAGTACACAGTTTGCAGGATTGAGCCGCGACAAATTCCTGGATGCTCTTATCAGGGAAGGTGTACCCTGCTCCAAAGGATACGGTATGATGAACAAGGATACCTATGTTACAGATTTAGCTAAAAACAAGCATTATCTGAAAATATACGGAGAAAAAACGATGAACCAATGGTTGGAACGCAATCAGTGTCCCCTGAATGACAAACTTACCCAGGAACAGAGTGTCTGGTTCTTTCAAAATATGCTACTCGGCTCTAAAAGTGATATGAATCAGATTGTAGGGGCAATTATTAAGATCAAAAAATATGCTGCGGATATCAGCAAGGCATGATTACATTTTTAGGGTAAAACTGAATTTAAAATATCCGTGTAATGAAAATTAAACACCTGCTTGTCACTTTATTGATTCTTATCGGTTACCTTTCCTACTCGCAATCTTCATACCTGGTTGGAACATCACAGGAAGGAATTGAGCCTGACCAGTCGCTCATCTCCCTTCATTTAGCCGGATATGGTGCACCAAGAGATGGACGTTTTACTTTACAATGGATTAATAAGGGATCTGTGCCGGAAATGACTGCTATGGCAGGAATGAAACATAGACTTTATATAATCAGCAAAGGCGATTTGTTTTTAATGAATCCGTCAGAAGATAAACCGGTCTGGAGAAAAACAGGAAAGGCCGAAAATTTAAAGTCCATAGCTGGTTCACAAAGTGAATTATATGCCATTGACAATAATGGAGTGTTACTGAAAAAAAAAGTGACAAGAGGTGTCAAATGGCAAAAAATCGGAGATGTCGATAAATCTGTTACAGGATTTGCTGCTTCTGATAAAAAGTTATATGTAGCAAACGAAAATGGTTCATTGTGGTCAGCTGACCTCTCCAAAAACCGGATTGAATGGATTAAGTTTGCCGCTGTGAATAATATTGTCAGTCTTGCTGCAAACAACCGGAAACTTTTTGCCCTGACAAGTGAAGGTGTGATTTACCAGTATGAGCCGGGGGCCAGAGATTTAATTTGGTTAAAAGCTGCTTATAAGAATGGTCAGACTATAAAAGAGGATATCAATCATATAACTATTGTGAATAGCAGGTTATATGGGATAAGCAGTGAGAATATTCTATATCTTGGGGAACACCGCACCGAAGGAAATCTTACCGTCAGGGCAATGGCGATAAAGGGCGATGATAAAACAATTGTCATTATTAATGCAGATGTTTGCGGGCTAAATGACACTTTTATCGGATTACTGAAAAAGGAGGTATTTCTAAAGCATCATATCCCGTCAGCGGCCATTTTCGTAAATTCCACGCATACTCATTTTGCACCGGTAACGCAGAATTGGCTGACCTGGCAGGAACCAAACCAAAGACCCGACAGTGTTTTTCTCTATTCAACAGTTAAAACAGGAATTCTTAATGCCATTGACAATGCCCTGAAGGCGATGGTTCCGGCAGAATTATCTTTTGGAAGAGGTGCAACTGACATTGGTTATAACAGGAGCCTGAAAGACCATCAGGAATTATACGATAATGCAGTCGATGTAATTAAGGTAGATTATTCCGGCAACAATAGTGAAAGCTATTTATTTATGGCTGCCTGCCACCCCGTATTCAGTACTGCAGGCAACCAGAATTATACGATAAGCGCCAATTTCCCCGGTGTAGCACGTAAATTGGTGGAAGAAAGGACCCGAACCTCCAACTCTTTATTCCTGCAAGGTACTGCAGGTGATATAAATCCCAGGGATAATGGAGAATTTATTACAGGTGAAAAGCTTGCCAATGAAGTAATTGCTGTAACAGGAAGGCCAATGACTAAAATCAGCGGACCAATTTCATGTTTCCTCGATACCATTAATTTTTCGATTACTCCATGGACTAAGGAGGAAATACTGGCATACAGGGCAGAAAATGTTGACAAGGTCGGTGACGTTTATGCTGAGAAAAATGTGAAGTGGTGCGATCTGATGTTTAAATACATTAAAGAAGGTACAATGCCCGGATCAATGCCGATCTATATCAATACAATCAATATCGGAAACTGGAAGCTCCTGGGATTTTCCAGGGAAACAACAACCGGATATGGATTGGATATAAAAAAATTCTGGCCGGATAAACTGATCTCCGTTGCCGGTTATACCAACGATGTTTCGAGTTACCTTCCAACCCACATGCATATTGAGCTGGGCACCTATGAGGGAAAAGATTCATTTTTCTGGTATGGTATGCCCAATATATTTCCAATAAATGTAGATGAGACGATTCTCAACAGAATTAAATCACTTGCACATTAAGCTCTTAAGCATTCTAAATAATGTTGTAAAAGGTGATAAAACGAATTCATCAATTAAACTTGTCCTGTAAATTATTAAAGATGAGAAAGTTAAATACCATTTACAACGATATCTCCAGCCCGATCGTTATTGTCGGCACCATGTTTTTTGTCTTTGGATTTATAACCTGGTTGAGTGCGGTATTGGTCCCATACCTGAAAATCGCTTGTGAATTAAATAATTTTCAATCTTACCTGGTTGCGTTCTCATTTTACATCGCCTATTTCTTTATGTCGGTACCGGCAGGTTGGTTTCTCGAATATACCGGATTCAAGCGGGGAATGACAGCAGGACTGGTCATTATGGCGATTGGGTCTTTAATTTTTGTACCTGCCGCTCTCACCAGAACTTATGGATTATTTCTTACAGGTTTATTTATACAAGGTGCAGGGATGGCTTTATTGCAGACAGCCTCGAATCCTTATGTGACGATCATTGGACCCATTGAAAGCGCAGCCAGGCGCATCAGTATAATGGGGATTTGTAATGGAATTGCCGGTGTCATCGCACCCGCAATACTCGGATTTATCACCTTAAACGGAGCTGACGAAATAGTTCAGAAAATAACCACCATGACCATTGCTCAAAAAAGCACAGAGCTTGATTCACTGGCCTCAAGGGTAATAGTACCTTACATTCTGATTATGTTCGCATTATTACTGCTGGCCATCTATCTTTATTATTCCAATCTTCCCGATATTGATGCTGATGAGGAAAATGCAATGGTCGATGACAGTTGTACCGATAGAACAAATATCTTCCAGTTTCCCCATCTGTTGCTCGGTGTCATTACGATCTTTTTATATACGGGAGTCGAAGTTATTGCAGGGAATACCATTATCAGTTATGGCGTATTCCTTGACATTCCGATAGCCACAGCAAAATTCTTCTCGTCATTTACAATATTCGCAATGCTGGTCGGATATATCATAGGGATTATAACTATTCCAAAATATTTGACCCAGAAAAATGCCCTGGTAATATCATCTGTACTGGGATTAATATTTGCCTTACTGGCAATAGCAACCACCGGATTTATTTCGATAATGTTTATTGCATTGTTAGGCCTGGCCAATTCTTTGATGTGGCCATCAATTTGGCCTCTGGCAATCAATGAATTAGGACGTTTTACAAAAATCGGATCATCAATGATGGTAATGGCAATATCCGGAGCCGCAATCCTCCCCCTTTTATATGGCAGGATTGCAGATATCAGTACTCCGAAAAAAGCCTATTGGATTGTTATCCCTATTTACCTTTTTGTTTTGTTTTATGCTACCAAAGGTCACAAAGTTGGGAGGAATAGCGAGATCAATCCATAATTCAGTTAAAATACTGACCTCGGAATTCTTTGGGGGTCATGTTGGTTATGGCTTTAAACTTGCGGTTAAAATTGGAAAGATTTTCAAAGCCGGACGCGTAACAGATATCAGAAATTGCCTGTTCTTCTTTTTCTATTAAAAGCTTTTTAGCATGGCAAACGCGTAATTCGCTTAGAAATGTCATAAATGTCTTTTTTGTGCTTTTCATAAAATACTTGCAGAAAGCATGGGAGGTCATATTGGCTATATCTGCAACATCCTGAATCTGAATTTTGTTTTGAAAATTTACGATCACATATTCATGTACTTTTTTCAGACGATCGATTGAATGATCGGTATAATTGATTAAGGGCAACTCGGAAACAAAAGTATTGGTTAACAAAGGACGCATTTCAGCTTTTGCCAGTTCCAAAAGGATTTCAAGCATCAAGATTATCTTCAAGGGACCTTCGCTATAGATAAGATCTTTCATTTTTAAGAGCACCGATTCTTTATTTGAATTCCTGAAACAGATTCCACCTTTGGCTTTGTTAAACAGCTCTTTAATAAGTGACATTTCGGGTAAGGAAAAAAACGACTTTCCTAAAAAATCTTCGGAAAACATGATAAGGTAGGCCGAAGCGTTTAAATCATCACTTTCAAAATATTCAGAATCATTCTTCCAGTAATGTGGGATATTTGGACCCAGCAAAACAAGATCTCCTTCGCTAAAATTTTCGACGCAATCCCCGACAAAACGTTTCCCCTTACTTTGGATAACATACTTTAACTCATATTCAGAATGAAAATGAAACTCGCTGTCAAAACGTGGAAGTTCCAGTTTTTTGGCGATGAATGATAATCCTTCATTAATTATTATTTTTTGGAAATTTGCTTTCATAAGTGATACCTTTCTGCGAAAATTAATATACTTATCGTGAATTAACCGACAAGATACTATTAATATCTGACAATTCAGTACTATTC